>Ga0193717_1000032_pt1 | contig 165799 bp, 155 predicted proteins | sample U2c2metaG_FD_145900 | JGI IMG/M metagenome (GOLD analysis project Ga0193717, IMG submission 145900) | Soil microbial communities from a riparian zone of the East river system, Colorado, United States - U2c2 | ecosystem: Environmental > Terrestrial > Soil > Riparian zone | place: USA: East...
TCCTTCCCTGGCCGAGGTGGTGGGTGTCAAGGGTCGAAACTTGTTTCGAGCCCGAAGGGCCGCGAAGCGCCCTTGACACCCACCACCTCGGCTAGCACCATCACGCAGCGGAGACCGCGCAACCACATCACCAATGCACCGGCGCGACCACGTGGTCAGATGTACTGCCCCAGCCGCGGGTGGTCGGGCTCGTTGCGTGCCGACCACAGCTCCACCCGCTTACGGACGAGCAGGACTGCAGCGGGGGTGCAAGCGGAACGCGGGAACGGGCGGCGAGCCCGCAGCGCGGGAGAGTGCCCGAGCGCAGCGCGGGAGCGCGGTGTCGGAGCGCGGGAGCGCGGGAGCGCGGCGCGGGAGCGCGGCAGCGCGGGAGCGCGGCGCGGGAGCGCGGCGCGGGAGCGCGGCGCGGGAGCGCGGCAGCGCGGGAGCGCGGCGCGGGAGCGCGGCAGCGCGGGAGCGCGGCGCGGGAGCGCGGCAGCGCGGGAGCGCGGCGCGGGAGCGCGGCGCGGGAGCGCGGGTGTGGGTTAGGGGGTGAACGCCTCGAAGGGGGCGGCGTATTTGGTGTTGAGGCGGGTGCCGGTGGGGCGGGAGATGCCTTCGAGGAACTCGGTGGGGTCGAAGTGGGGCCAGTTGAGGCCGTCGATGTAGGCGCGGTGTGCTTCCAGGGACTGGACGCCCAGGTCGAAGGTGTCGGTGGTGTCGACAGCGTGGCGACTCTGGGGTGAGCCGCCGGCCCAGACCTGGCGGACGCCCTTCCATTGGGGTCCGGCGTCCGGGAAGATCCAGCGGTTGGCCGCGTCGCGGACCGCGTCGAGGGTGGCTTTGCCGGTGTTGATGTGGTCCGCCTGGTTCAGCAGGACGTCGCCGTCCCAGGTGTCGCGGAAGTTGTTGGTGATCACGATCTCGGGTTGGTGCCGCCGGATCGCCTCGGTGATCAGGCGGCGCAGCGGTACGCCGTACTCGATGGTGCCGTCGGGCTGGCCGAGGAACTCGACGACGGAGACGCCGACGATCCGGGCGGACTCGATCTGCTCGGCCTCGCGCAGCGGGCCGCACTCGGCCGGCGCGACGCCGTCGATACCGGCCTCGCCGGAGGTGAGCAGGCAGTAGACGATCTCCTTGCCCTGCGCGGTCCAGCGGGCGATCGCCGCGGCCGCGCCGAACTCCAGGTCGTCAGGGTGTGCGACGACGGCCAGGGCCTTCTGCCAGTCCTCGGGCAACGGTTCGAGCGGCGCGGGTTCAGTCATGCCCGCAGGCTAATGCTCATCCCCGTGATTCCGCGAACATCTCTGCCCAAAACGCACGGCCCGAATGAACTCAGGCACCGAAAACCTGCCGGGTATACGAGTTCGTGAACGCCCGCCCCGGATCGAGGCGGTCCCGTACTGCGAGGAAGTCGTCGAACCGGGGATACCGCTCGCGCAACTGGTCCGCGCCCAGCGTGTGCAGCTTGCCCCAGTGCGGCCGACCCCCGAACGCCGCCACGATCTGCTCGAAGGCGTCGAAGTATTTGTCGTGCGCGAGCCGGTGGTATTGGTGGATCGCGATGTACGCCGTGTCCCGCCCGTACGCCGTCGACAGCCAGATGTCGTCCGCGGCCGCCACCCGCACCTCGATCGGGAACGGGATCCGCTCGCCCGACCGGTCGATCCACCCGCGCAGTTCCTGGATCACGTCGACCACCTGCTCGCGAGGTACGGCGTACTCCGACTCGCGGAAGATCACGTTCCGTTCGGAGCAGAACACCTTGTACGACGAGTCGACGTACTCGCGAGCCGACAGGGCCCGGGAGGCGAACTGGTTGATCCGCGGCACCAGCCCGGGCCGTCGGACCGCCACCCGGTTGGTGAGCTCGAAAACCTTGTTGGACAGCAGTTCGTCGTCCACCCAGCCGCGGAGCCGGCCGACAGGGGACGGGCCGACGCCGGCCGCGACCCGGTTGTTCCGCTTGGTCAGCGCGACGTCGGTGTGCGGGAACCAGTAGAACTCGAAATGATCGTTGCCATCGGCAAGCAAATCGAAACTCCCGAGCACCTCCGGCAGCGGCAGCGGCATCTCCTGCGCCCGGAGCAGGAACGCGGGCACACACTGCAGAGTCAGCGAGGTGATCACCCCGAGCGCGCCGATCGAGACCCGCGCGGCGTTGAACACGTCCGCGTTCTCCTCGGCCGAGCAACTCAGCACCGAGCCGTCCGCGGTGACCAGCTCCAGCCCGACGACCTGGGTGGCAAGTCCACCGAGCCGCGCACCCGTTCCGTGCGTGCCGGTCGAGATCGCGCCGGAGATGGTCTGCTTGTCGATGTCGCCGAGGTTCGCCATCGCCAGGTCGAACGAAGCAAGGCCGGCATTCAGCTTCCCCAAGCCGGTGCCGGCGCCCAAGGTCACTCGCCCGGATTGCTGGTCGGCCTGGGTGATCGAGGCCAGTCCGTCGAGCCGGATCATCACCTGCTCAGGAACCGAGCAACCCGTGAACGAGTGGCCGGAGCCGACCGCCTTCAGGCGCTTCCCCTGCTCGGCCGCAGTCTTCACCGCGGCCGCGACCTCGTCCAAGGACCCCGGCCGCAGGATCTCCACGCCGGTGGCCGACTCGGTACCGGCCCAGTTCCGCCACGTGTTCATCCGAAGTTCTTCCCCTCACCCCGGTAGCTGACCAGCTCGGTCAGCTCGTTGCCGTCGATCGCGTGCAGGACCTCGAATCGTTCCAGCATCTCGCCGGCTTTGGCATAGCGCATCCACACCCGATCGCCGATCCGCAGGCCGCGGGCGGACTCACCCTGCACGGGAGTCTGCACCTCCCCCGCGCCTTCGGTGCCGAGCAGACTGAGTCCCAGCGGCCACGAAGGCGATGGGAGCCGGGACTTCTTGGCCGGGCCGGAGGCGACATACCCACCGCCGAAGAGCGTTGCGATCCGCGGAGTCGGCCGACGGACCACACCGAGTGCATAGGCGACCGCGTGCTCCGGCTGGAACACGTCGTACCGGTCGAAGAGGGTCGGGCCGTAGAGGCCTGAGCCGGCGGTGACCTCGGTGACGGCCGGGTCGGAACTGCTGACCTCGATGCTGCCGGTGCCACCGCTGTTCACCAGCCGCAGTGGCGCGACCTGCTTGACGGCGTCGACCACTGCGCCGCGGCGATCGGAGAGCTCGGCCGCGGACCGCCGCTTCACCCAGCGAACCGCCGGGGAGGTGTCCGGCAGACCCGCGATCTGCGCCTCGTAGAACATCACCCCGACCAGGACGAAGGCGTCATCCCCGGCGATCTTGTGGGCCAGCTCGACCACTTGCTCCGGAGTACGCAGTGGTGAGCGGCGGACGCCAAGGTGCTGGCCGAAGATGCGGAGCGAGGCGTCCACATCCAGGCAGACCCGGATCCGCTCGCCGCCCCCGCCAGTCGTCGCCTTGATGAACGACAGTTGCTCGAAGTCATCGACCATGAGGGTGATCCGCGAGGCGGCCTCAGCGTCCGCCGCAAGCTCGCGCAGCGCCGCGCGGTGCACGGTCGGATAACCCATCAGGATGTCGTCGACCCTATTGCGCGCCAGCCAGAGCGCCTCGGGCAGGGAGTAGCTCATCACACCGTGGAACCCGGGCCGCTGCAACGCCTCCGCGATCAGCGCGCGGCAGCGCACCGACTTGGACGCGATCCGGATCGGGATCCCGCCCGCGCGGCGGACGAGATCGTCCGCGTTCCGGCGGAACGCGGCCAGGTCGACCACCGCGAACGGCGGCTCCAGCTCCGCCGTCAGGCGCCCGTACCTCTCGAAGTCACCCATGGCTGGAGTTTACGACCAACAAATACTGAAAGGTAGTACAACTTCACGGCAGATCGATCACGGCTTGCAGCGCCGGTACGACGCTTCGCGCCCAGTCGGCCTGTTTCGCCGGGTCAGCGGATTCCGCCGCCAGCAGAGCCACAGTGGAACCAGTCAGCACCGAGACTTCCACGAATGCCCCTGCCTCTGCGTACCGGCGTACGGACGCGACGGCCGCATCGTCAGCCCACAGCCTCTGTACTGCGAGTTGCGCGTCGGCTGTGGATCCACAGGCAGTCATGCGGGCCTTGTATCCGCTGAAGTAGGCCGAGGCCCGCTCGGGATCGGCGAAGCGCAGCAGCAACGTGGTCGCGGCCTTGTCCTCGCCAGTGCGGTACGCCCCCTGCAGAGCGTGCAGTGGCACCGGCAGCGAGCCGCTGGGCAGCTTGCCGGAGCAGCCAACCGGTAGAGCCTCGAAGGCCGCCTGGTGAGCGTCTCGCTTACGGGTCCAGGTCTGGTTGCCCAGGAAGCCCTCCTCGGCTCCACCGGGATCCGTGTAGGTCTTCGACCCCGAGCCCAGCTTGTCGGCGGCGGGGAGGTTCCGCGCTGACACAGGACCGGCCGCAGCGGGCGGTGGCGCTGTGGCCTGCTCTGGTTGGTCCGGTGGTTCCGCGGCATCGGTGGGCTTCGCCGTGGATGGCGTGATGGTTGGAACCGGCACTGTCCCGCCAACGGTGATCGGAAAGGTCGGAGTCGCAGCAACCTTGCTGTTGTCGCCGGACGCGGAACTGCACCCCACCAGCAGTCCGAGCACCGCTAGAGCGGCCAGTGTGGTTCTCACTTGGGCTGGAAGTGCTGGTAGTCGGGCTTGCTCCAGTTCGCGCCCCAGAAGTAGCCCTGGCCGACCAGAGCCTTCGTGGGAGTGCTGCCGGTGAACAGCATCCCGGGACGCGACCAGGAGCGGTTGCGGTAGGACAGGCCGTTCGACGGATACCAGACGTTGTTCGCCGCGAGGTACGGGTTCTCCACGGTGTTGATGTCGATCGCGTAGCCGTAGGAGTGCGGCGAGAGCGCGTACGGGTTGCCGGTGACCTGGCGGCAGTTGAAGACGGACGTGTTGTCCGCCGCCATCGACTGGGTGTCGCTACCGCCGAAGACGTCGACCCGCACCATCCGCCGGATCGGGAAGTGCGCGTTGAGGGTCGCGGTCCAGACGGAGATCATCTTCTGCACGGCCGCGTCCCGGACGATCAGTTCGCCCTTGTGGATGAGTCCGTCGAAACCCCAGTAGTTCAGCGTGATCAGTCGCAGCGACGACGGCGCGACCGGGCAGCCGGATCGGTAGGTCTTGGGCACCATGCTCGCGGCGACCGCGTAGACCTTCGCGTTCAGGCCTGCCTTGACGATCACCCTGGCCGCCAAGGACACCTCGACCGCGGTCGCCGGGACGCCCCGGCTGACCACCCGCACGGCCCGGTTGGAGGGGAAGTTGTCCGGGAACGGCAGCCGGAAGTTGCCCTTGGCATCCACCTTCACGCTGGTCAGCCAGCGCCACTTGCCGCCGGAGACGAGATCCTGCAGAACCACCTCGCGACCGGGCTCGGACGGGGTCAAGTAGCCGGTGACGGCGACGCCGGTCAGCGTGATGTAGGACGCGGCCGGCTTGTTGATGATGATCTTGCGGTCCAGCGCGGTGGCGATCCGGGTGGGCGAGAGCGCCGCCGCGCCAACGATCTTGGGTCCGACCGCCACGATGAACGTGGTGCGCATCGCATAGGTCGAGGTGTAGGTGATCCGGTACGCACCACCGGCCGTGGTCTGGGCGGAGCCCCGGAGTACCCAAGCGCCGGGCAGCGCCTGCCAGAGCGTGACGTTGGTGTTCGCGGCGCCACTGCTGAGCTTGCCGGTGAAGGTGAGCGGGCGATCCTCCCAGGCGGTGGCCGGCTGATCGAGGGAGATCGTCACCGCCGCGGCCGCCGCCGACGGACCAGGAGTCTGCACAGGCTTGCTCGGCGCGGACGGGACGGGCTCAGTCGCCGCCGGCGGCTCAGCGGTAGGTGGCTCGACAGTCGGTGGGTCAACAGGCTCGACAGTCGGCGGGTTGGCAGTTGGCGTCGTACTGGGTGTGGTCGACGGTGTGGATGGATCTTCGGCCGCCCCGGCCGCCGTCGGGATCAGGACGGCGATCAAAGCCGCCGCCACCACAGTCGTAAGAACTCGTTTGGCCACGGTTCGTCCCCTCCACCCCTGGAGCCGATCGGCCCCGCTACCTACTAAGAGGCACCTACTAAGGAAGACGTCACACGTGAAGAGAAGGTTGGTCTAGTGCTCGAGCCTTTTCACGGCTGCATCCACCCGCTCGTCGGTCCCCGTCAGAGCCACCCGCACGTGCCGCTCACCCGCCGTACCGTAGAAGGCACCCGGTGCGACCAGGATGCCGCGATCCGCGAGTGCCGCGACAGAACCATAGGCGTCGTACGACGGGTGCTCGGCCCACAGGTAGAGCCCGCCCTGCGACAGGGTAATCTCCCAGCCGGCTGCAGTCAGCGCCTGCCGCAGTACGGTCCGCCGGCGGAGGTAGCGCGCACGCTGCTCCTCGACATGGACGTCGTCGCCGAATGCGGCCGCCATCGCAGCCTGGATCGGCGACGGCACCATCAGTCCGGCGTGCTTGCGGACCGCCAGCAGTTCGGCGACGACCGCTTCGTCACCCGCGACGAAGCCCGCGCGGTAGCCGGCCAGGTTGGACCGCTTCGACAGCGAGTGCACTGCGAGCAGGTTGTCGAAGCTCCCACCGCACACGTCCGGGTGCAGCACGGAGACCGGCCGCTCGTCCCAGCCGAACTCCGCGTAGCACTCGTCGCTGACGAGCAGCACGTCGTTGGCCCGGGCCCACTCGACCGCGAGCTTCAGCTCTGCCGCCGGCGTGATCTGGCCGGACGGGTTGCGCGGAGAGTTCAGGTAGGCGACCCGCACCGGACCGTCGTACTGCGTGGGGTCCGCGACCGGGATGCTCGTTGCCCGAGCTAGTGCGGCGCCGGCCTCGTAGGTCGGGTAGGCGAGGTCCGGGATGAGCACGGTGTCGCCTGCGCCGATGCCGAGCAGGGTCGGCAGCAACATGATCAGCTCTTTCGTGCCGATCACCGGCAGCACGCCAGTCTGCGGATCCACCCCGGGCACATCGAGGCGGCGTGCCAGCCAGTCGGTCGCGGCCTGGCGCGCGGTCGCCGTACCAATAGTCGTCGGGTACGCCGGTGCGTCGGCCGCCTCCGCGAGCGCCTGCTTCACCAGGTCCGGTACAGGGTCCACCGGGCTGCCGATGGACAGATCCACGATGCCGTCGGGATGCGCGGCCGCCTTCTGCTTGAAGGGGGCGAGCTTGTCCCAGGGGAAGTCGGGCAGTCTGCTGGAGGTGGTCGCGAAGGTCACCCCTGCATTCTCTCCTGCGCGGCCCCATCCCCGCCGCCGGAGGGTCGATCCGCGGACAGCGGTTTCTCGCAAGCCTTGCTCGGGTCGACCTTCTCGAGGATCAGCTCGCTGATCACCTTGAGCTCGCGGAGCTGTTCCGGGCTGAGCACGTCGATCACGAATTTCCGTACGGTCGCGACGTGCCCGGGGGCGGCGGCGGCCAGTTCCTCGAAGCCGGTGTCGGTGAGCGTGGCGACTGTGATCCGGCCGTCGTCCTCGGACGGCCTGCGCTGGACGAAGCCGCGCCGCTCGAGCCGCTTCACCACGTGCGACAGGCGAGAGAGGGACCCGTTCGCTGCGCCGGCCAGGTTGCTCATCCGCAAGGAGCGTCCTGGCGAGTCGGACAGCATGGCCAACACGGTGTACTCGAAATGGGTCAGGCCCGAGTCCCGTTGGAGTTGGTAGTCGAGCGCGCCGGGCAGCTTGAACATGAGCCCGGCCAGCGTGATCCAACTGTCCAACTGCTCCTCGTTCAACCACTCGACTTCGTCCGCCATGCCGACATTCTACCCGTTAGTTGACGCTTCAAGTCGGGCGGCGTACCGTCACGCTTGAAGGATCAATTAACTACTGAGAGCAGACCATGAACGTCTTTCTGTGGATCGTCGCCGGAGTGCTCGCCGCGTTCTTCCTGGCCGCCGGGCTGACCAAGCTGACCCAGTCCCGGGCCAAGCTCAACGCGAACCCGAACATGAAGTGGACCGAGGACTTCTCCGCCGGCACGCTCAAACTGATCGGCACGACCGAGGTGCTCGGCGCCATCGGCCTGATCCTGCCGGGCGCCTTCGACATCGCCCCGATCCTGGTCCCGCTGGCGGCCACCGGCATCGCGATCATCATGCTCGGCGCGATCATCACCCACGCCCGCCGTAAGGAGTACCCACAGATCGGCATCAACACGGTCCTGCTGATCCTGGCCCTGGTCGTGGCCATCTTCCGCTTCGGCCCGAACAGCTTCTAGAGCGAACAGCTTCTAGAGGTAGAGGCCGGTCTGGCCGTCTTCCAGGCGGCCGGCGGCTACCGCGTGGAGGTCGCGTTCGCGGAGGAGGACGTAGTCGTCGCCGCGGACCTCGACCTCGGCGCGGTCCTCCGGATCGAACAGCACCCGGTCGTCGACCTCGACCGTCCGCACGTTGGCGCCGACCGCGACCACCTTCGCCCACGCGAGCCGGCGGCCCATCTGCGCGGTCGCCGGGATCAGGATGCCGGCTGAGGACTTCCGCTCGCCTTCGGCTTCGATCGAGACCAGGACCCGGTCGTGCAACATGCGGATCGGCAGTTTGTCGTCGGTGAGCCGCTTACGAGGGGTCACCGGCGACCCACCAGCCGCCGGATCATCAGCAGCATCCCGACCACACCGACGACGGCCCCACCGACCGCGACCAGCTTCTGGGTGCGCAGCCGGCCGCTCTCGTCGAAGACCTGAGCCCTCGCCTGCTCGACCTGCCGCTTGGCGACGTTCTTCGGGTGCGCGCGGTCGACCAGTTCGTCCACCGTCGAGGCCAGTCGCGCACGGGTGGCGGCGATGTCCGCCTCGATCTGCTCGGGTTTGCGAGCCTTCGTGTCCGGCACCTGTCCGACGCTCCCTTCCGCATGCTGCTGTCTGCGCCTGTTCTGCGCTGGGCACCCCGGGCCTGCCCTGTGCTGCCCGGCTGCTGATCACATCTTTGCAGGTCACGCCCGAAGGTCGACGACCACCTTGATGTCGTCGGGTTCCTTGACCAGCGCCGAAGGCCAGTCCGACAGCGGAACCGTCCGCGTGATCAACCGCTCGAGCCACGCCGGATCAGCTGCCAGCAGCACCTCCACCGCATCCGCGTAATGCCGCTTGGCCGCGTTGACCGATCCCACCAGGGCCGCGTTCCGCACCACCAACTGCCGCGTCAGCGCATCCATCTGTACGCCGATCGACGCCGGGCCCGGGGAGATCCCCGTCAGGCACATCACACCCGCCGGTCCCAGCAGCTTCGCGCAATCCACCACCACCTGCCCGGCGCCAGTCGCCTCGATCACCACGTCGGGCGTGACCCGGAGGTCGGCCAGGTCAGTCAGATAGACCCCGCCGAGATCCCGGACCAACTGCGGCTTCGGGCCATCGGTGGCTCGGTCCAGCACGTGCACGGCGTACCCGCGCTGCCGTGCGATCAACGCGGCCAGCAAACCGATCGGGCCGGCACCGGTCACGAGCACCTGTTCCGGTCCGTACCAGGATCGGGCCCCCACCTGGTCTACCTGGTCCCATGCCTTGGTGAGGATGCTCGCGGGCTCCACCAGCACTCCGAGCCTCCCCAGTTCAGCCGGAACCGGTACGGCGAAGTACGGGGCAACCCGCCAGCGTTCCGCGCCGTACCCGTCTGCGTCCTTGATGCCGCGCTCGGTGTAGCGGCCGTTGCGGCAGAAGTCCCACTCACCTCGCGCACAGGCCGGGCACGGCTCGGGGTCTGGCCGCCGGACGATCCCCGCGACCAGGTCGCCCGGGTCGAAACCAGAGCCGGGCGGAGCCTCCAGTACCTGGCCCAATGACTCGTGGCCGATCACCATGCGGTCGGCGCCAGGACGGCCACTGCCGAAGTCACCTGAGGTGAGCTCGATGTCAGTGCCACAGATCCCGGCGAGCAACCCCTCGACCAGCACCGCTCCGTCAGCCTCCGGCGGCTCCCCGACCTCCCCGACCGAGGCAGAGTCAGCCTTCCCCGGCACCACCGTCATAGCCCGCATACGCCCACTCCACCCCGGCGGCACACCAGGCGCAAGCCACCCCGCCGCACCGTCAGGCCAGGCGGGTCATATCCACAGTGACTTCGATGGCAGTCGCGGCGGCGCCTGAGTAGATGCCTTTGAGCGGGGAGACGTCGCCGTAGTCCCGGCCGATCGCCACCCAGACGTGGCGGTGGCCGATCGGGATGTCGTTGGTCGGGTCGAAGCCCCACCAGGCGCCCGTCCAGGCCTCGATCCAGGCATGGCTCTCTCCCACCACCGTCTCGCCTACTGCGGCGTCCGGCTTGGTGTGGAGATACCCGGACACATACCGAGCCGGTACGCCGACAGCGCGCAGCATGGACAACGTCAGATGCGCGTAGTCCTGGCAAACCCCTTCGCCGACCTGCCAGGCGTCCACCGCCGACGAATGCACGCCAGTGGTTCCCCGCTGGTAGGTCAGTGTGTCGTGCACCCACTTGGAGACAGCCAGCACGGTCTCTGCCGGAGTCAGGCTCTTGCGGAGCGACCGGGCGATGCTTGTGAGCTCGCGGTTCTTCGGCACGTAGCTGGTCCACTCGAGGTACTCGGCGTACCGGTCCAACGCGTCGTCAGAACGCACGTCAGCCCAGCTCGCAGCATCGGCAGGACCGGGCTGCTCGGTGGTCTCCACGACGGAGGCGGCCACCACCTTCAGCTCCGTGTGGGGCGTGTGCAGGTCGAACGCGTTGACCTCTGTGCCCCAGTAGTCCGTGTAGCGGTAGGACCGGGCGGCCGGGACGGTCTCCAGCCGGGCCACCATCAGGTTCTGCCGGTCGTCGGAGCGCGGGGTCAGCCGGGCCTCGTTGTAGGACTGGGTGACGGCTTCGGCGTACCGGTAGCCGGTGGTGTGCACCACCCGAAGACGCCAACTCACAGGTTCACCGCCGCGTTGTTCCACTCGACCCACGGGACCGCGTGGAAGTACTGCAGCGACACAGCCTCCCCCACCTCCCGGACGGTCTCCTGGAGCGCCTCAAGCCGCCCTGTGAGGTCGTCGAGCAGTTCGGCGGGCGGGAGGAACTCCAGGTCGCTCCGGGCCTTACCGAGCAAACGTGAGGCCTCGGCGCTGGTGCCGATGCGCGCTGACGGTCCACGGTCCAACTCTTCGAGGCAGGACTCCGCCTTACTCAGTGCGTGGAAGACCGACCGCGGGAACAACCGGTCCATCAGGAGGAACTGCACCACCCGGGACGCGTCCAGGGCACCCCGGTACGTGCGGAGATACGTGTCGTGGGCACCGGCTGAGCGCAGTACGGTCACCCAGCCTGGCGAGGTCGGCTTGTCGCCGACGCGGGACATCAGCAGCCGGACGATCATGTCGACCCGTTCGACCGAGCGGCCCAGGACCAGGAATCGCCAGCCGTCGTCGCGGCTCATGGTCGAGTCGGCGAGCCCGGCGAACATCGCCGCCCGGTCCTCGACGAAGGTGAAGAACTCATGCGGACCGACCCGCCGCGCGGCGCGCTGGCGCTCCGGTACGGCGTTCCACATCGAGTTGATGCAGTGCCACAGCTCGCTGGAGACCACCTCGCGGGCGATCCGGGTGTTCTCCCGGGCGCTGGAGATCGAGGACACGATCGAGCCGGCGCGATCGGGCGACATCGCGACCAGCTCGGTCAGGGTCCACACGTCCAGCGTGGTGCCCTTCGGCGGGGTGATCCCGAGCACCGCGAGCAAGGTACGGCTGGCCGTGTCGGCATCCACCGTCGCGTCCTCGAGCAACTGGTGGACCGAGACGTCGAGGATCCGCGCGGTGTCGTCCGCGCGTTCGACGTACCGGCCGATCCAGTACAGCGACTCGGCGTTGCGTGCGAGCATCGTCAGCACCTCCCCATCACTGTTGCTGCTGTTGGGCGACGTTCAGCGCGGGACCCTGCTCCGGCGTCCGGCCCTCGTCCGACCGGAGTCCGGCGGCGAGACCGCGGCCGCGAAGCTCGGCGTCTTCGTCGGACGCCCGCGGGGCGAGCACCCAGGTGTCCTTCGAACCGCCGCCCTGGGACGAGTTCACGATCAGACTGCCCTCGGGGATCGCGACCCGGGTCAAGCCGCCGGGGAGCACGAACACCGAGTCACCGTCGTTCACCGCGAACGGCCGCAGGTCGACGTGCCGCGGCTGCAACCGGCCGCCGACCTTGGTCGGCACGGTCGACAGCTGGACCACGGGCTGCGCGATCCAGCCGCGCGGGTTGTTCTTGATCCGCCGCCGCTGAGCCGCAAGCTCCTTGGGGGACGCATCGGGGCCGAACACGATGCCGTAACCGCCCGAGCCCTCCACCGGCTTGGTGACGAGCTCGTCCAGCCGCTCGAGCACCTCGTCGTGCTCAGCAGGTAGCCAGCAGCGGAAGGTGTCCACGTTCGGCAGCAGCGGGGTCTCGCCCAGGTAGTACTTCAGGATCTCCGGCAGATAGGTGTAGACCAGCTTGTCGTCGCCGACGCCGTTGCCGATCGCGTTGGCGATCACCACGTTGCCGGCCCGCGCCGCGTTCACCAGGCCCGCGACGCCGAGCACCGAGTCCGGCACGAACTGCACGGGATCCAGGAACTCGTCGTCGATCCGCCGGTAGATCACGTCGACCCGCTGCTCGCCGTCGGTGGTGCGCAGGTAGATCACGTTGTTCCGGGCGAACAGGTCGCGCCCCTCGACCAGTTCGACGCCCATCTGCCGCGCCAGCAGCGAGTGTTCGAAGTACGCCGAATTGAAGACGCCCGGGGTCAGCACCACCACGTTCGGGTCGGTCGCACCCGCGGGAGCGGCAGCTCGCAACGACCTGAGCAGATGGACCGCGTAGTCGCCGACCGCGCGCACCCGGTGCTTCGCGAAGAGGTCCGGGAAGACGCGCGCCATGGTCCGCCGGTTCTCCATCACGTAGGACACCCCGGACGGGCTGCGCAGGTTGTCCTCCAGCACGCGGAAGTCGCCCAGTTCATCGCGTACTACGTCGATCCCGGCCACGTGGATCCGGACACCGTTGGGCGGGGCGATCCCCGCGGCCTGTCGATGGAAGTGTTCGCAGGAGGTGATCAGCCGGCGCGGCAGCACGCCGTCCGCGATGATCTGCTGGTCGCCGTAGATGTCGGCGAGGAACGCCTCCAGGCCGCGAACCCGCTGGACGATGCCGCGCTCCAGGCGAGACCACTCGGAGGCGGTGATCACCCGGGGTACGAGGTCCAGCGGGAAGGGCCGCTCCTCGCCGGACAGCGAGAAGGTGATGCCCTGGTCGACGAGAGCCCGGTCGAGCGCCTCGGACCGGGTGGTGAGGTCCGCGGACTGCAGCGGCAGGAGCGATTCATGCAACCGCCGGTACGCCGGCCGGACGCCCTCCACCGGGTCGAACATCTCGTCATAGGCCTCGGCATGCGGCCGCGTCGGGTCGAGATAGCCGTCGAACAACTGTGGGCCACTGGGGCGGATCGGTGCGCGGCTCATCTCCGCATCCTCGCCCACCCGGGGCCGGCTCGCACTCGATCCAGCCGTCAGTTTTCCCGCACGTAACAAGCGAACTGCTTCCGTGTAACACAAGCCTCAGGAGCCACTTCAGCGACGCGGAACGGCGTACGGCAGAATGTCTGACAATCACTCAGTTCTTGCTGGCAACCTGCTGTCTACAGCTGGGCCAGTTCGTTGGAAGGATCGTGGAGATGTCCGAGCGCCTGTCCGTCGGCGATGCCGCCCCCGAGTTCACCCTTCCCGATGCCGATGGCAACGAGGTCGCGCTGGCGGACCTGCGGGGCAAGAACGTGATCGTCTACTTCTACCCCGCCGCGATGACGCCGGGCTGCACGAAGCAGGCCTGCGACTTCCGGGACTCGCTCGACTCGCTCGCGGCCGCCGGCTACACCGTGCTCGGGATCTCGCCGGACAAGCCCGCCAAGCTGGCGAAGTTCCGCGAGCGCGACGGAGTCACCTTCCCGCTGCTGAGCGACCCGGACAAGGAAGTCCTGAACGCGTACGGCGCTTTCGGCGAGAAGACGATGTACGGCAAGTTGGTGACCGGGGTGATCCGGTCCACCTTCGTGGTCGACCCGGACGGGAAGATCGCGGTCGCGCAGTACAACGTCAAGGCCACCGGCCACGTCGCCAAGCTGCGCCGCGACCTCGGCCTCTGACAGCCCCGTCCCGGCGGTCCATCAGCGGTCCGGACAACCTTCCGGGCGGTGACGGAGTCTTCAGCAGGGGGCGGGCTTGTCAGGACAACCCAGGAAGGGAAACCTTCGACCGTTTCACGGCTGTGGTCCACCCAACGGTCGTTTGAGCCCAAGGGATGCTGTGATTTGGATCACACTCCGATCGGAGCGGATCGGAGTGGTAGCACTACCCTGCGTGACTTTTCCGCCTCCTACAGGGATGAGCAGTACTGCATAGGCATTCATCGTCCATTTGCAGTACCGACTTCACGATGTGAAGGAAGCCCCTCTCCTTGGCCCTGACCAGTGCAAACCGGGTAATCTGCGCCCGCAGTCTGCCTCTGGGAGGGAGGGACCTGCCGCGATGGGAAAACATTCCTCTGCGGTGACGCGAAGTAACAACAATCGCCGTCCGGTGTATCTGACGGCTGTCGGCCTACTGGTGCTGTCCTTGGGCGCCGTCTTTGTGGTCCGCTCCTTCGGATCGGAATCCGGCGCCGACGGTTTTCTGGGCGGTGGGTCCTGTGACGACCCGACCCAGATCTCGCTCAGCACGACACCGGAGCTACAGCCGCAGTTGGAGTCGGCCGCGAAGTCGCTGGCCGGGAAGAAGGACGACAACGCCCCCTGTCTGCAATTCACCATTACCGGAGCTTCCGCGTCCAAGGTCGCCCAGGACGTCGGCAGTGGCAGTGACAACCGGCCCGACCTGTGGGTGCCGGACTCCTCGCTGTGGGTGGCCCGGGCCGACGACGGCGAGTCGATCCCGAGCATCGCGGTCCCGTCCATCGCGACCTCACCGGTCGTACTGGTCGGCCGCGGCGAGAACTTCGCGACCACCCAGTCGTGGCTGGGGGCCTTCGCCGGTACCCAACCGGCGCTGCTCGATCCGCTGAGCCAGTCCGCCGGCGCCCTCGCGGTGGTGGCGATCCAGTCCGAGCGGTCCAAGACGTCGGCCTCGAACACGGACGTCGCCAGCGTCCTGGTCCCGATGGCCCAGCGGCTCGGCTCGATGGCCAAGCAGTACACCGAGGTCAGCGGCCCGTTCAGCAAGGCGGCCGCCGAGGGCAGCAAGGTGATCGTGCCGGCGTCGGAGCAGAGCTTCGTCAAGTACCAGGAAGAGCACCCGGAAGCGGAGCTGAAGGCGGTCGTGCCGAAGACCGGCACGCTGACGCTCGACTACCCGGTCGTGGTCACGGCCAAGTCGAACACCGAGGCCGTCACCGAAGCGGGCAAGGCGCTCGCGGAGGAGATGTTCACGGACGCTGGTGCCCAGGCCCGTGACCAAGCCGGATTCCGCGACCCGCAGCTGAGTCCGCTCAGCGGCGGCCTTGGCGTCGGTGAGGTCACCCAGCTCAGCAAGCCGACGACCCAGTCGGTGGAGAAGACGCTGCAGCAATGGGCCACTCTCTCGCTGTCGGCGCACTCGCTCGCGGTGATCGACGTGTCCGGCTCGATGGGCACCAAGGTCGAGAACGGGAAGACCAGGATGCAGCTCACCCTGGAGGCCGCGGAGAGGGGTCTGACGATGTTCCCGGACTCTGCCGCACTGGGCTTGTGGGTGTTCTCGACGAAGATCGGTCCGGACAGCGCCGACTACAAGGAACTGGTCCCGATCGGCAAGCTGACTTCGGCGCAGCGGTCGAAGATGATCGGCCAGTTGAGGCCGCAGACAGCTCGGGTCGGCGGTGGTACCGGCCTGTACGACACGGCGATCGCCGCGGTCCGCGCGGTCCGGGCCAACTACGACTCGACGGCCGTGAACACGGTCCTGCTGTTCACCGACGGCAAGAACGACGACCCGGGCAGCCCGAGCCTGGCGAGTACCATCAAGCAGCTCGAAAGTCTGCGTGACCCGGCGCGTCCCGTCCGGATCATCGCGCTGGGCATGGGTCCGGAGGCGGACGCCAACGAGCTCAAACTGCTGGCCGAGGCGACCAACGGCCGAAGCTACGTGGCCCGCAACCCGACGGACCTCCAGGCCGTCTTCATCGACGCCCTGCAGAGCCGCTGAGAGGCTTGCTCCCTAAGATGTTCTTGGGGAGCAAGCCCCAGGCCAGAGTGGTGGAATGGCAGACACGCCGGCTTTAGGTGCCGGTACCTTCGGGTGTGAGGGTTCGAATCCCTTCTCTGGCACACGACCCCTGTACTCCGAACTACAGTCGGGGCTCCTCCGTCGCAGCTCAGCAAGAGCGATCCGGCGCGCACGTGGTCGCGCTGATCCGTGGGGCGTCTTAAGGCTGGCTGAAGTTCGGCGGGCACGATTGGCGTTGACGACCAAGGGAGGACGCCATGGGTGTGGGGTTGACGAAGATTCGGCAGGTGAAGGTGCCGGTGACGGATCTGGTGCGGAGTATGCGGTGGTACCAGGCGTTGCTGGGGCTGGAGTTGGTGGCTGAGTTCACCGAGGACGGGGTTGTCCGGGGTGTCGTACTCCTGGACCGGCCGGGTGGATTCGTCATCGCGTTGCGCGATCGCGAGGTTGTCCCTGGCCGGCCGAACTTTGCCGGGTTCGATCTGGTGGGGTTCGGGGTCGAGTCGCCGCAGGTGCTGCACCAGTTGGTCGAGGACTGTGAGCGGCTTGGTTTCGACCATGAGCCGATCCACGACCGCGGCGAGTACGGGCAGGCGCTGGACATCACCGACCCGGACGGCACGGTCCTGCGCTTCCTCTGGGATCACGAGACTGTGGACGACACCTTCCTCGGCATGGAGTTCACCGCGGACGGCCCACCCACGATGTACGACGTTCCAAGGTTGCCGCGCTGAGAGTTGGCGGGGGTGATTTGGGAGCTGGCTGTCACGACGCGCGAGCACGAGGCCAGCGGGAGCGCGGCGCAGATGCAGGTCAGCCACGACGAGGGGATGCTGCTGACGATACTGACCCGCCTGGTGGATGCGCGGTTCGCCGTTGAGGTGGGCACCTTCACCGGCTACTCATCCCTGTGCATCGCCCGGGGCCTGACCGACGGTGGCCGCCTGGTCACCTGCGACGTCAGCGAGGAGTGGACCTCGATCGGGCGCACGGCGTGGGAGAAGGCCGGCCTGGCCGACCGGATCGAGCTGAAGCTCGGCCCCGCCCTCGAGACCCTGCAAGCGTTGCCGGACGAGCCCGCCATCGACGTCGCCTTCATCGACGCGGACAAGGACAGCTACCCCGCGTACTACGAGGAGATCGTCCAGCGACTGCGCCCTGGGGGCCTCGTGGTCCTGGACAACGTGTTCCTCGGCGGCCGCGTCTTCGACCCCGCGTACACCGAGGACCGCCATCTCGCGATGCGCCGGCTGAACGACCTCATCGCCGCCGACGAGCGAGTCGAGTCCGTGATGCTGCCGGTACGCGACGGCGTGACGCTGGCTCGCAAGCGCTAGCTCGACGCCGTCTTCAGAGGGATTTCAGGTACGTCGCGCCGCGGGGGCTCAGCTCGTAGCCGACTTCCAGGCTGTAGGTGAGACCGAGGTTCTTCAGTTTGCGGACGTCGAGTTTGAAGCCGGCTGTGTCGCGGCCGATCTCGGCGGCGAGGTCGCCGGCGCGGGTGGCGGGCTTGGACTCGATCAGGCGGAGGGTCTGGGCAGTCCAGGCGCCGTGGCGGCTCAGTTCGTCGAGCTTGGCCAGCCGGTCGCGCAGGTCTTCCAGGTCTTCGGCCGACAGGTCGGTGGAGGCCGCCAGTTCCTCGCGGGGGTCCGGGCCCTCGACCAGGTGGAAGTTGATCAGGAACGTCGGCCAGTCCTCGTTGCCGCGCAGTCGGCGGCGGACGTCCTTCGCGTTCTGACGGTCGGCAGCGATCACGTCCGCGTCGTTGTCTGCGATCAGGTCGGGGTTGACCTCCCGCACGGTGTCGATCTCGATCCGGCCGGCGTTGGTCCGGTAGATCCGCCCCTCCACCACCCGCGCCTGCGCCCAGCGGCGGTACGCCGTAGTGATCCGCCCCTCGGCAACCCCGTCACGATCAGGTCCGGCGAACAACATCTCAAGCTCCTAGTGTTCCGGCGACGATGGGGGCGAGTTCGCGGAGGGCCTTGCCCCGGTGGCTGATCGCGTCCTTCTCCTCGATCGACAGTTCCGCGGTGGTCACGTCGTACCCGTCGGCCTGGAACAGCACGTCGTACCCGAAGCCGCCGGTGCCGCGCAGTTCGCGGATCACCGAGCCGCGCATCTCGCCGCGGACGATCACGTCCTCGGCGTCCGGGCGGCAGAACGCCACTGCTGCGACGAAGGCGCCGCCGCGGCGCTCGTCCGGCACGTCCTCGAGTTGACCGAGGAGGAGCAGGTTGTTCGCCAGGTTGTCCTTCGCGGGACCGGCCCAGCGCGCCGACAACACCCCAGGCATCCCGTTCAGCGCGTCGACGCAGATCCCGCTGTCGTCCGCGATCGACGGCAGACCCGTCGCGGCCACGGCGGCATGCGCCTTCAGGAGTGCGTTGCCCTCGAAGGTCGGCTCGGTCTCGGCGGGTTCCTCGTACTGCGTGACGTCGGCCAGACCGAGCACCTCGATGCCCGGCACGATCGGGGTGAGGATGCGGCGGAGTTCCTCGAGCTTCTTCTGGTTGTTCGAGGCGAGGAGAACCTTGGTCACGCGAGCGCCTCCTGCTGGAACTTCGTCAGCTCGGCGCATCCCGCAGTACCGAGCTCGAGCAGGCTGTCCAGCTCGGCGCGGTCGAAGGGGGCTCCTTCGGCGGTGCCCTGCACCTCGATGAACTTGCCGTCGCCGGTGAGCACCAGGTTCATGTCCGTCTCGGCGCGGACGTCCTCCTCGTAGCAGAGGTCGAGCATCGGCTTGCCGTCGATGATCCCGACCGACACCGCGGACACCGAGCCGGTCAGCGGCTCGCCCTTCAGCGCCTTGCGATCCCGGAGGAACGACACCGCGTCGGCGAGCGCGACGTACGCGCCGGTGATCGCGGCGGTGCGGGTGCCGCCGTCGGCCTGCAGGACGTCGCAGTCCAGCAGGATGGTGTTCTCGCCGAGCGCCTTGTAGTCGATCACCGCGCGCAGCGATCGCCCGATCAGCCGGGAGATCTCGTGCGTGCGGCCGCCGATCCGGCCCTTCACGGACTCCCGGTCCGAGCGCGTGTTGGTGGACCGCGGCAGCATCGCGTACTCCGCGCTCACCCACCCCAGGCCGGATCCCTTGCGCCAGCGCGGCACGCCCTCGGTGACACTGGCCGCGCACAGCACCCGGGTCCGGCCGAACTCGACCAGCACCGAACCCTCGGCGTGGTCGAGCCAGTTCCGGGTCAGGGTTACCGGCCGGAGCTGATCAGGGGTACGTCCATCGATACGAGCCATGGTTCAGACCCTAAGCCTGAACCCGCTGCACCTCCGCATTGGCTGTCGTGGGGTTGTGGACAAGTACATCCGGACGCGGGAGTTGGGCGAGGCGTGGTTGAGGGGACCGGCCGACGTTGGCGAAGCGATTCGGCCGGAACTGGGTGAGGACCATCTTGGCCGCCCAGGGGGTGAGGTCGCTGGCACGGCGGCCGAGCCAGGGGACGCCCTCGCGGACCATCCAGACAGCATCGGCCCACTTGGTCGGCGTCTGCCCCGCACACTCCAGATCAGGCGGTACTGCGATCCGGAAACCGCGCAAGGCGAGTTCGTCGGCGAAGGCCCGGGCCAGCCGGCGGTGACCCCGCTCCCCTGGGTGCAGCCGGTCGACACTCCAGAAGTCCCGGCGATAGACCTCCGGGTAGTCCGCCATGTCGATCCGGATCCCGCCGAACCTGGCATGCAGGTCGTCGTACGCGTTGTTGACTTGCTCGATCCGCTGCCAGAGCGGTCGGCGCAGCCACGACGGCAGGCCGAAAACCTGGCCGTGATCGTGGAACCGGACGGTCAGCAGTACTGCGCCGCGGGCGGTCAGTTGCTCCGCACACCGCTGCAAACCGTCGCGGATCTGCGCCTGGTCGAAGGTGGATCGCAGGGTGTCGTTCACCCCGACGATCAGGGAGGCCAGGTCGACCCGGCCGGTACCGGTCTCGGGAAGTTGGTCGGAGACCACCACCGGCACAGTGGCGCCGCTGGTCGCGTGGTTGGAAAATGTCACACGGTGGGAACTGCCCAGGGCATCGGCGAGCAGCGAGGCCCAGCCCCGCCACCCTTCCCCGGGACGAGCGCCGGCACCGGAAAGATCGGTCGTACTGCCATTCATCGGGTCCCCGACACCAACGGTGGTCGAGTCGCCCAGTGCCACATAGTGGAGGCTCACGTTCCGTCATGGTGAAGGACCACGGCGAGTAATCGCCGACGATGAGGTGACGACCGGGGCAACACCATGGGATCAGCGGGGTGTTGAAGGTCGGAAGTGTTCGGACATAGGTTGGTGCAATCACCTACGCGCAGGAGTTGGCTGAAGATGACAGACCTTCGGTTCGGTGTGGTGGGACTGGGTGCCCGGAGCCGGCTGGCCCAGCACGCCCACAAGCCCGGTGAGGGCTCCCGCATAGTCGCGGTTTGCGATCCGGTCGAGAAACAGCAGCTCGCGGCCCGCGCCGACTATCCGGGCGCGACCTCGTACGGCGATCATCGCGAGCTGCTCGATCTCCAGCTGGACGGGGTCTTCGTCACCACCCCGGACGACCTGCACGAGGAGCCGGCGATCGAGTTCCTCCGGGCCGGGATCGCGGTGTTCGTGGAGAAGCCGTTGGCGATCACCACCTCGGGATGCGACCGGGTGCTGCAAGCGGCGTACGAGAGTGGCGCGCGGCTGTACGTCGGGCACAACATGCGCCACATGCCCGTAGTACTGACGATGCGGGAACTGATCGCCGCAGGCGCGATCGGCGAGGTCAAGGCGATCTGGTGCCGGCACTTCGTCGGGCACGGCGGCGACTTCTACTTCAAGGACTGGCATGCCGACCGGCGGCGCACGACCAGTCTGCTGCTGCAGAAAGGTGCCCATGACATCGATGTGATGCACTGGCTGGCCGGTGGCTACACCACCAGGGCGAACGCACTCGGCGGCCTGGTCGTGTACGGCGGGATCGACGACCGGATGGATCGCTCCGAGCAACGGTTCGCGGAGTTCGTCTCGAACGACAACTGGCCGCCGTTGTCCCAGACGGGGATGGCGCCGGTGATGGACGTCGAGGACCTCTCGATGGCGAATCTCCTGCTGGACAACGGGGTTTACCTCACCTACCAGCAGTGCCACTTCACCCCGGACTACTGGCGCAACTACACGGTGATCGGTACGCAAGGGCGGCTGGAGAACTTCGGCGACGCACCTGGCGGCGTGGTCAAGGTGTGGAACAGCAAGCGCTCCGACTACCGCGCCGACGCCGACGAGGAGGTCGTCATCCCCGCGGCCGCAGGCGGTCACGCCGGCGCCGACCCCCGCCTGGTCGCCGAGTTCGTCCGCTTCGTCCGCGACGGCGGCGCCACCCTCACCTCCCCCACAGCAGCCCGCGCCGCAGTCGCCGCCGGCTACGCCGCCACCACCTCCCTCCGCTCCAACGGCACCCCCATCGACGTCCCCCCACTGGACGCAACCCTCACCAAGTACTTCGACAACGGCCAAACCCGGGCCTGATCAATGGAGGGCCTACGCCCGCTCACCCGGTCGGACCTGCCGTGGGTAGTGGAGCTCGCCGCAGCCAGGCGCCGGCAACTGGCGGACTTCGCACCCCGCTTCTGGCGTCCGTCAGCGGGAGCAACTGCTGCTCACACAGAGTTCCTGGGCAGCTTGATCGACACTGCCGCCATCCTCTCGATCCGGTCGGAGCACGGCTTTCTCTTCGGCGTGCCTGACGGAAATCGTCTGGTGATCGACGACTTCGCACTCGAAGCCGAAGGCGACTGGGCGACTGAAGGTCTCGGCCTGCTGCGGCACGCTGCCGCGGCCGGTGCGCTACGCCACGCTGACGCAGCCGGTCTGCTGCGGGTTGTGTGCCCAGCTCCTGAGCCGGAGCGCCGGGAAGCGGTGGAGTCGCTCGGCGCGAGGGTCGCCGAGTCGTGGTGGCATCGCGATCTCGACAGTTCGGGCATCGCCGCCACGGCGACGGAGCCGATGGATTCGACAGTCAGGGTGGACGGCGCGGAGGGGCGCCTGGTGGAGGCGCCGCCTGTCTATGCGCCGGGCGGGCCGGTAGTACTGGTCACAACTGTTCGGGACCAGAGTGCGCTGCTTGAGATCGAGCGGGCGTCGGTACGGCGTGGCGCTTCGGTCGCGGTGGTCATCCTTGCTTCCGGCGACGATCGGGGATCGGAACTCCTCGAGGGCAACGGTTATCGGCGGACCACCGACTTCTACGAAACTCTTGGCGGGGTGGCCGAGGACAACGATCAGATTTCGTAGGTGGCGTTGGGGGTGGCGGTGAGGACTTCGCCGGGGAAGGTGCGGCGGGCACCTTCTGACTGGTTGTCGCGGTTGAACCAGGGCGGTACGTGGGTGATGACGAGTCGCTTCACGCCGGCCCGTTTGGCGTGTTCGCCGGCGTCGGCGGGGGTCAGGTGGAGGTCGGGCGGGTTGTTCGGATCGCCGTCCTGCAAGGCCGCTTCGCTCAGCAGCAGGTCGGCGCCACGGGCAAGCTCGATCAGGGCGTCGTTCGGACCGGTGTCGCCGGTGTAGACGAGCGCTTTGTTGCCGTGCTCAACCCTGATCGCGTACGCCGGGACCGGGTGCACCATCGACGCGGTGCGAACGGTGAACGGGCCGATCTGCTGGATCTCCAACCAGACATGGAAGTCCAACTGCTCCTCCATCCCCGGATCCAGCGGCAGGTCGTACGCCAGCGCCATCCGACTCGCAGTACCGGGCGGCCCGTACACGGGGATCCGCGGGAAGGGCGAGGAGGGCGAGTACTTCGCGGCGACGTACAACCCGCACAGGTCCATGCAATGGTCCGGATGCAGGTGGGACAAGGCGATCGCGCCGATCTGCGGCACCTCGAGATGCCGCTGCAGCACACCGAGCGCGCCACTGCCGAGATCGAGCACCAGTTGGAATCCGTCCGCGCTGACCAGATAGCTCGAAGCAGGCGAGTCCGGCCCGGGGACCGACCCCGAGCAGCCGAGCACAGTGAGCTTCATAGCTTGAACATTACCGGCGGGTTGCCGGCTTCGCAGGAAACCCTGGGGCGTCGCCGAACGGCCGATCCACTTGCCTGTCGACGATTTCGAGCACGGCCCGGATCTGGTGCCCTGGACAACTAGGCATCATCAGCGGACCGAGGCGAACTGGTCGACGGAGCTGATCACCGGGCCGAGGAAGCGCGAGCCGATGGCGGCGAAGTCGGCCGGGTTGCCGGTGGTGACGAAGCGGTGCTGGGGCTCGGGCAGGTCGATGTCGCGGAGCAGCCCGGCCTTGGTGAGCACGCCGTACACGTCCTTGGCGCCCTCCTCCGCGCTGCTCACCAAGGTGACCTCGTCGCCCATCACGTACGAGATGACGCCGGTCAGCAAGGGGTAGTGCGTGCAGCCGAGGATCAACGTATCGACGTCGGCCTCGACCAGCGGATCCAGGTACTCGTGTGCGGCCGCCAGCAACTCGGGCCCCGACGTCACGCCGGACTCGACGAAGTCGACGAACTTCGGGCACGCCTGGGTGGTGAGCTCGACCTGCGGAGCCGCGGCGAAGGCGTCGTCGTACGCGAGCGACGCCGCGGTGGACTTGGTGCAGATGACGCCGACGCGCTGGTTCCGGGTGGCAGCCACGGCGCGCCTGGCCGCGGGGAAGATCACCTCGACCACCGGTACGTCGTACCGCTCGCGGGCGTCCCTGAGCATCGCCGCGCTGGCGGAGTTGCACGCGATCACGAGCGCCTTCACGCCGGCCTCGACCAGGTGATCCAGGCACTCCAGGGAGTACTCGCGGACCTCGGCGATCGACAGCGGGCCGTACGGCTGACGGGCGGTGTCGCCCAGGTACAGGATCGGTTCGTGCGGCAGTTGGTCGAGCACCGCGCGGGCCACGGTGAGCCCGCCGAAGCCGGAGTCGAAGATGCCGATCGGTGCGTCTGCCACGCTGTGAACCCTATCCGGCGGCTCCGACCGAAGCCTCGACCGGGCCGAGAAGACCGGCAGCGGGCAGTTCTGAAGTTACCCTTACCTAACTCCGCAGAACGACACGCCGAAGTTATCCACATCTTTACTCTCAGGAATTGCAATGTGACGTGACGCGCGCCACTCTGTGACGATGTGTTTCCAACCGCCCCTCGCGATGCCATGAATCTGGCAGTCCACATCGCGGTGGCTCTCAGCACCACCGCCGCACCGAATCCGCAACCCGCCGACGCCGCGGCACAAGCCGCCGGCCCGGCTGCGGACACGACCACGAACAGCACTGCAGCTGACATCGCCGGCGCCCTCGGGCCGCTCGGCATGCTCCTGCTGTTCGCGGCCTTCGTCTTCGGCCTCTACGTGATCTCGCTGGCTCTGCACCCGTTCGCCAAGTGCGGGCGCTGCAAGGGCGCAGGCAGGCACAAGGGGTCCTTCTTCAGCTACGCCACCCGCCCCTGCACCAGCTGCAAGGGCCGCGGCGTACACCCCCGCCTAGGACGCAAAGTGCTCTTCAAGACCTAGGGGTTGATCAGGCCCAGAGTTGGCCTTCTAGGCGGTCTTCGGCCTCATCGATGGTGCCTTCGTAGGCGCCGGTGGACAGGTATTTCCAGCCGCCGTCCGCGACGATGAAGGCGATGTCCGCGGACTCACCGTCGCGGATGCACTTGGCTGCCTGGCCGAGTGCCGCGTGCAGGATGGCGCCGGTGGAGATGCCGGCGAAGATGCCCTCGTTGTCCAGCAGTTCGCGGACCCGGCGTACGGCGTCGCGGGGGCCGACGGAGAACCGTGCGTCGATCAGGGCCGGGTCGTACAACTCGGGCACGAACCCCTCGTCGAGGTTGCGCAGGCCGTAGACGAGTTCGCCGTACCGAGGCTCGGCCGCCACGATCCGGACCTCGGGCTTGTGCTCGCGGAAGAACCGCCCGGCGCCCATCAGCGTGCCGGTGGTGCCCAGGCCTGCGACGAAGTGCGTCACCGAGGGAAGGTCGGCGAGGATCTCGGGGGCGGTGCCGTCGTAGTGGGCGGCCGCGTTCGAGGGATTGCCGTACTGGTAGAGCATCACCCAGTCGGGGTGTTCCTCGGCGACCTGCTTGGCGACCCGGACCGCCTCGTTGGAACCGCCTGCGGCCGGGGAGGAGATGATCTCGACGCCCCACATCCGCAGGATCTGCCGGCGCTCCTCGGAGGTGTTCTCCGGCATCACACAGACCATCCGGTACCCGCGGAGTTTGGCTGCCATCGCCAGCGAGATCCCGGTGTTGCCCGAGGTCGGCTCGAGGATGGTGTTGCCCGGCCGGAGCCGCCCGTCCTTCTCGGCGTCCAGCAGCATCCGCAGGGCGGCCCGGTCCTTGATCGATCCGGTCGGGTTGTGGTCCTCCAGCTTGGCCCACAACCTGACGTCCGCCGACGGGGACAGCTTCGGCAGGCCGACCAACGGCGTACCGCCGACGGAGTCGAGCAGGCTGTCGAAGCGCATCGTCAGCCGCCCGCGACGGCCGGCAGCACGACCACCACGTCGCCGTCCTTCACGCCCGTGGCCAGACCACCGGTGAAGCGCACGTCCTCGTCGTTGACGTAGACGTTCACGAAGCGCCGCAGTTCCTCCGGCTGGCCCTCGACGATCCGCTCCTTCAGGCCGGGGTGGGCGCCGTTCACGTCGTCGATGAACTCGGCCAGCGTGGCCCCGGCACCGCTGACGGCCTTCTCGCCGCCGGTGTAGGTGCGCAGGATCGTCGGCACGCGCAGTTCGATCGCCATCTCAGTTCTCTCCTTCGAGTTCTTCATATTTTTCGACCACGCGCACTTCTTCTTCCGCGACCTCGCCGTCGATGATCCGGTACGACCGGAACTCCACCGGCCCGTCGTGCGACGGCGAGTTCGCGCCGTCACGGGTCGACACCAGCACGTAGTGCGCACCCGGCTCGCCGGCCAGGTTGATGTCGGTCCGGGACGGGTAGGCCTCGGTGGCGGTGTGGGAGTGGTAGATCACCACCGGCTCCTCGTCGCGGGAATCCATCTCCTTGTAGAGCCGGAGCAGGTCTCCCGAGTCGAACTCGTAGAACGTCGGCGACATCGCCGCGTTCAGCATCGGGATGAACCGCTCGGGCCGGTCCGATCCGGCCGGTCCCGCGACCACCCCGCACGCCTCGTCCGGATGATCCCGCCGCGCATGCGCCACGATCGCGTCGTACGTCGCGGAGTCGATGATGAGCACGACCCCACGGTACGGCGACCGCCCGGCCGCCCCGACCAACGCCGGGGTCGGTCCACTATTCGGACAGCAGCTACCAGCGGCTGTGCACCTGGGGGCGGATCAGGTCGTTGTAGACCGTCTGGACGGTGTCCAGCTGGACCGCGGAGAGCGGGGCGAGGGCGGCCGCGCCGACGTTGCCTGCCACCTGGGCGGGGTTCCGGGCGCCCGGGATGACCACGCTCACGCCTGGCTGGTCGATGATCCAGCGGAGGGCGAACTGCGCCATCGTCGCGCCGGCCGGGACGAGGGGCCGCAGCCGCTCCACCGCTTCCAGGCCGGTGTTGTAGTCCACCCCGGAGAAGGTCTCCCCGACGTCGAAGGCGTCGCCCCGGCGGTTGAAGTTGCGGTGGTCGTCCGCCCCGAAGGTCGTGTACTCGTCGTACTTGCCGGACAGCAGGCCGCTCGCCAGCGGGACCCGCGCGATGATGCCGACGCCGGCCTCGGCGGCCGCCGGGAGCACCTGGTCGAGCGGCTTCAGCCGGAACGCGTTCAGGATGATCTGCACCGACGCCACGTTCGGCCGGGCGATCGCCGTGAGCGCCTCCGCGCAGGTTTCCACACTCACCCCGTACGCCGCGATCCGCTGCTCCTGGACCAACGTGTCGAGCGCATCGAACACCGCGTCGGTGGAGTAGACCGCGGTCGGCGGGCAGTGCAGCTGGACCAGGTCGATCGTGTCCACGCCCAGGTTCTCCCGGGAGCGGTCGTTCCAGGCGCGGAAGGCGTCCAGGTTGTAGTTCGCCGGCTTCTGCTCGACCCGGCGGCCCATCTTGGTCGCCACCGTCAGGCCGGGGTTGTCCTTCAGGATTTTCCCGACCAGCCGCTCACTCCGGCCGTCGCCGTACACGTCGGCGGTGTCGATGAAGGTGACGCCGCCCTCGACCGCGGCGTGCAGCACCGCGAGCGCGTCGCTCTCGTCCACCTCACCCCAATCGGCCCCGAGCTGCCAGGCCCCGAGCCCGACCACACCGACATCCCGCTTGGTACGCCCCAACGTCCGCTTCTCCATACGGCCAACCCTAAGCGGCGGGTTTCAGCGGATGTTGGCGGGTTTCAGCGGATGTTGTGGAGGAGGGCTGACTGGAGGTAGCCGAGCCAGTCGTAGAGGTCGTAGGTGAGGCGGCGTGGGTCGTCGTCGGGAAGCTTCTCCCAGACCCCGTAGTCGTCCTCCTCCTTGATGTCCAGCCGGGTCCCGATCGCCAGCCGCAGGTCGTTCAGCGCGCGCAACCAGCGCAACTGGTCGTCCGGCTCGAGCACGATCCCGTCGTCGACGCTGGACGACTCCTCCAGTGCGGCCAGGACCCGCTTGGCATCGGACACCTTCCCGTCCCGCAGCCCCCGCTCGGTGAACCGCCGGAACTCCGCCGAAGCGTGGTCGTCCGTCTTGTACGCGTCCGGTAACAGCCTCTGCAGTACTACGTCCTCCGGCGGCGAGGTGGGTCCGTCGTTGTCCAGCAACTCGGCCAGCGGGTCGCTCGACATCGACTCGCGCGGCGGCATCCCGTCGTACAGGAGCTCGACCAGGTTGCGGAGCAGGTTCGCCAGGATGTCCGACTCGTGCTCGGCGAAACTGACGATCACGGTCTTCTTGCGCTTACGGAACCTGGTCACGACTTCTCACAGGTGGCCCACAGGCCGTAGGAGTGCATGGCTTCGACGTCGCGTTCCATCGCCTCGCGGTTGCCGTTCGACACGGCCGACTTGCCCTCCTTGTGGACCTGCATCATCAGCTTCTCCGACTTCTCCTTGGAGTAGCCGAAGTAGGTCTGGAAGACGAACGTGACGTAGTCCATCAGGTTGACCGGATCGTTCCAGACGATGGTCACCCACGGTGGGCTCAGCTCGATCGCCTCGTCGACTTCGGGGCTCTCGAGTTCGCTCGGTGCGGTGGTCACCTGTCCATTCTCTCCATCATCGGTTCTCGACTCGCAATAGGCTGCACTAGTGAACGCTACGACAGCGCTTTTGACGGACCACTACGAGCTGACCATGCTGCAGGCCAGTCTCGCCGACGGGACCGCGCACCGCCGCTCCGTCTTCGAACTGTTCGCCCGCCGGCTGCCCGACGGGCGACGGTACGGCGTGATCGCGGGCGTCAACCGGCTCCTGGACGCGCTGGAGCAGTTCCGTTTCGACGATCAGGCCATCGGGTTCCTGTCCGACCTGGGCATCGTGGACCAGGCTACCTGCGAGTGGCTGGCGAACTACCGCTTCAGCGGCGACATCGCCGGCTACGCCGACGGGGAGATCTTCTTCCCGGGCTCTCCGGTGCTGGTGGTGGAGTCCAGCTTCGCCGAGGCGGTGCTGCTGGAAACCGTGTTCCTGTCCATCCTGAACCACGATTCCGCCGTCGCCTCGGCCGCGTCCCGGATGACCTGGTGGGCCGGCGGCCGCCCGTGTATCGAGATGGGCTCGCGCCGGACCCACGAGGAGGCGGCGGTCGCGTCGGCGCTGGCGGCGTACATCGCGGGCTTCGCCACGACCTCGAACCTGGAGGCGGCACGCCGGTTCGGGATCCCGAGCGCTGGTACGGCGGCGCACTCGTTCACGCTGCTGCACGACACCGAGCGGGACGCGTTCGTCTCCCAGGTCGATGCCCTGGGCAAGGGAACCACCCTGCTGATCGACACCTACGACCTGACCGAGGCGGTCGCGACCGCGATCTCGATCACCGGGACAGAGCTCGGCGCGGTCCGGCTCGACTCGGGCGACCTGCCGTCGCTGGCCGGCCAGGTCCGCGACCAGCTCGACTCGCTGGGGGCGACCAAGACCCGGATCATCGTGACGAGCGACTTGGACGAGTACCAGATCGCCGCGCTGGCTCCGGCGGCCGTCGACGTGTACGGCGTGGGCACGTCGCTGGTGACGGGCAGCGGGTACCCGACCTGCGGTTTCGTCTACAAGCTGGTCTCCCGCGAGGACGCGAGCGGCAAGATGACGCCGGTCGCGAAGAAGAGTCCGCACAAGATCTCCATCGGTGGTCGCAAGTACGCGCTGCGCCGCCGCTCGGCCGCCGGCGTCGCAGAGGTCGAATTGATCGGTGTCGGCGAGCCCCCGGTGGACGACGGAGACGACCGGTACCTGCTGAAGCAACTGGTCGAATCCGGCAAGATCATCGGCCGCACCACCCCGGCCGAGTCGCAGGCCCACCACCTCAAGGTCCGCGACGAACTCCCCCGCAGCGCCAGCCAACTAAGCCGCGGCGAGCCCGCCATCCCCACGGAGTACGTAGGCGACCTCAACGCCCGCAACCCCTTCACCCCTCGGAGCCAAAGGTGAGCGCCGCGGACGCCCCCGAGCAAGCGACTGCAGCGGGACGGCAGGGAAGTATGAAGTCGTTGAGTTGGGATCCCGAGGCGCCGGCGAGCGGGGCCGACATCCTCATCGCCCTGCGGTTCGCCGATCGTGCGGCTCGCAAGGCAGTCAGTGACGAACTCGTTGGCACTGGCGTTCACACGGGCCAGGAGCTCGTGCTCGCCAAGCTGCTGCACCTCGGTTCGCTGCCGGTCGCTCAGCTGGCCAAGGTGCTAGACGTCGAGGTCCCGACCGCCACCCGCACCACACAGCGAATGGAAGCCGCCGGCCTCGTCCGCCGGCTGAAGAACGACCAGGACGCCCGCCAGGTCAGCATCGAACTCACCGACCAGGGCGCCGAAGTAGCCCGTACGGTCCAGCGCCTCCACACCCAGGCCGGCGACCGAGCCCTCCAAGGCATCACCCCCGAGCAACGCCGCCTCCTCCGTAACCTCCTCTGGACCATCACCGCCAACATCGACGAACTCCCCGGCTGAGCACTGCTCCAGTGGAGCTCAGTGGCTGGGTAGGTACGTGTTCAGGTAGTCGTTGCGGAATTTGCCGGCCGGGTCGTACTTCGCGGCCAGGTTGACGAACGTCGGGACCAGCGGGTAGCACTCGGCAAGGGTTGCGGCGTCGGCGGTGAAGACCTTGCCCCAATGGGGTCTGGCCTCCAGCGGGAGCAGGGCGTTCTCGAGCGCCTCGACGACCGGCCGGACGGCGGCTTCGTCCTGGATCCAGGTGAAGTGCAGGGCGACCGTGTCCCGGCCCTGGCTCGGACTCAACCAGAGCTCGTCAGCCGCGATCGTCCGGACCTCCGAGATCTGCATCACCGATTGGAGTTGCTTGCCCAGGGCCCGCAATTCGTCGAAGGCCCGCGCTGCCATTGCCCGAGGCAAGAAGTACTCGGACTGCAACTCGTCACCGTTGCTCGGGGTGAACTCGAGCCGGAAATGCGGGAGCCGCTCGTTCCATGGTCCCGGCACTCCCCCTTGCTGGGTGGCGAAATCGGCCGGCATCGCCTTGATCGGATGACGCGGGCCATCGGCAACCTTCGCGCCCATCCACTCCTGCTCCCAGGCAGTGCCGGCCCGCAGCTTCCGCCAGACCATCACGTCCGGATCGACCCAGTCGGTGAACGCGCTCACGCTGTAGGCGCTGGCGAACACCTCCTCGAAGTCGGTACCGAGCCGGCCGACCGGAAACCCGTCGTACACGACCTGACTGATCTGGTACGACGGCTGGACCGCGAGCGTGAGGTGGGTCGTCACGCCGAGGGCGCCCAGCGCGATCACCGAGCCAAGGAAATCCGGGTGCTCCCGGTCGAGGGTGAGCAACGAACCGTCGGCGGTGACGTACTCGATCGCGGTGGCGGCCGAGGCGAGGGTCCCGTTGGTGTTACCCGAGCCGTGGGTCCCGGTGGAGCACGCACCCGCGATCGAGATGTGCGGCAGCGACCCGAGGTTGTGCAGCGCGAATCCCCGGGACTCCAGGGCGGCCGTCAGTTCGCCGTACCGGGTGCCGCCCGAGACGCGCACGGTGCGCGCGTCCTCGTCGAGCTCGATCACCTGCGGCAGGTCCGCGACCGACACCAGCGTCCCGTCGGTATCCGCGATCCGGTTGAACGAGTGCCCGGACCCGAGCACCCGCACCTTGTCGGCGCGCGCGACCAACTCCTGCAACTCCGGCACCGCCTGCGGCCGCTCCAGCCGCCCGGCGGAGAACACCACATTCCCGGCCCAGTTCCGCACCTCAACCATCCAGCGCCTCCCTCGTGATCCCCTTTGGACCATTCCACAACAACCATCCACCACCGCGCCCAGGGCCCGGGCCGGGGTCAGAACAGCATGAAGGCGGCTGCGGTGACGCCGGCGAGGACTATGAGGATGCGGAGCAGGGTGGGCGGAAGGCGGCGGCCGATGTGGGCGCCGACGTAGCCGCCGACGACGGAGCCGGCGGCCAGCAGACCGGCCACGTGGAAGTCGATGTCGGCCACGAAGACGAAGATCAGGGCGGCAACCACGTTCGCGGCCAGCAGCGCCAGCGTTTTCAGGGCGTTCACGATCCGCAGCTCGAGGTCGAGACCGAGGCCCAGCACCGCCATCATCATGACGCCGGCCCCAGCGCCGAAGTAGCCGCCGTAAACGCCCGTCAGGGCCGCGAAGAAGGTGGTGGCGGGCGACATCGCCGTACGGGGTTCTACTGAGTCGGGGTCGTCGTGGCGGGATCGCAGCCAGCTGGAGATCCACGGCTGCACGCCCACGAGCAGACAGGTGAACAGGATCAGCCAGGGCACCAGGGCCTCGAAGACGCCCGGCGGCAGGGAAAGCAGCAACGCCGCTCCCGCCACCGAACCGACCGCACAAGTCACCACCACGTACCAGGTGGTCTGCGGCTGTTCCCGGAGTTCGCGGCGATACCCGAACGAGCCGCTGAGCGCGCCGGGGATCAGGCCGACCGTGTTCGACACGTTCGCGACGATCGGCGGGATACCCAGCGCGATGAGCACGGGGAAGCTCACCAAGGAGGCGACGCCGACGGTGGTCGTCAGCATCCCGGCGACCAGTCCTGCTCCGATGACCGCGAGTTGCTCCAGGCCCGTCACAGGAGCTCGCGCGGAGAACGATCCATGCTCAGCAGCGTAGTGAGAATCGGCCAGTGGGCTATCGGCTAGGCCACTGAGCCATCGTGGGATGAAACACAGTTCCACCAAGCTCCTGCGGGGCATGGATTGAACGGGTACTTGGTTGAACGACCGAGCAACCCTGGCTGTATGGCCCCCGTGGATCACCTCCGGACGGCCCGCGTGGATCGCGTGCGGACGGCCCCCGTGGATCGGATCCGGCGGTTGGCGGCGCCGATCGCGGTTGCGGCCGGGATCGAGCTGCCGCAGTTGCGGCTCAGCCGGTTCGCGGCGGGGGCGGAGTGCCGCCGGATCGGGCCCGACCGGTATCTCATCGTGCTGCCTGCACATCGCGCCGTCCGCGACACCGATGACACCCTGCGCGCCACCCTCGCCCACGAGTTGGCGCACGCGGAGTACGGCGATCCCAAACCCGAGGGACCCCGCGCTCGCGCGCTCATCTGGCTCGTGGCCCTGCTGATCACCGCCTCGATCATGGTCCTGATCAGCGCGGCCGGCCTCCTGATCCGCAAGGCCGTGGCGAGCTTCAACGACCTGGTCGCGCCGCTGTTGTCCCTGCTGCTGATCACGGTCGTGATCGGGCTGATCACCCTGGCCGCCGGCGAGCTCATCCGTCGTACCGGACGGGCCCGGAAGGTCGCACTACACCTCGAAGAACTCCGAGCCGACCTGAGAGCAGTCCAACTGGTAGGCGCCGCACCGGTCCGCCAGTGGCGAGCGGCCGTCGCAGCAAGACCGCTCTCCCCACTCACCCGCTGGCTCGAATCCGTCATCGACACCCACCCCTCCCCAACAGACCGCCTCCACGCCGTCGAGACCTACAACCCCACCACCAACCCCACCACCGCCGCCCACACCTTCCTGCAAGCCCGCCCGCTCGTGTAGACGAAGTTGTCGGTGGGGCGGTTTAGCGTGGTCGGACAGTCTTGTCGGGAGAGGAGATCGTTGTGACCACGTTGCCGGATCGGCCTAACACCGCGTTGCTGGTGATCGATGTTCAGAACGGGGTTGTGAACCACGCGTATCAGCGCGATGTGGTGGTTGCCAACGTCGGGGCGCTCGTCGACAGGGCTCGTGAAGAGGGTGTGCCGGTCGTCTGGGTTCAGCATTCCTCCGAGCAGATGCCGAAGGACAGTGACGCGTGGGAGTACGTCCAGGAGTTGGTGCGCCAGGAGCCTGAGGCTCTGGTTCACAAGACGTTTCCGGACTCTTTCGAGGACACCAACCTGGAGGACGTGCTGGCCCGGGCCGGCATCGGCCGCCTGGTCGTCACCGGCGCGCAGACGGATGAGTGCGTCCGCGCCACGATCCACGGAGGCATAGTGCGCGGGTACGACGTGACGCTCGTCGGCGACGCGCACACCACAGAGGACCAGTCCGAGTGGGGCGCTCCCCCGCCGGACAAGGTCATCGCCCACACGAACCTCTACTGGCAGTACCACCAGGCCCCGGGACGCACTGCCGGAGTCGTGGAGACGAAGGACGTGACCTTCAGCGTCTGAAGGATCAGATCTATTACTAGGTCGCTCTGCGTGACGCCGCCGCATCACCGAATGATAGATCGTACTTATTGGCAGATTCCTGCTGCGCTGCTACCGTCTCGGATGAAATTGATCTGATTCATTCTGATTCGGGAGCTCATGAAGATCACTCATGTCGAGGCCCACCGGGTCCAGATCCCGGCGGCCACCCCGCGGTTCAACTGGCGCGCCGGGCTGGGCGGCAGTGCCCCCGAGACAGCCGGCGCCGTCCTGCGGATCGGCACCGACGAGGGCGCGGAGGGAGTGGCCCTGTTCGCCAGGCCCGGTGCCGCGGCTCAACTCGAAGACCTCGTCGACCGGGTGTTCCGTGACGAGCTGATCGGCCAGGATCCCTACCAGCGGGAGTGGCTGTGGCACCGCGTCTGGGAACTCGACCGGATCCAGGAGCTGCCCCTTCCGGCGCTCGGCCTGATCGACGTCGCCCTGTGGGACCTGGCCGGGCGCGCCGCCGGCCAGCCTGTCTGGCAACTGCTCGGCGGACACCGCCGCTCGATCCCCGCGTACGCGTCGACCTCGACCTTCAGCAGCACGGAAGAGTTCCTGGACGTGGCCACCCAGTGCCTCGAGCTCGGGTATGCCGCGATCAAGCTGCACGCGTGGGGCGACGCACGCCGCGACGCCGAACTGTGCGCCGCCCTGCGCGACCACGTCGGCAGCGCGATCCCCTTGATGTACGACGGTTCGGCCGGCTTCGACCTGCCGGACGCGATCTACCTCGGCAAGGCGCTCAGCGACCTCGACTACCTCTGGTACGAGGAACCGATGCGCGAGTTCAGCATCACCGCGTACGGCCACCTCGCCCGCACGGTCGGGATTCCGCTGCTGGTGGCCGAGACCTCCGACGGCGCCCACATGAACTCGGCCGACTTCATCGGCGCGGGTGCCGCGACCTTCGGCGTCCGCGCCGGTACGACGCTTCGCGGCGGCATCACCGGCGCGATGAGAACCGCCCACCTCGCCGACGCCTACCGCCTCAGAGCCGAGGTGCACGGCTCCGACATCCCCAACCGGCACCTCTGCATGGCGATCTCCAACACCACGTACTACGAGTCCCTGGTCACCTCGACCGTCGTCAGCCGGGAGTCCTGCGTCGACGCGAACGGCCTCGTCCATGCACCGCTCACCCCCGGAATCGCCCTCCCTCCGCACCTCGACTACCCCAAGGCAGTGCGGCAGTTCGCCGCCTGACCGCAAGCCACTCCGCTCAGAAGGACAAGGCAATGAAGCTGTCGTCACCACCTCGCAGTACCGTCGCGGCCCTGTGCGCCACGATCGTCGTCACCCTGACCACCCTCGCCGCCTGCGCGCCCGCCGACACCTCGACCGCTCCGGCCGCCTCGTCCGCGTCCTTCACTCCCGCGCCCCAGGACGAATCCGCCAAGATCACGGTCTGGGCCGACTCGACCCGGCTGCCGGCCGTGCAGGCGTACCAGAAGTCGCACCCCGACGCGAAGCTGGACATCGTCACCTACGACGGCAGCGCGGACGGATCCACCTACCTGCAGACGAAGATCCAGCTCTTCGACCGGACCGGCTCCGGCTGGCCCGACGTGGTCTTCGCCGCTCCGACCGACGTCACCTGGGCGTCGGCACCGACCGGTCCGTCGGCTCAGGCCTTCGCCGCACCGCTGAACCAGGGCCTGGTCCCCCAGTCGACCCTCGACAACTTCGCCAAGGGATCCCTCACACCGTGTGAGTTCGGCGGCGGCACCTACTGCCTTCGCAATGACATCGCGCAGGTCGTCACCTGGTACAACAAGAAGCTGATGGACAGCTTCGGCTACACCGTCCCCACCACCTGGGAGCAGTACCAGGCCCTCGGGGCGAAGGTCGCCAAGGAGCACCCGGGCTATCTGCTCGGCGCTGTCGGGGACACCAACTCCCAGGAGTCCTACTTCTGGTCCAGCCAGTGCCCGGCCTTCAACCTGACCAGCCCCGACACGCTGCGGACCGACCTGCAGGACCCCCACTGCACCCGGATGGCGACCCTGCTCGACTCGATGGTCGCGAACGGTTCGGTCAGCAAAGACGCCTTCTTCGGCCAGAGCTTCGCCCAGCAGCACGGCTCGAAGGTCCTGATGGCCGTCGGCCCGTCCTGGTACGGGCAGTACCTGTTCAACTCCGCCTTCAAGACCCCTGCGGGTCAGATCGCGGCCGCCGCCCCGCTCACCTGGGACGGCGACCCGACCGTTGCCACCGGCAACGTCGGCGGCGGTATCTGGATGGTGTCGTCGCACAGCAAGAACCTGAAGAGCGCCACCGACCTGGTCAGCTGGCTCACCACCTCCAACGAGAACCAGGCGAGCGCACCGACCTACCCCGCCTACACCCCGGCCGCGACGGCATGGCTGGCGAACCCGGTGAACAGCAAGTACTTCGCCAACGACGTCAGCTCCGCGTTCCAGGCGGCCGCGAACGCCGTCTGGCCCGGCTGGTCCAACACCCGGTTCAGTGACGCGACCGCCTGGTCCAGCGTCGTCCTGCCCGCCTTGACCGCCGGTAAGACTCTGACCGCGACCCTGCCCGCCTGGCAGACCGCGATCGAGAACGAAGCCAAAGCGGCCGGATACACGGTCACGACGAAATGACCGAGGTCGGGCTGCGCGGGTCTTTCAGCGCACCCGTGGCAGGCGTCGCCCGCCGCCGTTCGCGGCGGCGGGCGGGCTCCGCGGGCTACTTCTTCGTCGCCGGCTATGCCATCTTGCTGGTCGCGTTCGGCATCGTGCCGACGCTGTACGCCTTCTACCTGGCCTTCACCAACGAGAAGGGCCAGTTCACCGGCCTCAACCAGTTCGTCAAGGTCGTGCAGGACTACCGGTTCGCGCCAGCGTTCCTGCACGTCGGCGTCTACCTGGTGCTCTGGCTGGCCATCCTGATGGTTCTCACGGTCACCGTCGCTATCATCCTGCGCGGCCGCCTGCGTCCCGGACTGTCGGCGGCGCTGCGCTTCCTCTACTACATCCCCGGAGCGCTTGCGGGCGTGGCGAGCGTCCTGGTGTGGCTCTTCATGCTCGATCCGTCGGTCAGCCCCGCGGCAGGTCTCTTGCGGTTGTTCGGTTTCGAGAGCTTCGCCCAGGTACTGGGCCCCGCGAACCTGCCGGTCATCTTCGTTCTGATCGCGTTCTGGACCGGCGCCGGCGGGTGGATCGTGGTGATGTACGGCGCTCTCAACAACATTCCCGACGACGTTCTCGAGGCGGCCCGGATCGACGGCGCCGGCGCCTGGAAGACGGCCCGGTACATCCAGATCCCGATGATCGGCAAATGGATCGCCTACATGGCGATCCTGGCCTTCGCGGGCGGCACCCAGTTGTTCATCGAACCGCAGATGCTGCAGACCGCGAGCCTGGGCCGGCTGGATCCTGCCTGGTCCCCGAACCAGTTGGCCTACGTCCTGGCCTTCCGGTACGGCGACTTCAACGGCGCCGCGGCGGTGTCCCTGATCCTGCTCGTGCTCGGCCTGATCTGCGCCGGACTGCTGGTCCGCCGATCCGGACTGTTCAAGGTGGATTCCGAATGACCACTGTCGACAACACCCGACCGGCCCCACGGGCCTCCCGCTGGATCTCCTTGGCCGTCACCGCAGTACTGCTGGTGGGCTTGCTGGTGTTCTTCGTCCTGCCGGTGATCTGGCTGCTGCTGGCACCGACCAAGACCGCCGCCGACCTCGTCAACACCGGACCACTGAGCTTCGGATCGCTGCACAATGTCGGCCGGGCGTGGCACAACCTGACCTCGTTCCAGGACGGCATCCTGTTCGTCTGGTTGAAGAACTCGGCCATCTACTCGGTCGGCTCCCTCGTCCTCACCCTCGCCACCAGCGTGCCCGCCGGGTATGCGTTGGCGCTGACGAAGTTCCGGGGTCGTCGGCTGTTGCTGACGGTCACCCTGCTGGTGATGATCATGCCGTCGGCCGCGCTGGTCCTGCCGCTCTTCCTGGAGCTGAACCGCTTCGGCCTGATCGGGACGGCCTGGTCGATCATCCTGCCGTTCTCGTTCTTCCCGTTCGGGGTCTATCTGGTCTACATCTACTACGCGACCAGCCTGCCGACCGAGATGCTGGAGGCCGCCCGGATCGACGGCGCCGGGGAATGGCGCACGTTCGTCTCCATCGCCCTGCCGCTGGCCAAGCCCGTGATCGCCCTGGTGGCCTTCTTCAGCTTCGTCGGGAACTGGAACAACTTCTTCCTCCCCTACCTGGTACTGCCGAGCACCAAGCAGTTCCCGATCCAGGTCGGGCTGAACCAATTGCTGTCCTCGACACCGTCGTTCAACCCGGTCGCCGGGGCCGGACTGAACATCACCAGCCCCGAACTCGCCCTGTCCATCATCATCGCGATCCTGCCGGTGCTCGTGGTCTTCCTGTTCTCCCAGCGGGCCCTGGTGTCCGGGATGCTGGCCGGCGCCACCAAGGGGTGAAGGCCGCGTGTGCAGTCATTGTTAGTCGGCTAAGTTTTCCGTTAGTCGGCTAACAATATCTGCGAGTTGTGGACCTGATCGAGCAGATCGCCCAGAAGTTCACCGCGAGGCGGTTCCCCGACGCAGCGGATGTGGCGGCGGCGATCGTCTTCCTCTGCTCGGCCCGGACCACCGCCACCCAGGGCGAGATCATCAGGGTCAACGGCGGCATCCTGACCACCGACTGAGCCGCTGTGCCGCGCGCAGCCCTCAGATGCGGGCTGCGCGCGACCGCTCCTTGTACCGTGGGTCCACGAGAGAGGAGCGGTGCGATGACCAGGGCATTGATCGTGGTCGACGTGCAGAACGACTTCTGCGAGGGCGGCAGCCTGGCCGTCAGCGGCGGTGCGGACGTTGCTTTCCGGATCGGCGAACTGCTGCACAAATGGCACCAGGCCGAGCCCGACGAGAAGCAGTACAGCCATGTCGTCGCCACCCGTGACCACCACATCGATCCGGGCAGCCACTTCTCCGAGACCCCTGACTTCGTCGATTCCTGGCCGCGGCACTGCGTGGCCGGTACCGACGGCGTCGGCTTCCACCCGAACCTCGACCCGCAGCCGTTCGACGCCATCTTCGACAAGGGCGAGTACGCCGCGGCGTACTCCGGGTTCGAGGGCAAGTCCCTCGACGGCCACGGCCTGGCGGACTGGCTCCGCGAGAAGGGCGTCACCCAGGTCGACGTCTGCGGCCTGGCCACGGACTACTGCGTCCGCGCCACGGCTCTCGATGCAAGCCGCGAAGGATTCGGTACTACGGTCCTGACCGGACTCACCGCAGGGGTGGCTCCGGCCAGCACCGAGAACGCCTTGGTGGAGATGCGAACCGCGGGCGTCACCCTTACCTGACCGGCGCTCCCGGACCGAGTGGGATCCCCAACGCCCACCAGGCAAGGAAGAGCAGCGTCCAGGCGACGGTCATCGCGACAGCCAGCGGGACGGTGTACGACGCGAGTGTGCCGACCCCGGCGTCCTTGCGATACCGCTGCAGGAATCCCAGCGCCATCACGAAGTACGGGCTCATCGGTGTGATCGCGGTCGACCCCGAGTCGGCGATCCGGAACAGCGCCTGGGTGGTCTCGGCCGGCACGTTCAGCAGCAGCATCATCGGCACCAGGATCGGCGCGGTCAGCGCCCACATCGCCGAACCGCTGGTGACCAGGATGTTGATCAGCGTCAGCAGCGCCAGGATGCCGAGGAAGATCAGCACCGTCGGCGCCCCGAGATCGCCGAGGACCCGAGCCGACTCGGCGGACAGCAGGTCGCCGATCCGGCTCCAGCTGAAGTACGCCAGGAACTGCGCGATCGCGAAGAACAGCACCAGTACCGGGGCCATCTGTTTGATGCCTTCGGCCATCAACGCCGGCACGTCACCGGCCTTCTGGATCTTGCCGACGGTGACGCCGTAGGTGATCCCGACCAGGCCGAACAGCACCGCCACGACCATCGCGATCCCGTCCAGGAACGGCGATTCGACGATACTGCCGTTCTCCCCGCGCAACGGTGAGTTGTGCGGCACCAGTACCGCGATGATCGCGACCGCGGCCAGGCCGAAGACGATGGTCGCGCGCCGGAGGCCGATCCGCTCGCGCACGGACAACTGCAGTGCTTCCAGATCGTCCAGATCCGCGTCGGCGTCCGGCTCCAGATCCGTCCGCTTGCTCAGGACCAGCCGGGTGACCAAGGTGATCACCAGTGCGAGCAGTACCGACGAGGCGATGTTGAAGAACCAGTTCGACAGCGGTGACACATAGGCGTCCGGGTCGATCGTCCGGGCCGCGGCCGTGGTGATGCCGGCGAAGATCGCGTCGTTCGGCGTCGGGATCGGGCTGGCGTCGTACCCGGAGGCAATCGAGGTGTACGCCACCACGATGCCAAGGATCGGCGACCGGCCGACCGCCCGGAACGCGAGCCCGCCCAACGGCACCAGGATGATGTACGCCGCGGCCGACGCGACGTGAGCCATCGTGCCCGCGAAGGCGACCGCGAACACCACCATCGAGGTCGGCACCCGGGACACGCTCACCCGCATCAGCGCCTGCAGGAACCCGGTCCGCTCGGCCAGCGCGACGCCCATGATCACCACCACGATGGTGGCCATCGGCGGGAACTCCGCGAAGTTCGAGATCGCGGTGGACACCGCCATCTGCAGGCCGTCGCCGGACAGCAGGTTCTGGACAGCGACGGTCTTGCCGTCCTTCGGCGACACCACGGACACGTCCAGCGCGGCCAGGATCGCGCTCACTACCCCGAGGATCGCGGACAGGATCCAGAACAGCCAGAACGGGTGCGGCAGCGCGTTGCCCGCCCGCTCGATCACTGCCATCCCCCGGACCAGGCGGGGTATGTCCTTCGTCTCGTTCGCAGTCGTAGTCATGTCAGTTCCTCAGCTTGTGGGCGCGGAAGAACGCCCCGATCAGCTCGTGCGCCTCGAAGGTCTGGGTGACGTAACCAGGTCCGGACGACGAGTCGGACCCGGGCCAGCTGTGACCACCATCAGTGACAGCCACGTGTACTACGTCCGCTCGGCATCCCTTGTAGGTCATCGTCAGCACGTCGTCGCCTTGCTGAGTCACCCGCGGCTCAGGTGTGCAGTGGTCACGAACTGCCCAGTCACGGACCCATGTCTGCACACTCGGGAGAGCCCGGGCGCCGTCACCGTCGTACGGGATGGTGGTGTCGCCGGTGCCGTGGATCGCGAGGACGGGCACCGGGCGGCTGGGCGCACATCGCTTGCCCTGTTGGTAGAACGCGCCGCTGACCGGGGCGATCGCGGCGAACCGGTCGGCCATCACACAGGCCAGGATGCCGGTGAATCCGGCGCCGTTGGACTTGCCGGTCGCGTAGACGGCGCTGGTGTCCACGCAGAAGCCGGCCTCGATCGTGTCGAGCAGGTCCGCGGTGAACTTGACGTCGTCGACCCCCTTCGCCGCGTACGGCGCGCCCTGCCAGGCCTGCTTGTCCTCGTCCCCGAGCACTCCGTTGGGGTAGGCAACGATCGCGTTCAGCTTGGACAGGTCGGAGAACGCCTCGGTGAACTCACCGGTCTTGCCGCGCCCGTGATAGACGACGATCAACTGGTACGACGTGCGCGCGTCGTACGAAGCGGGGAGATGCAGGCGATAGGTCCGGGTGATCCCACCGCTGACCAGCTGGTAGTCGGCGCCGGTACCGGGCTGTTGGTTCGGTTGTGTGCGGCAACCAGTACTGCGGGAGCTGTCAGCCGCAGTTGCCGGGAGCAACGGGGCACCGGCCACGGCGGTCACCAGGCCGGCCGTGACCACTCCGGTCAAGATGGTTCTTCTCAGGCGGGTGAGGTTCATCAGGGATGCCTCCTCGGGCAAGGCGGCCTGCAGGCGGGCAGGCGCGCGGCTGGAACGGCATCGGGCGCGTTCCAGTGAAGGGGAAACGGGAAGGACAGTGGGCTGCTGGTCAGGCCGTGAGGAGCTCGGCGGCGAAGGCGGCTATGCGGTCGGCGGCCGTCTCGACCAGGAGGCGGCCTTGCTCGGCAGTGGCTCGTCGGGGATCTCCCAGGACGCCACGCTTGTGGTACTCGTCGAACCCAACGGACAGGCGCGGGCCCTGCGCCTGTCGGGACAGCCGGGCCGGTGTGGTCAGCTCGTCGAGAGTGGTGGCACCGGGCTCGAGGCGTTCGGCCTGGACGAGCTCGGGGGCCAGGTACAACATCTGGGCAGTCTCCGCCTCACCGGCGTGGCCGTGGACCTGACTCACGTCGGTGATCAGGTCCGAGACAACCGCGGTGATCGGGGTCCAGGCGAACAGGAGATCGCTGCGAAGGTACTCCTGAGCCAGCACCGACAGGGCGGCGTTGTTCCCGCCGTGGCCGGTGATGACGAGGAACTGCCGCCAGCCGTGCTGGTACAGGCTGTCGACCAGGTCCCTCAGTACCTGCTGAAAAGTTGCCGGTGACAACGTCATGGTGCCGGCAAAAGCCATGTGATGCGGCGAAACGCCGTACGGAACAGCCGGAGCCAACACCGCTTGCCCCGCAAGGCGTGCAGTCACCAACTCGGCCACTCCAACAGCCCGCACGGTGTCGGTGGACATCGCCATCCCGCCACCATGCTGCTCCAACGCCCCCACTGGAATGATCACCAGCGGCGAACTCCGCACCGCCTCCGCGGCTTCATCCGTCGTCATCTCTCCCAGGCGCTTCATCATGAGTCCACCGGAAATGTCGCGGCTTCGACTGTCACGCGGATGTGGTCGAGGTGTTGGCGGGTCAGGGTTTCGGCGGCGGTCGCGTCGCCTGCCTGTACTGCCTCGAAGATCGCGCGGTGCTCTTCGTAGTCGCGGTTGCGGTTGTCGTAGAGCTGACGGATCTGTTGCTGCTCGCGCACCCGCACCTTGAGCAGTGACGCCAGCAGTTCCTCCACTACCGGGTTGCCACTCGCGGCAGCGAGCTCGACATGGAAGTTGAGCGCAAACGCAGGCCCACCAGGCGGCGTCAACGCGTTGGTGACAGCCGCCTCGAGCCGATCCAGCGACGGCACAGCGCCGCCAGCCTCGGCAGAGCCGGCGGTATGGGCGGCTTGAGCGGCCACGGCGGGCTCGATCAGGAGGCGGGCGCCGATCAGTTGCAGGACCGAGTCCTTGGTGATCGGCGGGCGGTGCGGGTTCGCCAGGACGACGTTGTTGATCGTCGGTCCGACGTAGGTCCCGGACCCGTGCCGGAATTCGACCGCGCCGGTCGCCTCCAGCTTCCGCAACGCCTCCCGAATGGTCGGCGTGGTGATCTCGAACCGCTTCGCCAGCTCCCGCGCGGACGGGATCGCGTCCCCCGGCCCCAACTCACGCTCGCGGATGATCCCCAGGATCGCCTCGGTCAGCCGATCCGACAGGCTCGGCGCAGCATCAACGGTTGAGTAAGTCACAAACTGACTAAATCACTTAGCCAATCACTGGTCAAGAGCCCGGAAGAAAAGTGTTCCGGGCCCCGGAACACCTCCGCCCACCGGGATCGCATCGTTGCTCTACTTCAGCTCAGGCCGGTTGTCCCGACCGGCCACCGCCCCAACAGTTGAAGGAGATCAACGATGTTCGCACTCCGCAGGAACCGTTTCACCGCCTCCGTGCTCGCAGTCGGCTTCCTGGCCCTCGGCGCGTTCGCGACGCACACCTTCAGCACCGCCGACAGTGGTTCGCAAGCGGTCTGCAGCCGCGCCTGCCCGTAAGCCCCAGCCGCACCCCTCGAGCTCCGCCCCCTGTGAGTGGCCAGTGCCCCACCTGGCCACTCACAGGCATTTCCGTCCCTCGAGACGGCATCGAGAACTTCTCGAGACGGCCACGGAACCCTGGTCTCATGATCGAAAACGCACTGGTCCTCTACGACTCGCTGCGTGCTGCCGGTCCGGCGATGCGCTTGTCCGACCTGAGCCGGTCCACCGGGCTGCCGAAGTCCACCACCCATCGACTCCTGCACGCATTGATCGCGTCCGGTCTGGTGGTCCGGTTCGGCGTCGGGTACGCCGCCGCCGAGCGCTCGGGCGACTCCGTCTCCCCGGCCGATGGACGGCGCGACCTGCTCCGCGGGCTGGCGCCGTTCCTCGGGGACCTGATGGTTCGGACCCGCCTGACCGCGAGCCTCGCAGTACTGGACGGGGCGGAGGTCGTGTTCGTGCATCGGGTCTATTGCCACGACAACGCGCCGACGCCCAGCGATGACTCGGGGCGTGCGAGTGCCCATCGAACTGCTTCCGGCCGGATGCTGTTGGCGCAGCATCCGAGGATCGCCTGCGAGCTGGCCGAGACGTGGAAGCTCGCCCCGGCCGAGGCTGCGGCTGTCCACTGCGACCTGGCCCGGATCAGACGCAACCAACTCGCCGTCGTCGACGCGGGCGGGATCAGTTGCCTGGCGCTACCAGTGCCCGTCGGGCCTGGTTGCCTGCCGATTGTTCTGGCTGTGAAGGGAAAAACAGGCACCTTCGATCATCAGCGCGCGCAGTACTGGCTGCGCCATATCGCCCAACTGGCAGCCCGATCGAGCCGCGACCCGGCCTTGGCATCGACCGGCTGACCGGTCATCATGAAACCGCGCGACCTGGGGCGGTAGGCCCTGCCCGAGTGGTGGATCGGAGCGGCCAAGGATGGGTGGAACCGGCGAACCGGGGATCACCGTCGACCTGCTCGGCCGGATCAGGGCGCTCGACGGCGACACCGAGTTCGACCTGGGCGCGCCCGGACCGCGCTCGTTGTTCTGCGTCCTCGCGCTACGCCCCAACTCGACGATCAGCCTGAGCCAACTGGTGGACGCGCTCTGGGGCGAGGCAGTGCCCAAGACGGCCGCGGGCGGCATCTACACCTACATCTCGGTACTCCGCAAAGCCCTCCAGCCAGGGTGGACCCGAAGTCAGGAGCACCGGATCCTCGCCGGCAAGCCCGGTGGATACTCGCTCGTCCTTCCTCCCCAAGCAGTCGATGTCGGCCGCTTCGAGGTCGCGGCCGCCGAGGCGAAACGCCGGTGGTCGGTCGACGACTTCCCCCAGGCCCTGGCGCAGTGTGATCGCGCTTTGGCGGAGTGGGGAGGTCCGCCGCTCGAAGGGGCGGTCGGACCGTTCGCAGCCGGCGAGCGTGCGCGGCTGGAGGCAGTCAAGCTCGATGTGGAGGAGATCCGCGGCGCGGCTCTGATCGAGACGACCTCGGCCGGCGACGCGGTGACAGCGCTGTCCGTCCTGACCCTCGCCAACCCTCTGCGCGAGCGGTTGCACGAACTGCTGATGCTCGCGCTCTACCGGACCGGTCGGCAGGCCGAGGCGCTCGAGGTCTATCAGCGGGTGCGACGGCAGCTAATCGACGATCTCGGAATCGAACCAGGGCCGGCGTTACAGGAGATGCAGGAGCGCGTACTGACCGGGGCGGGCGCCGCTGAACGGCTGACCGGACCGAGGGCGCCACTCGTCGTCGGCGTGATACCGGCGCAGCTGCCGCACGGGCCCGCGCACTTCACCGGGCGGGACGACGAAGTCCGCCGGGTGACGGAGCTGTGCGAGGCAGCGACGAGTGACGCGCTCGGTGGATTCACGCTGATCCTGGCGATCGACGGAACCGCAGGGGTCGGCAAGACGGCTCTCGCGGTTCACCTGGCCGGCAAGGTCTCCAGCTCCTTCCCGGACGGACAGCTGTTCCTCGATCTGCGGGGTTTCGATCCTCGTGCCGCGCCGCTGACCTCCGAGGACGCCCTCGATCACCTGCTGCGTGGACTCGGTGCGGATGCGGAGCTGCTCAAGCGGGACGCGGTCGCGAAGGCCGCGCTGTATCGCTCGATGCTGTCCGGTCGCCGGGTCCTGGTGGTGCTCGACAACGCGGCTGACGCCGAGCAGGTGCGTCCGTTGTTGCCGGGTTCCAAGGGATGTCTGGCCGTGGTGACGAGCCGGAATCGACTGGCCGGGTTGGTGGCCCGTGACGGCGCGACGCGCGTCAGCGTCGACGTGCTGCCGCCGGAGTCGTCCCTCGATCTCCTTCGCCGCATCCTCGGCCCTGAGGTCGTCGACGCCGACCCCGGGCCTGCACACGAGCTGGCCGCGTACTGCGGACATCTGCCGCTGGCCCTGCGGATCGCAGCCGAGCGGATCGCGGGCAGTGAGCACTACCAGCTCAGCGATCTCGTGCGGGAGTTGCAGAGTGATCGCCTCGACAGCCTTTCCACGCCGGACGATGAGTCGTCGGTGGTCCGGTCAGTGTTCTCGTGGTCCTATCGGGCCCTGAAACCGGGAGATGCCCGGGCCTTCCGCTTGCTCGGGCTGCACCCGGCCACCGAGATCGGCGTACTGGACGCGGCAGCCCTGCTCGCGCTCGACGGACCGGCTGCCCGGCGGCAGCTGGACAGTCTGGTCCGCTGGCACCTGCTGGAACAGGTCGGCCGCGATCGCTACCGCTTCCATGACCTGTTGCGGATCTATGCCGCCGAATGCGCCGAGCGCGACGAACCGGACTCCAGGTCGGCGATCGGCCGGCTGCTCGACTGGTACGTGAACTCGACTGTCGCGGCGCGCGAAGTGGTCGCCCCTGGGCTCGGCGAGATCGCCGTCACCAGCCCGGAGTACCCGGCGATGACCTGGCGGACGTACGACGAGGCGATGGCGTGGGCGGGCCGCGAACTGACCGCCCTTGTCGACGTACTGCGCCTGGCGGCGGACCGTGGATTCGACGAGCTCGCCGCGAGACTCGCCACCGCGCTGGGCGTGCTCTGCCACGGCACCAGCCGGTGGTCCGACTGGCTCCAGGTGATCGAGCTCGGCGAGGAGGCGGCCCACCGGATCGGTGACCCGATCAGCCTGGGCAGGTTGGCCAATGACACCGGGGTGGTCTACCACTTCCTCGGCCGGCACGACGAGGCCATTGCCAGCCACGAGACCGCGGTCGCGATCTTCACCGGTATCGGGAATCCGCAGGACCAGGCCGTGGCGACCAATCTCGCGGTGGCCTACTCGATGATGGGTCGGCACCTGGAGGCGTTGCCCCTGCTGGAGGACGCGATGCGGCTCGCCCGGGAGCAGGGGAACCGCTTCCTCGAGGCCTCGGTGGCGGACAACCTGGGCGCGGTACTGTCCGGGCTCGGGCGGCACGACGAGGCGATCGAGCACGGGCTGCACAGTCTGGAGCTGATCCGGGAAGAAGGTTCCGAGCACATGCTCGGGCACGCGCTGACCCAGGTCGGCGACTCGTGCCTGCGGGCCGGACGGGTCGACGAGGCGAGGCGCCACTACGGTGCCGCACTCGAGTTGTGGCGCGGCCTTGATGATCAGTGGGGCGAGGTCCGCAGTCTCGACCGCCTCACCAAGACCGCCGCCGAAACCTAGGCTGTGACGACGATGGGGCCACCGTTGGAGGTCAGCGACCAGTCGGTGGTGTGGAAGGCGTTCGGGTCGACCTCGCCGGTGGCGGTGACGTAGTCGATCATCAGCTGACGGATCTCCACCTGGCGGTTGTAGACCACGGGGGCCGTCTTGACGTGCGGGAAGTTGCCGCCGCCGGACTGACGATAGTTGTTCACTGCCACGACGAACTGCTGGTCCGCGGTCACCGCGACGCCGCCGTACTGGAGGTCGGTAATGCGGGAGCCGGTCGGCTTCGCGATGTCGATCTTGTACGCCAGCGGCATCGTCAGGCCGCCGAGGATGTCGTAGTTGTAGTCAGGCGTCCCGGTCGGCGCGGTCGGGGTCGGCGCGTTCGTCACCTGGTCCGAGGGGAAGGGTCCCGCGCCGGTGACCTGCTTGAAGTACTGCGCGGAGAACTCCAGGTAGTCCTTCACCTGGGCGCCGGTCATCGTCACCGCGAGCAGGGTGTTATCGAAGATGTAGAGCCCGGCCACATCGCGGACCGAGACATCACCCGCCGGGATCGCCGCCGCGCGGTTGAAGGGCGCCGCGATCGCGAGCACTGGCAACGTGGCCTGCGGAGTACCGACGAGGGCTTTGGCGACTGCGTCGGCCTGGACGAAGTTCACGAAGTCGAGTGCCGCCGTGTCCTCCCAGGGCGCGGTCGCGGCGGACATCGCCTCGGTGCAGGTGCCGACCTTGGCGTTGACGTACTCGACCACCTTGTCGTGGTCCTTCTGCAGCAGCCTGGTGACGCGCGGGTCCGCGGCGACGGTGTTCGCGTTCAGCACCTGGCTGTGCCGGGCGACCACCTTCCAGCGACCGCGGACCTTCTGCAGGTCCAGGTCGATCACGGCCAGCCGCATGCCCCACTTGAGCGGGTCGATCAGGACGACCTGGTCGCCGGTCTGCTTGTTGGTGACGTACCGCTGCGGGATCTCCTGGTGGGCATGGCCGACGAGGACTGCGTCGATCCCGGGGACCTCCTCCGCCATCAGGGCCGAGGCGTTCTCCGGGAAGGGGAGCGCGTCGCCGTACGAGGAGGACAGGTCCATGCCGGAGTGCGAGGACACGACGACGACGTCGGCACCCGCCTTGCGGATCCGCGGGACCCAGAGCTTGGCGAGCTCGACGATGCCGCCGAACTTGAGCTTGTTCTCGACGACCGCCTTGTCCCAGATCGCGATGCCCGGGTTGGTCAGGCCGAGGATGCCGACGGTGATCGGCTTCTCGCCCGGCACGTGGACCCGCTTCAGCACGTACGGCGGGAAGACGGGCAGACCCGTGGTCCAGTCCTGCGCGTTGGCTCCGAGCAGCGGGAAGTCCAGCTGTCGCTGGAACTTGCGGAGGATGTCCAGGCCGTAGTTGAACTCGTGGTTCCCGAGCGCGGCGGCGTCATACCCGATCTCGTTCATCGCGGCGGCCATCGGGTGCAGGTGGCCGCCGGTGATCGGCTGGATCCGGGCGAAGTAGTAGGCCAGCGGCGTGCCCTGGATGGTGTCGCCGGCGTCCAGCAGCAGCGGCTTCGGTGCCTTGCGGTCCTTGGCGAGCTGGTGGCGCAGGGCGGTGACGAGGGTGGAGATCTTCGCCAGGCCGATGTCGTTGTGCGCGGCATCGTCGTACTCGGCGTTCTTGAAGTAGTCCCAGTTGAAGACGTTGCCGTGCAGGTCGGTGGTGCCGAGCACGCTCAGCCGCACCGTCCTGGCCGACCCGCCACCGGCCGATCCGGCACTGAGCGATCCGGCGTAGGCGGGGGCCGCCTGGAAACCCGCAGCGGCCAGCGCCGTCGCGGCTGCGCCTCCGATCACCGTTCGCCTGCCCATCGTCGGCCGGTCGCCGTCTCTGTCCGTCATGATCCGCCTCACGCGTCGTCGAATATCGTGGCTCCGCAGCACCCTACGTGCGACACGCCCGGCGATGACGCCGGGATGGACCCGGGAGCACGAGAGGATGCCGCGCATGACCTTGCCGCCCGGCAAACTGTTCCTGCTTGCCGCCATCCTTTTCGGTGCCGCTCTCGCTCAGGCGGCCCGGCCGACCGACCACCCGGTCGCGGCAGCCGCGCCATCTGTCCGCCCGACCGCGCACGCACCGCTGACGGTCCCGGTCGGCAAGCGCACGACTCCCCCGAAGAGCCGCAAGACGCCTGCGACGACCCGCAACAACACCCGCACACCGCACACGGCCGACAGCGGGAAGGTGCTCTACCTGACCTTCGACGACGGGCCGCAACTCGTCTACACCCCTCAGGTACTGCGGGTGCTGGCGAAGCATCACGCGAAGGCGACGTTCTTCGTGCTCGGCCGGGAGGTCGCAGCGCATCCCGAACTGGTCGAGACCACCCGCAACCTCGGGCACCGGATCGGCAACCACACGTGGGACCACCCGCACCTGACCAAGCTGTCCGATGCGCGGCTCCGCCAGGAGATCGCCACCGGCGTGGAGTCGAAGTGCTTCCGGCCGCCGTTCCGGGAGACCAACGCTCACGTGCAGGCAGTCGCGGCGTCGTACCACCAACGCCAGGTGCTCTGGGACGTCGACACGTTGGACTGGGAGAAGCCGGGCGCGGCGAAGATCGAGCGCGCGATCCTGCGTGGAGCCCGGCCGGGCGCGATCATCCTGATGCACGACGGCGGAGGCGACCGCTCCGAGACAGTCGCGGCACTGGACCGGGCCCTCACCAAACTCACCGCCCAGGGCTACAGCTACCGCTCTCTGCCCTGCTGACCGCCGGCTTATCGTCCGCCTCGGCTGATTGCAGCGCGGCCCTCTGAGAAATGTTTGAGGGCTTGCTCGATCACGTGGACCGGCTGGTCCAGCGAGTTCACCAGGAAGAGGCCAGTCGGCTTCAGCAGCGGACTCGGCTTGACCACCGCCCGGACCGCCGCCTGATCAAGCCCCCGTACTCCGGCCGTGGTGGCGCCGATACCCGGCGCCAACTGCAGATCCAGCACGAACTGCCCGAACACCTTCGTCTGCTTGAACCCCCGCACCGTCGGCCACGGCAGAATCACCGGGTACGCCGCTCCGTCGCACGCCAACTCGAGTCCCTTGGGCGACATCCGCAGAGCAACCGGCGGCAACTCGTTCGCGGCGTACCAGCGCTGTCGTTCAGCATCCAGTCGCAACGCGAGCACCGTACTCAGCACCAGCGGCACCATGCTCGCCATCAACAACAACGCAAACGGCCACAACCCGGCACCCTGGAACGCGATCAGCGCGTACAACGCCCCAAGGATCCCCACGCCCCCGATCCCCAGCGTGACCCAAGCCCCCCGCCGCTGAAGCCGACTGACCATCGCCCGGCGCCGAACCACCGCATCCCGATCAATGCCGACAACAAATGTCTGCACCGGCGCCTGCTCACTCATCCCCCCACCCTCTCAGCCCCCCGGGTCCCCGCCTCGCCCGCCCCAACTCCTGTACTACGGACCGCGCACTCCACCTCCAGGACAACTCCGGTCCCTCCGTGTTCATCGGGACTGTGGATGTGTCGGCGCATTGGCAGTGTGGTTGCGCCGTTCGCATTGGGACTGTGGTTGCGCGGTCTCCGCTGCGTGATGGTGCTAGCCGAGGTGGTGGGTGTCAAGGGCGCTTCGCGGCCCTGCGGGCTCGAACAAGTTCGACCCTTGACACCCACCACCTCGGCCAGGGAAGGACGCAGCTACGCGGATCCCGCGCAGAAGTATGAGCTGCATCAGGGGATCCCGTCCGCCCGGGTGGTTCGTGCGAGGTGTTCGGCACTTCCGCTGATTCCGGCGGCCCGGGTGGCGCCGGTTCCGAGGTGGCCCCATCCAGACCTACAGAAGTCGCGAAAACCTATCCAGTAACCGGTTTCCCGGGTGGTTTCGGCGGGTTCTGTAGGTCCGGGTGGGGCCGGGCGGTGGGCCTTGCGTCGAGCAGTGGCGCGGTTCCGCCAGCTGACGGCTTGTGGGACCGATACCGGTCTACTGGGCGCTATCGGTCGAACAACCCGCTATCGGCGGTAGGCCCGTCCGGTCGGCTGCCGGGTCGTTGGACCGATGCCGGTCTGTAGGACGCTATCGGTCGAGCAACCCGCTATCGGCCGCACGGTCCACCGGCTGGTCCGCCTGGTGGTGTGCTCGTTCCGCCAGGTGGTTCGCCTGGGACCGGGGCGGTGATTGAGTCGGGGGTTCGGACAGGTAGTGGGGACCTCGGACAAGGTATTTGTTGTCCGAGGCCCCGATTTGGTGTTCAAGGTCCGACAACCTGCCCGAGATTCGGCCGGCGGCGGATGAAATCGCCGGGTTCCTTACCGTGGAAGGCGTTCGGCCCCGCCCCGACGTAGTTCCTGAACTTGTGGCCGTACTTCTCAGCGGCTCCGGGCGTAGCTGCGTCCTTCCCTGGTCGCGGTGAGGTGTGTCAAGGGTCGAACTCGTTCGATCGCCGAAGGCGCCGCGAAGCGCCCTTGACTCACCTCACCGCGACTAGCACCATCACGCAGCCCGGCGACGCGAACCACCCACACCTACGAAACCCACGAACCACATCCACCCACCCATGAACCACAATTCGCCGACCCACGAACCGTCCGCGCCGGCGTGCGCGTAGTACTGGGTCAGTTGGTTCGGCGGCCGGCCCAGGTCCAGGCGTAGACGCCGTCGTCTACCTCCGCGCCGCCTTCGCCGAGTTCCAGGGGGCGGAAGGTGTCGACCATGACGGCTAGTTCGTCGAAGTGGTCTGCGCCGAGGGAGGCTTCGATCGCGGACGGCTGGGGGCCGTGGGCGTAGCCGCCGGGGTGGAGGGAGATGGAGCCCAGGCCGATGCCGGAGCCCTTGCGGGCCTCGTAGTCGCCACCGCAGTAGAACATCACCTCGTCGGAGTCCACGTTCGAGTGGTAGTACGGAACCGGCACCGACAGCGGGTGGTAGTCGACCTTCCGCGGTACGAAGTTGCAGATGACGAAGTTGTTGCCCTCGAAGACCTGGTGGACCGGTGGCGGCTGGTGGATCCGGCCGGTGATCGGCTCGTAGTCGCTGACGTTGAAGGTGTAGGGGTAGAGGCAACCATCCCAGCCGACCACGTCGAAGGGATGCGTCGCGTACGTCATCCGGCTGCCGACGATGCCGCTCGGCCCGTTGCCGCGATGCTTCACCAGTACCTCGACATCATTGCCCTCGACAACGAACGGCTCACCGGGCGTGTGCAGATCGCGTTCGCAGTACGGCGAATGTTCGAGGAACTGCCCATACCGGCTCAAGTACCGCTTCGGCGGGGAGATGTGACTGTTGGCCTCGATGCAATAGGCCTGTACTCCGTCCGCGCCCGGGATCCACCGATGGGTGGTGGCTCGCGGGATCAGCACGTAGTCGCCTTCGGCCGCGGGCAGTACACCGAAGACGGTCTCGACGGTCGCCGAGCCCTTCTCGATGTAGACACACTCGTCGCCGATCGCGTTGCGGTAGTACGGCGAGACCTCCGAGGCGATGACATACGAGATCCGGACATCGCCGTTGCCGAGCACCAGCCGGCGGTGTTCGACCGGGTTGTTGTCCACGCCCGACTTGAACAGGTCGTGCAGCTTCAGGTGCCGTGGCGTCAGCGGGTGGTTGGCCGTGGTGGCGAGATCCGGCAACTCCCAGATCTGGGAGTCGACCAGCGCCGACGGCACGCCCGCGTGGTAGAGCAGCGACGAGTCCGAGGAGAACCCTTCCTCGCCCATCAGCTCCTCGTAGTACAGCCCACCGTCCGGTTTGCGGAACTGGGTGTGCCGCTTGGGCGGAACCTGCCCGACCTGCCGGTAGTACGCCATGACTCCTTCTTCCGAACTACTTGCACCGATTATCGGACGCTTGTGTCCGCTTACCGAAAGCATCCGTTAGGCTCGCAAGCATGTCAACCATCCCTGTGCTGTTCCGGCACCTGGTCGACGACGCCGCGATGTTCCCCCCCGGGGAGCTTCCCCTGGTCGAGGCGGTGCCGGCCCACCGGGTGCACCTGCGGTCGGAGTACGCCGATCTGGTCGGTCCGTTCGTCTGCACCGATGACGACCTGATGAAGGTCGCCGCCGAGGCCTCGCGCGCCGGCGACGGGCCGCTCGAGGTCGCCGTGGTGATCACCGGCGGCGCCGGTGGGATCGAGCCGGTCATCAAGTACGGCGACCGCTCCGCCGATGTCACCGTCAAGGCGATCGAGGTCCGGCTCCGGGCCGAGGAGGACCTGTCCCGCAACGCCCTCCGCGTGGTCCGCGCCTGCGACGACTGCCTGGACGAGGAAACCGCCTTCGTCGAGATCGGCCTCGACGGCGCCTGGGAGCGGGCGCTCGACGTGGTGGCAGACGCGGGGTACGCCGCCAAGCTGCGCACCGGCGGCCTCGACCCGTCGCTGTTCCCGTCGGCAGACCAGATCGCGGCGTTCGTCACCGCCTGCCTGGACCGCGAGGTCGCCTTCAAGTGCACGGCCGGGCTGCACAACGCCGTACGACATACAGCGCCAGACACCGGATTCGAGCACCACGGCTTCCTGAACGTCCTGCTCGCCACCCGGGCCTCGCTGGACGGCGCGAGCCAGGACGAGGTGGCCGCGATCCTCGAGGATCGGGATGGTGAAAGACTCGCGGCCACAGCGAGCGGGCTGTCCGACGAGCAGGCCGGCGGCACCCGCCGGTGGTTCACCTCGTTCGGCTCCTGCAGCATCGACGAACCCCGCCACGACCTGACCGCACTCGGTCTGCTGGAGGCACCGTGACCTGGATCGACATCCCCGAGGACTCCCCGTTCGGACCAGACAACCTGCCACTCGGCGTGTTCCGGCTGGGCGACCAGGAGCCCCGGGTGGGAGCAGCGATCGGCAACCTGGTGATCGACCTGGCTCCGGTCGCGTCGGCGCAGATGCTGGACGGCTCGCAACTGTTCGCCGAGCCGACGCTCAACGCCTTCCTCGCGCTCGGACGTCCGGCCTGGCGGGCGACCCGCGAGTGGCTGCTCGACCTGGTTCAGAACGAGAACGACCGGGACGCGGTCGAACCGCACTTGATCCCGCAGTCCGCGGTCACCATGCAGTTGCCGTTCAAGGTCGCGGACTACGTCGACTTCTACGCCTCCGAGCAGCACGCGACGAACCTCGGCCGGCTGTTCCGCCCGGATGCCGAACCGCTGTTGCCGAACTGGAAACACCTGCCCGTCGGGTACCACGGCCGGGCCGGCACGGTCGTTGCCAGCGGCACCGATATCGTCCGCCCCTCGGGCCAGCGGAAACCCCCGGGGGCCGACGCACCGGAGTACGGGCCGTCGCAGCGGCTCGATATCGAGGTGGAGCTCGGGTACGTCGTCGGCAGCCCGTCAACGCTCGGCAAGCCGGTTCCGGTCGGTGCCTTCGAGGATCACGTGTACGGCGTGGTGCTCGTGAACGACTGGTCCGCAAGGGATTTGCAGGCCTGGGAGTACGTCCCGCTCGGACCGTTCCTCGGCAAGTCCTTCGCGACCTCGATCTCCCCCTGGGTGGTGTCGCTGGAGGCGTTGAAGGCCACCAAGGTCCCACTCGGCCGCCAAGAGCCGGCGGTTCTGCCTTACCTGGCCGGCGATGACCTGACGAACTTCGACATCACCTTCGAGGTCTCCTGGAACGGCGAGCTGGTCAGCAGCCCGCCGTACAAGGACATGTACTGGTCGCCGGCCCAGATGCTTGCTCATCTGTCGGTGAACGGCGCCTCGATCCGTACCGGTGATCTGTTTGCCTCCGGCACCGTCAGCGGCCCGGACAAGGACCAGCGCGGATCGTTCATCGAGCTCAGCTGGGGCGGTCGCGAACCCCTTACAGTGAAGGGCGAAGACCGCACTTTCCTCCAGGACGGCGACGAGGTCACGATCACCGGCTGGGCCGCCAAGCCTGATGGCTCGCGCATCGGCCTCGGATCGGTGACCGGCCGGATCACCCCGGCTTTGGATCGATAAACCCTTGGCGGGATGACACCGCCCTCCTGCTGCCAGCGGACCTCGGCATTTACCGGTAGCCGGTAGGAGAGGTTGCCGCTGGCGGTGACGACACCGGCCGCCACCTCCGGACATCGTTGTGCCCAACGATTCCGACCAGCGGGGGCGACGATGAGCCTGCTCGATCTGTCGAGGTGGCAGTTCGCCATCACCGTGATCTTCCATATGACCTTCCCGGCCATCACCGTCGGACTATCGATCTTCCTGTGTGTCGTGTACGGCCTGTACTGGCGGACCGGCAAGCCCGTCTACCTGCAGATGTTCCGTTTCTGGCGGCGGATCTTCGCGGTCGGGTTCGCGATCGGGGTGGTCGCGGGCATCGTGATCACCTTCGAGATGGGGCTCAACTGGGGCCCGTACGCCGCGCAGACCGGCCCCATCGTCGCCCCGATCATCGGGATGGAGGTCGTCACCGCGTTCTCGGTGGAAGCGGGCTTCATCGGCGTCCTGCTCTACGGCGACGGCCGGGTCCGGAAGGGCACCCTGTTCGCGGCCACCGTGATGGTCTCGATCGGAACCATCCTGTCGTCGACCTGGATCATCGCCGCCAACTCGTGGATGCAGACGCCCAGCGGATTCGCGCTGCACGACGGTCAGTTCCAGCCGACCAACTGGGTGGACGCCATCTTCAACCCGTCGTTCCTGTGGCGGTGGCCGCACATGGTGCTCGGAGTCCTGATCTCCGCCGGTTTCTTCATCGCCGGCATCGGGGCCTACTACCTGGTCAAGGGACGAGCGCTGCAGTTCGCGCGTCGCTCGGTATCCATCGCGCTAGGTGTGGCGGCGATCCTGCTCCCGGCCCAGGTCTTCATGGGTGACCAGGTCGCCGGGCACGTCTTTCCGGCGCAACTGTCCAAGGCGGAGGCGGCCGAGGGCAACTGGACCACGCCGAACACGGGCTGGGTACTCTTCGCGATCCCCGACCAGCAGGCCGAGCGCAACATCGCCGAACTGTCCATCCCGTGCGTCGGCAGCGCGTTCTACGGGGACCTGAGCTGCAAGACGGCCAACCCTCCGCTCGATCTCACCCCGACCGCGGACCGGCCGGACATGGCCGCGGTCTTCTGGGGATTCCGGGCGATGTTCTTCGCCGCACTGTGGATGTTCGGGACCCTCTTCTACGCGACGATCCTGCGCTTCCGACGCAAGCTCTGGACCTCCAGACGGTTCCACAAGTACCTGCTCTGGACCACGCCGGCCGGCATCGTCGCCGTCCTGGGTGGATGGGTGCTCGCGGAGACGGGTCGCCAGCCCTGGGTCGTGTTCGGCCTGCTCAGGACTTCTGCCGCGGTCTCCCACCTGGCGTCGGGCGAGATCCTCTTCTCCGTACTGGGCTTCTCCCTGCTGTACCTGGTGATGCTGGTCGCCTACATCGTCTACATCGTCCGGTCCCTGCGGATCGGGCCCGAACGCGACCACCCGGACTACGTGGACCGGCCAGCCGACAGCGACACGACGCAGGTTCCGTCCCGTAGCCCGGACCGGATCGTTCCCGCGCTCGCTAGCGAGGAAGGTCTGAGCTGATGTCGTTCATCTGGTTCTTCCTCATCCTGCTGTGCCTGCTGATGTACGTCGTCCTCGACGGCTATGACCTGGGCGTCGGCGTCGCCACCTTGTTCGAGCGCGACCGTCGCCATCGCCGGGAGATGCTCGAACAGGTCGCCCAGGCCTGGGACGGCAACGAGACCTGGATCATCCTGCTGGTAGTCAGTCTGTGGGCCGGCTTCCCGCTGGCGTTCGGGACGATGCTGCCCCACACCTACCTCCCGCTGATCGTCTTGTTGTTCTCGTTCATCGTTCGCGGGATCAGCGTCGAGATGGCCTCCCAAGCGCCGCCCGCAGTCGGCTGGGAGAGGGCATTCGGCATCGCCTCGCTGACGGCCGCGCTGGCGCAAGGCGTCGCCGTCGGCACCCTGACCATGAACCTGACCGTGGTGGGCGGCGCGTTCTCCGGCTCTGCCTTCGGAGCCATCAGTTGGTACTCCGTACTGACGGCCGCCGCGGTCACGTGCGGCTACATGGCACTGGGCTATGCGTACCTCAAGTGGAAGGCGACCGGCGAGCTGCGCGCCCGCGCCGGACGCCGCGGAGTGGTCCTCGCAGGGCTGGCGGCAGTGCTGACCGTGGCCTGTCTTGTGGCCGTCAACGGCACGGCCGCGCCGCTGAACCTGCACAGCCCCGGACGCGCCATCGGCTTTGCCGGACTGCTGCTGTTCGCGGTGGTCGGCGTGATGATGACCTTGGTGACGCTGCGGCGGGCTTCTCGGTACGACGGCCTGCCTCTCGCCGGCCTGACCATCGCAGCCGTGGCAGTGATCATCGCCCTGGTCGTGGCTCGCTACCCGGTCCTGGCTCCGCCGGACCTCACCATCGCGAACACGGCCGCGCCGCAGAACACCCTGATCTTCCTCATCGTCGGCATCGGGCTGAATGTGCCGCTGATCCTGTTCTACAACTGGTTCGCCCACCACACCTTCAGGGGCAAGCTCGACAGCGGCTCGGGCGGCCGCGACCTGCCCAACCCGGGGCTGAGGAGCCACCTATGACCGCCGAACACCAAGCCTCGTCGCGGCAACCGAAGGCGATGAGCGTCCGTCGATTTCTGACCGTCACGCTGCTGACGATCGTCGGCGTCATCGTCGCCTTCGCGCTGTACTTCGTCTGCCAGGGGGTGTTCTCCGGCTACCCCAAGTACCACACCGAACTGCTCACCATCATCGCCACGATTCTCATCGCCCTGACCGGCGGTGCCGCCTGGATCATCGACGAACGCAGAATCAACCGCGATGTCTGAGCACGGCGGTCGCGCCAAGCCGCCCGCCGACCCGCTGTCCGAGGAGCCTCGGAGGTGGCTCGCTGCCGCCGTCGCACCTGGGCGCGCCTCGCTGCGGCGGGCTGCCCTGTACCAGGCCCTGGAGACGGTGTTCACCATCGTTCAATGGGCAGCGCTCGCCTGGGTCGCGCAAGGTGTCTTCACGCACCATGCCCGACCCAGCTGGCCTGAACTGGCCGTCCTGGTGGCCGGAGGCCTCCTGGCAGCGGGATCGTCCTGGCGGGCCGCAAGGTTTCAGGCCGAGGGCCGCCGGCGGATCGCCACCACCATTCGGCAGCGTCTCGTGAGCGCGCTCTTGCCCTCCCGCCAGCGTCGCACTGAACCGGACGCCGCGACGGCAACCATGGCAACCGTAGAGCTGACGGACGATGTCGCCGACTATCACTCCCAGGCCTTACCTCAGCGCCTGTCCGCTCCTGCATCGATGGCCGTCATCTTCCTCGTCACAGCAGCGGTGCAATGGCCGGCCGCGGTGATCCTGTTGCTGTCGAGCCTCCTCATCCCGCTGAACATGCGGATCGCGGGCTTGTTCGCCAAGGAAGGCGCAGACGAGGCAGTGGCCACCGGCAACCAACTCGGAGCCGTCGTGCTGGACAGCTTCCGAGGGATGCGAACGTTGCAGAACATCGGAGCCCTGGCGCGGCGCCGCGATGATCTCGCCGGAGCGGCCGAGCGCCTGAACAAGACGACCATGGCGACCGTACGGCGGGCGTTCGTCTCCGGCTCCCTGATGGACGTGGTGATCACCTTCTCGATCGCCGTCAACGCCACGTACATCGGCCTGTCCCTGCTCGGCTACGTCAACCTCAGGGGCGCGCCCACCGTGACGCTCTTCACCGGCCTCCTGGCACTTCTCCTGTGCCCGATGTACTTCCAGCCCCTCCGCGCGATGGCCGCCGCCTACCACACGCGTGAGCGCGCGGTCTCAGCCGCGCCAACCATCATCGCGCTCCTCACCGAAGCCGGCGCCGAAACCGAAGCGCAACTCGTGGGTTCGACACCTGCCCGACGCATCAGGGTCGGGCTCGATGACCATGTCCTCAGCGTCCCGGAGGTCGTGCTCGACGAGCTGTCCCTCCGCTTCCCGGGTGCCGACCGGCCCGTCCTGCACGGCGTGAACGCGACATTCTGCGCCGGCCGCTGGACAGCGATCGCCGGTCCGTCCGGGGTCGGCAAGACGACTCTGCTCTCCCTGATCGCGGGCTCGCGCCAGCCGACCACCGGCACCGTGCGATGGAGGACCCCGGCTGGTGCGTCGCCGCCGCACCTCGGTGCGTGTTCCTGGATCGGCCAGCAGACAGTGCTGCTACCGGCGTCCATCGTCGACAACATCCGGATCGGACGGCAGACCGCCACTCGAGCCGAAGTAGAGCATGCGGTCGCCACGGCAGGGCTGGCCGGAATCGTCGCCCAGCTCCCCGAAGGACTTGACACCATGCTGGGTGAGGGCGGCTATGGTCTGTCGACCGGGGAGGCCCGGCGCATCTCCATCGCGCGGGCGTTCCTGACCAACGCGGACCTCTGGCTCCTCGACGAACCGACCGCTCACCTCGACCCGGACGCCGAGGCGCAGGTGATCGACGCGCTGCACAACGCCACCCAGGGCCGGACGGTCATCGTAGCGACGCACTCGATGGCCCTCGCGCGTTCCGCCGACACCGTCCTCAGTCTCGTCGACGGCACCATCCACGCCACCCGGGAAGCGATCCCCGCATGAGCACGAGCACCCAGCCGGCCGCCAACATCCGACAATCGCGCGAGCCCGGGCATGGACCGCGGCAGGAGCACGGACCGCAGGTGGCGAGGGCGTCCCGCGGGCCGCTCAACCTGACTCTCGTGACTGTCGCGGGATTGATCCTCGCGGTTCTGGCTGAGGCCTGCTCGGTCGGACTCGTGGGCCTGTCGGGATGGTTCATCGCCAGTTCGGCAATCGCCGGCGCCACCGCGTACAGCGTCTTCTCCTACCTCGCCCCGAGCGGCGGAGTACGGGCGTTCGCCGTCGGCAGGATCGCGACGAACTACGCCAACCGGGTCGTCCTGCACTCCGCGGCGCTGCGTCGGATCAGCGCCGCGCGACTCAGGTTCTACGATCGGGCGGCCGCTGATCCCAGCCAGCACGGGACCTGGTCCGGGCAGTCGCTGGATCGCGTCATGGCGGACGCCGATACGGCCGGCATGGCGCTCATCCAGGCGACCGCGCCCCTCGTCGTGGCGGGCGCCCTGACCGCAGGCGGATGCGCCGTGATCGTCCTCGCGGGCTATCCCGCAATAGCGGTAGCGCTGGCTGTTGCTGCTGCCGTCTGCGCCACGCTCGCGATCGTCGCAGCGCGCCGGATGGACGACGGGAGCCGCACCCGCGGCGCGCTGCGCGTCGAACTCGTCACCGCGATCGAAGCCTGGCCCGAGATGGCGTCGCTCGGCGCTACGGACCAGCTTGCGCACCGCACGTTGCGAAAGCTCGCCACCTTCGAAGACCACCGATTCCGCTATGCGTTGACGATCGCCCGAGTGCGCGGTGCCGCCCGTGCGGTGACCGCAATCGCGTTACTGGTCACGGTTGTAGCCGTCTCACAGCGCGGCGCCGCAGTCTCGACGCTGGTGTTCCTCGCTCTGTTGGTCGCCGGCGTACTGGTCAACGCCGAACGCCTCGTCGACGCCACCCAAGCGTGGGCAATCGCCCGCCAGGCCCGCCACCGCCTGGCGGCGGGAGTCTCGGCCGAGACCAGTGCGTCAGCCGCTGCGGCCGACCCACCTGTGCCTCAGCCGGGTCCAACCCTTCGGGCAACCTACGGCAGGCACGGCCTGACCGTGTCCGACTACCGGCTGCCTGCCACGTCCCCCTGGAATGAACGTCGGATCGATGTCGCCGCGGTCGCCGGCCGGACCGTGGTCGTGACCGGCGCCTCGGGCAGCGGGAAGACGACGCTCCTCAAGGCGATCGCGACAAAACTGCGGCAGCCCGCGAACCTCCACGAGCCGGCCGTGGTGACCTCCGTACTGGCGGACGACTACCTCTTCACGGGGACCGTCGCCACCAACATCCGTCTCGCCAACCCCACGGCGAGCGACGACGAAATCGCCGACTTGCTGGCCGGGATGTTGCTGGACCGGAGCGGAATCGACCCGCGTACCAGGCTCGGCGTCGACGGACGCAACCTGTCAGGCGGTGAGCAGCGCCGCCTGCACCTCGCCCGCGCCGTCGCCACCCAACCGGACGTCCTGCTCATCGACGAACCGACCACTGGCCTGGACACCAACACCGCCACCGCCGTACTCCGTGCCGTCCGTCACCGACTCCCCCACACGGTCCTGGTCCTGGCTATGCATGAACTACCGGCCGACCCAGCAGCCCTCGGCACCGGCTGGTCCACGCTCTCGCTCGACTGAAGCCAAGCCGAACAGAAATCGCGCCGATTCTGTTCATAAGTGTTTGTTTCTCTTGACTACTGCTCGCTCTTGCGCACAGAATCCGGACGACACCCCCTTCCGTCCCCCAGGAGTGCGCTCGTGATTCCCATCCGCCCAGCGGCTGTGACCGCCGCTTTCGCCCTGATCGGCGGCCTGCTGCTGGCCACACCGGTCACCACCGCCCAGGCAGCTCCCGACGCGTTGACGCTGCGCTCGAAGGACCTCGTCGTCACCGTCGGCTCCGACTTCCCTCGCGTCATCCGGTACGCCGATGTCGCGTCCGGGCAGTCCCTCGGAGGTCAGCCGGACGCGATCTCCACGATCACCGTGAACGGCACCGCCCAGACGGCCCGACTGACCGGTGATCCGGTGGTGAGCGCGGACGGCGGCAAGGCGTCGTACAAGCTGGCCTTCGATGCGTTGCCCGGGGTAGAACTGGACGCCAGCCTGGCCGTGACCGGCCGGGTGACCACCTTCCGGATCGACGCCGTCCGGGACACTGAGACCAGCCGGGTCAACACGATCGACATCCCTGACCACGACCTGGTGTCCGTCGCCGGCACTGATGCCGGAGCGACCACCGCCTTCACCACGCTGGATCCGGATTCCACCCGGACCGCCGACAAGATCACCCCGGTGACGCCATCGACCGCGGCTGACGCTGCGCCCGTCGGAGCGGCGTACGCGTTCGTCAACACGAGCGGTCTGGCCGCCGGGATCGAATCGAACTCGGTGTACGACAAGCCGGCCGGGCAGTCCGTCGACGATGGCGCGCGGTTCTGGCACCAGGCCCGGAAGGCGGCCGACGGGTCCACCCGGGTCGGTGTCTGGAGCGGCCAGTGGACCTACCGCGGCGACACGTCGCCGTACACGGAGCCGTTGCCGTGGGCAAAGGTCGTGGTGACGCCGGACGCGAACAGCGACAGAACGGTCGACTGGCAGGACGGCGCGATCGCGTTCCGCTCGATCATGGTCGAGCCGCAGGGTGGCGACCAGGTGAAGGACCGGGTGGTCACACACATCCCGTTCAACTTCGCCAGCCAGGCGACGCATCCGTTCCTGCGCACGCTCGACGACGTCAAGCGGATCTCACTCGCCACCGACGGACTCGGGCAACTGGCGCTGTTGAAGGGCTACGGCTCGGAGGGCCACGACTCGGCCCACCCGGACTACGGCGGCAACTACAACACCCGCGCCGGTGGACTGACCGACCTGAACACCCTGCTGAAGAAGGGCAAGTCCTGGAACGCCGCCTTCGGCGTCCACGTGAACGCGACCGAGTCGTACCCGGAGGCGAACGCGTTCAGCGAGGACCTGGTCGACAAGGCGAGCAAGGGCTGGAACTGGCTGAACCAGAGCTACTACATCAAGCAACGCCCCGACCTTGCCTCCGGCAACATCGTCAAGCGGTTCCAGCAACTCCGGGACGAGACCGACGACAACCTGCAAGAGCTCTACATCGACGTCTACTACCAGTCCGGCTGGCTCGCTGACAGCCTGTCCAGGCAGCTGGCCGGCCAGGGCTGGCAGATCGCCACCGAGTGGGCCGACCGGTTCGAGCGCAACTCGCTGTGGTCGCACTGGGCGAACGACCTGGACTACGGCGGAGCCACCAACAAGGGGCTGAACTCCCAGATCATCCGGTTCGTCCGCAACCACGAGAAGGACGTCTGGAACGCCGACCCGATCCTCGGCCAGGCCTCCTTGGTCGAGTTCGAGGGCTGGACCGGCGAGACCGACTGGAACGCCTTCTACGCCAACATCTGGCAGCACAACCTGCCGGCCAAGTTCCTCCAGCAACAGCGGATCACCGACTGGAACCCGAACCAGATCAGCTTCACCGGCGGCGTCCGCGGCGCGGTCGAGAACGGCAAGCGCAGCCTGTACGTCGGTTCCGCGAAGGTGCTCGACGGCAACAAGTACTTGCTCCCGTGGGACGGCGACAAGCTCTACCACTACAACCCCGAGGGTGGCCCGACCACCTGGCGCGTCCCGGCTCCGCTGACAGGAACCAACAAGTTCACCGTCTACAGGCTCACCGACACCGGCCGGGTGAAGGTGACCACAGCTCCGGTCCGCAACGGCGTCATCACACTCGACGCCGAGCCAGGTCAGCCGTACGTGCTCTACCCCGACAAGGCTCCTCAACAGCGGGCCGCTCAGTGGGGCGAGGGATCGCACCTGAAGGACCCCGGCTTCAACGCAGGCGACTTGAAGGAGTGGAACACGAGCGGCGGCGCAACGATCGACAAACTGGAGAACGGCCAGCAGGTCGCCACACTCGGATCCCGGCAGACTTCTCTGCGGCAGCGCATCACCGGGCTCACCCCTGGCCGCACCTACAGCGCATCCGCCTGGATCGAGGTCGAGCCGGGCAAGTCGCGTGCGACCACCCTGGATGTTGACGGCAAGAAGGTGAGTGTCACCAGGTCGACGGCTAAGAACCGGGTCGCGGCCGATGACAAGCACGACCTCTACTACCAACGTGCTCGCGTCCTCTTCGTGGCCAAGGGCAACAGGGCGAACCTGACGATCGGCGCTGCCGCGGGCTCTGCCCAGGTGCGGATCGACGACGTCCGGGTCGTCGAAACCAAACGCCCTGCCGCCGGGCTGGTCGACGACTTCGAGAACGTCGATCAGGGCTGGGGGCCGTTCGTGAAGGGCGATGCCGGAGGTACGACCGACCCACGGACCAGTCTGGCCAAGAAGCACGCGCCGTACACGCAGGCCGGCTGGAACGGCAAACTGGTCGACGACGTGCTCGACGGCGACTGGTCGCTCAAGTCGCACGAGGAGAACGAGGGTCTCGTCTACCGGACCGCGCCCTGGACCGTCGACTTCAAGCCAGGGCACAAGTACAAGGTCAGCTTCGACTACGAGAGCGGCCAGGCCGGGCAGTACAGCTGGGTGCAGGGTGTCGACCGGCCGGGTTCCGTCGAGGTGAAGTCGACGCCGATCGGTGCGCAGCGGACGAAGACGACCTTCGACCAGGAGTTCGTGGCCGGCTGCGGAGGCGACTACTGGGTCGGACTCCGCAAGCTCTCCTCCGGCGGCGACCAGGCCGACTTCGTGATGGACGACTTCGCCGTCACCGATCTTGGCGCCTCGAGCGAGGCCGCCGACTGTACTTCGCTCGCGCTGTCCGGGGCCGGTCTCAACGGCATGGTCTCGGGCGAGGCGAACACCGTGGTCAGCACCTTCACGAACAACGACACAGTGGCGGCCAAGGACATCACTCTCGCGCTGACAGCACCGGAAGGTTGGACCGTCGAGGCAGCTACTCCGGCGACCCACCCAACAGTTGCTGCCGGCACCAGTGTCACGACCGAGTGGTCTGTTACCCCGCCAGCAGGAGCTCCGGCCGGGAAGTACGTGCTCACGGCAACAGGTGGTGCGGCCAGCACCTCAGCCGAGGCGACCCTGCTGCCACCGGGGATCGTCCCGCAGTCGCGGATCAAGGTGGCTGAAGTGAGCAGCGAGGATGTAGCGACGGACGGTGCCGCGACGGAGGCGCTGGACGGAAACCCCAGCACACTTTGGCATTCCGCGTGGTCGGAGGTTCCGACGCCGGCGACCTACCCGCATCACATCACCCTGGATCTCGGCAGCACGTACGCCGTGGACGGGTTCAGCTACCTGCCCAGGCAGAGCGGCACGAACGGGATGTTCAAGGGCTACGAGATCTATGTCAGTGCCGACGGGCAGGACTGGGGTGCGCCGGTGAAGACCGGTGAGTTCCCCAACTCCCGCGAAACGCAGCGGGTGGACTTCACCGCCAAGCCTGGTCGCTTCCTGAAGTTCGTCGGGACGAGTTCACTCAACGGCGCCGTCTTCGGTTCCGCTGCTGAGCTGAACGTCTACGGGACCAGATAGCACGACAGCGGCGCCATCCCCCGCCCCGGAGGTGGCGCCGCTGCCGTGGTTCAGGAGAACGTCACTTGGTGACGTTGACGCTGACGGCCGCGCTGGCCGCCTTGCCGGTGACGACGCGGAACTTGTTCACGCCGACGCGGCCGCTCTTCACCCACACCGAGTAGGTCGCCTTGCTGGTCACCTTGGTGGTGGCCGGGAAGTTGACCCACTTGCCGTTCTGCAGCCGCTGCACCTGAACCGTGGTGCCCGCCTTGATCCCGGTGGTCTTACCGGTCAGTGAGACCTTGGACCACGCCTTCGCGGTGGTCTTGTCGGCCTTGATGGTGGCGGTCGGCGCGGCGGCGACGGTGCTCACCGAGGTGGTGCCGGTGCCGGAGGTCGAAGCGGCGCTGGCCTGCAGAGCGCCGGCGACACCGACCGCTCCGGCGGCGAGCGTGACCCCTGCGACGGCGGCGACGGAACGGCGGACCAACTGAGAACGAACGCGCATGATTCTGGTTTCCCCTCGTATGTAAGGGTTCTGGCGAACCCGACGTGAGAGGAGACGCCGCGTCGGAGGGATTAGTTGTGTTACGACTCCGTCTCGGGACTATCGGGCAACACCAGTCGCGCACAGGCACCACCGCCGGGTGCCGTGCCGAAGGTCAGCTCGGCGCCGAGCACCTTCGCATGCCCGGCCGCGATGGTCAGGCCGAGACCGTGGCCGACCCCTCGCTCGGCCATTCCGGACCGGAACCGACGGGGGCCCTCGGCAATCAGTTCCTCCGGATAACCGTTGCCATGATCCACTACCTCGATCGTCCGGCCCTGCACCGTGACCTCGATCGGCGGCCGCCCGTGCCGCAGTCCGTTCACGATCAGGTTGGCCAGGATCCGCTCGATCCGGCGCGAATCGGTGGACACCGCCTCCTCCGGACCGACCCGGTGCACCACCACGCTGTCCGGCGCGAGCGACTGCTGCATCCGCAACCGGCCGACCGCGGAGCCGACGAAGGCGCCGAGGCCGACATGCTCCAGGTCCGCCTGCTCGACGCCGGAGTCGAACCGGGCGATCTCCAGCAGGTCCTCCACCAGCCTTCTGAGCACCTTCGCGCGGTCGCGGACCAGCTCACTGGGTCGTCCGGGCGGCAGCAGCTCGGCAGCCGTCAACAGCCCTGTCACCGGTGTCCGCAGATCGTGGGCGACGTCAGCGGTGAACCGACGCTCCGCCTCGAGTTGGCCCCGCAGCGAACTGGCCATCGTGTCCAGCGCCGTCGCTAGCGACTGCACCTCGTCCCGGCCCTTACCGACCGCGTGAGCCGCTGAGGCATCGAGCTCCCCAGCGGCGATGCGTCGCGCAGTACCGGCCACTGCGACGATCCGGCGGGACAGGCTGCCGGCCGCGACCACACTGACCAGGGCAACCAACGCGACGGTGCCGATGCCGCCCAGGATCAGCGCCCGGCGCAGCGCGTTCATCGAGGGATCGTTGGGGGCATAGCCCTGGGCGATCGACAGGACCTTGCCGTCCTCGACCCTCGCGGCGGCCCACATCTGCCGGTTCGGCGAACCCGTCACGAAGGTGGCCACCTTGCCTGCCGTCACGACCTCGCGCAGGTCCGGCGGCAGGTCCGGGTCGTCCAGCCGGGAGCCGAACAGCGTCACCCCGTTGGTGTTGTAGCTCTCCGCGGCCAACTGGATCCGCTCGCTGGCGAAACCCCGGGTCCGGTCCAGTCGCGACGACTGGGCCTGCGTGTAAACCGCCACGCAGAGCACCAGGATCGCGAACGAGGAAACGAGCAGGAAGATCAGGCCTAGCTTGCTGCGAAGACCCACTTCAAGCCCGCAGCTTGTATCCGAATCCGCGAACGGTCTCGATCCGATCGGCGCCGATCTTGGTCCGGAGCCGTTGGAGGTGGACGTCGACCAGCCGGCCGTCGCCGCCCCACTCGTAGTCCCAGACCCGTTGCAGCAGCGTGGACCGGCTGAGCACGACGCCCGGGTTGTTCGCGAACTCGATCAGCAGCTTGAGCTCGGTCGGGGTGAGTTGCACGGTCGTGCCGCCACGCCGTACCTCCAGCGCCTCGCGATCGAGCTCCAGGTCGCCGAACGACTCGACAGTCGCTCCGCTGGTGGGAGCCGGCCGCTCGGGATCGACGACCGCCCGCCGCATCACGGCCCGCAGCCGGGCCACCAGGACCTGGGTGTCGAAGGGCTTCGTGACGTAGTCGTCCGCCCCCGCCTCCAGCCCCAGTACGACGTCCAGCGCGTCGCCGCGGGCGGACACCATCACGATCGGGACCGTGCTGCTCTCCCGGATCCGGCGGCAGACGGAGATGCCGTCCAGACCGGGCAGCATGATGTCCAGCATCACCGCGTCCGGATGGATCTTCTCGAATCTCTCGATCGCCTCCAGGCCGTCCTCGGCCGTAGTGACGTCGTACCCATGGCGTTCTAGGGTCAACTGGGTCGCCTCACGGATCACCGCGTCGTCCTCGACCATCAGGATGCGCGCTGCCGGTTCTTCCGGTACCACCGAAGTTCAGTCTCCCTTTTGGTCCCGCGAACTGACCTTGATCATCTGTCGACCGTTCCAACGGTAGACCTCGACCCGAGTTACAGATGGGCAGCAAACAGGGTCGTCGCCCTGGAATATCCCGGACTCTACGACCAGGTCACCCTGTTGGCCGGGATTGACCTTCAACTTGTCTGCCTTCACACCCCAGATCCGCCGCGGACCGGATGGTTCCAACTCCATCAGCACGGCCCCGTAGACGAAGCTGTCCACGGTGTGGATCATCACCACGAGCTGCGGGGCGGCGGAGCGCATCACGTTCACGGTGGGGCCGCGGGACAGGCATCGGTCGATGACCGTGCACTTGGCCAGCACGACCCGGAAGAAGCCTTCCAGGTTCTTGTCCGCGAGCAGGCTCAGCCGGACCTGCGCGAGGCTGACCGTGACCGGCGTCACCGGCGTGGTGGGCGTGGCCGGCTTTCGCTGGTCGGGGCCGGCGAAGTTCGTGGAGGGCTTGTCGGACGGCGTGGCCGGGGTGGACGGTACCTCGGCGCCCTCGACCCGCAGGCCGCCGCTGTTCGCACAGCCGGTCAGCGCCAGGAGGGCCACCAGGGCGATCGGCAGCAGCTGCCTAGCTCGCATGGGTGACCTCCCTCGCCTCAACTTCTCCCCCGATGATTCAGACAACTACCTTCCATAGTGCTGGTCCGACGTCACAACCGACGGCCGTGTACGTCGAATGGCCTCGGCAGTTCCGTTGCGGTTGAATCACAGAAGATGAAATAACCCTCACGTCACGACCTTGCCCGGATTCATGATGTTTTCCGGGTCCAGCGCGGCCTTGATCGCCCGGTGCACCGAGACCGCGACCGGACCGATCTCCTGGACCAGCCAGTCCCGTTTCAGCACCCCGACGCCGTGTTCCCCGGTGATGGTGCCGCCCAGCTCGAGACCGATCTCCATGATCCGGTCGAACGCGACCTGGGCCCGGCGGGCCTGCTCGGGATCGGCCGCGTCGAAGACCACGGTCGGGTGCATGTTGCCGTCACCGGCGTGCCCGAGGACGCCGACGGTGATGTCCACCTCGGCCGCGACCTGCTCGATCGCCCCGATGAAGTCCGCCAGCCTGGATCTGGGCACGCAGACGTCGTCGATCATCGTCGTGCCGAGCTGTTCGAGCGCGATCAGCGCGGACCGGCGGGCCTCGAGCAACAGCTCGCCCTCGGCCGGGTCCTCCGCCTCGATGCACTCGATCGCGCTGTACTGGCGGCAGATCTTCGCCACCATCGCGACGTCGGCCGCTCCCGCCTCGCCGCCCGCGTCGGACTGCGCGATCAGCATCGCCGCGGCCTCGGTCGGCAGGTCCATCCGCTTGTAGCTGTTCACCGCCTTGATGGTGGTGCGATCCATGATCTCCAGCAGGCTCAGCGACACGCCGCTGCGGATGATCTCGATGATCGCCTCGCCCGCTGCCACGCCGGAGTCGAACAGCGCCGCCATCGTGCGCGGCCGGGCCGCTTCCGGGCGGAGCGACAGGGTCGCCTCGGTAATGATGCCGAGGGTGCCCTCACTGCCCACGAGGAGCTTGGTGAGGTCGTACCCGGCGACCCCCTTGACCGTACGACGGCCTGTTCGGAGTACCTGACCATCCGCGAGGACGACCTCGAGGCCCAGCACGTAGTCCGTCGTGACCCCGTACTTCACGCAGCACAGGCCGCCCGAGTTCGTCGACAGGTTGCCGCCGATCGAGCAGAACTCCCAGCTGGAGGGATCCGGCGGGTAGAACAACCCCTGCTCGGCGACCGCGCGGGACAGCACCGCGTTGTACACGCCGGGCTGCGTCACGACGTACCGGTCGACCGGCTCGATGGCCAGGATCCGGTCCATCTTCTCCAAGGAGATGACGATGCAGCCGTCCAGCGCATTGGCCGCGCCGGACAGGCCGGAGCGCGCGCCCTGCGGCACGACGGGCACACCGGCCGCGGCGGCGATCCGCACCGCCGCCTGGACGTGCGCCGTCTCCCGCGCAAGCACCACCGCGATCGGCTGCCCGGCCGGGCAGAACATCGCCCGGTCGAACCGGTAACTCTCCATCCGGTCCGGGTCCGTGACCAGCGCCTCCGGCGGCAACGCCTCCCGAAGACGATCGACTACCTCACTCATAACTTGTGAGCCTAGGCGGTTACTTGCCGGTCGGCAGGGTGATCAGCGGGTTCGGGAGGTTCTGTTGTCCGAGATCTGGGACCAGCCGGCGCCGTAGTCGTGGAACTCCTTGGCGACGGCAACGAAGGTGGCCCTGGTGTCGAGCGACTTCACCTTCGGTGTGCGGCAGGTCCGCTGCCCTGCCACGACCGCACCGGTACCGCCACTGCTGTCGCAGGTGAGCGTCCGGCCGTCGTTGGAACCGCCGTACTGGATCAGGTAGGCGGTGGTCATCGCATACCTGGGCAGCCGTGAGTCCATCGTCACCTCGGCCCAGTACTGCGAACAACTGTCCCGGATCAACCGGATGTCGCCCCAGCCCGGCGGCTTGTCCTCCCGGTAGATCTGAGCTGACGAGATCGTTCTTGCACCCGGGCAGTTGGCCTCTTCGACGGCCTGAGCCGGTGTCGCCAGAGCGATCGCACCTGCTCCGGCCAGGCCCGCGGTGCTGAGCAGAATGCCCAGTGTCTTCATCGGAAACCCTTCCTGAGCGCACGCCCCGACGCGCACTCATGGGGCAGAGTACGCGAACCGCTCCTGACCCGACAGTCAATCCGGTAATCGGACGACGACACGCCGTGTGGTTCCACCCCTCACGCATCCTTCGGTCCCACTTCGCCCTTGCCGGAGACGTCGGTGACACAGACGACGTCTCCCGGTAAGGGCGAAGTGGGACCGAAGGATGCGAGAGGGGGCTCAGAGATTGCCGCGGCGGTCCTGTTCGCGTTCGATCGCCTCGAAGAGGGCTTTGAAGTTGCCTTTGCCGAAGCCGAGCGAGCCGTGCCGCTCGATCAGCTCGTAGAACACCGTGGGACGGTCGCCGATCGGCTTGGTGAAGATCTGCAGCAGATAGCCGTCCTCGTCCCGGTCGACCAGGATCTTGCGCTGCTCGAGCTCCTCGATCGACACCCGGACATTGCCGATCCGGGCCCGCAGTTCCGGGTCCTGATAGTACGAGTCGGGCGTGTCGAGGAACTCGATGCCATTGGCGCGCATGATGTCGACGGTACGCAGGATGTCGTTCGTGGCCAGCGCGATGTGCTGCGGGCCAGGTCCGTCGTAGAACTCCAGGAACTCGTCGATCTGCGACTTCTTCTTCGCGATGGCCGGCTCGTTCAGCGGGAACTTGACCCGGTGGTTGCCGTTGGCCACCACCTTGCTCATCAGCGCGGAGTAGTCGGTGGCGATGTCGTCACCGACGAACTCCGCCATGTTCACGAAGCCCATCACCTTGTTGTAGAACGTCACCCACTCGTCCATCCGGCCGAGCTCGACGTTGCCGACCACGTGGTCGACGGCCTGGAAGAGCCGCTTCGGGTGCCCCTCCGGCCGGACCACGGTGGTCTGCGCCGCGACGAACCCAGGCAGGTACGGCCCGTCGTACCGGCTGCGGTCGATCAGCGTGTGCCGGGTGTCGCCGTACGCCGCGATCGCGGCCCGGCGGATCGTGCCGTGCTCGTCGGACACGTCGGTCGGCTCCTCGAGCACGGTGGCACCCATCGCGCGAGCGTGCTTGATGCACTTGTCGACGTCCGGGACCTCGAGCGCGATGTCGGACACGCCGTCGCCGTGCTTGCGGTGGTGGTCGTTCAGCGGGCTGGCCGGCCGGACGCCGCCGCTGATGACGAACCGGGCCGAGCCGGCCTTCAGGACGAACGACTTGGCGTCCTTGTCGCCGGTCTCCGGGCCGGAGTACGCGACCAGGTCCATGCCGAAGGCGAGCTGGTAGAACTTCGCGGTCTGGGTGGCGTTGCCGACCACGAACACCACGGCGTCCATCGAGGTGACCGGGAACGGATCGGTGCTCTCGTCGTACGGCACCAGGCCGACGAGCTGCTTGAGCTGCTCGAGGTCGAGATCGGCGTCGAGCTCTGCGGGGGTGAGGTCGGTGCTGGTCATCGGGATCCTCCCGGTCGGGGTGTCAGCTTGGAGCTGAGCCTCGCGGTAGGGAGACAGGTTGTGCAACAGTTCTCTGTTTCATTGGGCAGGTTGTCCAGTATTCTCAGGGTTCTGTTGGACTATTCGGTCACCCTGACCACTGGAGGAAGCATGGCCGGAGTGGATCGCCTGGACGCCAGGATCCTCGACCTGTTCGCGGCCGAGCCCCGGGTCGGCGTACTCGAGGCGTCCCGGCGACTCGGAGTCGCACGCGGCACCGTGCAGGCGCGGCTCGACCGGTTGCAACGTGACGGGGTGGTGCGCGGGTGGGCGCCGGACGTCGATACCAGCGCGATCGGCTACCCGGTGACGGCGTTCGCGACGCTGCAGATCGAGCAGGGTTCAGGGCATACGGCGGTCGCGGCCGCGCTGGCGGCGATCCCGGAGGTACTTGAGGTGCACACGATCACGGGCGCCGAGGATCTGTGGTGCCGCATCGTCGCGCGCTCCAACGCGGATCTCCAACGGGTGATCGACCAGGTGGTGATCGTCCGCGGCATCCAGCGAGCCTCCACAGTGATCGCCCTCGCCGAACAGATCCCCCACCGAGTCCTCCCCCTCCTCCACGCCGCCACCCGGACCTAACACCCTCTCCGTTCATTCGCCCCCTTTTCACCCCTCGCGTGGACACCTGTCTCATCCCAGGGGTGAAAAGGGGGCGAATGAACGGGAGCTGTGGGTGGGCACGGCGCACGCCGCAGGTGGAGTAGTGGGGTCAGGCGAGGCGTTTGGCTACTTCGACCGCGGCTCGGGCTACTCGGGGGCCGACGAAGTCGCGGTCCAGTTTGCCGAGGACGACGACGCCGATGGAGGCCTCGACGCCGGGGACCCCCAGGACCGGGGACGAGACTCCTTGGGCGCCCGCTTGGAGCTCGCCGGCGGTGATGACGAACGGCCGTCCGGCCGGATCCGGCTTACGGCGGCCCGCCAGGATCGCCTTGCCCGCGGCACCCTGGTCCAGCGCATGCCGGGACCCCATCCGGTACGAAACGTGGAAATCGGTCCAGCTCGGTTCGATCACCGCGATCGCGAGCGCCTCGTCACCGTCAGCCACAGTCAGGTGTGCCGTAGCCCCGGTGTCCTCGGCGAGCGAGCGCAGTACGGGCAGGGCCGCGTCGCGCAGGGTCGGCTGGACGCGCCGGCTGTAGTGCAGCACCGCCAGCCCCAGCCTCGCCCGGCCCTCGCTGTCGCGACGCACCAGCCGGTGCAGTTCGAGCGTGTTGACCAGGCGATAGACCACCGTGCGGCTCACGCCGAGGGAGGCCGCCAGCTCGGTGATCGAGAGGCCGTCCGGGGCGTCCGCCAGCAACTCGAGGACCGTCAGGCCCCGGTCGAGCGTCTGGGACGTCTCTGCGGGCACAGCCGAAGCGTATCCGTTTTTCGGCCGCGGCCCGATGGCCCCGTATCTTGCTGCCGTGCGAAACTACTGGGCGCTGCTCCCCGCGATCGCGATCTGCGTCGCACTGATCCTGGTTTATGCCGTCCCGACCTTGATCAACCCGCAATGGACCAGCAACGTCCTGGCCGTCTTCCGGCAGCATCCGGAAGACGACGACAAAGCCGGCAAACTCGGGCCGAAACAGGCCCGCTCGCGGCGGGGGCTCGCCGGATTCCTGGTGGTCGCCGCGCTGGCCCTGATCGGGTTCAACGTCGCGCTCAACCGTGAGGCGAACGGCTGCTACCAGGCGGCCAAGGCCTGGGGTGCGATCGACGACAAGGAGAAGACGGCCGACCCGTGCATCAACATGATCTACGGGGCCTTCTTCAGCGACGGCGAGGGCGGGATCACCGAGGACAACCCGCAGCCGGTGACGAAGTACCAGGTGGTGCAGGACAAGAAACCGAAGTACCTGCGCTGGATCCAGAACCGGCCCTCGTACGACGACGTCGACATCGCGGTCGGCATCACCAGTAACTGCTCGCTCGACCTGCGCGTGATCGAGAGCGACGAGAAGATCACCGTCGCCCTCAACACCAACGACCCGTGCCCGCCGTCCAACGCCGCCGAGCTCGTCCCGGTCAAGCTGAAGAAGCCGCTGGGCGACCGGCCGATCGTCACGGTCGACGACAAACCGCTGGAGCAGATCAACCCGGACATGGACTCCTGGTTCACCGTACTGAAGAAGCTCGCCACCGGCGGTTGAGCTGGCCCTTTGCTGTTACCGCAAGGCCCGTACTTCGGAGTCGTAGCGGCGGAACGGCTTGTTCAGGGCCAGCAGGATCATCAGGCCGACGATGCACGCGCAGGCGCCGCCCAGGAGCGCGATCGTGGGCGTGGTGAGCGACGCCGTGGTGCCCGCGACGAAGTCCCCGAGCCTGGGTCCGCCGGCGACCACGACGATGAAGACGCCCTGGAGCCGCCCGCGCATCGCGTCCGGCGCGGCCGACTGCAGCACGGTGTTCCGGTACGCCGAACTCACCATGTCGGCCGCACCCGACAGGGCCAGCAACGCCACTCCCAGCCAGATCGTCCGGGACAACCCGAACAGGCCGACCGCGGCCGCGTACACCGTGATCGCGACGACGATCGCCACCCCCTGACGGCGGACCCGGCTCACCCAGCCGGAGAACAGGACTCCCACCAGCGCCCCGATCGCGGGGGCCGCTTGGAGCAGACCGACAGTCCGTACGCCGCCTGCGAAGAACGAGCCGGCCACCGCGGGGAAGAGGGCCCGTGGTTGCGCGAGCACCATCGCGAAGATGTCCGCGAGGAAGGTGGCGAGCAGGGCCGGAGCCGCCCGGAGGAAGGTGAACCCTTCGAGCACCGAGCGGAGACCGGCCCGCCGTACCAGCCCGGTCGGGGGAACCGGCGGCAGGCGGAACAGGGCGTACAGGGCGGCGGTGAACGTGATCACGTCCACCAGGTACGCCGCGCCGAACCCCTGCCAGGCGATCACCGCGGCACCGAGCAACGGGCCGGCCGTGAAGCCGAGGTTGAACGCTGCCTGACTGAGGGTGTTCGCGGCCGGGAGCAGGGCCGGGCGGATCAGCCGGGGAATGATCGCGGAACGTGCCGGATTGTTCACGGCGAAACAGGCCGACTGGACGGCGACGACGGCGTACAGGACCCAGACCCGGTTCCAGTGCAGTTCGGACTGGACCACGAGCAGCATGGAGAGCAGCCAGAGCCCGGCCGAGGAGACGAGAGCGAGCGTACGGCGGTCGACGGCGTCGGCCATCGCCCCGCCGTACAAGCCGAAGACGATCAGCGGAACCAGTGCGGAGAGCCCGACCAGCCCGACCGAGAAGGTGGACTGGGTCAGCGCGTAGACCTGGATCGACACGGTCACCGCGGTCATCTGCTGCCCGAGCTGCGAAACCGTCGACCCGATCCACAGCCGCCGGAAGTCCGCCGACTCTCGCAACGGACGAACGTCAGTCAGCAACCGAGGCACAGGGGCAACCTATGTCACTACCATGTCGCTCCGGCCAGAGGCTCCACTCCACCTTCGACTTCGACTGACCTGCGCTTGGATCACCAGGGCAGGACGCCCTCCTCGGCGTGGAGGCGGCCGGTGGGGCCGTTTGGTGGGAGCGTGGCGAGGCGGACGGCGACGGCTGCACCTTGGGCGGGGGTGCGGGGTGCGTCCCAGCCGCCCATGTCGGTGGCGCAGTTGCCCGGGTCGGCGGCGTTGACGAGGATGCCGGTGTCGCGGAGTTCGTTGGCCAGCATCACCGTGACCATGTTCACCGCGACCTTGGACGAGTTGTAGCCCAGCGTGAGGATGGTCGACATCTCCGAGTCCGGATCGCCCACCCGCGTCAGCGAGGCCAGCTCGCTGGACAGGTTCACGATCCGCGCGGCCGGCGCGTTCCGCAGCAGCGGCAGCATGGCGTTGGTGGTCGACACCAGCCCGATCACGTTCGTCTGATAGCTCGCGCGCAGGGCTTCGGCGGAAGTCTCGCTGACCGGACCGTCACCATCGGCGATGATCGCCGCGTTGTTCACCAGGACGTCGAGGCGCCCGTGCACCTCGTCGATCCACGCGGCCGCTGCCCGGATGGAGTCGTCGTCCGTCACCTCCAGCCGGACCACCTCCGCATCGATGCCCTCGGCAATGAGTTCCTTGGCGGTCGCCTCACCCCTGGCAAGGTCCCGCGCGCCGATGATCACCGTGTACCCGAGGTCGCCCAACTGCCGGGCGATCTCCCGGCCGATTCCCTTGGTAGCGCCTGTCACGAGCGCGCTCTTGTGGTTGCTCATGCCAACAACCCTGGTGCGGATCCGCCGACCGGGGCAGAGCGAGCGGAGCCTGGGACCGGGAGTCCCTGGTTGCGGGGTGCTCCTGCTGGGATGCTGGGTCCGTGGACAGGGGACAGCTCGCCGACTTCTTGCGGATCCGCCGGGAGGGGCTCCGCCCGGACGACGTGGGTCTGCCGGCAGGACTACGACGCCGTACGCCGGGGCTTCGGCGCGAGGAGGTCGCGAACCTGGCCACGATGTCCACGGACTACTACACGCGGCTCGAACAAGGACGTGGGCCGCGTCCGTCCCGCCCGGTGCTGTCCGGCCTGGCGCGCGCGTTGCGGTTGTCCGACGATGAGCGGGATCACCTGTTCCGGCTGGCCGGCGAACACCCCGGGCCGCCGCCGGGACCACCTGCCGACGTGCGTACCGGCGTACTGCGGATGCTTGCGCGGCTCGACGTACCTGGGTTGGTGCTGGACGCGAAGTACGACGTACTGGCGTGGAACCCGTTGGCCGCCGCGTTGATCACGGACTTCTCGACACTGCCTCTGAGCCGGCGGAACCTGCTGCGGCTGCGATTCCTCTCCGGTACTACGCAGGGGGAGATCTTCGGCGAGGAGGCTACCCAGGAGTTCGCGAGGGAGGCCGCGGCGGAACTGCGGGCGGCGACGGGCAAGTATCCCGAGGACCCCTCGATCGCGGCGCTGGTCGCGGAGTTGCTGACCGGGAGCGAGGAGTTCGCCCGGATCTGGGCGCTGCACGAGGTCGGTACCCAGCAGAGCATGTGCCAGACGGTGCATCACCCGGTCGTCGGCCGGATCGACCTGATCTGCGAGGTCCTGGTCATCCCCGAACGGGATCAGCGCGTGGTCCTCTACACCGCCGAACCAGGCTCGCCGTCCGACGACGCCCTCCGCCTCCTCGAGGTCGTCGGCACACAGTCCCTCACTGGGTCCTAGGGACGGAGAGCGCCTTCTTGAGGGTCGTAGCAGACGAGGCCCTGTTCGACGGCCAGGCGGGCCGCGTAGGCGGCGACCTCGTCAACCCGCTCGGAGTCGATCGCGAACGGGAACACATCGCCGACCGCGTCCGCGATCAACGGCGACACCACCCACGGGCTGTCGTCCGACTCGTCCAGGTCCGGCCAGCGCCGCAACAGAGCTTTGCTGTAGGCGACCAGCCGAGGGCTGGGCGGGCTGTTGTCTCCGCCGCTCTCGAGCAGCTCCATCAGCTCCTCGTACCGCTCATCCGCCGCGGCCCCATCAGCGGGCCGAGGCCCAACCCAAACCACCAAGTCATAGCTCACCCACCGGATACTGCCACCCCACCGGTCTAGCCCCTAACCACCCACCCGCCCGCGTGCCGTCACGGCGGAGTCAGGCTCGGCGTTGGGTGGCCCAGTCGCGGATCAGTTCGATGCGTTCGCGGAGTTCGGTGGAGGAGGCGTGGGCGGCGGCCGGACCGCCCAGTTTGCGGCGGAGGTCGTTGTGGATCACGCCGTGCGGTTGACCGGTCCGGTGGTGCCAGGCGGCGACCAGCCCGTTCAGCTCGCGCCGGAGCAGCGAGACCTGCTCGTGGGTGGCGAGCTCGGTCGGCGTCGGATCCTCGCGATCATCGGACGTCCGCTTCGACTTCTTCTGCGCCGCCAGCGACTTCGCCTGGCGCTTGCGGAGCAGTTCGCGGACCTGGTCCGGTTCGAGCAGTCCCGGCAGACCGAGGAAGTCCAGCTCCTCGTCCGAGCCGAGATCCCCGCCGGTGCCGTAGTCGCCGCCGTCGAACACCACCCGGTCGAAGCTGGCATCCGACCCGAGCGCCTCGAACTTCGCGTCCAGATCGTCGCTGGCCGCCTCGGTCTTGTTCGCCTGGGCGAGCAGGTCGTCCTCGAGCCCGAAGATGTCACCGTCGTCGTTCGAGTTCTTCCGGCCGAGCACATGATCACGCTCGACCTCCATCTCGGCGGCGAAACTCAGCAACCGCGTCACCGACGGCACGAACACCGACGCCGTCTCACCCCGCTTCCGCGCCCGGACGAACCGCCCGACCGCCTGCGCGAAGAACAGCGGGGTCGAGGTCGGCGTGGCATAGACCCCGACCGCGAGCCGCGGCACGTCGACACCCTCGCTGACCATCCGGACCGCGACCATCCACCGCTGCTCGCCCTCGGAGAACGCGGAGATCTTCTTGCTTGCCGCCTTCTCGTCGGACAGCACCACGGTCGGCGCCTCACCCGTGAGCTCGCGGAGCACCTTCGCGTACGCCCGAGCCGTGTTCTGGTCGCCCGAGATGACGAGACCACCGGCGTCCGGCATGTGCCGGCGTACCTCGGTCAACCGCTTGTCGGCGGCGGCCAGTACGGCCGGCATCCACTCGCCTGTCGGATCGAGCGCAGTACGGAGTGCTTGGGCGGTCAGGTCCTTGGTCAACGGCTCGCCGAGCCGGGCAGCGACCTCGTCACCGGCCTTGGTCCGCCAGCGCATCTCACCCGAGTAGGACATGAAAATGACCGGCCGTACGACGTGGTCGCGCAGCGCGTGACCGTAGCCGTACGTGTAGTTCGCCTTGCTCCTGGCAGCCCCGTCGTGACCGTGCTCGTAGGTGACGAACGGGATCGGGTTGTCGTCACTGCGGAACGGTGTCCCGGTCAGCGCCAGGCGGCGCGTGGCCGGCTCGAAGGCCTCCCGGACACCCTCGCCCCAGCTGAGCGCGTCACCGCCGTGGTGCACCTCGTCCAGGATCACCAGCGTGCGGAACTTCTCCGTCCGGACCCGGAAGGCGAGCGGGTTGACCGCTACCCCGGCGTACGTGACGGCGACGCCCTGGAAGTCCTTGTTCGTCCGGCCCTTGCGGCCCGCGAAGGCAGGGTCGATCGCGATCCCGGCCTTGTCGGCCGCGTCGGCCCACTGGACCTTGAGGTGCTCGGTCGGCGTCACCACCGTGATCCGCTCGATCAACCGGCGCTGCAGCAGTTCGGCCGCGACGGTCAGCGCGAACGTCGTCTTCCCCGCGCCCGGTGTCGCGACCGCCAGGAAGTCCTTCGGCTGCTGGTCCAGATAAAGCTTGAGTGCCTCCGCCTGCCAAGCCCGCAGCTTGCTCGCAGTACCCCAAGCAGCGCGGTCCGGGTAGGCCGGAGGGAGCACGGCTGGCGGTGCTGGCACGTGCGAATCCACGGACGGCATACTCCCCCGATAGTCGACTGTCGGCCGTGCAGGAACGTTACCCGAGAACCCCTACAAGATCAGATCGGCGGGCACCACCGTCACGTCGTACGGCGTGTGCATACGCGCCACCTCGTCACCAGTGACCTTCGCGACCTGCGCATATGCCCCGTCACGCATCTCCCACGCGATCAGACTCGGCGTGTCGGGGTCGACCACCCAGTAAGACCCACACCCCGCCGCCTCAAGCCGCGACCACTTCAGCATCAGGTCGACCCGCTTGGTGCTGGGCGACAACACCTCCACCGCGAGCAACGGTGGACCCGGGAGATCGCGCTCGGTGAAGTCGTCGCGATGAGCGACCAGGAGGTCGGGCTGGATCACGGTGTCGGGTGCCAGCACGACATCGAGCGGTGCGAACAGCACGTCGAGCTCGGGCGGGCAGGCAGCAAAAAGCAGCCGGTACAGAGCTGCCACAGCTCGCTGGTGAAGAGGTGAGGGTGCCGGCGACATGATCAGCAGGCCGTCGATGAGCTCGTACCGGTGCCCGTCATCGGGGATCCGATCGAGATCGTCCCTGGTCAGCGGCCGGTTGGGGGGCCAGGGCACGGAATAGTCGTCTTGCACGGGGTCCACGAGAACCATGGTGCCTCCTTCAGTAGTCCATGCCTACAAGGTGCAGTCGTCTGCCCCGGGGTGCCCCGGTTGTCCACAGGGGTCTTTCTGGCGGGTGGTTGTGGAGAAAGTACGGGAGTTGGTGGGCGTGTCGTCCTACACTCGGGGGCATGAGTACTCAGCTGAGCCCCGGCGCGGAGACGGTGATCGACGAGCGCACCAAGCCGTCGCTGGACGAGGGTGATCACGAGCGGTTCTCGCACTACGTGCCGAAGGACAAGTTGACCGAGGCGATGGTGATGGGCACGCCGGTCGTCGCGCTGTGCGGCAAGGTCTGGGTGCCGAGCCGCGACCCGCAGAAGTTCCCGGTCTGCCCGGAGTGCAAAGAGATCTGGGACTCGCTCAACCCAGGCGACGACGGCAACGACGACGAGTAGGCCGAACCAGCCTGCCCGCCGACCCGGCGCTCAGTTCTGGCCCGGGTCGTCCGGGTAGGTGGCGAGGTAGGCCATTTGGTCGTGTTGGCGGCGGAGGACGCGGCGCCAGAGGCCGTCGGGGTCGAGGCTGAAGACGTCGTCGGGTTCGGACGGGACGACGTACCACGCGCCCTCGGCGATCTCGCCTTCGAGCTGGCCGCTGCTCCAGCCGGCGTACCCGGCGAAGATGCGCATCCGCTGGATCGCGCCCTCGAGCAGCACCGGCGGCACGTCCAGATCGATCAGCCCGATCCGGCCGAAGCACTCGCGCCAGCCCGGCGGGTCGGCGGACTCGATCACCTCCGCGACGGCGAGCGCGCTGTCGGTGCCGACCGGGCCACCCATGAAGAGCACACCCGGCTCGTTCACGGTCGCGGACCAGTCGGGCAGCACGCGGTCGACCTCCAGGTCGGCGGCGCGATTCACCACCACCCCGAGTGCGCCGTCCTCGTCGTGATCCAGCAGCAGGATCACCGAGCGGCGGAAGGGCGGCTCGTCGAGCAACGGGGTCGCCACCAGCAGCGAACCGGTCAGGGTCGAGGCCGTCATGTGCCCATCATGTCGTGCCCGGCAACTTTTGTACTGCGGTTGGCCCGAAACCCGAGCCAAGCCCCCAACCCGAGCCCGACCAGGTCCGCCAGCGTGTCGAAGGGATCACCACTTCGCTGGGTCAGGAGGAAGTGCTGCGCGAGCTCACTGACCACCGCGTTCGCGGCCAGAACAGGCAGCAACCACCGCGCCGGCACTCCGACTCGGAGCCCCAGGAAAGCCACCGAGCCGAACAGCAGCACGTGAGCCACCTTGTCGGCGTACGGAATGCCCGTGTCGGGCCCGGTCTGTCGCGGCGAGTAGAGCCCGTACAGGTGAATCAGGCACGCCAGCACAAAGCCGACCCGCCACAACCACACCCGCCGCGACGCCGGCACTAGCTCGCCGCGCACTACAGCGCGGGCGAGTCGTCCGGGAAGTGCTCCGCTGCTGGCGCCTTGCCGCCCGCAGCATCCCGTACTGCGTGCGCAACCATCGTGTGGACCTCCGGGTGGAACACACTCGGCACGATGTAGTCAGCGTTCAACTCGTCGTCCGTGACCACCCCGGCCAGCGCCTTCGCGGCGGCCAGCTCCATCTCGATCGACACCTTCGACGACTGCGCGTCCAGCAGCCCGCGGAACACCCCGGGGAAGACCAGCACGTTGTTGATCTGGTTCGGGAAGTCGCTCCGACCGGTCGCGACCACAGCGGCGTGCTCGTGAGCCGCTGCCGGGTCGACCTCCGGATCCGGGTTCGCCAGCGCGAACACGATCGCGCCGTCGTTCATGGTGGCGATGTCCTCGCCCTGCAGGATGTTCGGCGCGGAAACCCCGATGAAAACGTCGGCCCCGGCCAGCGCACCCTTCAGGTCTCCGCTGTACTTCGCGGCGTTGGTGTTCTCCGCGATCCACCGCAGCTCAGGTGAAAGGCCTTCACGGTCGAGGTGGATGACGCCCGCGATGTCGGCGACGATCGTGTCCTTCACGCCGGCCGCGATCAGCAGCTTGAGGATCGCCGTGCCGGCCGCACCAGCGCCCGACAGCACCACCCGTACGGCGCTGATGTCCTTCTCGACCACCCGCAGAGCGTTGTAGAGAGCGGCCACCACGACGATCGCAGTACCGTGCTGGTCGTCGTGGAAGACCGGGATGTCGAGTTCCTCGCGCAGCCGGGCCTCGATCTCGAAGCAGCGCGGCGCGGAGATGTCCTCCAGGTTGATACCGGCGAACCCGGGCGCGATCGCCTTGACCACGGCGATGATCTCCTCGGTGTCCTGGGTGTCCAGACAGAGCGGCCAGGCGTCGATCCCGGCGAACCGCTTGAACAGTGCGGCCTTGCCCTCCATCACCGGCAGCGCGGCCTTCGGGCCGATGTTGCCGAGTCCGAGCACCGCCGAACCGTCGGTCACCACGGCGACGCTGTTGCGCTTGATGGTCAGCCGGCGAGCGTCGTCGGGGTTGGCCGCGATCGCCAGGCAGACCCGCGCGACACCGGGCGTGTAGATCATCGACAGATCGTCGCGGTTGCGGATCGGGTGCTTGGCCTCCATCGAGATCTTGCCGCCGAGGTGCATCAGGAAGGTCCGGTCGGAGACCCGGGCGATCTCCACCCCCGGGACCGCGCGCATCGCCTCGACGAGCCGGCCCGCGTGCTCGGTGTCGGCGGCGGCACAGGTCACGTCGATCCGCAGCCGCTCGTGCCCGGAGGCGGTCACGTCGAGGGCGGTGACGAGGCCACCGGCCTGCTCGACCGCGGTCGTCAGTTTGCTCACCGTGGATCCGCCGGCGGGTACCTCGAGGCGGACGGTGATGGAGTAGGAAACGCTCGGCAAGGCAGTCACGCTCGCGATCTTCTCATGTCGTTCCAACCTGCCGGAGGTTCCGTACGTTGCGTCCACCGGCCGTTGCTGGGTAATCCTTTACTCGGCGGCTAGAGTTCGCGTGTCCGAAGGGAGCAGAAACGTGGCGACGATCAGTGATGTCGCGGCTCGGGCCGGGGTCTCAACCGCGACTGTCTCGCGGGCGCTGAACGGCAAGTCCACGGTCGACCGCGACCTGGCTGCCCGGGTCCGCGCGGCCGCCGACGAGCTCGGGTACCAGCCCAACGGGCCGGCCCGGAACCTGCGCCGTCAGGAGGCCGCGGTCGTCGCGCTGATCATCTCGGATGTGGAGAACCCGTTCTTCACCGCGATCGCGCGCGGGGTGGAGGACGTCGCCCACGAGGTCGGCTACTCGGTCGTGCTCTGCAACTCCGACGAGAACGCGGAGAAAGAGAATCGCTACATCGACGTGGCCATCCAGGAACGCGTGGCCGGTGTCATCCTCTCCCCCAGTGGCCCGGCGACCAGCGTCGGCAAACTGGCGGCCCGCGGCACAGCCTTCGTCGCGGTCGACAGGCCGTTGCCCGAACACGACAGCGATGTCGTCCTGGTAGACACCCGACTCGCAGCCCGGCAGGCCACGGAGCATCTGATTGCCCAGGGCTACCACCGGATCGGCTGCATCACGGGACCGGTCGGAGTCCGTACTGCGGATGACAGGTTGGCGGGTTATCGCGATGCGCTCAAGTTCGCGAAGCGCCGTAGTAGTACCAGGCTGGTACGACGAACGGAGTACAAGGCGGCTGGTGCGCATCGGGCGGCGCAGGAACTGCTGAACCAGGAGGAGCCGCCCGACGCGTTGCTCGTCGCGAACAGCGCGATGGCGGTCGGTGTTCTGCAGGCCTTGCGGGAACGCGGGACGAGGGCGGGCAAGGATGTGGGGATCGTTGCCTTCGACGACGCGCCTTGGGCGGAACTGGTGGATCCACCGTTGTCGGTGGTGGCGCAACCGGCGTACGAGCTCGGCGCGGTAGCGGCGCGGTTGCTGCTGGCAAGGATCGCCGACAACACCCGCGCCGCCACAACCACCACCCTCGGCGCCCGCCTGATCGAACGCGGCTCCTCCCACCGCGGCTGAAAACCCTTCCGCCAAAGCGCTTGCGTCCGAAGAACTGGCGGGACGTCCCTCCAGTTCTTCGGACGTAAGCAAGCAAGGAGGTCAGCCGGTGGGGTTTTCCTGGGTGTAGATCTGGGCTGCGTTGGACTTGTCGATCAGGCGGGTCGGGAGCGTCTGGGCGCGGTCGATGGTGCTGCAGTCGACCAGGAGCTTCTTGGCCGCGGCGATCGCTTCCTTGCCGTTGGTCGGGTAGGTGAAGGTCGCCGTCAGCCGGCCCTGCTCGACCGCCTTGATGCCACCGGACGGGATCGGCAGCGCGTCGATGCCGATGAACTTCATCTCCTTCTCCCGGCCGACCGCCTTCGCCGCCAGGTACGCGCCCTCGGCCATCGGGTCGTTGTGGGCGTAGACCACATCGATCTTCGGGTTCGCCTTCAGCAGCGCGTCCATCTGCGCCTGCCCCTTCTCCCGCAGCCAGTCGCCGCTCGCGGTCGCGATCACCTTGATCTTCGGGTTCGCGGCGATACCGGCCGCGAAGCCCTGGTTGCGCTCGGCCTGCGGAGTGGCGCCGGCCAGGCCCTTGAGCTCGACGACGTTGCCGCCGCTCGGCAGTACCTTCTCGGCGACGTACTTGCCGGCCTCGGTCCCGATCTGCACGTTGTCACCACCGATGAAGCCGGTGTAGGCGTCACCCTCGACCTTGCGGTCCAGCACGATCACCGGGATGCCCTTGTCGAAGGCCTTCTTCACCACCGCGGTCAGCGGCTTGGCCTCGTTCGGGCTGATGATCAGCAGGTCGATCTGCTGGGTGATGTAGTTGTCCACGTCAGCGACCTGCTTGGCGTTGTCCTGCGCCGCATCGGCGAACTTCACCTCGAACTGCGGCACCTCCTTCGCCGCCGCCGCGATGTCGTCGTCCATCCGCTGCCGGTACGGCTCGGCCTTGTTGGCCTGGCTCATCCCGATCACATACTTGCCGTCGGCCCCCTTACATTCCTTGGAGCTCTGCGCGGACGGCTGGTCGGAGGTTCTCTCGTTGGTGGTGCCACAGCCGGCGACCAGCAAAGCGGCTGCGGCCGCGGCGGCCAGAGGCAGTTGAAGGCGTCGCATAACTAAACCCTTTCCTCACGAAGCGGGCCTGAGGCGTTGCAGCGCGGCCGCGGCAACGATCACGAGTCCCTTGATCAGGAGCTGGATGTTGGAGTCGATGTTGTTCAGGGCAAGGATGTTGTTCAGTACTCCGAGCAGCAGCGCACCGGCCACCGTGCCCGCGACGGATCCCCGCCCACCGGCCAGGCTGGTCCCACCGATCACCACCGCGGCGATCGCATCGAGTTCGTAGCCGATGCCGTCGTTCGGGCTGCCCTGGTTCAGCTGGACCGCGTGCACGATGCCGGCCAATGCCGCGAGCAGTCCGCAGATCGCGAACACCGCGATCTTGACCCGGATCACCGGCACCCCGGACAAACGAGCCGCCTTCTCGTTGCCGCCCAAGGCGTACAGGTGGCGGGAGAAGGCACTGACGCGGAGGAAGATCACGGCCGCGATCGCGACGACCGCGAAGATCAGGACGGGGATCGGGACCAGGCCGCCGAAGGTGCGTTCGCCCAGGAGCGCGAAGGAGTCCGGTGCCTCGTTCGGGCCGTCGCCGTACGCGATCGCGACGCCCTGGCCGTCCGACCAGATCCGGGCCAGACCGCGGGCTATCTGCAGCCCCGCCAGCGTCACGATGAACGACTGGATGCCGATCATCGCCGTCGCCATGCCCTGCAGCGCGCCGAAGAACAGGCCGATCAGGAGCACGACCAGGATCGACGGGATCAGGCCCCAGTCGCTCTCCACCATCAGTACGGCGGATCCGACGGCCGCCAGTCCGAGCATCGCGCCGACGGACAGGTCGATCCCGCCGATCAGGATCACGAACGTCATCCCGACCGCGATGATCCCGATCTCGGACACCGCCCGGACCACATTGGCGAGGTTGTCCGCGCTCAGGAAGAGAATCTCCCCATCCCGCCGCGGCGAAAAGATGATCGCCGCCACAAACACCGCCAACAACCCGAACACACTCTGAAACCGAAACAACGTCGCAACCACACCACCCGACTTCTCAGTGGGCGTGGTTGGTGCTGTCGCGGCCTTGTCCTGTACGTCGGTCACTGAAGTCCTCCGGCCTCTTCGAACACAGCGCGTTCTCCCATGGCGGCGGCTAGGAGGTCGCCTTCGCCTGAGTCGGCGGTACGGAAGGACGCCACGTCGCGTCCGTCCCGTAGTACCACCACCCGGTCGCACACGCCGATCAGCTCTGGCAGTTCGGACGACGCCAGCAGTACTCCGAGTCCCTGCCCGGCAAGCTCCCCCAACAGCCGGTAGATCTCCGCCTTCGCGCCGATGTCGACGCCCCGGGTCGGCTCGTCCAACAGGAGCAACCGCGGCTCGGTCAGCAGCATCCGCCCGAACACGACCTTCTGCTGGTTCCCGCCCGACAACGTCCCGACCTCGTCCTGCAACCGACCGAACTTCAGCCGCAGCCGATCCGCCATCCGGATCGACGCCGCCCGTTCCAGCCGCCGCGCGATCACCCCGAGCCGCCCGTACGACGGAACGCTGGAGATCACCGTGTTCGCGAGGATGGAGTGGAACAACACCAGGCCCGAGATCCGCCGGTCCTCCGGAACGAACCCGATCCCGTGACTCAGCGCGTGGCGTGGACCGCGCGGCTGGATCTCCTTGCCCTGCAGGAGAATCCGCCCGGATCGCGGTCCGCCCGGCGCCACGCCGTACAGGGTCTCGAGTAGTTCGGTGCGGCCCGCGCCGAGCAGACCGGCGAGGCCGACGATCTCGCCGGAGCGGACCGTCAGGGAGATGCCGTCGGGGTCGCGCCGGCCGGGGCGGGGGCGGCGCGGCCGGAGGGCGAGGTCCTCGACCCGGAGCAACTCGTCACCGGTCGCGGCGTCCGGCGTGGTGAACATCGTCTGGACCGGGCGGCCGACCATCGCCTCGACCACCTCGGCCGTGCTGAGTTTGCGTGGATCGAAGCTCGCCACCTTCTGGCCGTTGCGGAGGACTGTCGCGCGGTCCGCGACCTGGGCGATCTCCTCCATCCGGTGCGAGATGTAGACGATGCCGACGCCGGCGCGGCGGAGTTCGCGGATCACCACGAAGAGGCGTTCGACCTCCGACGTGGTCAGGGCGGAGGTCGGCTCGTCCATGATCAGCACCCGGGCGTCGAGTGAGATCGCCTTCGCGATGGTGACGAGTTGCTGCTCGCCGACGCGGAGTTCGCCGACCGGGCGGCGTGGGTCGAGGTTGACGCCGCTGCGCTCGAGCAGGGCCCGGGCTTCGCGATCCATCCGCCGGCGGTCGACGGTTCGCCAGCCGGTGCGGAGTTCGCGGCCGAGAAAGATGTTGTCGGCCACCGACAGGCCGGGGACGAGGTCGAGTTCCTGGTGGATCATCGCGATCCCGGCCGCCTGCGCGTCGGTGGGGCCGTTGAAGGTGACCGGCGAACCGTTGATCTCGATCTGCCCGTCGTAGTCGGTGACGTCGCCGGACAGGATCTTCATCAGCGTGCTCTTGCCGGCTCCGTTCTCGCCGAGCAACGCGTGCACCTCGCCAGCGCCCAGGGTGAAGTCGACCTCGCGGCAGGCCTGCACACCGCCGTACCGCTTGCCGATCTCCGACATCCGGACCAGGGCGGCGACCTCGGACATGGCACCTCCGCGATCGGGTGAGTAATCGATTTCCCGGACGCTAGACCCGTGCCCGCCGAGCGTCAACCCCTCGCCCCCACCCGCCCCCGGATCGAGACCAGTCAGGTGAGCCCGGCACCGCCGCGGACCCCCCCGACGTTAGGTGCCTTGACGCCCCGACGGCACCTTTTCGACCAGCACGCAAAGGTGCGGTTCGGGTTACTCGTCCAGCCAGGTGCGGACGGCCTCGTTGTGTTCGCCGAGGCGGGGTGGGGGAAGGTTCTCTTCGCGGGCGCCGGCGTAGGGCTGGTCGTCGAAGCGGAGGGGTGGGCCGGGCAGGTGGATCCGGCCGAGGGTCGGATGGTCCACCTCGATCAGGAGACCTTGTGAGCGGGTCTGTTCCCACTCGTACACCTGCTGGAAGTCCCGCACCTTCCCCGACGGAATCCCCGCCTCGGAGAGCCGACGCAACCACACATCAGCCGGCTCGTGCGCGAACGCCGCCTCGATCGCCGCGGTCAACTCATCCCGATGCGCCACCCGCTCGGCGTTGCCCGCGAACCGCTCGTCCGCCGCGTCCAGCCCCACGATCGGCGCGAACGTCCTCCACTGCCCCTCGCTCCCGACCGCCACCTGGATGATGTCGTCCTGCGTGTGATACATCCCGTACGGCGCGATCTGCGCATGGTGGTTCCCCACCCGCTCAGGCAGTTCCCCGGCGACGGTCCATTTCGTCCCGTGGAACGCATGCACACCCACAACCGAAGCCAGCAAGCTCGTCCGAACCACCCGCCCCTTGCCGGTGATAGACCGTTCATGCAGCGCCGCCAGCGCCCCGTACGCGCCATACATCCCCGCGAGCAGATCCGCGATCGGCACACCCGTCTTGGTCGGCTCGACGGCCCCCGTGATGCTCATCAAACCGCCCTCCCCCTGGGCGATCTGGTCGTACCCGGCCCGCCCACCCTCAGGCCCGTCATGCCCGAACCCGGTGATCGACAGAATCACCAACCCCGGATTGAGCTCATGCAGATGTTCGTTCGAGAAGCCGAGCCGATCCAGTACGCCAGGCCGGAAGTTCTCCATCAGCACATCGGCCTTGCGCACCAGCTTGGTGAGGAACTCCTTGCCTTCCGGCGACTTCAGATCCGCGGTGACGGACTCCTTGTTCCGGTTCGCCGACAGGAAGTACGTCGACTCGCGCGCACCCTCCGGGCCGGCGAACGGCGGTCCCCAGCCCCGGCTGTCGTCACCACCCGCGGGCGTCTCCACCTTGATCACCCGCGCGCCGAGGTCCCCCAACATCATCGTCGCCTGCGGCCCCGCCAAGGCTCGAGTGAGATCCACAACCACGATGTCTGACAGGAGATTCTGCACTCCGCCAGCCTAGGCGGCGACCTTTCGCGAGAGGGACGCGAGGCGGTGAGTTACGTCTCGGTGGCGTTCCTGCATGAGCATGTGGCCGGCGGTCGGGTACATCCAGAGGCGCGCATGTGGAAGGAGCTGGGCGAGGCGGTTGCCGTGGCGTGGCGGTAGGAGCCTGTCGCGGGTGCCATGCATGATCTCGACCGGGATGCTGTCCAGCACACTCAGCGCGTGGCCGAGGTCGTGCCGGGTGATCGCCTCGAAGAACCCGCTCAGCGACCGCCCGGGAGTCGCGGCGAGATCCGCCATCAGGATGTCCACCTCGCGCGGGTCGACCTTCTTGCCGAACACCAGTTGCCGCACAGCAGGCCGCCGCAACCGCGCCGACGCCAACGCCGTCGCAGCCCCGTCCAGCCGCGCGGGCAATCTGAAAGGGCGGGAAGTGATCTGCCCCGACGAAGTACTGATCAACGCGGCAGCCGCAATCCGAGATCCGAACAGATCAGGCCGCCGCTCCGCCAGCGCCATCAACGTCATCCCACCCATCGAGTGCCCGGCATAAACGACCGGCCCCTCCGGCACCACCGAGTCCAACACAGCGACGAGATCATCCGCGAGCTGGTCGATCCGCGTGGTTCCAGGCGGCGCGGTCTCGGACCGCCCGTGGCCGCGATGGTCATAGGCAACCACCCGCACAGCAGACGAACCAAGCACCCGCGGCAACCCTTCAAGCTGGTGATGCCAGCTCCTGGTCGAGCAGGTCCAACCATGCGCGAGCAACACCGTCACCGGCGCATCCGACGACCCGGCGGTCTCCACGTGCAGCCGTACGCCGTCTGCCGTCACCACCTCGTCCCGTTCGGCTTGAATCGTCATGCGATCGCTCGTGGGTGCTTGTTGCTCTCAGCAAGCAGGTGTGCCGCACGAAGACGACCGCCCCGAGCTCCTCGGCCTACCAGCCAAGCGATCCCGAGGATCTCCAGCGAACCCACCACGGCAAGCAATGCGTAGCCACCGTTCCACATCCAGCGCGGTACGTCGGTCCGCTCCTCGCGGCGCAGTACCTCCTGCTCGCTGATGAACTGGACCGTCTGCCCGTCCGACACCTGCACCGCAGGCTTCTCGATCGCCACGTCCTCCGGCGCATAGACCCACAGCGCGACCATGTTCCGCTGCCCCTGGTGCAGCCGGACCATCGACTTCCACTTCCCGTACATCGGCAGCGGATCCGTCGACTTGTAGGTGCCGTCAGCAACCTTCTCCATCCGGTACGTCGCGAACCCGCCACCCTGCCAGGCCATCGCCTCGAACCACCGCGCACCGTCGGCAGCATCGGCCGGCTGCAGCGTCACCGTCACGTAGGCGGTCGGCTCGGATCCGGTCGCCACCCGATCCAGCGACACCGTGCCGCTGACCCCGGGATCGGCCGAGCGCGGTACACAGAAGAACAGTGCGCCCAGTACTGCGACCAGCCCGATCGCGCCCAATTGGTGCGTCCGGATCACGGTCGGTGTGGTTCGCACCTCGCCCGCGACCTCGGCGTACCGGGTGGCGAGCCAAGCACCCGCCAACCCGGCTCCGATGCCGGCGACCACCCCGAAGCCGAGCGCCGACGGGATCATCGAGGACGGCCAGGGGATCGGCATCCATACCTGGCTCCAGCCGTACTCCGCCAGCACGCCGACCGTGCCGATCAGAGCACCGGCGACAGCTCCGAGGCGGAAGCGATTCTTGTTGCCCAGGGCAAAGGCCACCAGCTCGACGATGACCGCCTCGACGATCAGCAGTGGGAAGTGCCCGAGGATCTGGCCGAGCGGTTGGTCTACCACCCAGGCGATTCCGCCGCGGATGATCAGGTACACGGCCAGTGCGCCGAAGGTCGTCCCCGGGCCACGGCGAGCGCGCAGTACGGTGAAAGCCAGCGCGGCGCCGAACGCGATCAGAATCGGCTGCAGGATCAGCGGGAACTGCGGTACGCCGTAGTTGAACTCCGTGCTGAACAGGTCCCACGCGATCAGCAACGCGCCGACGCAGACGATCTCCTGGAACCGGCGCCGCAGGTTCATCCCGACCAGTTGCTCGACCTCGGCGGAGGCGAGCAGCCGCGCGAAGATCGACAGCACCACACCGCCGATCATCAGCAGGTGCGTCGGCCCCCAGAGGGTGACGTCCTCGCCGAACAGCCGATGCCACGCATCGTCGAGCGGGAAGCCGACCAGCGCGAAGGTGCCGCAGAACGTCACCAGCGCGGCACTGCACGGAATGCGCCAGCCCTTGGTCAGCTTGATCGTCCGGGCCGGCAGCGGCTTGCGCGCAAGCGCGATCGGGAGCACGCCGGACACGATCACGCCGAGGATGCCGAAGAAGATCGGGTAGTGCGCGGGCGTCCCGAACGGCCCGGTGTCGCGGCCCTTGTCGATGTGCACCGCGATGTCCCACCAGACGCCGAAGGCACAGGCGAGCAGCGAGACGGCATGCAGGTACGGCGTGATCGCGGCCCATCGGGGGACTCCGTCCAGTCTCCCGATGGTGTCCGCAAGCCGTCCTACCAGCGTGGGACGGTCGGTCCGTTCCCGCCACAGCAGCACGGCGAGCCCCAGGTACATCAACGAGACGAGGCCGCTCACGATCGCGATCTGGTCGAACGTCGCAGAACCGGTCGAGGCCGCCAGCGGGACGGTCATTCGGACTCCCTCAAGTCGAACTCGTTGGCCGGGCACCTTCAGGGCAGCATGCGCCATGAATGATGTTACATAGGCTATGTAACGTGGAGTCTGCAAGACTGTCAAGGGTGGGAGGACAGATGCCGGCCGACGCGGCCGCGGAAGAGTTCACCGTCGACCAGCTCGCCGCGAAAGTGGGCATGACGGTCCGCAACGTGCGCGCGTACGCCGGTCGCGGGCTGATCCCGCCACCCCGGCTGGCCGGCCGGACCGGGTACTACGGCGCCGACCACGTGGCCCGTCTCACGCTGGTCCGCGAGCTGCTCGACAAGGGCTACACCCTGGCCGCGGTCGAGCGGATGATGAGCGAACTCCCGGACGGCGCGCTGGCACTCGGGGTGTTCGAGGCCCTGGTCAGCCCGTGGACGCCGTCCGAGCCCGAGGTGATCACCGAGCAGCAGTTGGCCGAGCGCGCCGGGATCCCGCACGACGCGGCCACGATCGCGAAGCTGGTCGAGCTGGGGATCGCCGAGCGGCTGGACGACGGGAAGCTGCGGATCCCGAACCCGGACCTGCTCCGCGCCGGCCTCGAGGTGATCAAGCTCGGCGTTCCACTGGACGCGATCTTCGACATGCTGCCGAAGCTGTTCCACCAGGCCGACGAGATCGCGAAGATCTACGTGGAGCTGTTCCGCAGTACGGTCTGGCGCCAGTTCAGCGACGCCGGCCTCCCCGCCGATGGCTGGCCCGAGATCCAGCGCACGCTGGAGAACATCATTCCTCTGGCCGGCCAAGCCCTGGTCGCCGCATTCCGCGAAGCCATGGGCCGAGAGATAGAAAAGGTCGCCTACGAAGAACTAGGCCTCCCACCCACCGAACTCCCCTCCACCGGCTAAATCGCGCGGAGGGTTTTGCTGTCGGGGATCAGGCTGCTGAGGTTGTCGAGGGCACGTTGCGAGGCGGCATCGGCGGCTCGGTAGACGATCAGGCGTTGGCCCGCATCACCGAGTGGTGTCAGTACGTCGTACTGGACCGTCAAAGCACCGACCTCCGGGTGGAGGATCCGCTTCCGGCCGTTGCCCTTGACCATCACGTCCCGCCGTTCCCACAACGCCGCGAACTCCTCGCTCTCCGCAGTCAGCCTTCCGACCAACTCCGCGAGCTCGGTGTCGTCGGCATGCGCCGCCCATGCCGCGCGCAGATCGGCGATCCCCTCGCGAATCACCTGCTCGCGATCCGGGTAGTAGTCCGCGAAGGCCGGCTCCAGCGTGCACAACCACATCGTGTTCCGCTTGTCCGCGCCCACCCCGGCGAAGTCGAGCATCAGCGCCGCCAGCTCGGGATTCCAGGCACAGATGTCGAACCGGTGATTCACCAGCATCGCCGGCAGCGGCGACATCGCCTGTACCAACTGCGCCAGCGATCCCGACTCCGGACCAGCCTGCCGACGCACGGAAGTCCACTGCCTGGTCAGGTCGAACACGTACGCGTGCTCGTCGTCGGTCAACCGCAACGCCTTCGCCAGCGCTTCCAGCACCTCGGACGACGGACGCAGTCCCCGCCCCTGCTCCAGCCGGATCACGTAGTCGACGCTCACCCCGGCGAGCTCGGCGACCTCCTCGCGGCGAAGTCCCGGCGTACGGCGCGCCCGACCGCGCTCGGGCAGATCCACCTCACCGGGCGTCAGCCGCTCCCGCCGGGTGCGCAGGAAGACGGCGAGCTCGTGCGCAACGTCCACCGATCCGGTCATGTCACCCGAGTCTACGGAAACCCCGGGTCCGCCTTGCGGCCTCCGCAAAGGTGGATCAGGACGCTACGTCGGCGGGGACTGGGGCCGGTTCCGTGTGGATGTACCGCGGGCCACGGAAGAGCGAGGCGGCGGCGCCGATCAGCGACATCAGGATCGCGAGCGTGAGCACGATCACCAGGCCGTGGTGGAAGGGGCCCGAGATGAGCTGCGGGAAGAACTCCTTGCCGGTCAACGTGCCCAGATCGGCGCCCTGGGTGGCCGATGCGGGGAGCGCGCCGAGCGTCGTACCGAGGGGGTTGTAGCCGAGGAACGCGGCGAACAAGCTTCCGACCGGTGGTTGGTTGGCGATGCCCGTCGCGACCGCCTGCGAGACGCCGTGTGCCTCCAGGCCGTTCGTCAGCGCGCGCGGAAGACTCTGCGCCAACCCGATGATCATCAGGGTGAAGAAGATCCCGATCGACAGCGACGTACCGGAGTTGAAGAAGGTGCCGCGCATTCCTGACGCGGCGCCCCGCCGGTTGGCCGGGACGCTGCTCATGATCGCGCTGGTGTTCGGCGCCGAGAACAGTCCCGAGCCGATGCCGTTGAGCACCAGCAGACCGGCGAACGCCCAGTAGTTGAAGTCGGTCGGCAACAGCATCAGCCCCAGGAAGCTCACCGCGACCAACAGCAGCCCGCCGGTCGCAAACGTTCGCGCGCCGAACCGGTCGGAGAAGTAGCCCGACAGCGGTCCCGCGAACAGGAAGGCCACGGTCAGCGGAAGCAGGTAGATCCCCGCCCATAGTGGGGTGCTGGAGAAGCTGTAACCGTGCAGGGGCAGCCAGATCCCCTGCAGCCAGATGATCAGCATGAACTGCAACCCGCCGCGGCTGACCGAGGACAGCAGGCCGGCCAAGTTCCCCGCGGAGAAGGCCCGGATCCGGAAGAGCGACATGTCGAACATCGGATCGTCCACGGACGACTCGACGAAGCAGAACGCGACCAGCAGGGCGACGCCGCCGATCAGCCCGGTCAGCACCCAGGGACTGGTCCAGCCCATGTCGTGTCCGCCGTACGGCTGGATTCCGTAGGTGATCGCGGCCAGCAGCACCGTCAGGCCGATCGCGAACAGCCCGTTGCCCCACCAGTCGATCCTCGTCCTCGCCGAACGGGCACTGGTCTCCCGCAGGCTGCGGTAGGACCAGATCGTGCCGAGCAGGCCGAACGGGACGGAGACGAAGAACACCAGACGCCAGTCGACGGGAGCCAGCAGTCCGCCGACGATCAGCCCGATGAACGAGCCGCCGATGGCGGCGACCTGGTTGATGCCGAGGGCGAAGCCGCGGCGCTCCGCGGGGAACGCGTCGGTCAGAATCGCCGTCGAGTTGGCGAAGAGCATCGCCGCCCCGACACCTTGCACGACTCGCCACAGGATCAGCCACAGCGCTCCGCCGCCTTGGGTCAGCGGGTCGAACACCAGCGCCACTGACCCGAAGGTGAACACCGCGAAGCCGAGGTTGTAGATCTTCACCCGGCCATACATGTCGCCGAGCCTGCCCAGCGATACGACGAGAACCGCGGTGACCACCAGGTAGCTCATCAGCGTCCACAACAGGTAACTGACGTTGCCCGCCTGGAGCGGGTTGAGCTTGATGCCGCGGAAGATGTCCGGCAGCGAGATGATCACGATCGACGAGTTGATGGTGGCCATCAGCGTGCCGAGCGTCGTGTTGGACAGCGCCACCCATTTGTAGCCCTGGTGATCGCTCCCGACCGCGAACCGGGACGTTGACTTGGTACCTGAACTCACTGTGTTCCTTCCCACGATCAGGGCACGACCACGACGACGGGCGCGTCCTTGCGGCAGGTGAGCCGGTGACTGAGGGAACCGGCGAGATGGTGCCATACCTTCGCGGACCTGCCGACCACGATGACTGTGGCGTGAACGCTGCGGGCGATGTCGGTCAGGGACCGGGTGGCATCGCCGTAGTCGCTGATGAATTCGATCGAGATGCCGAGGTCACGGGCACGATGCTCCGCTTCGGCCTTGATCTCGGCGGCGACCTCTTCCCTGATGTTCTGGGCGCCGGCGTAGTCGTAGGGCGCGCCGTAAACGGCCGCGGGGTCGGTCATCGGCATCACGTAGACGACGATGAGTTTGCCGTTGGACCGGGCGACTGCCCCGGCCGCCCAGGAGAACGCGTCCCAACTGGTCGGCGATCCGTCCACCCCGGCGACGATGGTCGGTGCTTGGAAAACCGGGTCGGTGGGATTCGGTGTCCGCTCTGCGGCGGCATCCTGGCTCATACGATCACCTCATTGACAACAAATGGTCAGCCGGTCTGGCTGTCCTGACTTTCGGCGGCGAGCTCGGTGAGGCGGAGCAACGCCGGCAGTGCCGCGTCGAGCGCCGCGGCTTGGTGTTCGTCGAGCTTGTCGATCAACCCCGTCAGCGCCGAGGCGCCGACGCGACGCATGGTGCCGAGATGATTCCGCCCGGCCTCGGTGATGGCGACCAGCACAACTCGCGCATCGGTGGGGTCGCGGCGGCGTTCGGCAAGGCCGAGTCCTTCCAACTGCGTCACGAGGACCGTCATCGACGGTTGAGCCACACCCTCGTTGACGGCCAGGTCCGTCAGCCGCCTCGGGCCGGTGCGCTCGAGGGTGACCAAGGTCGATGCGCCGGTCAGACCGAGACTCCGGTCCCGCCGCCGGATCGCGGCGCCGGCCAGGGCGAAGAGTGTTTCGCCGAGGAGAGCGCTGTTCTGGGCCACGCCATAAGTATAGGCGCGTCTATATAGCTACGGTAATGAAACTCTTGGTGATGCGGCCCACCAAGCAGCAGGCGCCGAGGTCTTGATGGAGTACCCCGCAGGGCTGTAACTTTCTGTCGCCGCCCACCCACGAGAGGTGATCTTCATGCTGAGACGCTCGGCGCCGGGCAAGCGAACATCCGTCATCACCCTCCTGGTGGCCCTCCTCGCCCTCTGGCCTCTCGCGCCAACCATGACCGCCGCGGCGACCACCACGCCTGTCGTCGAGGCCGGGCAGCCGACTGGCGGTGCCGAAGTCGTCGCGGTCACGCCGGTCGCCGACCGGCTGGTCGACCTCTCGGTGCGATCCCAGGCCCTCGGCGGCCGGACCGTCAAGGTTCGGCTGCTCACCCCGGACGGCTGGAATCCCTCCGATCGCCGGCAGCACTGGCCGACCTTCTGGCTGCTGCACGGTTGCTGCGGGGACTACACCTCCTGGTCGGGTACCGACATCGCGAAGATCGACAGCCTCCGCAAGGTCCTGGTGGTGATGCCGGAGGCGGGCTGGAACGGCTGGTACAGCGACTGGTGGAACTACGGCGCGGGCGGAGACCCGGCATGGGAGACCTTCCACACCGTCGAACTACGCCAGCTGCTGGAGCGAGGCTGGGGCGCCGGCTCGAACCGCGTCGTCGCCGGCCTGTCGATGGGTGGCCAGGGCTCCCTCCTGTACGCCGCCCGCCACCCCGGCATGTTCCGCGCGGTCGCCTCGTACTCCGGCTCCGCGCACCCACTGCTGAACGACGAGTCGGTGAACCGGATCATGGGATTCTTCGCCGGCCAGGGCAACGACCCGCTCCGCGTCTGGGGCGACCCGGTCGCGCAGCGCGCCGTCTGGCAGGCACACGACCCGTATTACCTGGCAAAGCGACTCAAGTCCCTGCCGGTGTACCTGTCGTGCGGTGACGGCACCGCGGGACCCTTCGATCCACCCGGCAAAACCGATGCACTGGAAGCCGACTTCAACCGCCAGAACCACGCCCTCGCCGCCGAACTCCGCCGCGTCGGCGCCAAGCGTCTGACGACCAACTTCTACGGGCCGGGAACGCACGGCTGGTCGTACTGGCAGCGCGAACTGCACGCCTCACTCCCGATGTTGCTCAAGGCCCTGGGCGTCTCAGGGTAGGGAGAGCCAGTCCCAGGGAGGCGTCTCCCTTTCCCACCTGCTTCCGTGGCAAGGATTCACGGTTCGGTCAGCCGGTTCGGCGGGAGCGGGCCAGCCAACCGAGCGTGACGGCGATCAGGCCCACCAGCATGGCGACGTAGGCGCCGCCGAGCCCGTTGCCGGTGCCGAGACCGCCGTCGGCAGTGGCCGCGACCGACCCGCCGACGACCACGGCGATCAGACCCGCCACGAGAGCCGTGGCGGCGCCGTTCCGCCGGGCCCAGGTGCCGATGTGACCCTTGCCGGTGAGGCGGGCCAGAGCCAGGCCGCCATTGACCGCACCGAGGAGGCCAACCAGTGCGGCCAAGGAGGCTGAGATGCGGCCGCCGCTCAGGGTGTAGAAGCTTGCGGCGACCGGCTGGACAGAGGAGTCCGCGGCCGCCGGTTCGGCGAGCGCGAGACAGCTGATCAGGGCGCCTACGGCCACGGCAAGCACAGTGCGGACTGACATGAAGTGCTCCTTCTCTTCAAGGGAACTGGATCACCCGAGCATGTCCGCCTGACCCGCCTCTGGTCGTCCGGCGGACGCGGACACTTCGCGCTACCGCAGACGCCGCAGGCGCCGCGCACGTACTGCGTACGTGGTAGCCGATCACTCCTCCGCGGGCTGGACTCGCGCGAGGCTGCATCCGGCTAGGGTGCGCGCATGAGCACAGGATGGTCCGGTGTCCCGACCGGTGTGAGGGACTGGGCGATCGCCGTCGGCATGGCGGCGACGCTGCTGGTCACTGGCCTGTCCGAACGGCACTCTGGCATGGGCTCCGCCCTGCTCGGCTGCACGCTGCTGGCGGCGGGCGGCGTGGCGCTCGTCTGGCGCCGCCGGGCTCCGGTTCCCGTCCTGGCCGCCACCGGGCTGTGCGCGGTGGGATACCAGGCGGCCGGTTTCGACGTGCCCGCCGTCGCGTTCCTGTTCGCGGTGTACGCGGCCGTACGGGAGGGACACCGCACCGTCACCGTGGTGGCGAGCGTGGCCGTGCTGGCCACGCTCCCCCTCGCGGCCCTGGCCTCGGGCGTGCACGACACGGGCGAGGCGTTCGCGCAGGCGCGCAGTGCCCTGGAGATCGCCTGGCTTGTCGCCGCGGGCGCTGCGGGTGAAGCGCTGCGGCAGGCCGAGCGGCGGGCGGACGAAGCCGAGCGCACCCGGGAGGAGACCGCGCGACACCGCGCCGACCAGGAGCGGCTGCACATCGCGCGGGAGTTGCACGATTCACTCACCCACCAGATCTCTGTCATCAAGGTGCAGTCCGAAGTCGCCGTCCACCTGGCACGCAAGCGCCGCGAACCGGTACCGGATGCCCTGCTGGCGATCCGGGAGGCCGGTCGTGAGGCAACCCGGGAACTGCGGGCGACCCTGGAGGCGCTGCGCGACGACGACAAGACCCCACCGCACGGGCTCGACCACGTCCCAGAACTGGTAGAACGGTTCCGCATGACCGGCATGGACGCGAGTTTGACGATCGAAGGACACCGACACGGCGTGCCGGCCGCGGTGGGCCGGACCGTCTACCGGATCGTTCAGGAGTCGCTCACCAACATCGCCCGTCACGCGGACGCCGCCACGGCGTCGGTCCGGATCGACTGCCGCCCGGACGTGATCGCGATCCGCATCGATGACGACGGCAAGGCCGTGCCGGACACCGCCCCGACGCTCGGCGTCGGGCTGCTCGGCATGCGCGAACGCGTCACCGCCCTCGGCGGCCGGCTGCGCGCGGAGCCGCGCGGCGAGGGCGGCTTCACCGTCCAGGCCGAACTGCCCGTGGAGCAGACGTCATGATCCGTGTTCTGCTGGTCGACGACCAGCCCCTCATTCGCAGCGGATTCCGCGCGCTCCTCGACCTCGAAGACGACATCGAGGTGGTGGCCGAGGCCGCCGATGGGAAGGAGGGCCTGGCGCTGGCCAGGGAACACCTGCCCGATGTCGCGCTGATCGACATCCAGATGCCGGTCATCGATGGCATCGAGACGACCCGGCGCATCGCCGCGGACCCCGACCTGGCCCGGGTGCACGTCGTCATCCTGACCAACTACGGCTTGGACGAATACGTCTTCAACGCGCTGCGCGCCGGCGCGGCCGGATTCCTCGTCAAGGACATCGTTCCGGAAGACTTCCTGCACGCCGTACGGGTCGCCGCGCGCGGTGACGCCCTGCTCGCACCCTCGATCACCCGCAAGCTCATCAACAGATACGTCACCCAACCTCTCAACGCCGGCGCCGGGACAGGGCTCGAAGAGCTGACCAACCGCGAACGCGAGGCAGTCGCCCTGGTCGCGCAGGGCCTGTCCAACGACCAGGTAGCCGGCCGCATGGTGATCAGCCCGATGACCGCGAAAACCCACATCAACCGGGCCATGACCAAGCTGCACGCCCGTGACCGCGCTCAGCTCGTTGTCCTCGCCTACGAATCCGGCCTGGTCTCCCCACACAGCCCTTGACATCCACGGTCCGGGTGCCGACGATGCGGTGCTTCCTGTGTTGCCTGCCGGCCGTCCGGCTGATCGTGGGTCTACCGATCGACCTGCCCGGCGGAGGGTAGGAGAGCCAGTCCCAGGAAGACGTCTCCCTTTTGCCTCGCACTTGGGGGGCCGATCGGCCAATCGATCACACCTGTGCCGTGACCTGCGGCTTTGTTGATCATCACTTGCCGTCCTCAACCGACAGTTGGCATCCTTCGACGGAGCAGCGACGGAGCTGACTGCGCGCCAAACCACCCCCACAGACAGCGCCATAGAGAGGGGCGCAGGGGTGGGTATCCCGGCAACAACCGACCGCCGCCGAGTCCCCGATCCTCGCGCCAATCAGCGCAGTTTGACGACCGCCCGAACGAGACAAAGAAACGGTCAGAAGAAATCTTGAGGCCGGTCGTTGCGCCGAAATACAGGTCAGCCCCTTAGGCGGCCGAGTCCACCGGTCAGCCTGGCCAGTAATCGGTTGAGCCCGGAACTTGATTCCGTTGTCGGCGACGTTCGAAAATGAGGCCGTAGCGACGTGGCGGGTTCCAGTCAACGTTGCAACGGAGGGAGCTCCGCTGAGGCTAGAAGCGCGGCGGATCGATGCGCCGAGAGTCGCAGCTATCGCGGTGTGGTGGGCCATCGCGATTCCCTGGTCCCCGGGGATCGAACGCAGCAGGGGCGTCGACAAATCGCTCATCCGCTGCTTCAACGCGGCGTGCAGGGCGTCATTGTCGCGATTCGGAAAACGCAGCAACGGATCTCCTGGTCGTCCGCCCGATCAGGGCTCCAATCGCTGAGACCTGATCCTTGCCGATCACCTGCGATCCGGGGGGGCCGACGCGCGGGAGTTCATGCGGCTGTGAACGTGATGACGTAGCGTAGTTTGACGGTCGCATTGCCAGGAGGCGGTTGTCGTGGAGGGTTCAGCTGACTCAGCGTCGCACGGGGATCCTCTTGAGGAAGACCTGGAGGACTACGATCTCGGTGGCGAGACTGGTGGCGAGCAGGATGTCCGAAGCGACGACCCATTCTTCGTCTCAAAGCAAGCTGCGGCCGTGTTCAAACACAAAATCCTCAAGGTGTACTTTCCCAAGTTCGCCGGCAAGGCGGGGTCCACAGAGCCCGACAAGCGTCTCGTCTACGTTGACACGCACGCCGGCCGCGGGTCGTACGACGACGGTACTCCGGGCAGCCCGCTACTGATCGCACGGAACGTGGCAGCGATGTCTCAACGCCAGATCGAATGCCTGTTCATCGAAGCGCGTAAAGGAAACCATCGACATCTGAAGACCATCCTCGAGCGGGAGATGCCTAGCACGGCACGGTGGGAGGCTCTCTACGGCACAGCCAGTGGGCAATTGAACGAGGCACTCGCCTACGCGGGCGACTCGCCGCTCTTCATGTTCATCGATCCGTACGGGCTCGGCCCGACGTTCCCTGAGGTCATCCGTATTCTGAACCGTCGGCGGAAAGGGTTCGGAAGCAAGACCGAGGTGCTGCTGAACTTCATCTCCGGAGCCTTCGCCCGTGCCGGCGGGTACCTTCGACTGAGTCCCTTGACTCCACAGCAACACAAGACACTTGAGCACCTGGACGAGGTGCTCAATGGGCCGTGGTGGCGCCAGGTCTATCTCTCAGCTGCGACACCAAGTGATGCTGTAGAGCAGATCGCGGTCGAGTTCGCCAAGCGCGTGGAGCGATCGACTGGCTGCCGTTCGACGCTCATCCCGGTCAAGAATCGCGCCCACCATGTCCCCTTGTACTGGCTTCTGCATTTCACGCGGCACCCCGACGGTGTCTGGTGGATCCGCGAGGCGGCGAGCCAAGCCAGCGCGGAGTGGCGACGGTACTGCAACCCACCTCCGCCAGAAGACGATGGCCTCTTCCCGCTGGAGGACGAATTCCCGGAAGAGGAGGCGCGACGCGAAGCAGTGTGGGTCGATCAGATTGAATCGAATGCACGCTCATTGCTGACCCACAACGGGGTGGTCAATGTCCCGCTCGACGCAACCGCCCTCTTCGGAAACACACTTGGCCTTGCGTGGAGCAAACACCTGCGGCAGGCTCTCGCGCGCTTGTACGCCGACGGTAGGTTGGAGCCGAAACCAATGTCCGACCGGCTCGACAAGTACGTCGGAACGGCGGTCGCGGCTCGTGGCGTACCCTCATCCGGCTGACGCAGTATCCGGCATTTCATCCCAGAGCTGCCCGTCGAGCTCACGGCCCAACGACTTTGGCGTCCGCCCTCCCCACTGCTTGAAGAAGAACGGAACATCGCTGCGCAGACACGCGTCCCGGATTCCGCGAGCCCAGCCGAGCTCCATCGGACGGCACCGCGGGCCGGACTCACCGCCGGCGATTACCCATCCGATACCGCTCAGGTTGATGCTGTCCAGCGGACCGAGCAATGGCTCGCAGGACAGAAACCTCACGGCGGCCGGCACTTGACGAAGATCGTCGACCCGCGACAGGACGCCGGAATTCTCGACCGACACGCCCAGCCACAGATTCTCGGGCCAGTCGAGCTGCCCAGCCATCCGTCGCAACCGCAACGATCGCTTGGTAAGTACCTGGTATGTGTGCTGAGGCGTATCCCTGATCACGTCGAACACATCGCGCACAAAGGCGATCGGCACACGCGCATGGAACAGATCGCTCATCGAGTTCACGAACACCACCCGGGGCGACCGCCAGCGGTAAGGCTCGAACAGCGTTTGCGGATGTACCGTGACGCCGAAGCCAGGTCCGGACGTCCGCGAATCCCCATCATTCTGGTACTTCGCGTTGCCCATCGCCTTGAGCCGTTTCGACAATGTCAACGCGTAACAGTGATCGCAGCCGGCCGACACCCGGTCGCAACCGGTCACTGGGTTCCACGTCGCCTCGGTCCATTCAATCGCTGATCGGTCACTCATCCGCCGGCCCCTCCAGTACGTCGCGAACTCGCCGCTGCCTTTAGCATGACGCACATCCAGTGCCTGGTTCTGGACCCCTCGCCGCAACCACGCGGTCGCGCCCTCAGTTCAGGCGAGATAGCCTCAGGAGCCGGACAGATCCGTTCTGCCAGTGGAAAGCAGCGATCAATTTGCGGATGGCAACGAACAGGCGGCCATCCGTTTCGGACGCGGCGAACACCAGGCTGTCGCTGGGGCACGGTACGCAAGTCAGGGCCGTGCGCGCCGCCTCACATCTACGCGGCAACAGCAACTCAGATATCGTCGGAAGGCCGAGCACGCTGCTGTGGCCGCTGTCCCCGGTCGCAGTACAGAGTCATGGCGCTGGGTCGATACGGACGAAGCCCAGGCCACCATCCATCACGCAGAACTCTGCCAGCTCCGCGGCCATCTCGTCTGGTGCGGTCAGCAACAGCCGACGTACTGCCTTTCGATCGCCGAACTGAGATGGGAGCGTGCGAGGATAACGATCGGACGCCCAGAAAGCATCATCGCGATTATCGAGACGCTCGAAGAACGCGTCGACCACGTCAGGCCATCGCGGCGACAACCACCACTGCCGACAGGTGCCAACGGCGCGCATCGCCAGCCAGGAGACCACCACATGCACGCCCTTCTCGTCTGCCTGGTCGAGAAGGGCATCGAGCTGCCGAGCGCCGTGTTCCCTCAGTGCCTCCAGTTCGTCGCCTCCCAGATCAATGAGTGTCATCCCATTCGGCAGAACTCTCGCCGGATCGAACACCTCGTCGTACGCGAAGCCGAACGCTTCTTCCAGCGATTCGGCGCCATACTCGTCCAGATCGTGTCGTTCGAGCAGTTCGGCAGCGGCTAGGCCCTCAGCGAATATCGGCCACAGATTCTCGGCATACACTCGGGTGGTCGCCACATTCGTGCGGAACATGTCACCATCGGAAATCCGCGAGTCCGGACCTGCGTGCCAGTCCTCGATCACGGAGTTGCGCCACGTCAGATGCGTCAGGGCCAACGGCGCGTACCTGAGTAACGTCACCACGTCATCGGGATGCACTCCAGCCTGCCGCAACGTCTGATCGAGCAACGCCGCATCGAACGTCTCTGCGAACCAGTCGCGCTGATCGTGCCCCATCGACTCCTTCTCTCTGTGATCGTTTGCCGACGGCTCCAAGCTAACTATCGGCCCGGCTTGGACTAGACCAGCGAGCCTGTGCCGACTGCCCAGGTCCGACAGTGATTCGCGGGGCTAGGCAAATGAGCTGGCCGATATCCAGCCGGGTCACGGATGGAGCTGCAAATCTTCGCGATGCTGGCCGACCTGGGCAGACCAAAGGGGGCGTGGCTCGACGTAGGAGGTCGGCCGCCGAATCAGTCTCGCTCGTCGCGGAGCTGCCGCACCTCAAGTCCGTGCGCCTCGGCGCGCAGCCGCATGCTGAGGTCGCGCGTGAACAGGAGCGTTGCAAGGCCGGACAGCGTGTCCAGCTGACCGGCGAACTGGATGATCATCCCGTCGGCGTCGTGAGGTCGCGCCGGGCCTTCGTGGACGTACACCTCGAGCGTCGTACCGTCGGTTAGCGGTGTCGGCTCGGCCGGCGGGCGTGGCCGCAGATGCTGGCTCAACCACTTCAACGCGGCTCTGGCCTTCGTGTTGGTGTCCTTGCTGCCGTTGCGCTTAGACCGATCGAGCTCGTAGATCACGACCAACGGGATCACTACCCTAACGCCATCCGTCGTGCCTGCCGCAAGCTGCCAGTCGACTGCAGCAACGTCGTGGTGTGGATCCAGGAAGATATTGGTGTCGGGCACCACCAGCGTCCGGGCCGGCGACACCCAGCGCTCCACGTTCTGCCTCACCTTGTCCTGTACATCCTCGAGCCGCCGCTCGAGGCGCTCGCACTCAGTCAGCACCTGGCTGATCACCCGTGGCGCCATCGGATCACAGCCGACCAGCGACCAGTACGCCGGTGTGTGGAGTAGGTCGGCGACCGCCTCCACGGTGAAGACCGCCCCTAACAGCCGTTCCGCTTGCTCCACGAACCGCACGTACGAGGCCACCATGTCCGCAGGCCTCACGCCTGCGGACATACCGCGGAGATTGCTCGCGCCTGCGGCGATCGAGCGAACTACGTCAGCGACGCCCTCACCGCGGACAGCGGGAAGAATCGCGGGGATGTCCAGCATCCCTCCATCTTGGCATGCCTCTCCGACATGTCCGCTCATACAGCCTCGGTCGCCGGATGGGCCAACTGTGCATGATTGCCAACCCACCCCTGGCAGCCAACTGACTAACGCTGCTCCGCTTTAGGTCTGATCATCCGCGGTTCGCTGATCGATTCCGTTAGGGACAGCACAGGTCGTAGCCGAGACAGAATTGGAGGCTGGGTCGCGACCATCTATCGAGAACGCCGACCAGTTGCAGATCGAATGCGGGAGCTAGCTGCTGGGAGATGTTGCGCAGGGCTTCTTTGAGCTCCGGAGGACAGTTCTGGGCGACGAGTTCGGCCTCGATGAAGCTGTCCGCGTCGAACGGAGCCTTGTGACTCTGTGGGACCCCTTTGACGCACCCTTTGCTGAGCTCGGTCGGTTCTCCTAGCGGTCCGGGAGTCAGCTTTGGAGGCGTGGAACACCTCGTGCTCGCAGGGTTCCCGCAGCTAAGGCCAGTCATCTGTTGAAGAACTCGCTACCACCCTTTTCCGTACTGTCGGAGCATGGACGGACGAGAGATCAGGTTGGCTGTCGTGTCGCGGCTGCGCGGCGGTCAATCGTCAGGATTCTCCGAATGTCAGTAGCGGCACGTCGTACATCGCTGGCTGGCGGGTTCTGATGAAACTGGGAGCACTGACCTCGACGAGGTACACCTCAGTCAGAAACTGAATCTTGGCGCCGAGGAGGTGGCTGGTATGGGCAGTGGCTGAGTGGGCCTTGAGGCCGACGGAGACATGGATGTGTGGGAGGACGACGTTGGACTCTTCGTCGTAGGCGAGGGTGCCTGCCCCGATAGCCTCGACGTTTTCTAGGTGGACGGCGCTCCAGACGGGCGCGTCGGGGTTGTCGAGTCTTTCGCAGGTGCCGACTAGTTGGACTTCTCGCATGCCGGCGATGAACATCGGGATGAAGCCTTGCCGTACGTCGTGCTCGATGCAGAACTCAGCCAGCGCAGTGTAAAAGTCGTCGCCGTGGTCGAAGTGGACGACGAAGGTTCGGCCCATGGTCAGTTCAGCGGCGCGCAAGGGTTTCTCCTTGGGTAGTTTCAAGCCTGTCGAGGTAGGCAACGTAGCGAATGGCCGTGTTGAGGCCGCTGGTGGACAGGAGGCGACTCCTCGGGTGAGCGAAGCCGTCAACGCCGAGCAGGGCGAGCTCCTGGCATCGCTTCCGGAACCATCCCCAAGAGATGTTCAGATAGCCGGCCAATGCCTCGAGCCTCCCAGCGGCGGTCGACTGAGTGGCCACTGACTCCGCAGCGAGATGCCCGGTGATCTCTCGGTACGTCGACCAGCGCGAAGGCGGTGCACCAGCGTCGACGTACCAGAGGCCGGGCGCGCGAAGCCAGTTCGCAACGATCACATCATCGGCGAGGACGAATCCCTCGATCTCACCGAGCTGCGGCTCGGCGCTCAGCTCGACCCGGATCGCGAACGCCTCCATGAGCGCCATCGCAAGTAGAAGCAATACGCGCTCGTACTGCGGCGATGAGAGCACCTCATGTGCCGGGATGCAGAAGCCCCGCCGGGTGCCGCCGCGTCGCGACGTACGGCGGAGGTATTCGAACTTGTGCGACCAGATCAACCACGACACCGCGTCCTCGCCGCGCTGCTCCCGCGTCCAGAACAGCGGCGCGGCCGTAAGCCGCTCCCAGTGCCGCATGATGTGACGAGAGCAGAAGCGCGATCCCAACCACTGCCTTGAGACCGCGTTCAGATCTGGCACTTCGCTGAGCGTCGCCGCCGAAGCGGGCCGCCCCTCATAGTGCGCCAGACGCCCCTGGTACCGGTCCAGCTGCGCATCATCTCCCAGCAGCGCCAAATCGGTGTTGGCGATCGCCCAGATGATGCCGACCGTCAGATCATCCAGAAGATGTGCTGTCGGAACCAGCTGTGGTCCGGTACTACGCACAGCTCGACCCGCGAACCGTCGACCGTCGGAAACGTAGTACCGCGGTTCGTCTCCGTGCGGATCCGCAGCGACCAGCAGGGAGCGGCGATCCGGGCGGCTCAGTGACCGGACAGAGTCCTCAGGCGGCTCAACCACGACCCATCCTCGACCGGTGCCCTCAGCAACGCAGTGGTGGGCGGCGAGCTCCACGCCGACGAACGACCGTCCCCCCGGGACGCTGAGGGCTTCGACAGCGCCCGCTTCCGCCGCCTTCTGCCCGCTTCCGACAACCTCCAAGAGCGGCCTCACCTCTCGAGCCGCAGGCGAGATGCTCCGATCCGGGCTTGTACGGCGCCGCTTTTGGAACCCGAGCTCAATGGGTTCGGAGACGCCTAAGGCATTGCAGAGTGCCGATCGCACATCTGCCGCCGGCCACGAGTACCAGCCACGCTCCCAATCCGAGATCGATTTCGAGGTAATCGCCGCCACTCGACCCGTCGTTCGGTAGATCTCGCTGTTGATCAGGTCGGCCAACGTCGCCTGTGAGATCTCGCCTCGAGCTTTTCGCAGGAGCTCGTTCGGCTGCCGCACCCGGCTAGTGACGGCCATGACCGGTGAGCTGGCCAGCGGAAACAAACCGAAGATCCGGCACCGTGTAGGTGTCCCTGGGGGTCGTTTGCGACCGGTCAACCCCGATGTAAGCCACGGCCAACTGCCGGCCGGATCCATCGCCTGCGAGCACTCTCACCCGCACGGTAGTTTCGAACCCTTTCGGCGCGGCGGTGCGCCTTCCCTGGATGACGACTCGCCCACCACGAAGCTGACCTTGCTGCTCGAAGATCCACCGCTCGACAATGCTGCGCGCCGTGGACTTCGGCGTCCGACTGAAGAGACCGGATCTGGCTACCAAGACCTGCCATACCCCTCCTTCTCGCCGGGTGGCGATCTCGAAGGTGTACCTCACTCGGCCTTTCATCGCTGCCTCCTCCAGGTGATACCCAGAGACTGCCCCCAGAGGCCGGGACGTCGCCACGGCGTGGCTGGACGTGTCAAAGACGTCCCGCCTAGGCTGGAGACGTCCCGAGATGTCTAAGGTTAGGTTCATGGCCAACGAACGACTGCGAGCTGTGATTCTTGAGAAGGGCCTGACGGCCAATGCGCTCGCGTCGGACCTGGACGTAGACGTCAAAACTGTCGAGCGCTGGGTCAACGGCCGGATGCCCTACCGGCGTCATCGGTACGCCGTTTCGAGTCGTCTGGGCGTCGACGAGAGCTACCTCTGGCCGGACGCGCTCTCCAGAGATCAGGTCGTTGCCGCGTCAGAGAGCGAAGTCATCGCGGTGTTCCCGCACCGATCCGAGGTGCCGCGGGACGCATGGCGACGCCTCTTCGAGTCTGGTGAGGAGGAGATCGGCGTCCTCGTCTACGCCGGCCTGTTCCTCGCCGAGGACACCGGACTGCTGAGGATCATCCGCAAGAAGGCGGAGTCCGGCGCACGGGTTCGGATCCTCGTCGGAGACCAGGAAGACATACACATCGCCGAGCGAGGTGAGCAGGAAGGCATCGGAGATGCGATGGCCGCCAAGATCCGCAACGCGCTCGCCCTCTACCGCCCACTTCGCGAAGTGGAGGGCATCGAGTTCCGCCTGCACAGAACGGTGCTCTACAACTCCATCTATCGGGCAGATGACCAGCTAATGGTCAACACTCACGTATATGGCTTCACTGCTCCCCATGCGCCGGTATGGCACCTGCGAAAGGTCCCCGGTGGTGAGTTCGCGAATGTCTATCTGGAGAGTTTCGAAAGAGTCTGGGACACCGCGATGCCGTTACCGGAGGACTGATGCCGAAGCGAATCGACTACTACGACGACCCATCCGCGCCAGCCGCCAACAGCATGGTCCCGTCGGTCAACGTAGTAGTCGAGAACGAGGCCAGCGAGATCCTCATGATCCGTCGCTCCGACAACGGCAACTGGGCAGTCCCGGGCGGCGCCATCGACCTCGGCGAATCGATGTCGCAGGCCGGCGTCCGCGAGACGTTCGAGGAAACCGGCATTGAATGCGAAATCACCGGCATCGTCGGGATCTTCACCGACCCTAAGCACATCATCCTCTACACCAGCAACGGCGAGGCGAGGCAGGAGTTCTCGATCTTGCTGACCGGTCGTTGGGTCGGCGGCCGACCAACCCCCAGCAGTGAAAGCACCGAGGTCCACTGGGTCGGAGCGTCCAAGCTCGCTGACCTCACCATGGATCGATCAATGCGCCGGCGCCTCGACCATTACCTCACCCGACCGTCATCGCCGTACTTCGATTGAGTCGAATTGGGCCACCGTGCGGTTGCGGGCGGCCGTGGCGCGATCGACGCCTCCGGTATCGCAGAAGGTCGGCTTGCAGTACAGCGTTGGGCAGCGAGGTGTGACCCACCCATCGCCGCTAGCCGCGCTTCCACGGTTCGTGACGCATGTCTCAGGATTGGCGCTGATCGGGTGATCGAGCGATAGACTATGTGGTCCTCTGGATAGCGAGTCAGGATCTCGGCGAGTCGGTAATCGACGTCAGTGGGTGTGCCATCGACACCTGTGGTCATGTCGCAATAGGTCAAAGCATCCAGCAACTCAGGCGGGGGTGCAGCGAACTCCTTCGAGATGGACGGCATCCCGCGCTCCTCGGCTTCAACAGACGCACCGGTGTGGTGCGCCACCAAACGACACAACAGATCGGGGGCCATCAGTACGTCGCGCAGATACCTCGCCCCATCCAGCGAGTGAAAGCCCGTCGAAGCGACGCTCGATGCATAGCCGATGTCATGCAACCAGGCAGCGACCTCAATCAGCTCAGCCTCCTGCGCCAGCACCCGCGCTAGGCCGCGTGCACGTCTCGCAACTCCTTGGGTGTGAGCCCATCTCCGCGGCAGCTCGGTCTCAAGGAGCTTCCGTGCGGTCTCGCTGGCATCGTTCGCGTTGATCACATATCTGACGCTACGACGACTGCGTGCTCACATGGGAGGACTTCCTGGGGACATCTGGGACGTCTCTGGTGGCCGGCCCGTCACGTATCGAGCAGGTTCGCCTGATGCCAAATGCGATCGAAGCTTGAGAGGTAGAACCCGACGATCCCCCCGTCATCCTTCTGGTGAAAGTGGTACACCGGTGCGTCGGCGGCCGGGACGCCGTACAGATGCTGATTCACCAGGACTTGACCATCGGCGCGGTAGATCGAGTTGTAGAGCACGGCGTCGTGCAAGCGAAGCTCCACCTGACCAGATGCGGCAAGAGGACGGAGACGTTCGACTGCTTCATCGATGCACTCCGAAAGGACCTCACCCTCGGCCTCCTCTGAACCCGTGCGGTCGAGATCGAGACGCTTCGAGTCGCCAAGGACTACAGCGACTCTGATGCCCTTCGCCGCTTTGTCGGCAAGGATCTGGAGGAAGCGAGAGTTCTGGACCAAGAATCTGGCGCTGTAGGCAAGGATGTTGATCTCGTGCTGGGCAGCGGCAAAGGTTGAGAGCCAGGCATCCTGCGGGATAAGGCTGCGGCGCGGGTAAACCGCGGTGAGCTCGGCCGGCCTCGACTTCGCTGCTCGTAGCGCGCGAAGCTCCGGCCAAAGCTCCCCCTCGTCGACACCGAGCAACCGGGCCAGCTCACCGCGATGCTTCGGGTACGGCAGACGCCCATCCAGCCATCGGCGCACGGTCTTGGGGTCGACGACAAGCCGTGTCGCCAGATCCCCTTCGACGAGCCGCGCCTCGAACATTGCGCGCCGGAGTGTGTCGTTCATCCGATCTCCCGCCTCACCAAGGTCCAAGAAGTCCGTAGTCGTCCTCGTAACGCTAACACAAGAAGTCCGTAGACGTCCTAGCCGCGAGTACTGCCGTCCCGGCTGTCCGGACCACTGTTGGAGAGTCCGCTGAGCGCTATGGGGCGCAGTCGGGACAAACCATTCAGGGAGTGAGCAAGGTGAACGAAACGAGGAAGATCGACGCGGTCAGCCGCTCGGTCCGAGTCCGCGTCTGGTTCGGGCAGTTCTCGATCGTGGACTACACGACCAGCCCCGAAACGGCGTGCGAACAGGCACGCGGACTCGGGCGGCGGTTCTCCGGTCTGCGAGTGACGATGGACCCGGACGCGCCGCCTCGTGTCGTGGCGACCGGCGCGGTCCAGTGAGTCCACGCTGTGACGGGCTGGTTGAGGCTCCGATCTCGACTCACGCGTTGGTGGAATTCCTTGAACGCCAGGTTCCATCGCTGGATGGACGAGGGATCGTGACGTGATCGGCGGACGAATGCCGGTGATCCTCGGTTACATCCGCAGATACCCGGGGATGACGGACAAGGAGGCCGGCGAGGTGCAGACTCGCCTCGCCACGGTCGCTCGACTGCATGGCCGCACTCTGGGCACGGTGCATGCCGAGGACCTTCCGACCGATCCACAAGCCTTCGATGCGTTACTGGCCTCGCTGAACGAGTTGCCGGCCCCCGCCGTGATCGTCCCAACCAAGGCGCATCTCGGCCACTGGGATCAGGTCGGGTCCAAGTACGACTTACTCCGGCGGGCACGGGCCGAGGTCATCGTCGCCGACGTCACCTGATCGAGCGAGCCCGGATCCCCTCCCCCCAGGCGCTGCTCCTCACCGCCTGCTCGGGCCGGGCTCGTCTCACAGAGTCCTCGTCCGCGAGACCCCCGACGATCTCCTGCGCGCCTCGCGGGCGAGGACTCTTTCTCAAGCCGGTGGGCGAACGTGCTGATTCAGCGAGCGCGTTCGTCCGCCGTTCCACACCCGGGGCGTAGGGCGCGGGGCTGGAGCACCTCGCCATCCCTCGCCGCTGGCAGAACGCGCGACTGAAAGGAACCCCGCTCGTGACCAACACCGACCTCGAGCCCTCCACCGAGCTTGTCGCCACCATCCACGACCACTACACCAACCGGCACGACGAGGCCCAACGACTCTCGTCGACTCTGAAGGGCCAGCTCGAGCAGGTGCGAGTAAAGGAGCTGCTCACGCGCTATCTACCGACGCCGCCCGCCCGAATCGCGGATGTTGGCGGCGGACCCGGCGTACATGCATCCTGGCTGGCGGAACGCGGGTATGACGTCGAGCTGCTCGACCCAGTTGAACATCACGTCGACCACGCACGCCAGGCTGGACTGCCGGCCATCACCGGCGACGCCCGCCGACTCCCGTGGCCGAACGAGTCCAAGGACGCGGTACTGATGGCCGGGCCGATGTATCACTTGACCGAGGCAGCCGATCGCCGTCTGGCCATCCGTGAAGCAGTGCGTGTACTCCGACCGGGCGGGACGCTCGCCGTTATCGCGATCAACCGTGCGGCCAACCTCATCGGCTCCACATTGGCCAATCGCCTCCAGGAGCGCCTGTCAGTTGTCGAGGAGATCCTTACCGACGGCTACAGCCCCGACAACGAGCGCATGGCGCATACCTGCTACCACACAGTGGCTCAGCTCCGCTCCGAGCTGTCCCGCTTCGTCTCGCAGGTGCAAATCCACGGCCTCACCGGTCCTGGTGGATGGCTGACCGTGCTGATCGACGCTCACTACAGCAGCCAGCCTCTGCCGCCGTCGCTCGTCGATCCGGATCCGTTGGAGACCGCGCTCAAATCCGCCAGGCTGGCCGACGGTCAGCCCGATCTGGTGCACACAAGCTCCCTATTGTTCGCGGTAGGCAAGCGTGTCTGATTTCCTTGCGTGGGTCGCGAGGCCGCGAGGCGTCGCGCCGATCGGCTACGGCGCCTCGCGGTCCAGTACGTCGAACATGGCTGGCCAATCGCTCGTCTAGCAATCCAGCACGGCGGACGCTGCGCCTGCGGTCTTCTCGACTGCGTCGAGCCGCATCTGGTCCTCGCACCATCTCCGGTGATCACAACGGCCGCCGCCGCAGATGATGCCTTCTCCAGCGGTAGATGGGCGATCGGGTTGCTGACCCAGTGCTTCGACGTACTGGAACTGCCCGCACGCTTCGGCGCGCCCCTGCACCACCAGTTGAAGACGGAATGCCCTACCGCGCTCGCGCCTGGGACTCGACAGTGGCATTTCTTCGTAACGCCCGGATCAGTCTCCCGCAGACTCATCGAAGCTGCCGGAGGCCAGGTGCACAGCGGTTCGTCGGACTGGGTCCTTGCCCCCGGCACCTACACCGAACCCACCGGCCGGATTCGATGGCTGACTCAGCCATACCTAACCCACTGGCGGCCATACCAGCGACGCGACGCAATCGACATAGTGTTCAACACAGGCGACTGGTCCGCCGTCGACGCACCCTCACCCCGTCTGCCCGAGCTAGTCAACGACGCACTGAAGTAGTCGTTGTGCCTGAACGGCTCATCAAGCCTCCGAGTCCACTGCGCTCAATTCAGTAGCCGCGGTCTGGAGGATGTTCGTCCAGCGTTGCGAACCATTCGATGACCTCGCTGGCCCGGTAGCGGATGTGCCGGCCAACCCGTTTGCCGGGAGGTCCGTAGCCCATCGTTCGCCAGCGGTACAGCGTCCGCTTGGGCACGTTGAGGTATGCCGCAACCTGGTCCACGTCCCACAGAGGATCCGAATCAAGCGCCGTCGTCATCCGGCCCTCCACGTCGACTCACTTGCGGCACATCATCATGACCGCGTCGGGCGGGCGAAGCCTTCTTGCCAGACGACTCGGCTCGACGCTCGTTTTCCGTCTTGAGGACCCGCCGCACGTCGCGGATGCTCCAGCCGACGATCTCGGCCGCAGCCTCGGGCGATCCGCACACACGGGCGAGTTCGGCCGTCTCCGACGCAGATACCACCTCGGCCTTGGCCACTCGCTCATCGTGACGCTCGGCTGCGACTTGCTTCGCGATGATCGCGCGTTCCAACGCCCAATGAGCTCTGATTGCCTGCGCGGTCGCAGCCTCGATTCGTGCCTGCCGCTGCCGCGCCCGGCGCAGAGCTGCAACCCTCTCGCTCGCGGTCATTTCACACCTCCAACAAAGTGGCAATCACAGCCCGGGTCCTTCGACAATCGCGGACTCCAGCAGCCCGAGGCTGCTCGGCGACTGCGACTGCCTCACAGCTTGGCCCGCGGGTTCCCGTTCCGCCTTCACGTGTCGGCTGGTCGACTCGATGAGTTCCCGCGCGACACTGACCACACGGGCTCCAGTGGTCTGAATCACCTTCTCGGGCTCGTTCTGATCGACAGTCGATGCCCAACTGGCGACGTACGGAAATGACGAGCCACCGGTCTTGAGGCCGTGGTGTGCGAGCACGATGTAGGCGATGGACTCCGCTTCCACCTCGCGGACACCGCGACACGTGATGCTCCCTGCGCCCGCGACCTCCTCCGCTGAGTGCATCCGCATGTGCCCCACCTCATGTGCCAGGCGAGCCACCGCGGTCACATCATCGAGGTGATCAGCGACCACAATCTCCCGGTCGACGTAGTCGGTGTAGCCCTCGGACCCGTCGCCTGTGCTTCTTCTCGCGAGCGTGAAACCGTCCGAGGCAACCTCCTTCGCAAGCGCGTCCCACAAGCCTGCGGGGACAGCACCGACAACCGGTCCGGGCATCGGAGGCTGCTCGGGGATCGGCGGACCAGCAGTCTGCGTGACGTCCCAGACCGTCGCGACCCGAAAGCCGATCACCCGTCCGCGGATTCGTGTACCGGTCGCCGGCTCAGCCAAGTCGTCCTTCTGCTTGGGTGTCGCATCACCAGGCTGCTCCGGCTTCAGGCGCGCAAGAACCGGTGCCAGAATCCTGATTCCCCGCTCGTTCTTCATCACCTGACGACCGAGCTTTCTCCAAGCGTGGTAGCCGGCGACCGAGCTCGCCTCCGGCATCTGCAGGGTGATCAGGACGACGTTTCGAAAGCTGTACTCGTGAAAGACGGCGGCGGCGTCGAGCCAGCGAGTCCACTCCTCCCCGGATCGCAGCTTGCGGACTTCCTTCTCCAGCAGCGAGTGCAGGTCTTCTGCGCTTACCTGTGCTCGGTTCATGATCCCTCCAGACCTCGAGTCGATGGAGGCTCAACGGTCCGGCCCATCGAACTCTTGTCCGGAAGTCGAAGGATCGATGCCGATAGCAACTTCCCTTAGTCGCGAGCGTTCCGCTTCGAGCGCGGGTGGAGCTGGCGCCGCCAGGTCCTCGCCGTACGGCCGTGTCTGGTTCGTCGTACCGGCCAGGCGGCGCGCGACGGCCGAGGCTTCCAGGAGGTGACCTGCGGCTGCACCAAGCGCATCGGTCAGTTCCGAGAAGCAGTCCGGGCGGGTCGTGCGTACCCATCGCTTCGGCTTGAACTGCGATCCAACCCCACTCGGCCAACGCTGCGGCTCGCGTTGGACAAGCTCGGCGACGGGGACGTACAGACGGCCGGCCATGATCAAGCCCGCAACTGCGTGTTGTTGGAGTCGAGCGACCCGTTCTGCGGAATACATGAGTTCGTCCAGTGCGTCCAGCAGACGGAGTGCGGTCCGCTCATCCGGCACGAGGTCGTCGGGCTGCAGGAGACGGTCATCCTGCCGCGCCACTCGATTGAACATCGCTGACAGGTCCAGGAATGCGACCTCGCCAGGCGTGGCACTCTGCCCATTGATGTCTGAGAGCCGGCGCTGCCAGGACCGAGCAACGCGTGCCGAGTTCGCCTCGAACTGCCCCAGTGCGCCAAGTAGAGCTCTCAGAAACCGTTCCGTGTACGGGTCGAAACCGAGTCGGTGTCCTGCCGAGAGGAGATGATCGGTGAGATGCCACGCGTACCCGCCGGCAGTACGCAACTGAGCAGTCATCGACCGCAGATCCCGCGTCAGCAGGGTCATGGGCGCCGTCGCCTCGTGCGCTCGTTGCCATCCCGCGGTAGCCCGGGCCAGCAGCGCATGATCGTCCGCAGCCAGCTGCGGCCCACCCGCCGCGAGGCCGCCCAACAGTCCGAGCCCGTTCCGTCTGGTGTCTGACTGGGCGAGCTGCTCGAGTTCGCTCAGCACCTTCCCCAGATGAGCGTGCAGCCGCCTGGCCTGCTCGCCACCCCCGTTGAGTGGGTAGAGGTCTCGTAGGACGGCGTTCGCACCCATGAGCGCGATTGACGCGACCTCCGCCCGAGCCGCGACGAAATCTTCCTTATCAGACAGCTTGCTCGTACTCCTGGCGTTCCGGATGGCGAGGAGATCGGCACCCGCACCGATTGCTTGAGCAAGCGCCTGGAGTGACGAAGCTTCAGGCGTAGGCGCGTCGATCACGAGATCGGGTGTCACAAGCCGGCCATTCAGCCACATCACATGGTGTCGGGTCGCCGTCAGCACTGCCCGCCAACCGGCTGCGAGCGTTATCGGGTCGGTGAGTGTCTGCTGATGGACATCAACCGCCACTCGCCGTGCGATGCGAAGGAGATCCTCATACGTCGCGCGCATCCCGCACCGCCCGGATGTCCCCTGCTGCCGACCGCAACGCGTCTCCCACCGCGAGTCTCCAACTCAGATCCTCGATCGGTACGTCGAGCTCGTCGACGTACCGCGCTGCTTCGTCGAGCAGAGCGGCCGGGTCCGCATCCACATCTCCCCCGTACGGCCCGTACGGCGGTATGTCCAGCAACTCACAGACCCGATAGCGACTGAACGCGGTCATCGCCCAGCGTCCATCGGCAGCCTTCGCCTCCAACGCCTCGACGATTGCCTCCGCTTGCCTGACCAGCTCGTCCACGCGACTCCGCGCATCCGCACCGGGATTGCTCATCCTGATTCCTCTCGTCACTAACAAGATCCACGAATCACGCCACTGCATGTGGCGCTATCGAGAATCTGTGGATAAGTTCTGGCGCACTCGCCCCTGCGCGACCGCTCAACGGTTGCGACCGGCAAGCTTTGCCAGCTGGGAAGGCGAAGCACTGCCACACTTCTTGCATACAAGGCGTTTCAGCTGCCGAAACGGCACGTTGCGAAGGGGTGGGCGTGCCACCGTTGAACATCCGTGGACACGTCACCCGGACTGAATCAGGACATTGATGCCGCCGGAACACGGGCTTGTGAGCACTGCGCCGCAACCTTCATCGCGACGCGTTCCGATCGTCGCTTCTGCTCAGATCATTGCCGCCTCCAGCACTGGCGGCAGCTCCAGTCGGGTGTCAACGATCACCCGGACAACGGTCCTTATGACCTGAAGAGCTTGCTTCGAGAGATCGAGCGACTGCAGCAAGAAGTGGACGAACTCCGCCAGGACATTGGCGTACTGCGCCGGACGCTGGAGCACCGCGAGTGCTGAGCATCCATCGACTCACGGCCGGCGATGGCTACAAGTATCTGCTCAGACATGTTGCGTCGGGCGACGTCGACCGTCGCATGGCTACTCCACTCACGGCGTACTACGCGGCGTCGGGATACCCGCCTGGACGCTGGACCGGTACCGGCCTGGCGGGCCTCGGGGACGGTGACCTATTGCCGGACGCCGAAGTCAGCGAGCCCCAGATGGCTGCCCTATTCGGCCGGGCGGAAGACCCTCTAACTGGTCACGCACTTGGTCGCCCCTATCGGGTCTACAAGAGCCCGTCAGAGCGGATTGCCGAACAGATCGAAGGGCTCGATCCGACCCTCTCACCAGCGGTCAGGTGGGAGACGATCGAGCAGATCCAGAGGGCGGAGTCGCGTCAGAAGACCAAGCAGGCGGTCGCCGGATTCGACCTGACCTTCTCGCCGGTCAAGTCGGTATCGGCGATCTGGGCCACGGCGGACATCGGCGTGCAGGAGCAGATCGTTGCCGCGCACCACGAGGCGGTCGATGATGTCATCGACCTTATCGAGCGGCACGCGGCCTTCACCAGAACTGGTGACGACGGCGTCGCCCAACTCGATACACGCGGCGTGATTGCTGCCGCCTTCGACCACTGGGACACCCGAAGCGGCGATCCCCAGTTGCACACGCACGTCGTCGTAGCCAACCGGGTCCAAGGCCCGGACGGGCAGTGGCGGACGCTCGACGGCCGCGTCCTGTTCCGGTCTGCAGTGGCCATGTCGGAGATCCACAACGTCCTCCTGGCCGACAATCTCAGCCGCCGGCTCGGTGTGAACTGGGAACTTCGCGAACGCCGCGCCGACCGCAACCCGGCATTCGAGATCGATCTGATCCCCGACGATTTGATCCGCGAGTTCTCCTCCAGAACCGAACAGATCGAGTCGAACCTCGCCGCCCTCCTGGATGAACGAGCAGACCATATCCATCCACCCGACCGGCGCGAGATCTACGTGCTGCGGCAACAGGCCACCCTCATGAATCGGCCTCCGAAGCACCTCGCTCGACCACTTGCCGCTCTGATGAGCGAATGGCGATCACGCGCGGACCAAGCCATCGGACACGAGGCCGTGGAGTCCATCCGGCGATCCCTCGAGCAGGCTGCCGAGCGTCCTTTGGCCGCGGCCGATCTGAGTGCGGAGACCATCAACGCCTACGGCGCCACGGTTGTCATCTCTCTCCAGAACAAGCGCTCCACCTGGACACGATGGAACGTCCTCGCGGAAGCTGCGCGGCAGACTCGGCTCCTCCGAATCGTCAGTTCGCGCGACCGATTCGACGTATTGCAGGCCATCGTCCAGAGCGCAGAGCGCCAATCGATCACCCTCACAGCCCCGGATCTGGTGAGCACGCCCGCGACCAGGGCCGACGGAGAGAGCGTCTTCACGATCCACAACGGGCAGGTCTTCACGTCGCCCGTGATCCTCGGCGCGGAAGCTCTCCTACTCGACCTCGCCACCGACCAGACCGGGCCAACTATTCCCCGCTCGGCGGTTAGGAAAGCACGCCTCAGCGACGACAAGGTCCGCGCCCTGCATCGGATCGCGGCGAGCGGGCAGCGGGTCGAGGCGATGATCGGCCCAGCCGGAACCGGCAAGACCAGCCTGCTCTTCGCGCTGAGGAACTGCTGGGAGTCCATCCACGGCGAAGGATCAACCGTCGCCCTTGCCCCCTCATCCGCCGCCGCAACCGTCCTCGCGGACGCACTCGGTTCACCGACAGAGAACATTGCGAAATGGATCCACGAAGCGGTCGGCCTCGGAGCCGAGGAACGTCGACGGCGAATCACGCAAGCCGAGATCGCCGCGCGACTCGCTCAGCAAGTCGGCAGGCGCCGGCGCCGCCAACGCCTGACTGCGGCACTCGCCGCCCTTCGCGCCGAGCAGGACCGTTGGAGTTTCCGCCCAAACCAACTTGTCATCGTCGACGAAGCCTCCATGGCCGGCACCATGGAACTCGCCACCCTCGCTCGCGAGGCCGCCGCGGCCGGCGCCAAGCTCCTCCTCGTCGGTGACGACGCCCAACTCGGAGCCGCCGACACAGGCGGAGCATTCCGGCTCGTCGCACGAGACACCGAAGCAGCCGAACTCACCGATGTCTGGCGCTTCAGTCAGCGCTGGGAACGCGAAGCCAGCCTCGCCCTCCGCAGCGGCGACACGGGAGTCATCGACATTTACGACTCTCAGAACCGACTCGTCTCAGGATCCAGCGACGCGATGGAAGACGCGGCGTACCAAGCTTGGCAATCCGACATCGCCAGCGGAAGAGCCAGCCTCCTCATCGCCGCCGACAACGCGACGGTCACCCGCCTCAACGCCCGTGCCCGCCTCGACAGAATCACCACCGGGGAAGTCGAACCCGACGGCACCGTCCTCCACGACGGCAACCACGTAGGCGTCGGCGATACAATCATCACCCGCCTGAACACCCGCCGACTGCGCATCAACCGCACCACCTTCGTCCAAAACGGCGACCACTGGACAGTCATCCGCCGCTGGGACGACGGCTCCCTCACCGTCCAGAACCACGACCTCCATACCGTCACCCTCCCCACCGCGTACGTCCGCGAATCCGTCGAACTCGGCTACGCCACCACCGCCCACCGCGCCCAAGGCGCAACCGTCGAGAGCGCCCACCTGCTAGTCACCGAGCAACTGACCCGAGCGCTCATGTACGTCGGCCTGACCCGCGGCCGCCACAGCAACCGCGCGTACGTAGCCACCCACCCATCCGTCGCCGAGATGCACGAACCCGCCATCGAACAGACCATGCAAGACGTCCTCGAAGCCGTCCTCGAAGACCCCGGCGTCGAGCTCTCCGCACACGAGGTCATGCGCCAAGAACTCGACAACGCAACCTGCCTCGATCGCCTCGTCCCGATCCACGAACACCTCAGTCAAATCGCCGCCCGCCAGCGCTACCGCCCAGCCATCACCACCAGCGGCCTAGACCAAGCCGACCAAGCCGCCCTCCAAGCCTCCTCGGCGTATGGCCCCCTCATCGCGGCCCTCCGCCGAGCAGAAGCCGCCGGCCTCGACCCCACCACCGTCCTCCGCCGAGCCGTCACCCAGTCCTCCCTCAACAACGCCAACGACATCGCCGCCGTCCTCCACAGCCGCGTGGACAGAATTGCCAACCGCGCCGAACGGCGATTGCGGCGTAGCCCTCACCTGATAGCCGGCCTTGTCACACCCACCGGCCACGCCGCCGACCCCGCCTTCATCGCCCCACTCCGCGAGATCGAAGCCCAGATCACCCAACGAGCCGACTGGCTAGCCGACAAAGCCGAGGCCGACAACGAGACGTGGCTCCAGCACCTCACTCGCACGTCGCCGGACACCTCGCCGGAACTACTGAGGACATGCGTGCGAGAGATCGCCGCCTACCGCGAGCGCTACAACATCCGCACCAACGAGCCCCTCGGCTCTCCTCCCCCACAGACTGCGTTCGCCCAACAACGACACCACTCGCGCCTCACGAACTTGATCCGCGAGTCATGGCCTGCGGCGGCGCACCCAGCGGGGCCAGACCCAGGGGCATCCCGACCGTCTGAAGACCGGAGCAGCCATCGCTCGCCAATTCCAACGGTCGAGTGAACGGGGACGTTCCGGCTGCCGAAGACTGGCACGGGGCTCGAAACCGCCAACCACCGCATTACAAGTTGGGCGCTCCGCCCAGACTGGGTTGTCTCCGGCGTGACAGGCGCGCCGAACGGCTGTCATGACTGTCGTTCTTGGCATGCTCCGACTCGTCTTCATTGACAGAGCCATTGACAGAACCTGGCGCTTGGCGTTCTTGCGCAGACATCCGAGGGTTGCGCCCCCTAGCGGTGCTTGGCCGCGGAAGTCGTGGGGGCAGATGTGTCGGCTGTCCTCGGCGAGCAGGTGCCGGACCGAACAAGCGCTCATCTGCGAACGTCCTGTCATGCTTGATATGACAGGGCGTTGCCCGCCTGCGACGAAGCTACTGCCTGTGGCAACCGGTGAAGCGAGCCCATTCCGCCCAGAATGACGCGGCGCGCAGGACTATGCGCCATGCTTCGCAGCCTGTCGCCCGTGCCACGGGCCCAGACGGCCTGAAACACTGTGACCATGCTTCTCGGCGGCGTGCAGATCCCGGCGGACGTCCTCACCGCCTGGGAAGAGCGGCGCCTAGTCATCTTCACCGGCGCAGGGGTCTCTATGAGCCCGCCATCAGGCCTGCCGAACTTTGCCGGTCTTGCAGCGCAGGTGGCCGGCATCCTTCAGTCGCCGCTGAACCCGGCGGAAGACGAGTGGAAGGATCAACTCGACACGTTTATGGACGTGTTGAACGAGGATGACGGCGTCGACGTTCACCGACTCGTCCAGGGCATCGTGACCAAGCACGGCTCGGCGCCGAACGCGAACCACGACGCGTTGGCACGCATCGCCTCGCAGCTCACAACACGCGTCATCACTACTAACTACGACCTGCACCTGGAGACCGCGCTTCGCTCGCATCATGACGGTCCGTTGGATGTGTTCCGTGCTCCGGCGATGCCGCTTGGTGACGACTTTGAGGGCTTGGTGTACCTGCACGGGTCGGCGGAGGATGACCCGCGTCGTCTCGTGGTGACTGACCGCGACTTCAGCAATGCGTACTTCCACAGTGCTTGGGCTGCGCGGTTCCTGGAGCGGATGTTCCGCGAGTACGTCGTCTTGTTCGTCGGGTACAGCCACTCCGATGTCGTCATGAAGTATCTGGGCCTGGGTTTGGGACCGAAGTCCAAGCGCTACGCCCTGACCGATAGCCCGGACCTAGCCATCTGGAAACGGCTGCACATTGCGCCGTTGGAGTACCCGCCTGGTCGCTACGACGTACTCACCAACTGCCTTACCTCGTGGGCGGACTACGGGGCGAGAGGGCTGTTGGAACACCGGCAGCGCATTCGCGAGTTGGTTTCGACCGCGGCCGAGCCAACGCCAGAGGAGCTGTCGTACCTCGAGGACTCGGTTCAACGTCCCGACCGCATCCCATTCTTCTGCGAGTCCGCTACTGACAAGGTCTGGCTCAGGTGGGCTGCTCAGCAGGCGCCGTTCCAGAAACTGTTTGGCCGGTCGGCGGCCCCAGATGCCGTGCCGACGCAATTGGCGAAGTGGTTCGCGCGGGACTTTGCCCTTGTCGACGACGCGGATCTTGAGGATGACGACGACCGCCGCAGTGTCTGGGCCTGGCGAGCGTTCGCCGAGGCAGGCGGCGTTCTCAGCACGACTGCTTGGAACGCGGTCGGACAGGGGCTGCTTACGCTCCCAGACTCTCGGCCAGCGCACCTGTTGCGCTGGCTGTGGGTGCTGATGGAACAGGAGCACACGGGCTGCGATCAGGACTACCTCAACTACGCATTCGAGTACGCCGAGATATGGGATGACCAGGCACTCTGCCTGGCGCTCCTGACACATCTGATGACTCCACGGCTGGTACCGGAGACCGGGTGGGGTACGGCCCGCATGGGTGTGACGACTAGGGGCGACCAACACTGGCTCGAAGAGGCGTGGAAGAAGAAGTACGCGCCCGACCTGGATGCTCTGGCCCCCGTCGTCTTCCCTGTGGTGGAGGCCGCGCTGCTGAAGCACCTGAACCTGGAGGCGCGAGTCGGGGCCACCTCAATCGGGTTCAACCGACGCCGGTCGGCGATTCAGCCCCATGAGCAGGACCGGTACCGCGATCCGATTGATACCGTCATCGACGCCGTCCGCGACACCGCGATCGCGCTCCGGAGCACTGACGCCGAGTTCGTGAACAGGCTCGTCGAACGCTGGCTCATCAGCGAGCACGTGCTGATGCGACGACTCGCCGTTCACGTCGCCGGCCAGGCACCAGGTGCTACCGGAAACGATCACGTTCGGTTCGTTCTCGACCACGACCTCGCGTCAAAAACTGGCCTGGCCCAGGAGGTGCTGCACCTGCTCGGGACCGCTGCGACCGAGGCAGACACTGAGTTAGTTGACCGACTCGTGGACGCCTGGACGCCGACGGGCGATGACGAACGCGACTGGTACCGGGCCTTCTCGAGGCTGGAGTCGCTGGAGCGCAATGGTGTCGCCAACGCTCACCTGACCGAGACGTTGACCGTGGTGCGCTCGAAGCTTCCGGAAGGACTTCAAGGGTCACCGTATCCGGGCATGTCGAGCTGGATGGAGGCTGGTTCCGGCGAGGGTGTCCGGCCGCTGACTGTTGAGGCGTTCGACCAGAAGGTGGTCGATGCGCCCGACGAGGCAGTGCAGTTCATCCTGGGCTTCGAGGAGCGCACCTTCCCCCGCTCCGACGAGACGACGCGCGAAGACGCAGCGCAGATCGTGCGGGACACGGTTATCGGACGTCCCGGGGCCGGGTTGGAGCTCTGGCCTTACCTCGACGATCATCCAGATCTCCGGCAGATGGTCACTGGCGCGTGGGGTCAGGTCAAGGAGTCGGACGACCTCGACGCAATCATGGGTGTCCTCGCTCAAGCCGACCTTGAGCCGATTTTGCACGGCATCGGCCAGTTCCTGATTCATGCTGAACGGAGCGACGGAGCGCCCTGGGAGACTCTCCCGGCGACTGAAGCTTTCATGGAGAGCGTGTGGGCAGCGTGTGCCACCGAGGAACTCTTCGATCCGGACGCAGAGACGAACCAGCACTGGGTCAGCAAGACCATCAACGAGCCGGCCGGCCTGCTGATGGAGTTCTGGTTCGAGATGTTCCGCCGTCGTTGGGCCGCTGCAGGCGACGATTGGCGCGGGATGGGCGAGCCCGACAAGAAGTTCTTGGAACGAGCGCTCGATGACCGGACCGAGCGCGGTGCGCTCGCCCAGACGCAGATCGCCGGTCGGCTTCATTTCTTGGACGCTGCAGACAGTTCGTGGTGCCGGTCTCGTGTCCTTCCGCTGAGCAACTGGACGGACCCTCTGGTTGCGGAGCCGTTCTGGTGGGGTGTGCTCAGCTACGCCCGGTGGAACGACGGGCTCGTCGCTGACGGTTTACTCGCCGGTCTGATTTCAACGGCGAAGCACCTCGAAGCGTTCGACGACGACCAAGAGCGGCGGTGGGCGGGCTTTCTGGCGTCGATCGCGGTGCGTTCCGAGGCGTCGCCGGCGTCGTCATGGGTGGAGGAGATGACGGCCAAGGCCCGGCCCGAACAGCGAGCACGGTGGATTGAGGCTCTAGGGAACGAGCTCGAGGAGCTCGACCCGGCTATGCGTGCGACGGTCTGGGACGCCTGGCTGGCGGAGTACTGGACGCGGCGAACGCAGAGCGTACCGGCTGTGTTGTCGCAGGCTGAGGCAGATGCGCTCGCCGCCTTAGTGCCGCACCTTCCGGCTGAGCAGTTCGCTGCTGCGGTGACGCTGGTGGAGGCCACTCGTGCTGGCCTAGATTCGCACGGCGAGGCGTCACGCCACATTTCCGACGACCTCATCGAGACCCGCAGCGTCGAGGTCGGACGCTTCTTGACGCATCTCATGGAGAACACTTCGGGCCAGTTCTGGGGTGCCTACGATCTCATCCCGAAACTGAAGCGGCTCACCTCGAAGCCTGGCGATTGGAAGTCGCTGCGGGAGGCTGCACTTCGCTTGGGCATCGATCTGCACTAGGCCGCTTGCTAGTTCCGGCGCAAGCAAGCGAAGGCGACCGGTGGGGTCCCGCCTTCTCTCTCATTCCGGGCTGTCACTCCTTCCTCGACCATGGGTAGGACTCCCACGCGGCACTGAGGATGGGGTTCTCGACACCGACCTTCTTCCCGATGTTGCGTAGGCCGACGACGCCATCGCCGCGATCGGCGATCTGCTTGAGGAGCAAACCTTCGACGTCGGCACCGTGGGTCACGAGCCACTCGACTTCGCGCGCGCTCGCGGCGGCGACCGGAACGTCCGGCAGCGCCCCGCCAGGGATGACCGCTACGTCGTGGTCGAGCAAGAACGCCGAGCCCGTGTAGAACGGTTCTGCCGTCACGATCAGCCCGAGCATCGGCCGGTCGGTGGGGATGTGGGCGAAGGCCGGGTGCCCGTCGCCGAGGTGCCCGACGGTGGTCGATAGCTGTCTTCGGGCACCTCCGAGCGTCGCGGCCAGGGACTCGAGCAGTGCCGGCCCGCCGGCGCGGGCGGCGGGTCCGAGGCGGCGGGACTTTACCTCGACAAGGATGACGAGGCCGGGAAGGATGACGAACCAGTCCACGCTCTTGTGACCACCGCCCTTGCCGAACCGGATCTCCGGGTGAACCTGTGCGCTATCGATCAGGTTCAGTTGCCTGCCGATGTAGTGCTCGAACAGGGCGCCGAGGTCCTCGGCGAACGCGTTGCCGCACGCAGCCATGCCGGCGTAGTACAGGCCCCCTGGGGTCACGGTTCGCATGATGAGCCGCGTTGCCGGTCCGACCCGCCAGCTCCCTCCGAAGTCGACGAAGGGTGTCGCGACCAGTGGGTTGTAGTCGTAGCGGGCGGCCTTCTCTGTCCCGAGCGAGTGCAGTTGGTAGTCGGCTTTGAAGTCGTCCCGGTTCGTGGTCAGGCGCTTGGCCATCTTCTCGATGTTGTCGCGTGGGTAGATCTCGAGCACGTTGGCGAAGTTGGGTTGGTCCAGCCAGCCTTCGTCGTAGATGCCGCCGTTCTGCCATGCGCCTACCTGGAGGAAGAAGGTGGCGCCGATGGCTTCGCGCAGAGACACGCCATCGAGCATGCCGGCCAGGCTGGCCTCGGTGATGACCTTAGTTGGCACTGCTCCAAGGCCCTCGACCATCCAGGCGTGCGAACGTGAGACTTCGTCGAACATCGACTCCTGGTAGGGAAGCTGTTCATGAGTAACCCGCGTCATCAGTGAGACCAGGAAGTCGTCGCTCTGGGCGTCGTCGTTGCTGAGGTCGATGGCGATCTGGTACTTGTGCATGAGCGCTCTCAGCGCTCGGTCGCCGACTGGCTTAGAACGATGTTCGTTGCCGTAGAGCAGTGACTCCCGAGCCGCTGCCGCGAGCCCCCACGGCGGAACGTCCATCTGCACGCGACGGGAGTACGGCGGCTCGCCGAGTGCGGCCGACGATCGGGCGATCGCCGGGACGAGTTCGCTGGGCTTGAACGCTCGGCACGCCTGACGGAACGCTGCGTACGGCAGGCTCGGGTGCGGCGAGAAGTTCACGAGGTCCAGTCTCGCAGCGACAGGTCGGCGCACGGCACGCGTTGTACGCGCAACCCGATCACGATCTGTCGCCGGCCGTCAGGCTGCTGTCAGCTGTCGGTCTCGTCTTGCTCGAGGAGCTCGAGGACGCGCTTTATCAGCGCATCTGGGGTCGTCGCACTCGCCGCCGGCGGCGAGCAGGTGCGCTGCTCGCGGGTCAAGATCTCTCCGGATGCGGGTGACCGGTCCAGCCCACGCCTTGCGCTGGGCCAGCGCTTGCTTCAGAAGATCGACCTCGCGAGAGGTCGGCAGTCGCGGAGGCGAGCACGCTCCACCTGGCCAGGTGGTAGTCGGCCGCGAGGATCGTGGTTTCGCTGCTCGTTGGGTCGAGTTCGAGTGCGCGTTCGGCGTGCTCGATGGCTTCGTCGAGCTGTTCGTGCGCCCGAGCGTTTCCGGAGAGGATTCGTTGGGCCGACGCGCTTGTCTCGATCTCCGGCCCGCCCGCTTCAAGGAGAGGGTCGAGAGTCCAGCCGCCCTTCGGGTCGTCGGCGCCGAGCACGACCGTGCGCGCGACAGCTCGTAGGACGGGCTCGCCGCCGCTTGCGTCCGCAAGTGCAACAAGAGGCTTGGCGCGTTCGATGTCGGAACTTGCACGGCGGTAGCGGCGGCGACGAGCGCCCGAGTCTTGAGCGTGCCTTCAGAGGCCTGCGCGGACAGCTCGAAGGCATTGGCTGCCAGAGACATCAGGTCGTGGTCGCTGCAGTAGTGCCCGACCAGTCCCGATGTCCATCCGGCGTTCTCGGTGATCCACCGCGGGTGTGCTGCGAGGAGTGCAGTAGCTGTTCCTCGTGGGTTCAGGCGGCCATCAGCAAGGTGCATCCCAAGGACGGCGGCATCCAGTTGCTCCTTGTCGGGTGTGTCTTTCAGAGCCTTGGCGATGGCTGGTGAGATTTCCTTGGAGGGACAACTCGAACCGGCTCACGGCTCGCCGCTCGTCGCCGCTCGCCAGGTCGTTCCAGACCTCGCCCGCTGTGGCGATGGTCTGGCTCTGCCGGACCTCAACGCGGTAGCGCGTCTTGGCTTGGTGGTGGTCGCAGCGGAAATGCGCTGCCAGCACACCTCGTCGTGCTCTGGGTGGTACGCCGCGACGATGACCGGGAGCGCGTGGTTCAACCAGAGATTGCGTTCACGTTCTGTGAACGGGAACCACCAGCCGCCTGTCTTGGTCGGCCGGCGGAACCAGGACTCGCCACTCTTGATCTGGACGGCGATGAGTCTTCCAGTGGCGACCTGTTTCGGGGCCCCGTTCTTGCGCGCGACCATATCGACCTTCTCGACTTGCGCGTCGATGCCCTGGACACTCTCGTTTTGTCGCCGCACGATCCACCCGAGGTCGAGCGCCGCTGATGTGAATGCCGAGACACCGCGCTCTCCGACCAGGTCGCTCATGGTGCGTCTCGCAGCGGGATTGTCGCGCGCGCTCGTGCGCCGTTGCGCGTCACTGTCCCCATCAAGCGACCGTATCGAAAGCGTTCTCGCCCGGTGCGCAACAAGCCGATCGTCAAGAGTCTCTTGCGCCCCGACCTAGCATCGACTCATGGCCGCCAGAGCACAGCGCACACAGGCCGAGCTTGAACGTGCAGCCAGCGAGGTCTGCAAGGACTGGACGACAGCGGCGGAGCTCGTGCACCTGGCCGAGACCACCTTCCCTTTCGTTCGCTCACCCGAGCAGAACGCGGTCATCACTGCGCTCGTCGTTCACTACCGGTGCCTGGTCAACTTCGTGTCCGGCGACTTCAAGGGCAAGCACGGCCCGCAGGACATATGCCCCGAAGACTTCCTCGGCGCGACCTGGTCGCCCTCAGACCAGAACCTCGACCGCGACATGCGCGGCCGATTGGCGGTGTTGAACTCCGAGCAGCAACACATCTCGTGGAAGCGCCTCGAAGGCAACCTGACACTGTGGCCTTTCGGATTCCTCATTCGCGAGGTCAACTCGGCACTGTGGGAGTTCACCGACTTGCTCCTCCAGCAAGGCGGTTACGGCGCCGCAGAGTTCGACCGGGCACGCCGCACGACGGCCCCATTGTTGCCGTACAGGGAGTTCCGCGCCATATCCGCTGTCGACCATGCGCCACCCCGATGAGTGACACTCAGCCGGTAGGCTAGGCTTCGGCGGTTTACGACACCCCGCAGACGAGCCTCTTCCCGAGAGTCTCAAGCACCCCGTCCGTTGGTAGCTCGGGCACTCGACCTGCGTCATTCCGCCGCCAGCCGCGCTGGTCCACGGTCTAGCGTCAGGCAAGGGGCCTCGACGTACGTGCGGCGATCCGTCGCTGAGGCATGCTCGCCAGATCGCCAGGAGCCTGCCATGTCGAACACCATCCTGTTGCCGTTCCAGCCTGACGCAATGTCGCCGGCGCAACTGGCGGCCGTCTCCTACCTGGCCCGGTACTCCGGCCACACCCATCAGCTGTACGCCTACCAGCTTCGCCGCTGGTTCACATGGTGCAAGACGAATCGGCTCGACCCGCTGGTCGGAGTCCAGCGTGCCCACGTCGAGCTGTACATCCGGCATCTCGGCGAGACCGGTCTGCGGGCCTCCTCGATCAAACACGATGATGCACGGGGTCCGCGGGTTCTTCCGGTTCGCCCACATCGACGGCCTCATCCCGGCTGACCCCGCCGTCTACGCACAGCTGCCCAAGATCCACCAGGATGAGTCCCGAACGCAGGGCCTCGACCGGCTCGAGCTGATCAGGTTCCTCCAGGTCGCGCAGACCATCACTGTGCACCACGGCGCATTGGCGTACCTGCTGGGCATCAACGCGCTGCGGGCTTCGGAAGCTGCCGCGGTGCGGATCGAGGATTACCGCGAGACGCTTCGCGGGCGCCGGGTGCTGCACTTGGTCGGCAAGGGCAACAAGCCCGCGACCATGCCGCTGACCGTACCTGTCCTGCGCGTCCTGGAGGCCTGCCGCGGGGAACGCACCGAGGGTCCTCTCGTGCGGAGGCCGGTGTCGGGCAAGCCGATCGACCGGCGCGACTGCTACCGGATGGTCGCCCGGATTGCGAAGGCCGCCGGCATCCCGCGCCACATCAGCCCTCACTCCTTGCGCCACGCCGCCATCACCAACGCCCTCGACGCCGGCGTGCCACTGCGTGATGCGCAGATCCTCGCCCGCCACGCTGACCCTCGCACCACAGAGCACTACGACCGCGCACGCGGTAACCTCGACCGCCACGGCGTCCACTTCCTCACCGCCTACGTCGCAGGGGTTTGAACAGCCAGGCGCCGCGACCATGACTCGGCAGTGTGGCTCCGCGACATTAGCGCCCACTATGGGGCCCACCTCGCCCAGATTGACTGGACCAGTCGTCAGCTAAACGTTGCGCCGGCGAGAACTTCAACGGTTTCTTGGCTGAACCGTCTCAGAGCGAACCCGCCAATCTGAGGAGGCTGCCCAACCGTCAGCCGTACCATCGGGACATGGGAGCACCAGGAGCAGGCGGCGTCGTTCAACCCACCCTTCTCATTCCGCCCCTGATCCAGGCGGGGATTGATAGCGGGAAGTTGTTCCGCAACGGAAGTGTGGTCCGCGTGGTTGCGTCCGGACGAATCCACAAGCTCTTGAATGAAGTCCCCGGTCCTGAGAAGGTCGCCCAAGAGGTAGCGAAGCGTGCCGCAAAGCTCGGTCCCAAGATCATGGTGCCTGTCGTTCTGGTTACGGCCGCCGTGGGAGCGGGTGCGGCTTTCGTCATCAAGAAGCGCAAGAACGCTAACGACCCCGACGTGCGGGCCGAGGTGAAGGTCGACGTGCCTGAGTGCGTTGACAACTTCGAGGCGTCACTGCGTGCCTATGTAGACGCCGGCCGCGACGGAAAGCTCGACACCGAGATTGTCGACGGACTCATCGCTGACCTGGAAGTGGTCAAGGCGTGGTCTGATGGCGGCAACACTGTCGAGTTTTCGTTCGAGCAGTTAGAACCGTTGTTCAGTCTGGTGATCGGTCACACCCCGGCGCTGGCTATGGCCTACTCCGTAGTGCTAGACGACTTTGAGGAGCAGGAGTCCGACTGCGATGCCGGGGTCGTTGTTCATCTGCGTCGGCACCTCGAAGTTCAGAAGAGAATTTTGGGCGAGGCGGCTTAGACGGTTGCAGATGTGAACTGCAGTGCGGGCCGCCCAGACCGTGGAGCCTGACCCAGGTCCCCGGGGCAGGCTCCCTATCGGCCCCAACTGGACGCGCGTCCTTCCGCCGCGACTGATGCAGCGGCGCCGTTCCAATTCCGGGTTGAAACGGTGGACGCAACGTCCGGACATGCCGCGATCCGGTAGTGGCGGGCCGCGGGACTCGATCCCCCGACCCAGGGATTATGAGAGCCATGGCAACTCCCCCATCGGGACGCTGCAGACTGCAGGAGTCCACGAATCGCCACCGTTGGACCGCTCTGTCCCCCCTGTTTGACTCCAGTTCGCCCCACGAATGGCCCCATGAATGGGCCCACACCTGGAGGCTGAAGTCGGTACAGCAATCCCCTGTCGTGTCGATGATTCGGTCTCGATGCTAGACCGATGATCATTGTCACTCGCGCGGGCAGCCGGAGAAGGCCCCATTCCGGCGCTGGCGCTGGAATCAGAGGTGACTGCGACCTTTGTACTGGTTGAAACCGGCCATCCCTGCAACCATGCCGGTTGTGATCGTGATTGATGGGCGTACGGACGAGGAGAAGCTGCTTGAGCTATTGGCAGGCGGCGCTGAGCAGCAGGCCCTCGATTTCAAGGCCACGCTGGACCTGAGCCAGAAGAGCTCAGCCGACGTGCTCGACCTCGTGAAAGATTGCGTCGCCATGAGCAACCTCCCGACCGGTGGGTACATCGTGGTCGGCGTTGATAACGCGGGCCAGCCGGCGCACGACCAGGCTGGGATCGACGTCTCCAAGTTCGACTCGGCGGCCTTGCGCGCGCGGATCGCCAGGTACACCGAGGCCACGGTCAACGTCATTAGTCAGCATCACGAGGTGAACGGCCGCGCTGTCGTCCTGATCTATGCAGAGCCGAATCCCGACGGTCTACCTGTGCCGTTTTCCAGTATTGGCCAGTACCAGCGGCCGGACAGGAGCATGGATACGGCCTTCCGCGAGGGGGAGATCGTGGTTCGCGAGGGGACCTCGAACGTCCGGCTGCGGTACTCGCACTGGACAGCGCTCATGCAGCGCTATCGCGAGAAGGTTCGTGACGAGGCCTTGCAAGACGCCAACACGCTCATTGGGCGGTTCGTCTCCGCGCTCGGTGAGAGCCGGGAGCCCGCCGGGAGGTCCACTTCCGTCCTTCCGCTCATGGTCGGTATGGACTGGGACACCTTCGATGATGCTCTGACTACTCACCTGGAAACCGACAGTACCGTTCGACTGCGGCGATTCCTCCGTGCCGCGGCCAACGACGCGAGCCACAACCTCCCGAGTACTTCAGAGGCAGATGATGCCCCGACGTCCGAGTACGAGGACTCGCTCGACGCGATTGCAGTTGTGGCAATCCAGGCGACAGTGCATGAACGCGCTGACATCTTCCAGCTTGCCGTCGATGCCCTGCACGACGCCTACACAGCAGGTGGACGCGCTCCCACAGTCGACGGCGGCAGTAACCCGCTCTCCGCCCGTCACTGGCTCGCGGTCATCGAGCGTGTCCTCGCGATCGGCCGAATGGTGATTGCCGACAAACGGTTCTCTTTCCTGCCGACACTGGTAGACCGCGAGGTAGCAGTGAGCAGTGGAGGGTATTCCTACGCCTCGTGGATCCGGCACGCACAGGTCACCGGGACCCAGCAGGGGCTTATCCCGGAGCGCGGCGGAAATCTGCTGTCGGCCGTGCGGCAACTGCTCGGTCAACGGTCATGGCTGCGACCGGATGTCGCCACACCGGTTGACCCTGAGCCCGGAAGCACCTTGGACCCGAACGACAGGTTGCTTAACGACCTGGCTCAGTTCGATCTGTGGTGGTGCGTGATGGCCCAGGCCCACAGGAAGCGCGAAATCGGGTGGGAGTTCTATCCCAGCTGTGCTGCCCTACACCAATACCGATGCCAGCCAGCAATCGACGCCATCGCCACCAACGACGCCGCGCGAGCAGCCGCTTTTCCCGGCGAGCAAATCACCACCATTGCCACTGCCTTGGCGGTCGTGCTCAAGGCGGCGGAGCGCGAGTCGTGGCAGTACGGCGGATTCTGGGCCGGCGACGCGGGCAGCAGCCCGGCCACGAGCTTCATTAGTCAGTACGCGAACAGCTGATGACACGGCAGCCCGGACATTCCGGGCTGCCCCGAACTCGAACCCTCGACCTTCTCATTACGAGTCCGCTTCCATGAGCGTCCACACACCGACGACCCCGATCCTGAGCGCTAGTTGTGCCCCGTGGTCAAGGGTCGTTGACGGCTGTTCAGGGTCCTCCGGGGGCCTCTGGGGGGCCTCGCCGTCCACACCGCTTGTTAGCAAATTCGCTGGCAAGGCCGCCCGCCTGCCACACTGGATGTGTGCCTCCTATAAGCCGCAGTAGCCGTCGCCGCAAATGGGCAGCGGCTGCGAGTTTGGTGGTAGCAGGCATTGCATCACCGGCTAGCGGTTGGACCGGTACACCGACCGTGGCACAGGCTGGACTACTCCTCGTCACGCTGGCCGCGCTCGTCTCTTTCAATGGCTTGAGCGCGCCCCGAGACGACGAAAAAAAATCGCGGATAATTAGAATTATCGATACATCTTCAAAAAAATTCCGCTGTTACTGTGACCCCGACCGCCTGGGGTTGTCATGATTCTGAGCATTCGCTCCACAGGTCCGCCTTGCGTCTTCCCGTCTGCCGTTCATCCCACGCGTAGCGCGATCCTGATAGGTCCTGACTGGGCTGAGCGGCAGGCGGGAAGACGCACCCGCCCTCGACCAGAGTGCCGGCCGATTCGGACCCGTCATCCCGGAGTCGTGAGGCCCCCGCCGGAGGCAATGCCTTGGATCTACTGAAAGACACCGAGAGCGGGCGCGGGCGGTGAACGGCCGGAGGCCGCATGCGCACGTCCGCGCCGCGCGCCGAAGGCGCGCCTTGATCCATTAGAGCTCAACTCGGCAAAGAGGGAGTCGAACTGATGACCTTCTCATTACGAGGACGACCTACAGCGTCACATCCGCTCTCTACCTGCGCGTTTGGCAACACGGCCATCCGCATCGAGCGTGAGATTCCCGTCAGTATCCACAGTTTCGTGCCACGGATGATGCCACGCAGAGCACCGGAAGCTGACCGCGTGGCCTTGCCTCTGGTCGGAACGACAGCGTTACAGGAGGTGTCAAACAGTTGCTTTGGGCGACCATGTGATGCATAGCCTCACGGGATGACAGGAGCCCCGAGCAACCGACCGCACGAAAGCCAGCCGAGCAGCCAGGCTGGGCGACACACGGCACCGCCGATTCCGAATTCGAACCCCCTGGTGGCAGGTGGCATCGCCCTGAGGCAACGGCCGACCACTCAGCCGCCGCCCCTCACAGCCAATGGCGGTGGTGATCCTGTCACCGTGGCCGTCTGATTCCGCGACGGCGGTCCCGCAGCCTCTTGGGTCACCTGCGGATCGGCTGTCGGTCGAGCGGTGGCAAGAGTTATGTCCGCCGATCCTGGAAGAACTTGACGGCAGGCCCTTTGCTCGCTGCTCATTGCAATCTATGCTCCTGGGCAAGTAAGAGCTCGGCAAGCCGGGCTGCATTGTCTCTGGTAGCTCTGAACTACCGGCCGGGGGGCCTCATGGATGGATTAGTGTTTGGTGTTGGCCTTCTCTGCTTTAGCCTGGAATCCGAAAGCACGACTGATCGGCAAAGTGATATCGCAAGAGCGGTCGACCTCCCAGGCGTCGATCTTGTGCAGTGCTGGTTCGATCAAAGTCGCACCGAAGACACTGAGGCCCGGAAGCTGCTGACGTTACCCAGGTCGGTCTCGGCTAGTGTGCCTGCGTCCGGACTAGTGCTCATGCGCATCAACGTGAGCCACGAGAAGCAGCGAGAATATCTGAGGGAAAGTGAACCAGATACCGGCACCGAAGATTTCGAACTCTCCATTCGGTATGGCCCTCTGTATCCAACGGCCTTCGCGGCCTGCGTTAACGGATCGCCAGCCGCCAGAGGATCGCATGCTCTCCGAGTGGTTGCTGGTCATTTGGACGAGTGGTGGAGAAGCAAACAAGTCACGGAGCGCACGAATGTCAACCTCCACAGCGCGGACCTCTTCCCGTTTCCCCTTGATGCAATTCTGGTAGCCGAAGAGCACCAACAGCAGCGTTTCGGTAAGACGGCAACGACGCTGACCCCGGTCAGGCTGGACAGCTTCGCATACTCGACAGACAGTTTCTCAGATCGCCAGTTGGATGCATTGTGGCATCTCCAGAAGGCAATGCAGTATGAGACATCTCACCTGATTTACGAATACATGCTGGCGCAGGATCGGAGGACTAACGCTCATGGAGTGAGAGCCAGCGCCAAGGAGTTAATAGAGTTTCATACCGACCGCCAGTTGGCTAGCAAGCTGAAGCGACTCTTTCGCGGGGGTCAGGCGCAGGATTTATCGCTACTTGTCCTCGACGCCAGGAAGATCACAAGTGATCACGATCTGTTCCACAAGGAGGTACTTCTGCAAACTCAATTGCATGCCGAGCTTGTAGCTTTCACAGACATCGCCGACCTTGTGGCAAGCTGGAATTTTGAAGCGGAGTTGGTTTACGCCGAGCACGCGGCGGACGTGATGGAAGCATTAAGGAGAAGTGACTTCCAAGTCTATATGGCAGCGCTTGTTGCTAGCCTAGCGGCCATCCTCACTCTTCTCACCCGAATCCTGTAGCAACAGAGCCGAGATCCGAAGCCGCCAATCCATGCGCTAGGCGATTCAGTCCCGGCCGTACCAGAACGGCTGCCGCGCCGGCGCCGATCCGCGTGACAGGTACGGATCCAGCACGCTGACCAGCTGCTGTGGGGTGAGCTGCGCGAGGAGCCACTCGGCCATGCAAGCCTCGTTGCAGAACATCTGCACAGGTGCGTTGCTGCCGGTCTCCGGCCTCCAGCGGACCAAACGCGGACCCTCAGCATCCTCCCGGACGAGGTCGTCGCCGCACGCGGGGCAAGTCTCTTCGTTGGGCTCAGCCATGGCAGCGCAGTGTAGCGCCGAGCGGCACATGGATTTTAGAGCTCGGCGGCTTCGATGACGACAGTCCTCGCGGTGGCACACGAAGCCGGAGGAACACTTAGCTTGGTGGAGTTGGTCAATGCTGTTGGCTGAGGCGGCAGCAGCCGGCGCAGCCGCGGTTCGACCTCCCAGCTGGGGACGAGCTCGACCTTTGATCGCACGGCCCGGCGAGGTGCCCGTCTGCAACAGTCGGCGAATGTGGGGACATAGCTGCTAGCGGCGCCGGTTGTCCCTGGCTGCCTGCCGTGCCCGCCGTACGAGCTGCAGTTGCTCTGAGCGGTACCAGTAACGGCCCGTGCTGTCGCGGTAGGCAGGGATCCGCTCGGTCGCCGCGAGCCGTTGTGTCGAGCGGATGCTGGTGCCGAGGATCAGCGCGGCCGCCGCCGTGTCGACGTAACCGTCGGGTGGGCTCACTGCTGGTGGAACGTTGCGCTGGCGTCGTGGCCGGCTGCGGGCGAGCTCTCGAAGGGGCAACTGCGCGGACAGATGGCCCGCGAACTCCTCGACGCCCACGTCGCCGGACGCGTCGAGGTGGCGATCGGCCGCGCCTCCGACTACTTCGGACCCCGCGGCGGCGCGCAATCTCGGCGACCGCGTCTTCCCGGCCGGCCTGGCCGGCAAGACCGCCACCGTGCTCGGCGATCCCGACCAGCCACACACCTACACCTATATTCCCGACATCGGTGAAGCGCTCGCCGTACTCGGTGAACACCCCGACGCCACTGGCCAGGTGTGGCACATCCCGAACGCCCCGGACACTCGCAGTGCATGACAGTTGGTGGACCTCATCTATCAGTACGCCGGGACAAGCTACTGATGGCTCTCCCGTGGCTGAGGTTCACCGTCATGATGCTGTCGCCATGGGCAGCTCCGCTGCTGCTGCCGTGGCGCCACTACTCAGCAACGGAACTAGTCACGGCCGGAGTGGACATCCGAACTGTCGCCGGCCGAATCGGTCACGGAGGTGGCGGTACAACTACCTTGAGGGTCTATGCGGCATGGGTTCCCGAATCAGACAAGAGAGCCGCCAGTCTCCTCGCTCAGCGCATGCCCCGCCCCGGGAGACCAACCGACTCCTGAACTGTGATGGCAACTGTTGGCGCTCCAGCGAGGAGGAGGCTGGGGTAGAACCCCACCGATCAGCTTCCCCCGGGCCTCCAGTGGCGGCGCGGCTCTATTGACCGATCTCATCTATGTAGAACTCGCTTGGGATGAATCCAGCACCGAGCGACCAGGCTGCTTTGTCAGCGAGTCGGATTATTGCTGCGTCAACGTCAGCCATGGTCGCTCGGAAAAGGTCCGGCTTGCTGCCGGTGAGACCGGCGCGGACTAGTGGATGCTGCTCGCCATCGCGGACGACCTCTGCGTCCAGCTCCGCCGCCGTAACCGCTCGATAGCTGTCCATCGACGGTTCGGTGACAGAGAGGTGGACCACACCAAGCGACACAAAACTGGCGCGCTGCTGCCTCCTCTCGTATGCGGAGGCCTTGGCGTTAGCGACTTCCTCCTGCGCCGACGGTTGGGACACTGGCAACTCGGCCCTGGCCAGCAGCCGCTCGACTTCAGCGTCGTCTGAAGCACCTTCTCGTTCGCGGCCCGTCCGTTTGAGGTTCTCGAACGTGGCCTCGACGAGCCGCAGGTACTCGAATCGTTCAGAGGCAGCGCCATACGCGGCAGCGCCGAGCCCGAGCAGATCTTCGAAGATTGGCTTGAGTAAGTTGTGGACGTAGGGCTGGGATCGAGCCAGGCCCAGAGTGTGGTTCGGCGTTAGGTACTGGGCGATCGTGACCCGTCGGCCGGAATATCGATCCAGAGTGGTTGGCCCGGTCAGCAGACGTTTGGTGAGGTCGTAGCGACGGGCCGCGACTGATGCGATGCCAGCGGCATAGAGGATCGCAGTGGCCGGAAATGTTCGCAGATGAATGAGGGCTGTGGCGCCGCTAGCCAGCGGTTGCACACCGAAGCGACTGATGTCGTCGAACCACCAATCGTCGACTGCTGGGCTGCCCCAGTAGGCGCAAGTGGCGACAAGGGCAAGAGGGACTTCAAGCGCGGCATCTAGCTGCGTGCGCCGTCGAGCGTGCTCGGCCTCGACATCAGCTCCGTCGAAGCTCGTCACCGTCAGCACAGCGCAACTTCGCAGGCGTTCCAGCTCGGCATGCACGACATCGTGAAGCGGGATCGCGACGTGGGCGCCTGCCAGGGAACGTTTGGCAGTTGCCGCAGCAATCTGAGCCGTAAGGGGATGACGTCGTCCGGTGTCGCGGATCGCTTGGCAGGCGTCCGCGAGTGCACCGAAGAAGGCATCAGCCGTCGTGTGGGCGACGACTGCCTGACGCTGTGCACGAACATCCTCCGCAAGCTCGCCAAGCGAGTTCGGTTCGATCCAGTAGGTCGCGTAGAAGCGTGACGAATGGCGGGACACTGCGCTGCGAAGCGCTGGGTCCCACGCCGCTGACCAGCCCGCGCAGATCAAACCGTGCTCGGACAGAATCCTGTTGAGCAAGCCATCTACTTCCGGCAGGTAGTCGTCCAGTTCCTCAGCCGTGTTGAGCATCGCAGTCGGATTCAGATAGTCCCCGTGGAGGTGGATGACAACGCACTTTTGGGTGTGGATGGGCGCAAGGCCGGCGATGTCGGAGGGCGATGCCACGATCGTTGGTTCGACACCCTGCTCGCGCAGCGCGGTCTCGAGGAGGCGATCGAAGTTGATGGTCAGAATGACTCGCACGAGGCCGGCGGCCACGAGTCGGGCGATGGCCCGATGAGCTGTCGATGGTTGTTTTGAACCGGCCTCGCGTTCCGCTTCTGTCGGCTCGAAGAAGCTACGCAGTAGCGCCTGTCGTTCGGCTTGAGTGTGTGTCAGTGAGCTCAGGAGATCGCCGTAGGTGGACCGTTTCCCGAACTTCTCGAAGTACCAGGCGAATGGATCATCTGCCTCTTCGCCGTGCGCTTTCGCGAGCCGCTCTAAGAGCGCCTTCTGGACGCCCCACGCGGATGGTAGGCCGCTGCTGATTGACACCCCTGCGCCGATGAGCAGCGTGTAGGCCGTCGGGTTGGATGTGAGCGCGAAAGCCGCCGTCAGGTGCGGTTCCACTCCGAAATCTTGTTCGGTCACTGGTTCGATCACATCTCCGCCTCTTTGCCGCCACATCGGCACGACTGGTGAGGACTGTATCGCGCAGCCTGCGGGTGGTGTGACGCCTGGCTTCGGGGCAGCTGGCAACGTAGGTGGCATTCCGCCCTGGCCTCTGCACATCCCGCTGTGTGGCCACCAAGCAGTGGTCTAACCTCCGTTGGTCGATGCCTCGCGCCACTACGGCGGGTCGCCAGCCGGGAGCTTCCTTCTGGTGCCCGCAACACTCGCCTCGACGCTTGCGGGCAAGGCCGGACATCAGTGGCACGGATCGCGGCTGGCGATGGCACAAAAGCTTGCACCACGCCGTCGCCTCATCGTGTGGGTTATCCACAGGCCGCGTGGAGAGTGCTGCTTGCGAGCTAACGGAAGTCTCGCGAGTTCGTCTTTGCTGTGAGTGAGAGCCGTTCGAGGCGGTCGGCGACGAGGTTGACAACGCCTTTGGCGCGTTCGACACGGCCGCGGATGATGAGGGCGCTGGAGTCGCGGGCGATGCGGGCGTACTTGTTCCAGCAGCCGACGGAGATCACGACGTTGATCATCCCGGTCTCGTCTTCGAGGTTCATGAAGGTGACCCCGGAGGCAGTGGCCGGCCGTTGCCGGTGGGTGACTACGCCGGCGGCCCTGACGCGCGTGCCATCTTTGGCTTCGCGAAGTTGTTCGGCGGACAGAATCCCAGCGGCCGCCAGCTGAGGCCGGACCTCCTCGATGGGGTGTTTGCCGGTGGTGATGGAGGTGGCCCACAGGTCGGCCATGACGACTTCGACGTCGGTCATGCCGGGCAGCATCGGCGGTGGCCCGGCGGCGGTGACGCCGGCGAGCTGGCCGGGGCGTTCTTCGGCGGCGCGACCGGCCTCCCAGATCGCCTGTCGACGAGTGAGCCCGAAGCAGTCGAACGCGCCAGCGGTGGCGAGCGCCTCGACCTGCGGCGCGGTCAGGCCGGTCCGGCGGACCAGGTCGGCCATGCTGACGTACAGGCCGTGCTGGGTGCGTTCGGTGACGATCTGTTCGGCGACCTTCGCGCGGTCAGACCGACTGCGTGCAGGCCCAGCCGGACGGCTTCCTCGACCAGCTCCTCCGGCGACGAGGCGCCGTCGAGGAAGCTGAAGTTCGAGTGCGCGTGCAGTTCCGCGTACGGGGTCACCGGACCGGCCGGGCGCTGCGCCTTCTCGAACTGCGGCGGAGCGTACGGCGCCCGATGCTGCGACCAGGCCGGGCTGTCCCCGCCATCTTTACTGAACTTGGCCTCTTCGAAGAGCCTGTTGTTGTCGCCTGGCCGGCCGGAAAGCTTCCGCTCCAACTCCTCCCATGGGACGGGCGGGTTCTGATACCCCATGCAGCGCGCCCCTACTTGCCTCGAGTAGCTCGACCCACAATGAGTAGAACATACTTTCGATTGGAGGCGCCAGGTGCGTCCAGACCCCAACTGAGACGACGCTCCGCGTTCAGTGCCGGCGCGGCAGGCAGATTGGTCGGGGGGACGTCGCGAAAAGCCACTGGAGCGCGGCAACTGGACGGGCGCCTCGCTTGAGCCTGAAAAACTCGAGAAATTGGTGTCAGTGGGTTGCAACCTGTTGCAAGCTGCCGACATTCAGTAACGTCAGGGGCCTCGTAAACGATGTAGCGATCGCTGACCCGCCCAGGACTCCGCCCTTTGTCCTCGGTGCGCCGCGGTCATGCATGAAGCGGGGAGTGCCGTGTTCACCTTCGATGGTTCGCAGCGTGCTCGGAATCAGAAGCTGCCGAGGTTTGTGGCGGTGGCTGTGTCGTTGGCATTGCTCGCTACGGCGTTGGACACTGTGAAGCCGGCGGATGCCGCCCCGTTGACTGCGCCGGCGGCGACTGTGGCACCGCCCACAGTGGCTTCGCGCCCTGATGTGGTGTCGGCAGCGGTGACGGCGCGGTCGCAGGGCTCCCGCGTTGAGGTGGAGTCGATGCGGTCGGAGACATCTACCTCGTGGGCGAATCCAGACGGCACCATGACCACAGACGCGCACGCTGCGCCGATCCGGTTCAAGAATGCAGCCGGAACGTGGGCAGCAATCGACCTGACCCTGCAGAAGAGCATCGACGGCACAGTCGCGCCTCGGGGCCACAAGTACAGCCTGCAGCTGGGGAAACGCAACGCGGCGACGGGCCAGGTATTCGCCTCGGCCGATTCCGGCGTGGGCCGGCAGGTCGAGTGGGTGTCACCGTGGAAGCTGCCCGAGCCCACGCTGGACGGCACGAAGGCGACATACACCGATGTCCAGCCGGGCGTGGACATGGTGCTGGATGCGCGCCGGAACGGTTTCGAGAACGACTTCATCGTGAAGACGCGCCCAGCTTCTGTGCCGGTGTGGCGGATCCCGCTGCGTACGAAGGGTTTGACGGCGCGGTCGTTGGCTGACGGAACGATCGAGTTCGTCGACGCCAAGGGTGTGGTGAATTCGCGGATCCCGGTGGGCTACATGTGGGATGCGGCGGTGGATCAGGCGACGGGTGAGCCGGTGAGCAAGACGACGGTGAAGGTGACCGTTGAGCAGGTGTCGGCGGGGAAGGCGACGCTGGTGATCGCCCCGGACGCGGCGTGGTTCATGGATCCGGCCCGGGTGTTCCCGGTAACAGTCGACCCGACCTATGTGACGGGTACGACGAAGGCGGTGTTCGATACCTGGGTCCGTTCGGGGGTGACGAATGATCAGTCGGCGTCGACGGATTTGCAGGTGGGGTATGACGGGTCGTTCTGGGCGCGGTCGTTCCTCAACTTCCAGACTGTTGCGTTTGCGGGTAAGGACATTTTGTCGGCGTCGTTGTCGTTGTGGCAGCACTCGTCGCGGTCGTGCACGCCCAGTTCGCTGACGGCGCGGTCGTCGGAGCCTGCGACGACGGAATCGCGGTGGACGAACCAGCCGACGATCGGCGCCTCCTATGGGTCGGTGTCGTCGGCGAAGGGCTTCTCCAGTGCGTGCCCGGGGGGCCGGATCTCGGTGCCGATGACTTCTTTGGCGCAGGCCTGGTCGACCGCGACGTATCCGACTGGTGGGTTGGCGCTGGTGGTGGCCAATGAGCAGGACGCGAACTCGTACAAGAAGTTCTACTCCACCGCCGGGATCGCCGACCCGTACATCACCATGACCTGGAACCGGCGCCCGGCGGTACCGGCGGCCCCGACGTTCGTGTCCGCGGTTGCCTATGCGCCGCCGGGTGGTTCGAGTGCGCTGTACTCGCCGTACCTGAACCCTTGGGTGACGACCAAGGGAACGGATGCCGATGGCAACTTGGTGAAGTATGTGACCGAGTTCCACACCTCTACTACGGTGTCGGCAACCACCCTGAAAGCGACCTGTACTACGGGGACGTTCGCGTCCGGCTCGACCGCCGGGTGCAAGACCAATGTGAATCTGCCGGACAACACGACGATCTACGCGCGGTCCAAGACGAACGACGGCCGGTTGGACTCGGCCTGGTCGGCGTGGAGCACGATCCGTATCGGTGCTCTGCAGCCGGCGGGGCCGTCGATCTCTTGCCCGTCTCCATACGCGGCCGATTCCTGGCAAGACACCGAACCGACCGCCGACGTGGTGTGCACCATCAGTGCGGCCGGCGCGGGCTTCAACGCGCCCGGCTACCTGCGGCTGACCGTTGACGGCAAGCCGGTGGCGACGAACTTCACCGCTGGCGCTGCTGGCCAGATCAAGCTCACTCCGTCTAGCGATCCTGCGGTGGCCAAGACCACGGTGACGATCAAGAAGGACACCCCGGGTCTGCATCGCATCACCGCCCAGGCAGAGTCCCCGGCCGGACGGTTGTCCGGTAGCGCGTCGTACAGCTTCGGTTGGGGTGGCTCCGGTCTGACCTCGCCGACCGCGAACCCGCGCATCACCACCAGTGGCAGCCTGAGGATCGAGGCCTCGGGCCCGCCGAAGGGACAGTCCACGCTGCCGACCGCCAAGGTTCGCTGGCGCGTGTCTGGCTATGGCGGCAGCGCAGACGACAACGTTGGCTGGAACGAGGACACCACCGCGCTGCCGGTGACCGACAACGGCACCGCTGGCGTCGCGGTCTCGACTCTGTGGGACACCAACAACGCCAAGATCGACGCCTTCCTGGACAAGGACCCCTCCACGCCGGCGATCGAACCGAGCGAATTGAACGACCGGGTCCCGGTGTTGCTGGATGTGCAGGTGTGCTTCACCTACGCCTCCTCCAGCCAGTGCAGCTGGTCGCAGACCCCGGGCACGACGGTCCAGCGGGTACCGCATGCCTTCGGCAACGGATTCCCCACCGCGACAGCGGGTCCCGGTCAGGTCGCGCTGTGGACCGGAGAGTTCAACACCGACTCCACCGACATCTCGGTTCCCGGCTACACCGGCAACCTGTCGATCTCACGATCCCACGCCACCTACGCCGGCCCAGCCAACACCGTGAACGGGATCTTTGGTCCGGGATGGGTTGCGCACTTCGACGGCGCCGAGGCCGGCGCCGCCGGTCTCGAGGTGGTTGACTCCACTCGAGTTGACGGCACCATCGCGCTCGCCAATGGTGACGGCTCTGCCTCGGTCTTCGAGTCTCCGAACGGCCAGCGCCGGACCACTTCGTCGTTTACGACCGGCACTTGGGTGCCGGCCGATGAGGACACCGAGCTCGAGGGTTCGAAGCTGACTGTCACTGGTACGGGTGTGGCGACGACGATCTCCTACATCGAGGACGACGGTACGGTCACCACCTGGACCCCTGCCGCGGCACCGACCGCTGCGGCTGCCGCGTCCTTCCGGCCGGCCGGGATCGCCGAGCCCGGGATGGCGTCGAAGACCACCTACTCCTACGACGGGACTGGGCACATCAGCCGGATCCTCGCCCCCGCCCCGCCCGGCGTGACCTGCCCGGCAACCGGCACACTGAACCCGGGCTGCCGCGCGCTGCGGTTCACCTACACCACCATCAACGGTCAGGTTAGGTTGACCGACGGGTGGCTGGACATCTACAACCCCGACAAGGCCGGCGGCGCCGGGATGGACTCCATCAAGGTCGCCACCTACACCTACGAAACCAGCGGTGACGTCCGCCTGCTCAAGGTCACCGACCCGCGGTCGAACCTGTCCACCGAGTACGGCTACAACAGCATGGATCACTTGACCGCGGTTAAGTCGGCCGGTCAGGTCCCGTACCAGCTGAACTACGCTCCGTCTGGCGACAACGAGAAGCTCGACACGGTCAAGCGTGACCGGCCCGCCGGAGACCCAACCGGCGGCACCGCGACCCTGGCGAAGTTCGTGTACGACGTGCCCCTCAGCGGCACTGGCCTGCCCGACCTGACCGCGGCATCGGTCTCGCTGTGGAACCAGAAGTCGACACCAACCAACGGGTTCGCTGTCTTCGGTCCGGACCACCCGCTGACCGGCGCACCGAGTGCGGATGACTGGCAGTATGCCGATCTGCAGTACACCGACGCCGCCGGATACACGATTAACACAGCTAAGTACGGGGCTGGCGCCTGGCAGTACACCGCCACCGACTACAACGACCAAGGCAACAGCATCCGGGAACTGGACGAACGCGCTCTGCGCTTCGTCATCGACAACCCCGCTGGCGCAGGTGCGAGCGTCGACCAGCTCGCATCGCTGACGGTCTACAACGGAGACATCAAGAACGCAGCCGGTGACACGGTCCTCACGGCCGCCGGAACGGTCGTCACCGACACCTACGGCCCGGCCCGCTACGCCGCGCTCAAAGACGGCACAGTCAAGTGGATCCGCGCACACACCCACACCACCTTCGACGAAGGCGCCCCCAACGCCGGGCTCAACCCCGACACCACGCTGCCCTACCGGCTCGCGACCAAAGAGACCTCGTGGGCGCACGACCCCGGGACCGGGACCGACCTGGAAATGACCGCGCAATCCCTGACCGACTACGGACCGTCCGTCGCAGGTGACGCTGACGGGTGGGCACTCAGCCAGGCCGGCAAGACGATTACTGACGTCAACCTGAACGGCACCATCGACACGGCTACCGACCTCATCAAGGTCACCAGGTACGACGCCGAAGGCCGCGTCATCGAGAGCCGCCAGCCGCAATCCACCGGATCGGACGCAGGCACCACCAAGAAGGTCTACTACACGACCGCCACCAACGCGTCGTTCGCCGAATGTGGCGGCAAGCCGCAATGGGCCGGCCTGCTCTGCAAGAACTACCCGGCCGCCAACCCGACCTCCACAGCAGGCGCCACACCAACGCTCCCGTCCACCACGACCAGCGCCTACAGCTACCTGCTCGCTCCGAAGACCATCGTCGAAACATCCGGTGGCGTTAGCCGTACGAACACGACGACATACCTGCTCGACGGCCGCACCGCGACCACGAAGACCACAGTCAGTGGCCTGCCGGGTTCAACGCCGAACTCCGAGAAGCAAACTACATACGACCCGGCCACCGGCCTGGCCGCCGTGGTCACAGCCAAAGCCGCTGACGGAACCACCGCGACCATCACAACCGGATCCGACAGCTGGGGCCGGCCAATTACCTACCAGCCGTCCGGCGAACAAACCACGACGACCGTCTACGACGCCGCGGGCCGGACCGCCGCCATGACCGACGCGAATGGCTCCACGGCCTACACGTACGACGGCACGGATGCTGTAGGCAATACCGAGCGCCGCGGCTTGGCCACCAAAGTCGAGGTCACCACCGGCGGGTCCACGTGGATCTCCACCGGCGCCTACGACGCCGACGGTTCAATGACGATCCAGAAGTTGCCCGGCGGCATCACCCAGATCAACGACCTCGACAACGCCGGCGAACCCGTCGGACAGCGCTACACCGGCCAGGTCACCACCATCAATGACAACGGCACCACCACGGTCGACCCCAACGGCGGCTGGCTGGCGTGGTCAATCGAAAACGACGTCACCGGCCGCGTCGCCCACGAATGGACCCCCGACGGCGCCGCCTTCACCGGACCCTCCGGCGACGCCCCAGGCGACGCAATCCCCTACGACCGTGCCTACACCTACGACGCCGCCGGACGGCTCACACAGGTTCGCGACCGCACCGCCGTCACCACCGGCACCGACATCACCGCAGCACCGTGCGTCACTCGCACCTACGGCTTCGACCGCAACGACAACCGCCTCACCAAAGCCAGCGCCACCTCCGGTGCCGATGGTGCCTGCACAACCACCGGCGGTAGCACAGTAACCCGGACATTCGATACCGCTGATAGGCCCGTCTACGGCGCAAACGGAACGGGCGGGTATACCTACGACGCCCTCGGCCGCATGCTCACGATTCCTGCGAGCGACGCGCCATCGCCCGCGGGCGGCGACATCACCCTCGCCTCCTACGACGATGACTTGGCCCGCTCAATCACCCAAGCCGGCACCACCACTACATTCGCTCTCGACGCCGCCGATCGCCGATCGGTCGAAACCCGTTCGCAAGCAGGCGGTTCTACCCAGACCGTCCGTCACTATTCTGACGCCTCTGATAATCCGTCATGGGTAACCACCGGTACCACCGTCGAACGGTACGCGGAACTGGTGGGTGACGACCTAGCCTTGGTCGCCGCTCAAGATGGCAGCGCCACGATGACCATCGCTAATCCCCATGGCGACGTCGTCAGCACTGTGACGTTAGGTTCCCCCAGCGCAACCGGCAGTGGGCTCGATCAATGGGATTCGTTCGACGAGTACGGGCATACTGACAACCTCGCCGACTCCACCGGGCAGATCGGCTACGGATGGCTCGGTACGAAGCAGCGGGCGACTGACCAGTCAGGCCTGATCCTAATGGGCGCTAGGCTACACAATCCCACCACCGGACTGTTCGCGAGTGTCGACCCCGTTCCAGATGGTGGTGCGAACAGATACGCGTACCCAACCGACCCGGTAAACAGGTTTGACTTAGATGGAAACAAGTGGTGCTGGAAGTTCTGCCCTAGCAAGAACCCGCTGGTGGATTCATGGGTAGCCAACGCAAGGATGTCGGTTGCCCTCGTGGGTATCCTCCCACTCGGGAAGGTGAAGTGGGCAAAGCGGTTCAAGCAATGGAAGAAGAATCCTTGGAAGCGCCTCAAGAAGACGTACAAGCAATGCCGCCAGGAAGGCATTCGATGTGCAGCTAGCAAGGTCGCCTATGCGACCGGCATAGGCGACGTTCTTGCAGAGCGCAAGAACTGGTGGCGTGCACAGAGCCGGCTTGCTTCGGCTTACAAACGAGGGATCAAGGCTTCGATCAAGAGGCTCAGGCTCTACCGATGCAACATGGTATGTAGGATGGGTGGATGACAGATAGTTCGCGGCACCTTTGGCAGCAGCTTGTCATCGTGATATGTCGCGATGCTGCGGCGTCAATCTTTGCCGTTGGATTGATCAGGGCTGCTGGATCGCTGTCGAACTGGAAGGCGATAGTTGGGTTCTGTTTAATCGCCTTCGCGCTGCTCGATTTGGGAGGAAAGCTGCTAGATCTCAGGAAAGCTCAGCGGGCACGGCAGTAGACGCAGCGACCAGTCGGCCCGCTGGTCAAGGAGCCTCGGATCCCGCCTTGCCGAGGATCACCGCCCGGGCCGACCCGAGCTAGTGAGTGTCGATCGACCACCGTTTGCCGACACCGCGGTGAGGCCGATCGATACCGCTCAAGGGGTCCAGGCGGTCGACGCCTCGCACAGCTGAGGCGAACAGGTCGTCGGACTCCGCCACCCGCGACGGCTGGTCTGCCGTCGGCAACGTGCCTGACGGCGGTACCCAGTCAGCTTCTCCGTGCTCTAGCACCACGTTGTCGTCGCTCAGTGGTGCGACCATAAACCTGTACCTAGGTACCGGATGCAAGTGACGGTTCATGGTTTCGACGGCGGGCTATCGCGAAGGATCGGCAGGCCGAGGTCGGTGATGGGTGGACGGGGTGTGTTCCGCTGCGTGTTGAGGGTTGTCAGCTTGGCTTGAGCGGCCCGCAGACTGATCTGCAGGCCCTCGGCCTCACCGAGCCAGCCGTTCATCTTGGCTTCGGCGATCCGTTCGGACAGGTTGCGGATGATTTCCATCAACCGGGTCTTTTGCCGCGGGTCGATGCGCAGCATCGGGCAGCGGATGCAGGCGTGTTCGTGGTTGCAGGGGCTGCCGTAGGGGCGGCTGCAGCTGCCCAGCTCGACCTTGCGCAGCTCGAAATGCTGCTGGAAGGCCTCCCATTCCTGCTTGGTCGGTTCGCGGTACTCAGCGACCGGACGGACGGCCCGGCGCTGATCGAGGAACGCCCGGTAGGCGCGGACGAGTTCGTCGTCGAAGACGGCCAGGTAGGCCTGCGTGGTGGCCAGATTGCGGTGCCCGAGTAGCCGGGCGGCGATGTGGACGGGCAACCCGCCGGTAACGGCTTCGGTGGCGAACATGCGCCGGAAGTCGTGCGGGGTGAAGCGCAGTTCTGCTCCCGCGTGATCGTGCAGGGCCGCGCGGCGCAGGGTGTCGTTGAGGAACCTCTGAATCAGCGCCGAGCTGATGACTTGCGGGCGCCACCCGACCTTGCGCTGGAACAGGTGCGGCAAGGGGGTGCCGCTGGCGCGTTCGTTGGTGTCGTAGCGGGCGACCAGCGGGACGGTCCCACCGTTGCGGCTGCGGAGCCGGGTGATGATGCTGGCCAGCACGCTGGCCAGCTCGGGACTGACCAGCAGCACCCGTTCCTCGTCGGTCTTCGACGGCACGATCTGCAGCATCGGGACCAGTTCGCCGGTGTCGGCCAGCCGGTAGGACACTACGGCCAGATGCGTGAGCTCGGTCAGCTCCTCGACCCGCACACCGGTGTGGCGCAGGGTTTCGATCACGGCCCAGCTCCAGAACGCGTCGTCCTCCGTCTGGGCGACATCGATCCGTTGACCGTTGTCCACGTCGTCGACCAGTGCGGGATGGAGGGGATATCGGCCGGGATAGCGCCGGGAGGCACTGGTCTGCACACGGCGATAGGTGATCTCGGCAACCGTGACCTCTTCCCCGATAGCCGCAGCCGTGGCGGCCTGCAGCAGGTGCTGCTGTTCACGGAGATGACGCTCTGCCGCATCGACCAGCGCCGGCAGTTTCGGCAGCCGCTCGCGGATCCGCTGGTGCATTCGCGCCGTCACCCGGCTTTTGGCCTTGGCATGCCCGGCTGTGTCGCTGGCACGCACCGGGGACGGCGCGACCCAGGGCGCCCAGGACGGGTCGTCGAGGGCCCACTGCTGCAGATCCAGGTAGAAGGCGCGGACCCGGTTGAGAACGCTCATCGCAGTCGCGCGAGGACGGCCGTCGCCCTTGAACCGCACCCGGTGCCGCCAGGCCTCGGCGACATCAGCCGGCAGGTGCAGCGAATCGATCCCGGGGTGGTGCCGTTCGATGTCGGCCCAGAACAGATTGACCACCTGCGCGGCCAGCGTCCGCAACGAGCTGTGATCCAGCCCAGGCTGCCGCTCGGCCAGATACCGGATCATCAGAGCCCTGATCTGCGGATTGCGCACCTGGTACCGGTCGACCAGATCAGCCGGCGAAGGCTGCGGTTTGCGCTGCGGGTTCACGCTGATCCGTGCGGCGTCCTCGTTGGTGACGATCCCGGTACATCTCAGCAGCTCGACCGCTGTGCGGTAACCATCAGCGGCCCGGCCGCGCTGATTCGTCCCGGGACTCCACTCGCCGAACTCGTCCATATCCGCCGCCGTGACCGCCTCCAGTCCTTTGCCGGTGTGCACCACGACCTTCATCAGCACCAGGACCCCGGCGTCGACCTGGTTCGGCTGCAGCCCGGCCGCCAGGCCGTTCGCAATGACCTGCTGGAAGACTGTCGGACTGCGATACGTTCGCAGCTGGGCGATGTTGGCCAGCCGGACCTGCGCCAGGCAGTCGTAGCTTGGGCGCAGCACGTCCAGCAAGATCATCATCCTGAGCCCGGACTGGACGGTTTGCCTGGTCGTTATTACAGGTCCAGTCGCGTGGGCCAGAACAGTGGGGATAAAGTCTGCGCTCCCGTCGGCCCCGGAGTTCTGCCACCGCTCCTGCCAGCCATCGCCAGGAAACGTCGACAGCCACTCCAAGATCGCCCGAACACCGCGCCCGGGCCGCAACTGGACATACGACTTGGTTGCCTGCGTGGCTCGGTGATTGCTCACCACCTCCACAACCCGCTCGAGCTCCCACCGATCAGCCAGACCCGGACGCCCTCCGCGGACCCGCTGCCTACCAGCGCCCTTCGACCAAGGCCTTGCTTCCGTTACCGTCACCGCACACCGCCGAACAGCACGCTCAGGTCCGCCAGCTCGTACCCGTCGGCAGCCACCGGCACCTGGGCAGGGCGCTGACGCGCCTCTTGCAGGTACTCATGGACCCGCCGAATCACAGCGGAGTCGTCCTCCACGAGATAGAGCTGGGTGGTTGTCAGGTGGGCGTGGCCAAGGATCACCTGCACATCACGCAGTGACAGACCTCCGGACCGGACCATTCGCAACGCACAGGTGTGCCGCAGATCGTGCATCGACCAGTTCGTGCCCAGTGACGCGTTCGCCCGGCGCAGCACGGCCCGCAACGCATCATAGGTCAGCGGACGCCGCGCGAGACCCTCTCGCTCCACAGACCGCCGGCGCATCGTCCACCACAGCGCCTCCTCCGGGGTCAAAGGCCCCACCTGGTCCAGGTAGAGACGAAGCCACACGAACGCCTCCACGCTGGCCGGCAGCCACTGCTCGGCCCCGCTGCCTTTGCGCCGGACCCGGATCAGCTGCTCGCCCCAATCGACGTCGCAAATCCGCAATCCCAGTAGCTCACCGGCCCGTGCTGCCGTGCTGACCGCGAGAGCGAGGATCGCCCGATCACGATCGCAAGTCAACGAGCCGAACAGGTCATCCCAACGCTCATCAGGCATCGCCCGCGGGGCCCGTTTGGGCACCTTCGGGTTGTAGCGAAGCCGCCCGGCCGGCGCGAACGGGAGCAACGGGTTGTGGTGAGCGTTCGGCCTTCCCCGCCCATCCCTCGGCACCGGGTTCAGCAACGGCCCCTCGCCACGATCCATCCAGTACTCGTAGAACGAGCGCAGCACGGCGTTGTTGTGCCGAATGGTCCGCGGCTTGTAGCGCTCATCGAGATAGGCCTTGCCCGTGATCTGGTTGACCCCACCAGACCTGGCAAGGCGCTCGCCGGAGCCTCCCGGCGCTGGCTTGTCGGCCTGCAGCATCCACAACACCAAGTCCCGGACGTCGGAAGCCGTTGCCTTGTCCCACTGCACACCGACCGCAGCCAGGAACCTCCACCAGCGCTGCAGCACGAACGCGTAGCTGCGCACGCTGCCTACGCGATTGCCCCGTGCAACGAAGTCACGCAAGAACCGCTCGATCGGGTCGACGACCAGACCATCGGCATCCACGACCACCCACGGCGATACTCCCGTCGCCTGCACCACCCGAACCGACCGTGACAACACGAGCAAGGAAACGTCCCGCTCGTCCCCCGGGAACGGCAACACCATGACAGCCTCCTAGAACGACTGCCGCAGTCCTATCGAGCGCACAGACCACCTACTCGCCCGACACGCACCCAGCCGATTGTTAGTCCGGTCAACATGTCAGCCTCGACCGGTCGGCCGCCGTGTCCGTCCGGTCGGGAACGGTCCGATAGTGTCCGTTCCAGTTCCGACCACGGGATCGGCGGGTTGTTGTATTGGAGCGATGGTTTCTCCGTGACCATTGACCGCTCCCGGACACGCTGAGACCCCACTCGTCCTCCCGCTACACCACACCAGCCGCGCCTCCCTGGCCGCGGCCGTGCTGCTCTGAGCTTCCAGTAGAACATCTGTTCCCTTATTACGCAGCATGTGTGACGGCGATGGGGATCACAATGTCGCAGAGCGGGCCACTCGAACGGCGTGTTCGAGTGGCATCGACCGGCCTTGTTCAGCACCTGCAAGCTGGCCGGTCAGATCGCGGCGTCACCGTGCCATGGACGCCACAGGGCCGCGTAGGCGGCCGACCGGAGTACGCCGGAAACCGGCAATAGGCGCTTCGGCTCTGTTTCTGAGCGGCCTGCTTCCGTAGAGCGGGTGCGATTTTCGCTAGAGTCGCGCCTGGCACGGGGTTGTCGGTTTTCGCTGGTCGGGTGGGGTGCTGTGACGTCGATCGAGCGGACTGCGTATCCGCAGTTCAAGCGGGCTGTGTCGGCCCGGGAGTTGCGTGAGACGTTCACTCCGATTCTTCCCGAGCGCAAGACCATCGTGGTCTATTGGAAGGGTAGTGTTCCGGCTGGTTTGCAGAGTCTCGCGGACGGCCAGCCGGTATCTGTGTCCTTCCGAATGGCGGACTTCAGCGAAATCGAGTTGATGGCTGCTGCCAGATCGCTGGTGAGTGACAACCTGGACATTGTTGCCTCAGCTGGGCCGAGCCAGGACTGCGCCGGTGTCGGTGTCAAGCTCCGTCCAACGCGCCGTCGACTGCGTTGGCGGAAATGAGAGCCAAAGCACAGCGAAGAACGCGATGCCGATAGTGTTCGAGGGGATCGAGGTCCCCGTGCCGCTCGCCAGCCGCAACGCTGACTGGGACCCCTGGTACGGCGGCGGTCTGGTTCGCATCAGGGCGTATCCGGGACGCCGCCGGCATGCTCTGTTGGTGTGGCGGTCCTGGGGATGGAACACGACGGCGTCGCGGCCAGTGAAAGGACTCGTGGCCGCGCGGGCCCCAGAAGGCCGACCAGCTCACCGCGAGCAGCGGCGTCGACGGTAACAGCTATCCCCCAGTACGTTGAATCGGTTGGTCGGTTCTGGCCAGGCGGAGGTGCGGCGACTGGCTATACGATCGGTCCCGGCTTCGAGGTTCAGCCGTGGAACTCCGACTATGGCTTCTTCCAGGCGGGAGATTCTGGTCGCCCAGTCCTCCGCTCGGACTCTTCGGGTAGCTTCTACCTCGCTGGATTCGTGTCGCAAAGCGATGACACCCGCAAGCTTTGTCCAGTGAGCCGCCTCCCCAGCTTCAAGGGCCCCTGCTGGGGAGGCTACTACTCTATGTATGCAGACGTCGCCTTATCCAGCTTTCAAGGGATCCACCTGAAGATCGGGTCTTGACAGTGGACGTCACCAAGAGCGCCCTTGTGCCGGCAGAGATGCGTTGAGGTAGCCGTTTCTGCGCCGTGGGGGCAGACTGGATCTTGGCGACCTGAATGCACTACAGCCTGACTTCTATGCTTGTGATGTTCCGAAGCAGAGGTCCCTGAGCCCACTCGACGGCGGTCTCACGGAGACCAGGGGCGAGTCGCGTTAGTGCGGTCAGGAACTCCTCGGCTTCGACTTGGCTCAGGTAGGCGCCGGGACAGTAGTGGGTTCCGTGCCCAAAGGCCAGATGTGCCTTGTTGCTGCGGGCGGCGTCCAGCGTGTGAGGGGATTCGAATGCTCCGGGGTCTCGGTTGGCCGCAGCCCCAACAGGGACAACGATCTCACCAGCTGCGACCAGTGTGTCTCCCACGAGGACGTCTTCCGTTGCCCTGCGGGTGAATCCGGTGGCCCCGGTCGGCACGAAGCGCAGCAGTTCGTTGACCAGCGAGGGCATCTGGTCTGGCATCACCGGGGCTGAGTCGACAGCCGTGGTATCGATTCTGATGAGGGTGTGTACGGCGCCGGCGAGGAATGACGTGGGTGCGGCGGCGCCGCCAAGGAACATGGATCTGACGAACTGGATGAGCTCCTCGTGGGTCAGGACCCCATCGCTGGCGAGGGTGTCCAGGGCCGACCCTTTGACCGAGGTGAGCCAGTTGTTGATGGCCTCTTCAAGGTGTTGGCCGCGCTCGATCCAGACTTCTTCGTTCGAGACGCCTGCGTCGAGGACTCCGCGGGCTAACTGTTCTATCTGTCGGCTGCGCCTCATGTCCTGGCCGAGAAGGAGGCCGACGCATCCGAGCGTGAACTGCTGGATCGTGGGCACGAGGTCACCGGGCAGGTCGTCGACGACGAAGGCTCCGATGAGATGCTCAGCCAGTTCGCGGATGCCCTGACGTTGTTCTTGGACGCTTCGCGTGGTGAACAAGGGTGCGATGGCGCGGCGGACGATCGTGTGCCGAGGTTCCGGCATGGCCATCAGAGTCGTCGCGGGAAGGCAAGCGTCGGAGAAGCGTGGCAGCGACCCTTGCTCGGCTTCTGCGCGGGAGAAGCGCTTGTCACCAAGGATCTGGCGGACGTGCTGGTATCTGCAGGCCAGCCATCCCTCTCCGCCCAGAGGAAGCCGGATGCGGGTGAGCCCTTGGCGATGGTGCAGGGCCTCGTACTCCTGCTCAATGGTGTCGTCGTGGGTGTTGCGGAAGGGGAAGTCCAGCGCAGTCATAGCCATCCCATGGCGGAGTCAGTTCGGTGTCTGCGGTTGCCTAGCGCGAGGAGAGTGATGATTCCGCTGCAGACGACGGCGCCGAAGGAGGCTAGGCCGTATCCGGCTCGCTCGAATGAGATGCCGGCGCTCGTGCTCCCGATAGCGGTCCCGACGTTGTTGGCGGTGGCTACCCAGGAGAGGGCGAGGAGTTTCTCGTGATCGCTGGCGGCGCGGGCGGTCTGTAGAAACACCACCACGCTGATGACGCCGATGGCTACGCCCACTAGCACAAGAGCGATAGCGAAGGCGGCGACGTTGACGACTGCGGTCAGGACCAGACACGAAGCGAGTAGGACGACCGCCAGGACCCTCACGATCTGGATCGTGCTGAACGGCCACGACACCATCCCGTAGATCATCGAGGCAGCGGCACTCGAACAAAGCATCGTTGCCAATAGCCATCCCGCGAGGTCGGGTCGGCCGTCTTGCGCCAGGGCACCCGGGATGGCGATCTCGAGCACGCCGGAGACGGCGCCGATCAGGGCAGCGATGCAGGTCAGCAGGGCGAGGGGGCGGGAGTTGTCGTGAACCCACAGCCGTCGTATTCCTCGAGCTGTGGCCTGCTTGCTGGTAGTTGCGTCTGTTCTGATGAGTAGTGAGATCCCGATGCTCGATGTGACCAGCAACAGTCCGGAGACGAGTGAGCTCAGATATATCTCCAGGCCGGTGAGGAAGACAACGGCGAGTGGCGCGAGAAGGTTCGCGATGGAGCTGAAGGAACTGTCTGCGGAGAAGCCGAGTTCGCGGACCCGGCCGTCGAGGGTCTCGGCAAGGTCGCGCTGGATCACGGGGCCATAGGGTGGCACCGACGCCCCGCACATCGCGCCGAGGACGATCACGACCCATGATGTCCCCACTGCGCTGGCCGCGATGGTTGTAGCCCAGTTGGCGACGGCGAATACGATCGCGAGTACGAGCATGGGGGTACGGACGCCGAATCTCTGCACGCACTGGGCGCGAACGGGGCCCAGTGCGGCGGCGGTCACGGCAAAGGCTCCGACACTGGCCCCGGCAGTGGCGAGTCCCTCGCCCCGGTGGACGGCGGTCAGGATCAGGCCCACGGGGAACATGCCAATCCCCAACCGCCCTGCTGCGGCGGCCAAGAGATAGGTGCGTACCCGGCCTGGCACATCCCTGACTGCGGTACCTGTCCTCATGATTCGGTGACCGTCACCCACTCGCGTTCCACCATCTCCGTGAGAAGCCGCTCGGCCAGTGCCGATGCTTCATCAGCAGTAATGTGCAGAAGGCCCGCGATCTCGTCGTATCCTGCGGCGCCATGCGTCAATGCCGTGCGCACCACCAGATAGGCGTCTGAGCTCAAGTAGTGGGCACTGAAGTTTCTGCTGTCCACCAGCACTCCTGCGCCCGGATCCTCGGGAGAGGGGCTGATCCTGGTGTGCACCGCGAGGCGGTAGGTCATGCTATTTCGAATCCGGAGATGCTGCCGGAGCCCGGTGCTTCGAGCTGGCCCCCCGGACAGATGAAGTCGATGTGGAATCCAGTTCGTCCGTCGCCGAGTGCGATGTGCATGCCGCCGATACCCTCATTGAACTGAGAGTTGTAGCTCCAGTCGACGCTGTCTGCAATGCCGACGTTGGTGCCGAACGCCAGCTCGGCCAAGCGCCATTCATAACTGGCGTTTGTCGTCCAGTAGAAGATTTCCTGGAGCTCCCTGAGGCAGCTTGGATCGAGTCGGCTGTCCTTGATCGTCATCGTCAGCGGTAACAGCTCGGCCTTGACCTGCTCAAGAGCGGCCTCGCCACGGGCGAAGAGCCAGTCCAGTTCGGGTGGTGACTGACGCTGTCGCGCGAACAAAACCCGCTCGGCGACGAACTCGCCGTTCGCCGTGTACGGCATGCTCAAATCCGGCACAGCCATCGACATGCCCACTTCTGTGTAGAACCCCAGGCTGGTGCTCTCGCCCGGGCTGAGGGCCACCCGCGTACGAGTCGCGATCGGTACGTCCTCACTCAAATCGAACGTCAGCTGGTGTCCGTGGCTGGTGAAGACGTATGGCCCAGAGGTGCTGGCAAACAGAGACAGGATGTCGCGGTTGCGACCGGTCATCTTGACGAAGTCTGACGTCAGAAGCAGGCGCAGGGCGTACAGCCCTTCCTCGAAACTCCCACCGAAAGCGGCGATCGGCATCCAGAACAGCCTGGAGTGGCGCATTTTCGCCAGCGTCGGGGCGTACGACGGGAGCTCGAGGAAGTCTGAAGCAAACACGACGAGCGCCTCTGGCATCGGGTCCGGGGCGTCGCCGAGGAAGGCCGACGGCAGGCCTAGTTCGGAGAACACCTCCGCCAGCTGAGGGTCATCGCTCAAGTAGAACGGCTGGTGTCCTTCGAAGATGGGCCGCAGTCCGCTGTCGAGCGGAGCACCGGCTGCGGCCAGTTCGCGCAGGTGCCGGAGTTCGCCCTGCGCGGCTTGGGTCGTCACCGTGCTACGAGACATCAGGTTGCCCACTCCTCGACACACGGGCAGGACGTCGGGTGCACCCGACGGAATCGCTGTAACCGCGGGATTTCATCGCTGGTCGCAGCATTGTTGTTCGGATCAGCTGATCCCTTTGACTCAAGATCCTGGTAGTGCGGAATCTGGAGAGCACGCACCAAGATGTCACCCCGAGGAGTCATCCCCTCCTCGACCCAGATACGGCGAAACATGTCCGTAGGTTCCCCCTTCTCTGCGCGTCAAACCCAGCAGGTGACAGCAAGGTAGGTACTGGTCCGTCGGAACGGGTCAGTACCTACCTCTTGGCCGATCCTCAGTGCTCGTCCTCGACGAGGGGGATGTAGGCCCAGAACGGAGTGAACTTACGCAACTCCGCCTCCTCGACGTGCTCGACGTCCATCGTGGCGTTCGCCGTGACCAGCTGAAGGGTGGTTGAAGCGTCCATGCTGACTCCTCCTGAGAGTGGTTCCAGCTACGTCCGTCAAAGGTAATCGCCTTACCTTGTGAAGTCGACCGACGAAACATTTATTTTCGGCTTGCCTGAGTGCGCGTCAGCTCCCGCCCGGACCGTCACAGGCATTCCGTGGGTCTGCTGCGGAACTGTTCACATTCCTCAGCACGGCTCCTGCCGGCAGCCGATGCGGCGAACGGCGTTGAACCTCCGGAGCGGACGAAGTCGCCGCACCGGCTGCCACCACAGCGATTTCGACACCGAGTCACCTGGTCGATGTGGGCATCCCGAAGCCGCCGCCCGGGCTCGCACGTCCGAGTAGGTCGCAGAGCGGCTACGAGCGCACCGAACGGGCGCCGTGCCTGGGTGGTGGCGACCTGCTACTTACTCGGGCTCAGCGCGCCGGATTGACAAGCTGGTCGCCTCGCTGGAAATCACCAGCTCGTCCAGGTCCCAGGTCTCGCCGATGGTCAAGAAACTCGACCCGACCGTGCAGGAGTTCCGGATCCGCTCGCCGGCTGAGGCCGACCGATCGTGGCGGCCAGCGGTCTATCGCGGCGGCTCGTGACCAGTCCGGTGATCCGAGTGACTCTTCAGGCAGCGACGCCCAGCGTGCCCCTCTGAGTTACGGGCCGTCCGCCACCGGCAGCTCGACAAGCTTGCCGTCGTGTCGCACAGCTACGAGCACTGGAGATGGGCGCGGCCGCGTGAAGTGGATCAAGCAAGCCCCGACGAGCACCATCAGCGCACATAACAGCGGGGTGAGCGCGCTGCCAACCATGTCGAGTCCCATGAGGGTTCCTCCTAGAGAAGTGCGCTTCCTGTCCGTAGTCTACGTGCTACTTGACACCGGCGCATCGCCATCAGGTCCAATACCCGCCGACGTCGGGCCGATCGTCTCTTCCTGCAGCTGATGATCAACCTCGACGCGACCACCCCACCGACCGCTGACCAGGCGAACTCAAGCGCCTATTGCCGGTTTCCGGCGTACTCCGGTCGACCCCCGCGTAGGCACCGTCGCCCTCGAGCAGCTCGTCGTGCGAACCGATCTCGATGATGCGGCGGCAGCCATCACAGCCACCCGGTCCGCGTCGTGTGAGGTGTGCATCCGGTGTGCGATCGCCAGCACTGTCCGGCCGTCGAGAATCACGGCCAGCGTGCGCTCGACGCTGCGGGCGGTCGTGGGGTCCAGCATCGAGGTGGCCTCGTGCAGGACGACCGTGTGCAGATCGGCCAGGACGACCCTTGCGAGGGCGATCTGCTGAGCATGCGATGTCTCAAGCGTCAGGCCGCCCGTCGCCCAGTACGGTGTCCAGACCATCGGGCAGGTCATCCATTCAGCCAGCGCCGAAGGCTCGCAGGGCGGCTTGCAACTCGGCATCGTCTGCCGTCGACCTCGCGATCAGCAGGTTGTCGCGACCCGAATCCGCGAACACGTGATGATCCTGGGTGAACGTGTGAACCTCCCGACCTGTCTGGTGGGGAGGTTCACATCCGCGGCCGGACCGATGCCTTTCTTCCGCAGAGAACTCGGATTATGTATTTTGGAAAGTTAGCTCAAGATCGCAGTGAGCTTCCGCTCTGCCAATGGAGAGTTGAAAACTTGTACTGGAAGTCGGCGATGTTCTTCGATAGTAACTGTCAATCCTAAATCGCTCGCCCATCTTACCGACGCTGCGCACCGTCTCAATCAACTGCACGCCGGCCTCATGTAGCAAGATCGCGAGCTCAGGCCCCCAGCGATCGACCTCTTCCGGTGATGAAGCGTCGTCCGACTCGACGACGATGTGCAGCACGACTTCATCGCTCCACAGTTCTGCGCTTACCAACGAGACTTCCGGAGACAGTCTGCGCGGTGCAACGAGAACTGGCAGGTGCATGGTCAACAGAGGATCCCTACATCGAGCAAGAGTCGGCGTCAGAGTTCAGGTAGGCGCCGGTGGCGTAGTTTGTGACACTCAAGAATATCGCATAGTCCCCGTCGAGGTACGACCAGCGATACTCAGTCGGGATGCTCCATGAACCTGTTGAGGTCGTGTAGACGGCAGTACCCTTCTCAAGCCAGAATTCGCCGTTGATGTAGATCGTGTATTCAACCCAGATCTGGAGGTTCCTCGGGTGCTGTACTCCCCATGCCTTGGTGGTCACTTGATTAGTGGACGGGCTGCAGACGATATCGATCCAGGCGTCGCCTACAAGGACTTTGTCCGGACCGACCCGGGCAGTTGCCGTTGTTGGCGCAATGAACGCGAAGAGACAAATGAGCATGACGAATAGCGGGCGGATGATTCGCATGATTCCCCCAACCTCTTTTCGAAGAAGAGACTCGAGCCGGTCGGCGCCTCGCATTTAGGACACCCCGAACACGGAGAGATGTCAAGTAGTTACGGCCCGTGGACGATGGGCGGTAAGCGTTCACTCTCTGGCCGACGCTAGACTCGGAGGGTGACGCAGCCCATGATCCTGGCCTTCAGACGAAAGACGCTCGGTCGGGCAGTTATGTCCGCAGCAGCAGGAGCGGTAGCGGCGGCAGCCTCGATCCCCTGGGCTTTCTTAGTACTGTTTCCAGTGCTCTGGTTCGCCTGTCAACCACTTCGGCTGCCCACGGGTGAGGACACCGCCAGCGGCGATGCGAAGGTCGGCCCCCTGCTCTCGACTGTCGGAGTCATCGCAGTGACCGCAGGCGCCGCCCTCGGGTGGATAGCGGGTGTAGCCGCACTTCGTTAGCCGAGCCCAAATGGCCGCCCCTGGGTCAGCAACCGTGCGAGTTTCTCGCATCTGCTGTAGATCGCACTCCCGAGCTGATCCACGAGTCTGGCAGGGCAGCAGCGGAGCGCCAAGCTGCGTGGATCGGGCTGCACGTGACCGAGCAGGGCATCGACACCGGCACCATGGAGGGCTGGGCGATGTTCGGTATGTTTTCGGTTGCTGGCCGAGCTGCAGCGCGAGCTGATCGTCGCCAACGCAACAATGGTCTGGCCGACCCCGCAGGACAGGGCATCGACGCCGTCCGGCCGATCCGCGACGAAGTCGCCGCCCGCGGTAGTGCGTTGCTCGCCGAGCTCGTTCCCGCCGGCGAACCGATGACCTGCGCTCACAAGGATTGTCTGGGTGGGTTCGCGGGTCTGATCCTCGCGACGTCAGTTGCCTTCTCCAGCTGCTCGTGCAGCTGTTGGCACTCGATGCTGAGGCGCAGGATCTGAGCGCACGCCAGTCCCTGTTGTTCGCGGAGCTGGTGGTTTTCCGCGCGGAGCCTGACGTTGACGTCGCTGAGGTTTCCGACGAACGGTCCGGCGATGTCGGCCATGGACGCGGCGACGATCTTTGGCGTAGCAAGCTCCTCTACGATCGCGGGGAAGTTGCGTCGGAAGGTGGTGTTGGCCAGTCCGAGGCTGCGCGCCAACGTGACCACGTTGGGCCGTCTGCCGGTGCTGGACTCGCCTTTCTGCAGAAGGTCCAGCGCGGTCCGCACCTCGGCAGTCGTGGGCAGACTCACTCGACGCGTCATCGGGACTCCGATCTTTGGTGGTTGAGGAGCCGGGCGATGTCGTCGTGACGTTTCCGGAGCCGGTGCTGCAGCAGTGGCGGGAGAGTTGGGCGTTTCGCGAGTTCGGTCTCGACAACGGCGAGTTCGGCGCGCAGGGCGGTGATGTTGTCCGCGGTGAGAGCGACGTTGCCGCATTCGAGAGGCTGGCAGTCTCCCAGGGCAGGGCGCAGGTCGTTGGCGGTGTCGTTGTGCGGCTGGCACAGTGCCTTGGCCGGGTTAAACACGCATGTGGAATAGGTGCCGGGGAAGACGTTTGGCTCATGGTTGCGCAGGAATCGGTGGACTCTGACGGGGTCGGTGAGCACAAGTCCGGCATACCGGGCTTGGGTGGCGAATTCGTCCAGTCGGTGGCGAGCCTCAGCGGCGGCCGGTCCGGCGACGATGTCATGGTCATGATCGGTGGCCATCGACAACAGGTGCGCCCCGCGGATAAGGGCCTGCTCGCTTTCGACTTCGGCGCGGAACCCGGACGCTGAGGTGCCGGCATAGCCCTCGAACATCTGTATGCCGAGGTGCTTGCACTGGATCGCGCCAGCGATCGATCCTCCTGGGCGCCGGGCGATGTACCAGGCCAGGGTCCGACGAAACTGGCGGGTCGACAGCCGGAAGTGCCGTCCGGCGATTGCTGGTATCCCGCCCTGGAGGTCACGGGCGGAGCAGTACTGGTCGACCCATCTGGCGAACTCGTTGAGGTGCTCGTTGGTCTGGGCAGTGGTGAACACCTCCGCGGTCGACCGTGCCGTCATGCCACTGCCCAGTGGGGCGAATGACAGTTGCTCACCGGCTGGCTGAAGCCCCTGCAGGAGATCGATCGCACGCGCCACCGGCTCGCCGACGATCCACGAGGCCGGCATTCCTGCCGGATCGGTATGGCCCTTGAACACCACGCTGGCTAGGCGCCACCGGTACGCCGTGCCCTCGGCGTCGCGTGAGACCGTGATCGCGTCGCGCCGGATGTGCTTGATCTCGGAGTCGCGCATCCCGGACAGGTAGGCGACCACGATGTAGCAGGCGGTCTGCAGCAGCCGGATCAGCCTGTCCAGCGACTGTGTGGGGTGCCTCAGCGCGATGCCCTCGACCCACTTCTTCCCGTCCACTGTGGCGGTGACGTCGGTGGTGAGCCACGTGTAGTCGGTGGTTCCGAGATCGGCGGCGGCCGCGTCGATCATCGACCGCCACCGGGGATTTTGTCGCAAGGCGGTAGGACGGCAGCGGGCCTGCGCCGAGATGTAGCGCATGTTCGGTTGCCCCTGGTGGCCAGGGACTGGGGTGCGCTGGTGGGTGAGCCGGGCGAGATAGCTTCCCAGGCGAGCTCCCACCCCGGCCGGGTCGACGTTGCCGATGATGGAGGCGTCGAGTTGGCGCAGGTAGGTGTGGTTGTGGTCGACGGCCGCGATGATGTCGTGGGAGAACTCGTCGACGAACCGCAGTGACCACGCCAGCAGCGGAGCCAGTACCTGCTCGGGGATCCGGTCGGTGATGTTCTCAACGGGGACCGACGGCTTCCTGCCCCACTGGGTCACGTGGCGCAGATCGACCTGAAGTGGATCGGTGAGGTTCGCGCGGTAGCGCCACAGGAGCCCGACGGCGACTCGGGAGTTGCTGATGCCTTGCGCGCTCAGACCGAGGGTATGCAAGTGGCGTTCATAGTCGACCAGGTCGTCGGCGCTGAGGGCGGACAGCGCCGGACCGACCCCGCCGCCGAGCAGCGGCCGGGCTGCCAGCCACGTGAAGAATCGTTGTAAGCCAACGAGTTTGCTGTGGATCGTGCGGATACCTTGCTGCCGTTCGGCTTGCGGCAAAGGACCCGCGATCATCGCGTAGATCAACTGCTTGCCGTGGAGGCGGTAGCGATCAGGCAAACGGCCGAAGTTCACGATCAGCGACCCGACGTGGCGTTGCAACGCCGCAGGCTGCAGCCGCCATTGGTCATCGGCGAACCGAGCGGTGGTCGCAAGGTCGGTTCCCTCGCGCAGCGGCCGCCCGGCCAACACCAGCCTCGTATCGAGCAGATCAGCGTTGCGCGCTCGCGCCAGCGACGTCATGGCCGGTCCCAGGGCGCTTCGGCGAGGTTGAGCAACGCGTCCGCGGGTGCGTCCTGTGCTGCACGGTGGAGCTGTTCGGGCGTGAACTTCGGATAGACCTCGTGACGGATCGCGGCCCACGCCGGGCCGTACCGTGCCCACCAGTCAGCCTCGCCGAATTCGGTACGCCGGTCCGCGAGAGCACCCATCAGCGAAGTGATGGCCGGCAGGTGGGACTCGGTGATGACGCAGTTGCCGCAGTGGAAGCAGTCGAGGAACGACACCGAGCGGCACGCCCGCCCAGTCGCGGGGCGATGCTCGGGATCGCTGCAGGCCGCCCACGCGCCGTCCACCATGGTCTCGGCGTTGGGGACCGGTGGATTCACCTGCAACGGCTGCTTGCTCGATGTTCGTATGATGGCCTGGTGCGTGGCCAGGGCTGCGCTTTCGGCGTCGGCGACGGCTTCGCTCAGCACGTCCTCGGCCCAGTCCCGGACCGTGTGATCACCGCGCAGATAGTTCGAGAACAGCACTGGCGTGGTGTTCGAGACCGCCGCCGACGGAAGATGCCCACCAACAGCGCGGGTACGGCGTACCTCGACGCTGGTCCGGATCCGCCCCAGGTCCACCGACAAAGGGGCAGCCGGAGTATCCGACGTGCCTTGATCAACTCTCAGCGAATGCGACGCCGCCCATCGCGGCAACGCGAGCCTCGCAGCCTCCAGAGCAAGGGCGAACGGATCAATGTGCTCCGCGGCCGGCGCTCCGTCCACCGCCCTTGTCGCGTTGCGCCACACCGACCACACACTGTTGGAGCCGCTGATCTCCCGGGAACGGCGCATCAACCTGTGCACCAGCAGGTAGACACCGCCTGGCGTGTGCATCCGCCGGTGCTCGGGGCCGATCTCCCAGCTCACCGCGTCGAACCAGCCGCGCGTACCGCGGCGACGCTTGATGGCCGTCAGCTCAACAGCCCGCCCATCCACGACCTGGTGGTCAGCTGGGAGCTCCTTCACCGTCTCGGAGTTGCGACCTGACATCGCAATCATCAACACCACCAAGGGCTCCAGATCAGCACGCGTCACAAAGAGGTGCCCTGCCAACGCCGTCCGCTGCTGCGCGCCCAGCACGCCACCGGCGATCTGACGCGGGACGATCCCGGACTCGGCAATGCCCGCCAGCTGTGCGGCGAGATCCAGGTCAGCAGGGCGGAGACTCTCACGATCTGAACGCCACCTGCTGAGCAGTTCTTCGCCGTGGCGCAACCGCTGCTCGATCGCGGCGACGTCGGTTCGCGCGGCGGTCACGATCCTGTCCAGCTCACCATCGGAGTAGCCGCTCCTGCCGGGACTCTTCATGTCCAGCGTGCGCTGAGCCAGGAACTCGGCGGCCTCCGGGGCAAGCTGATCACGCAACGGCCCGTGCTGAAACAGCCGGCTCAGCTCGGCCACCGACGCCAATACGTAATTCCGCCTAGATGTCTTCAACCTGTGCTGCACATACAGATCCAGGTGGGCAGCAGTCAAAAGCGCCGGTGTCCATGGCGGAACCGGTACGCCGGCGAGGAACCGCAGGAGGCGGCTGAGCGCGTTCCACACTTCCCTCGCCGAGGCCCGTGTGCGGGTACCTCCGGCCGGACCAGTACGCGCGGCCAGCGCAGCCGCCACCGCCGAGTGCCATCGGGGCAGAGGCAACCTGCCGACAGGCCAGCTGCAGGTCCGGCCGTCCTCACCGACGAACTGCACCACCAGGTCAGTGCTCAAGCCCGCCAGAGACGCGGGAGCGTCGTACCGGGTGCCTGGGACCGGAGCGCGAAGTCCCCGGTGCGTGCTGCCTCGTCCCGTCACAGCACTTCCTCGCCGTGCTGTTCGTCGATGGCGCCGAGTCTTGGATCAGGCCACTCGTCGGGCACCAGTGCCATCCTCGTCTGCATCTCCAGCTCGGCCAGGGTGTCCAGGTAGATCTGCGTGGTAACCACGGACCGGTGACCGAGGCGTCGCCGCACCCAATCCAACGGATCACCGAACACCCTGACGTAATGACCCCGTTGCAGTTCCGACAGCTCGGCGAGCGCCGCCAAGTGGCCACGTTGCAGTTGCTCCAACGTGATGACCGCGAACGAGTGGCGCAGCATGTGAGCATGCGCAGCCAAGTCGATCTCCGCCAGGACACAACGCGCATTCGCCTCAGCAAACATCGCTTTCCACCGGGCATGGGACAGCGGCAACCCGTGCTCACCCAACCACAACGCGGCCGGCTCCAGTCCGCCGTCGGCTTCGACGAACAACCGCTCGCGCTGTTCAGCAGTCAGATGGGCGACCTTCACCCTTCGCGCCGATCCCGACGCCAAGGTCTGAGTCGCGGTCGCACCGCGCTCATCCAGCACCAAAGGCCTGCGAACACGGACATAGCGACCCTCAGCGCGCGCCTGGACGATGACATCGGCGCGATCGCACTCGACGTAAGCGACGAGATCAGCGACCACCGAATCGGGCACGTACACCGTGCGCGCGGAGCCCCCTTTCGCGATCGCCTCCGGAAGCCAGAACCGTTCATAGCCCCCTCGCGCACGCGAGTCCAGCGGCAACTCCGACATCACCAACGCGGCCTGCTCCCCGAGACGAAGACCAGTACGCACCATCAAGTCACAAAACACGGCGTTACGTGCCGCCCACCGGCCACGAAACCGCGGGTCCGGCTCACCGGCAGCCGTGAAACCGCGGACACCGACATCACGCCACCGCCGATACGACGCAGCCGGCAGCCAGCGCACCGGGCCCGAGCCGACGTTCCGCGCGAAAGTCGCCGGCCGCTGCTCATCCAACGATGCCGCGTTCGCCCAACCCTCTCGACGCACTCCTGACCGCCTTGTCATCTGCGGGATCGGATGCGTCTGCAGATGACCAGCCCACAATGCCCACCGGTAGAACTGATTCACCGCCGCAACCTCGCGGTTCCACGTCGCTCCTGCAACACAAGGGCCGGCCGGATCGTGCCGACGCCAAAACAAGTAAGCGACATGGTCAGGCTCCGTAGCGTCGATCCACCCCGTCGCACCGCGCGCAGACCACAAGAAGGTCAGGAACGCCGCAAGATCCCGTGCGTAACCCAGCTGCGTGCGCGGCGCCAGCGAACGCGACCGGCCGCTCTGGAAGAACCCGTTCAGGCGCGTGTCGTACTCGAACGACGGCGACAACAGAAACGGCGTATCGGGAGCAACCCCCGCAGTACGCAGCCAGTCCTCCCAGCCGACAGCCCAACCAGGCACTACACCGGCCGGCGAAACAATCTCCGCGGGCGTGACCTTGACCTGCCAACCTTGCTGCATCATCAGGGCGGACATGATCCGGTCAATGACCGGCTATACCCAAGTTGTAGCCCACCGTCACCACCTCCCGTTCCCCGCGCGGATGGCCCTTGTCCGGTCACCCAGACTCCAGTAGAACATACTTTCGATTGATGGCATCCTGGGTTCATGTTCGGACGATTCAAGGTGCGCCCAGACACCGAAGCCGGCCAGTTCGGCGTGTGGGACGGAGCCAGCAACGGCTGGAGGGGCCGAGGTTCTGAGCGGTATTGCATCTGATCCGGCTTACGGCACATGCGCATCACTGGCGAATCCGCAGGTCGCGGCCACTTCGGTGATGTCAGGTCCACTGCGATTCGACCTCCAGACCTGGCGGTCCGTA
>Ga0193717_1000033_pt1 | contig 164360 bp, 154 predicted proteins | sample U2c2metaG_FD_145900 | JGI IMG/M metagenome (GOLD analysis project Ga0193717, IMG submission 145900) | Soil microbial communities from a riparian zone of the East river system, Colorado, United States - U2c2 | ecosystem: Environmental > Terrestrial > Soil > Riparian zone | place: USA: East...
AATAGCTTCAAAAAATCAATTACTTTCTTATTTTTACCAAAATTAATTCCCCCAAGTTTTGAAAGACACCGCCAAACACCAAGGACTCCGAAACCAGCTTGCCGCATTGCTGAAGGAGAAAGGCATTACGGATAAAAATGTGCTCGAAGCGATCCGGAAAATTCCGCGTCATCTGTTCCTCAATTCGTCGTTTGAAGATTATGCCTACCAGGACAAAGCGTTTCCGATTGGCGCCGGACAGACGATTTCGCAACCCTATACCGTAGCTTTCCAAAGCCAGCTGCTCGAAGTGAAGAAAGACCACAAAATCCTGGAGATCGGAACCGGCTCGGGCTACCAGACTGCGGTTTTGTATATGATGGGCGCGAAAGTATATTCGGTGGAAAGGCAGAATGAATTGTTTAAGCAGACTTCGGTTTTGTTGCCGAAACTCAATATTCGTCCGAAACATTTGTCCTTTGGCGACGGCTATAAAGGATTGCCGAACCACGCGCCGTTCGACAGCATTATCGTCACCGCCGGTGCGCCGATTATCCCGAAACCGTTGATGGCACAACTGAAAATAGGAGGCAGGCTCGTGATTCCGATTGGCGAAGACCATCAGATTATGACCATGCTCATCAGGAAAAATGAGACGCAATTTGAAAAACATGAGTTTGGTGAATTCCGTTTCGTACCTTTATTGGAAAACAAGAACTAATATGAAGAAATTACTACTCGCTGTATTCTTATTCCCGCTTGCGATTTCCGCCCAGGGTTATACCAGTTATTTTACCGGAAATACGACAAACATCACGACCGTTCCCGAACAGGGCGTCTGTATGATGGGCGGCGCGACCGAACACGACAATGCGATGATCTGGCTTTTGCAGAAAGCGCATGGCGGCGATGTGGTCGTTTTGCGCAGTTCGGGAAGCAATGGCTATAATAATTATTTATATTCGGAATTGGGTGTGAATGTGAATTCGGTCGAGACTTTGGTGATCACTTCTGTAGCCGGTGCGACGAATCCATACGTGCTGGATAAGGTTGCCAACGCCGAAATGATCTGGTTTGCTGGCGGCGACCAATATGACTATGTTTCTTACTTTAAGGACAACGCGCTCGAAGACCTGATTAACGCGCACATCAATGTGAAACACGCGCCTATTGGCGGAACCAGCGCCGGAATGGCGATTTTGGGCGGGAAGTATTTCCCTGCACAGAATGGTTCGGTGACTTCTGCGGAAATGCTCGTCAATCCCTACGATTTGGAAGGAACGCTTGGTGCCGACGACTTCTTGTCAGTTCCGTTCCTGCACGATGTCATTACCGATACGCATTATGATTATTACCAGAGAATGGGCAGGCAATCGGTGTTTTTAGGCCGTTTGCAGCAGGATTTGCAACAGGACGTAAAAGGAATCGCATGCAATGAATACGTTGCTGTTTGCATCGGCACCGACGGCATCGCGCATGTTTACGGCGATTATCCGAATTATCAGGAATTCGCTTATTTCATCCAGCCCAATTGCGCCAATAGCGGAACTGCTGAATTCTGCGTTCCCGGACTCGCATTTACGTGGAACTATGGCGGGCAGGCGATGAAAGTCTATAAAGTTCCCGGAACGATGAACGGTACGAATTACTTCGACGTTAACAACTGGGAAAATGCGATCGGTTCGGGCGGAAGTTGGGAAAACTGGTCGGTTGATTTCGGAAATTTGAGCATGGTACCGGGAACTGCGCCGCAATGTAATCTGGCAACGACCCAATTTGACGCTTTGGGGATTTCGGTTTTTCCGAATCCGTTCGCTGATTTTATAAACCTCGAAGGTGCTGAGAACGCTTCGGTTTCGGTTTATGATGTGTTAGGGAAGAAAGTTTTCGGCATCGACAATTTCAAAGGCAATCGCATCGATACTTCTTTATTTTCACGCGGGTTGTATTTTGTAAAGATCCAAAAAGAAGGCAATATAGTTACCAGGAAAATGATTAAAAACTAATAGTCTATTTTGGAAGGTTTCCAATATTGCGAAAATCTTCCATCTTATTTTTCAACGCATTCATTTCTTCAAATAATCTCTCGAGCGAATCCGGTTTTGCTTCGGGTTGCGGCGGCGTGAGTTCGGCTATGGCTTCGTGAAGCGCTTTCAGGGCAAATTCCTCACCTTCCAATTCATATAGGATTTTCTCTTTAAGCCAGGCCGTCATTAAGGTTTCAAGATCGATATCGAGTAATTCCGCCAACTTTAGGATTTGCGCTTTCGTAGGTTTTCGCTGCCCGTTCTCAAACTTGCTGATCAGCGCCTGGTCGATTTTGAGCAGTTCGGAGACTTCACGTGTTTTCAGCCCTTTCTTTTCCCGGGCATTTTTGAGTAATGCTTTCATGTGGTGCTGTTTTCGGAAAAAGTGCTGGATTATTTATAGGCTTTCTTAATCCTGTCGAGGTCGCGCTTCGTATCCTGTTCTTTCAAAGATTCACGCTTATCATAGGTTTTCTTTCCTTTGCAGAGCCCGATTTCAAGTTTGGCCATCCCTTTTTCATTGGTGAATAATTTGAGCGGAATGATTGTCAGTCCTTTCGTCTGCACACTTCTGTGAAGGCCTTTCAGTTCACGCCTGTTCAGCAATAGCTTCCTTTCCGTGCGCGCTTTGTGGTTGAACTGGTTCCCGAACGCATATTCCTCAATGGAAGTATTGATGGCGAATAGCTCGCTTTCGGTGTTGAATTCGCAGAAACTTTCAGTAATCTGCGCCTTGCCCAGCCGTATCGATTTGATTTCGGTTCCCGTAAGCACAATGCCGGCCGTATAGGTTTCGATGATTTCATAATCGAACCGTGCGCGTTTGTTGAGGATGTTGACTGTTTTGAGCATAGCCGCAAAGGTAAGTACAAATTGCCTTAAACCCAAAACCGATTCCTATGGAATTTCGGCCGGGCTGTTAATAAATCAAAAACCATCAGTATCATGCCGATGGTTTTTTTATTGTTTGATATTGCGTTACTTTTGCCCCATGAGTAGCAAAGATCCACTTCACGGCATAACGCTTCAGAAAATCCTGGAGCAATTGGTGGCTTATTATGGTTTCGACACTTTAGGTGAACTGATAAAAATCAAATGTTTCACCGCCAACCCGAGTATCAAATCGAGCCTTACTTTTCTTCGGAAAACCGATTGGGCGCGAAAACAGGTAGAGGATCTGTATGTCAAAACCCTGCCTAAATTCCCAAAACCTTAATTTTCGGCAATCCCTTTCCATCTTTTGATGTAAATCGCAATCAGGTACATCGCAAAAATAATGATCCCGACATTGATGCCTGCAAAAACAGAATCGTTAGCCTCAAGCCAGTCGTGCATTGGCGTGTTGACGTATTTGAGATTGTCGCCGACCCTTACCGTTTTCGGATAATCGAATAATTTGGTGATCAGTTCATAAAATATCGGAAGGAATGCGCCAAACGACCAAAGCATGAGGTTGAGTGAAATCCCCGACAATTCCTTGCTTCGGTTTTTGTTCACCACTACTAAAAAATGCGCGATTATCGCCATGATGGCCAGCATCCAAAAACCGAAGAATACATAAGTCGAATCGAAAATCGCTGCGAAAATTCCGGTTAGGATCCACAAAACCCCAAGGCTGACCAATGCGATGAGCCAGTTTCTCCTGTCGGTCACTTTAAAAGCAAACAGCAGCATGGCGAACGAGAGCGAAAGGTAGAGCAACACAAGCGCCGTGTCATCTTCAATAAGCGGCTGATCCCAGCTTTTGGAGAATTTCTGGTAGTTTGCAAAAAGCGCATTTTGCGGCAGGTTGTATTTATAGGAATTGGAAACTGCTTCCACCACATAATCGTTTTCATCAGTACCGAGGTATTTTTTAGAGGTTCGGCCAACTTCCTCATATTTGATAAACGATGGATAATTGTAGGTGAGTTCTAACCATTTTTCCGCTGTAAGGTTGGTCTCGAGATGGTGCTCTTTTACGATCGCGAAATAATCCGCCATCATTTTCTTTATGGCCTGCCGGTTGTCGTCCTGCATCCAGGTTTTGACTCTCGATTCGAGATGCTTTCCGGAATTTATCTGGAAATATTCCATCGATTTGTTGATCAGTGAATTTTGGGAATACCGCTGCCTTTTGTAAAGGATGGTGCTTAAGGTATCGCCTTCGGGGCCTTGATGGTCGTAGCTTCCGACGATAAATACCGACGCCATCGAAATGGTCTCGCATCTTTTCTCAATTTCCTCCTTGCTGTAATAGCTCCTGATTTTGAGCGTTTTTCCGGTAACGTACGTCAATGAATAGGTAATGTTGAGCAGGCAGATTAAAAAGATGATCAGCCATTCTTTATACAAAGCTGCGCTCGTGAGCCTGTAAAAGGATTTATAGGCGTTGTTCCTGGCATAATAAACGAGCCACATGACGAAGAACAATATGGTCACCAGAATGCTGAAGAAAATGACAATGCCGCTTCCGATGCCGTCATCATATTGGTTTTCGCTGGCGAAATTTACGGTTCCGTCGAAATAACCGATGAAGAAGAAGAGAATGTGCAGCAGCAATGCTATCGAAACCGCCGGAACCACTTTGGTATTCCACAATAGCGGATGGTTTATGAGTAAATATTTTTGGACTTTTTTGAACATGGCAGGTGGTTTTAGGAAACAAAAAATCTTCGGGTTGAATTGGAAATATTCCTGAAATACAGCAGCGGAATCTTATTTTCGACCACAATCCGCATAAAATCGTATGGTGAAACCGATTCGGGTAGCGTAACGATAAATGTCCCGCCGTTGAATTGCAATGAAACCATCCCATATCTTTCAAACAAATCGCCGAGCTGGCTTTGTGTCCAGTCGCTTTCAAACTCAATCACCAGATTATTTTCAACAACCTGCTGCCCGCCTTCGTTAACCACTTCATTATGAAGGTTTTTCTGGAGGCCGTTCTTGAGAAAAATCACCTGATCGGAGGTCTTTTCCACTTCATACAATTGCTGCGAACTCAACACAATCCCAATCGGGCGGAACGGTGATTTGGCGATCGCCCTGAAATCTTCCAACACCGTCTGCTGCGCAAGGATATCAAGGTTGGCCAAAGGTTCGTCAATCAAAAGTATTTTGGGTTTCCGCAACAGCATTCTGGCAAGCTCAAAACGCATCTTATAACCCGAAGAAAGACTTTTCCATTGGTAATTCCTGAATTTTCGCAAGCCGAGGCGCGTAATGACCAGGTCGACCAAAAGTTCATTTTCCTCGGGTTTGTAGGCATAACTCGCTGCGGTAAACTGCAGGTTTTCAAATACCGGCCCGTACCAGGTTTCCGTGCGTTGCGGAATGTAAACCAGGTGCGTCCGCAAATCAAATGGGTCGCCATACGCAAAATGATATTCCAGATTTCCTTTGGTCGGAAACAATTCGCCGCAAAGCAAACGCAGCAAAGTGGTTTTCCCGTTGCCGTTTTCGCCCACAAGCCCAAGGATTTCGCCTTGCTTCAGCTCCATATGGATAGGGCCGAGGGCAAACCGTGAATAACCGTAAGATTTCACAATGCCTTTTGCGGAGACCAGTGTTTTCGCCTCAGCGATCGGTTTTTGCGAAAGGGTGGCGTATAATTCGTTTAAAACCGTATCGTATTTTTCTTTCCATTCCTCCTTGTTTTTAGAATTACGGTCGAGCCATTCGAGAAATGCGGTGGTTTTTTTGTAGTGGGAAATGTCTTCGGTATCCAGGGTCAAATCGATGATCCGTTTGGTCAGGATCGTATAATCTTCAAACTTCAGGAAGTTTTGCAATTCCTGAAACTGCTTTTCAAACTCATTCATATGGGTGCTTTATTTTTTGAAATTGCGCTTTAGGAGCGAATAGATTACGGTATCGATGAATTTCCCATCGAAGAACTCATTCTCCTTTAGGTGCGCTTCTTTGACAAAGCCGTTTTTCTCAAGTACTTTTGCAGAGGCATAATTCTCAGGGTCGATAATCGCCTCGATGGAATGCAACTGCATCACTTCGAAACCATATTCGACGACTTTCTTAACGGCTTCTGTCACAATGCCTTTGCCTTGCGCATCGGGATGGATCATATAGCCGATTTCTGCGCGGTAATTTTCGGGTTTGATGCGGTAATGGCCGATAACGCCGAGCAGCGTATCGTCGTCTTTGAGCGTGATGGCCCAGTTAATACCCTCGTTGTTTGCGATTTTGTCCTCGATCATACGAATGTGCTCAAGGGCTTCGTCGGTATTGGTGAGTAAAGGTCTTGGGATAAATTTCATCGTTTCCGGGTTGGAACGGATGGCGAAAACCCGATTGGCATCTTCCTGTTTCACGCGCCTTAACAAAAGCCTTTCGGTTTCCAGTTCGTGAAACGGGGTAAAATTGATGTCTAACATTTACGGATTCTTATTTAAAAAATCTAGGATTTTTTTGTTTACGATTTCAGGCTGGTCGACACTCAGGAAATGCCCGGCATCCGGAATTACAGCGGTTTCAACATGTGGGATCATTTCAGCGGCTTTTTCAAGAATGTCCACATCATTGATGACATCATGGTCGCCAACCAGTACCAGCACCGGAATCTTTAATGATTTCAGTTCGGCTTCGTCAAACTTAACCATTTTCATCAAATCTGGCTTACTTCTGCCATATTTATTTGCCAAATAAAATTGCTCCTTGTATTTATTATCGACCTGATCGGGGCAAAAGGAGAATTCATTGAAGAAAATCTTGAGTTTTTTACGGCTCGGAAACATTTTGAGAAACAACGCCGACATGGCCTTTCCTAATTTATCGACCCCGCCAAAAGTTTGCGCCGGACTCAATAATACGAGTTTTCCTATTTTATTATTTTCCTGCAAAGCGAGCAGGGTCGCCACCCAGCCGCCGCGCGATGCCGCCACGATATCAATGTTTTTCATGCCCAAATCGTCGAAGACCTCGTTGTAGAAAACGATCATTTGTTTGGGATTCATCTCTTTGACATTGGCGACAGATTTCCCGGTTTCCATCGGATAATCAATGGCATAGATGCGGTATTTTTTGCTGAAAGCCTTGACATTCGGGTACCACATCGTCGAACTGGCATCTGTTCCGTGAAGCAGCACCAGCGGGTTGCCGTTCTTTGGGCCGCTCATAATCACATGCGCCGATCCGAAACTCGTCTTTACGTCGGTTTCCTCAAATTTGACTTTCCAAAGCTTGAGCGTGGTATTATAGGAGCGGATGTATTTGTCTTTTCCGGCACGGGTTGGGAAAACAAAATCGTTGGAGGTTTTAGAAATGGCGCAGGAAGACAGCAATATTCCGGAAACAAATAGCAGCAGTATATTTCGCATCGAAAAGGAAAAGATTGATTAGTAAAGTCTGAGCAATATTATCACTTATACGCCTGGGATGTGTTATGTAAAGGCGGGAAAATTGTTTGAAATTTGCATGTTTCAGAAGAGAATCAGTAGGTTTCGATGGTGAATCTGGCATGGAAATTTGCTGCGGGCTGGAGTATCTGGATGCCTTCCTTTTCAAAAATAGTACCATTCGAATCGGCGCTGTCGGAATACCCAAACCAGGGTTCGATGCAAAGGAACGCCGCATTTTCTTTGGTCCATATTCCAAGATTCGGAAAGCCGGTAAAGTTCACTTTAACAACAGGTTTCGAGTTTTTCATTATTGTAAGCGATTTAGACTGCAGCGTTTTGAAAATCAATGCGTCGTTTTCAAACAATCGGTAATCCAATGGAAATTGCCCGTCCGAAAGCCGGATTTCATCCGTCTGGTCAGAAATCAGGTCGTTTTCGAGCAAATGGAATTGCAGAGTCTCGTCTTTTTCCATGGCAATGGCGTAATCCGAAAAATTCCCGGGCAATGCAAAAGCCGGATGCGCACCAATCGAAAAAGGCATTGCTGTTTCATTTTTGTTGGAAACTTTATACGCGATTTCAATCCCATTATCAAGCAACGTATAGGTGATCTGCAATTCGAAATGAAAAGGATACATTTTTAATGTTTCCTCCGATGAGGCTAACGAAAAAGTGACGCTGCTTTGGGTTTGTTGGATGATCTCAAAATCCATATCACGGGCAAAACCATGCCTTGACAGTGTATAGCTTTGGTTGTTGTAAGTGAAACTATTGTTTTTCAAAGTGCCGACGATTGGGAAAAGAACTGGGGAGTGCTTACCCCAAAATTCCGGATTTCCTTCCCAGATATATTCTTTTGCAGGGCCGTTTTTGAGCGAAACCAACTCGGCGCCTCTGGAATTTATTGTTGCGGTTAAGCCTGATTTCGTGAGCGTTGTATTCAAGGTGAAAGCGAAGTTTATGGGTTTTTTCTTGTTTCGTAAATATATTTCATTAATTTTATTCTCCCAACAAATCTATTAGTAAATAAAAACCCTACATTATGACTACCCAATTTGAAACCATCGAAAAGGAAAAAATCAATTTCCTCCGATTCCCCAAAGCCGAAGTTCTCGACGATAATGATGCCATCGGGCAGCGCGTATCCGATCTAAACCGGGCGCTCGCGCTGGGAAACCTCGAACATTCCAAAACAAAAATCTTCTTTGAAGACAGCCATTCCAAAAAGGTTGTAGAAACTACCGTCTGGGCCGTTACCGATAATATGGTAGTGCTCAAGAAAGGCTCGTCGATACCCATTAACCGAATTTATAGATCTTTGTAGAGAGGATAAGCGCCAACAATTAGTTGGCGTTTTTTTTTATACGGCAATTTCGCGGCAATAATTTTATTTGGGTATTTTTACAGAATATTATTCCTTTAAGCCGGTTTGCAGTAACAATACAACATCCGGAGACACTAACAGGAAAACTAACAACCCATTTATGAAAAATACAGTTGCAAAAGCCATAGTCCTTTTGGCTTTAACCTGTTCTGTTTTACCTGCAATCGCACAGAACGGTCCGGTTTCAAAGTATGATTATCAAGCCTTGTTTGCACCCGATTTCTATACCAAAAACGGAACCGAAACACGCTCCGCCAGCGGCCAACCGGGTCCGAAATACTGGCAGAACAGGGCAGACTACCAACTGTCGGCCAGCCTGAATGATAAAAACAGTGAAATCACCGGATCGGAAATCCTGACTTATACCAACAACAGCCCTGAAAAATTATCCTTTTTATGGATGTACCTCGACCAGAACTTATTCCGCGACGATTCCCGCGGCAATGCGCTCATTCCGCTTACGGGAAGCCGCAATGGAGCGAGAGGCCAGGTTTTTGAAGGCGGCCAGAAAATTAAATCGGTCAAAGCAATTTCAGTTTCCAATGGGAAAGCCACCGAAACGGATCTCAAATATGCCATTTACGACACCAGGATGCAGGTATTTCTTCCACAGGATATCAATGCTGACGGCGGCAATGTAAAAGTAAAAATAGATTTTTCCTTTATTTCCCCGATTTATGGATCAGACCGCTCGGGCGTTGAAGAAACCAAAAACGGGAAGATATTCGCCATCGCACAGTGGTATCCGAGAATGTGCGTTTTTGACGATATCCGCGGATGGAACACCAATCCGTATCTCGGCGCCAGCGAGTTCTATCTCGAATACGGCGATTATGACATCAACATTAAGGCACCTTCAGACCATATTGTCGTTTGCTCGGGCGAACTCGTAAATGCTTCCGAAGTGTATACCGCAGAACAGCAGAAACGCTGGGCTGCCGCTGCAAAAAGCGAAAAAACCGTAGTGATAAGAAGTGCTGATGAAGTAACCAATCCGGCTTCACGGCCTTCGGGCAAAGCAACATTAGACTGGCATTTCAAATTAAAGAATGCCCGCGATGCTTCCTGGGCTTCGTCTGCGTCGTTCATCGTAGATGCCGCGCGTATCAACCTGCCAAGCGGGAAAAAGTCATTGGCGATTTCAGCCTATCCGATTGAAAGCTCGGGAAATGATGCCTGGAGCCGCGCCACCGAATATACCAAGACTACGATTGAGAATTACTCCAGGCGATGGTTCGAGTATCCTTATCCAGCGGCTACAAATGTGGCGAGCAACGCCAGCGGAATGGAATATCCCGGAATTGTTTTCTGTGGGTCCGATTCAAAAAAAGACGATTTGTGGGGTGTAACCGACCATGAGTTCGGCCACAGCTGGTTTCCTATGATCGTCGGTTCTAATGAACGGCTGTATGGCTGGATGGATGAAGGTTTCAACACATTCATCAATTCGATCAGCGACGACGATTTCAATAATGGGGAATACAGGGCTCCGGTGCAGGATATTAACCGGGCTGCAAAATACATGACCAATCCGGATCTCGAAACGGTTATGACCACGCCTGACGCCATGCGCGAAAACAGCATCGGAACCTTACTTTATTACAAGCCGGCAGTAGGGTTAAATTTACTGCGCGACCAGATTCTGGGCCAAGAGCGCTTTGATCTTGCTTTCCGTACCTATATTGCGCGCTGGGCGTTCAAACACCCGACCCCGGATGATTTTTTCAGGACGATGGAAAACGTTGCAGGTGAAGATCTCGGCTGGTTCTGGAGAGGCTGGTTTATCAACAATTGGCGTTTGGACCAAAGCATCGGCAAGGTCAAATATTTCAAGAACGATCCAGCAGAAGGTGTCGTCATTACGATTGACAATCTTGAGAAAATGGCCATGCCGGTCGTACTCGATATTAAAATGAAGAACGGCGCAACCGACCATGTGACGATTCCGGTTGAAATATGGCAACGCAACAAAAGTTGGACCTTTAAGCACAATTCAACCACTGAAATTGAAAGTATAACAATCGATCCGAACCATGTATTCCCTGATTTTAATAGTGACAACAACAGTTGGATTGCGGGTAAAGATGTCCTTGAAAAAGACCTGGATCTGCAGCCTTACCTTGGCGTTTATTCCAACAAGCAGGACAAATTTACATTCACAGAGGAAAACAACATCCTGTATGCGCAATACAAAGGCCAACGCCCATTTCCGTTAGAGGCTGACGGTAAGGACAAATTTAAGGATGACACGAACTTCAGTATTCAATTCAGCGAAGACAAATCGTCGTTTGTTTACACGCAAGGCGGAATAGTGGTGACTTATACGAGGGAGAAATAATATTGAACCGTCGCGAAGAAAAGATTTTCTACAATAAAAAAACACCTGCATTTACAGGTGTTTTCTTTTTTTAATTTTATCCATTCCGAACTATTCAATATTGAAATTAATCGGGTAATTGTAAAGGCAGCGGACCGTTTTGCCGTTTTCCTGTGCCGGTATCCATTTTTCATTGAAGGCAGAAAGCACGCGAACCGCTTCGAGTTTTAAGCTTTCTGTCTGTTTGGCTTCGTATTGTTTTTCTTCCTCGGTGGCGATCTTTACCTGTTCGGAAACCACGAGATCTTTAACACTGATGTAAAAGGTGCGCACATCACTCATGCTGCCATCGGGCTCAACGATGAAACTCGCGAATATTTTGATTTTCTTATTCTTAAGGTCGGGAAATTTGAAATTATTGCTGATAAACGCCGAAAGCGTAAACATGCCGTTCTTTAACTGCGGCTTTGCATCGACATCGGGTGTGCGGAAAACTTTCTCGTTGCTGTCGGCTTTGTCAACCGCGCCAGGCTGTGCCGACACGACCATGGCAGAGCAGGAGAGCAGTAAAAAAAAATATTTTTTCATCAAGGATTTTTTTCAAATATAAATATTTTTTTGGTTTGCAGAACAGATAAGCGGCTCAATTCCATCAAAATGAAATGATATGCCATAAAAAAAACCGGCATTGCTGCCGGTCTTATTGTCAATCTTCGTAATAGTTGAAGTCTCCTTCGTCATCCGAGAGCAGTATCTCGACTTTGGTGTTCGTATCCATTTTTTCGTTGATACTGTCTTTCGTTTGAAACGATACGTTAATGAGCCTTTTTCTGCTTCTGAGCAGCGTCATCAGTCTTTCGACCAACTTCGACTCATCAATATTAATAAAATTCTCTTCATCGTTAAGGAGCCTTCCCGGTATTTTGACCGTGACATTTGTTTTGTCCATAAATCTATTTAATTGATTAAAGTTGACTATTCGCATAGCAAGTCAAACAATTGGACAATATAAAATTAACGCACAAACGGCGGTTTTCGTGTTAAATAAGCAGGAATATCTTATACAATTTCGTTTATCAAATCAATTCTTTTAATTTTCGTCAGCATTATTCACCAGATCGGTCTGGTTCCTGAAAACCAACTGCCCATCAAACGCATCAATCAGGATAATGCTGTCGGTCGCTACTTTTCCGGAAAGGATCTCTTTCGAAAGCTGGTTCAATACATCCCTCTGGATCACCCGTTTCACCGGCCTTGCCCCAAACTGCGGATCATAGCCTTTTTCAGATAAATACGCAATCGCCTCAGGTGTCGCATCCATCGTGATGCCTTGCTGCGCGAGCATTTTGGTGACCGATTTCAATTGCAGCCCGACAATTTCTTTGATGTTGCCTGTGGTTAGCGGCGTAAACATTACGATCTCATCGATACGGTTGATGAATTCCGGGCGCACTGTTTCCTTAAGCAGCCCGAGGATCTCAATTTTTGCCGCTTCGGTCGCCGCTTCGATACCGCCCTTGAGGTTTTCAAATTTCTCCTGGATGATTCCGCTTCCCATATTGGAAGTCATGATGATGATGGTATTTTTGAAATCGGCAAGTCGCCCTTTGTTATCCGTAAGCCGGCCTTCATCCAACACTTGCAGCAAAATATTAAAGGTATCCGGGTGCGCTTTTTCAATCTCATCCAAAAGGATTACGGAATAGGGTTTCCTTCGCACGGCTTCGGTCAATTGGCCGCCTTCATCATAACCCACATATCCCGGAGGCGCGCCTACCAAACGGCTCACACTGTGGCGTTCCTGGTATTCGCTCATGTCAATCCGGGTCATGGCATTTTCATCGTCGAACAGGTATTCGGCGAGTGCTTTGGCCAATTCCGTTTTTCCGACCCCGGTGGTTCCGAGGAATAAAAACGTTCCGACCGGTTTCTTCATATCCTGCAATCCCGCACGGCTTCTGCGCACAGCATCGCTCACGGCCTCGATCGCTTCTTCCTGGCCAACGACCCTATTGTGCAGTTCGTCCTCGAGCCTTAATAATTTTTCACGCTCGCCCTGCAACATTTTCATAACGGGGATTCCGGTCCATTTGGCTACGACTTCGGCGATGTCTTCGCGTGTCACTTCTTCTTTAATGAGTGAGGTTCCCGATTGGTTTTCCTGCAATTGTTTCTGCAGATCATCCAGCCTGGCTTGTGCTTCTTTAATTTTTCCATAACGTATTTCAGCTACCTTACCATAATCGCCTTCCCGCTCGGCGCGTTCTGCCTCGTATTTAAAGTCCTCGATCTCGGTCTTCACCGCCTGGATTGCATCCACAACATCTTTCTCCGACTTCCATTTGGCAAAAATCTCGTTGCGGTCTTCCTTCATATTGGCGAGTTCCATGCCCAGGCCTTTGAGCTTGCTTTCGTCGTTTTCGCGTTTGATCGCTTCTATTTCGATCTCGAGCTGCATGATCTTGCGGTCGAGTACGTCGAGCTCTTCGGGTTTGGAGTTGATTTCCATCCGAAGTTTAGACGCCGCTTCGTCCATCAGGTCGATCGCCTTATCTGGCAGGAAACGGTTGGTGATGTAACGCTGTGACAATTCCACGGCCGCAATGATCGCATCGTCCTTGATTTGTACCTTATGATGGGTTTCATATTTTTCCTTGATGCCGCGTAAGATGGAAATCGCACTTTCGGTATCGGGCTCGTCGACCATAATTTTCTGGAAACGCCTTTCAAGCGCTTTGTCTTTCTCGAAATATTTCTGGTATTCGTCCAAAGTCGTCGCCCCGATTGCGCGCAATTCGCCACGTGCCAATGCCGGTTTCAGGATATTCGCCGCATCCATCGCGCCTTCGCCGCCGCCGGCTCCAACCAAGGTATGGATTTCGTCTATGAAAAGCACAATGTCACCTTCGGCGGAAGTCACTTCTTTTACGACTGCTTTGAGCCGTTCCTCAAATTCCCCTTTGTATTTGGCTCCGGCTATGAGTGCGCCCATATCCAAAGAAAAAACGATCTTGTCCTTTAAGTTTTCGGGAACGTCGCCGTCAACAATCCTATGTGCCAACCCTTCTGCGATTGCCGTTTTACCGACACCGGGTTCACCCACGAGCATCGGGTTGTTTTTGGTTCGCCGCGTCAGGATCTGCAGCACGCGACGGATTTCCTCATCGCGCCCGATAACCGGATCGAGCTTTCCGTCTTTGGCAAGCTCGTTGAGGTTTTTGGCGTATTTGTTTAAGGCGTTGTAGTTTTCCTCGGCCGAGGCGGAAGTCACCCTTTCGCCTTTGCGCAGTTCCTCAATCGCCGATTGCAGGCCTTTTTCGGTGACGCCCTGATCCTTTAAGATTTGCGCCACTTTGCTTTTCGACTTGAAGATCGCCAATATTAAATGTTCGATCGAAACGTATTCGTCGTTCATTTTTTTTGCGATGATTTCTGCCTCGTTCAAAGTGGCATTGGCATCGCGCGAAAGGGCGAGGTTACCTCCCGAAACCTTCGGGAAGCTTTGTATGGTACTGTCGAGGATTTGTTCAAACAGCGGCACGTTCACATTGAGCTTCTTGAGGATAAAAGGCGCCACGTTCTCATCGACCTCAAAAATCGCCTTAAAGATGTGCTCATTCTCAATTTGCTGCTGCCCATAGCTTTGTGCGAGCAATTGTGCCTGCTGCAAAGCTTCCTGGGATTTAATGGTTAATATATTTATATTCATAATTCGTTAATTTAAATACTAATGGATTTGTGTTTTGTAACTTTACCGCCGCATTTCAAATTGCATTCCAATACGAATAATCTGACTTTTTGTCCATAACTCCTTGATTTGTAATGACAAAAAGTCGTAAACTACGACATTATGGGTTTTTTCAACAATACAGCCGGAAATTCAGGGACAATGGAGTGGGAGACGCTCAGCGATGTTTCCCAGCTCGACGATATCATCGAAGCCTCGAAAGAAAAACCGGTCGTGATCTTCAAGCACAGCACGCGCTGCAATATCAGCAGAATGGCGCTGAGGCAGTTCGAAAACGAATTCGACCTGAAAGATAAAGTTACGCCCTATTTTTTAGATTTGCTCGCTTACAGGGAAGTTTCGAACGGAATTTCACAGCGATTTAACGTGATGCACCAATCGCCGCAAGTGCTGCTGATTAAGGATGGCGTTTCGGTTTATGATGTATCGCATGAAGGTATTGATGCGCAGGCTTTGGGGCGGAGAATCTAAACGATTAGCCCCATTTGGCAATAATCTCCAGTAGTGCCGCTTTAAAGCCGGCAAAGAATTTCTTGTCGCGGAAGGAAGGTACTAAAACCTCGTCAACAATCTGTTGGCTTTCCGTCTTATCGATGTTTTTGGAAGTCGAGCAGGAAGTCGATACCTGTACCTTATGCATCTGCAGCGAAAGTACAATACTCAAACCGCCATTTCCATCACGGCCAACGCCCCAGTAATCCGACAGCCCCATAGCATAGCCATTGAGCCCGAAGTAAGGGTAAACGCCGTCTACAATCGCAATGACGATCTCATTGTTGGTTTTGGCCTTGAAGTCTGACATGATCTGCTCCAACCCGGCTGTCTCGGCTGCCGTTAAAATGTTCTGGTAGTCGTTGACAAAGCCCTTGCGCTTCGGGAAGCCTTTGGTTGCAAGCTTTGCAGCGTTTGATTTTGGATCGAATTTTTTCTCGCAGTCTTTACACGGCGCGCAGCCAAGAAAAGCCATCAGGCAGAAAAGCAATAAGCAGTGCTTCATGTTGTTCAGTTTTCTGATGTAAGTTTACGTAAAAATATTTAAATGCGTAATTCGACATTGACGGGAAGCAACGCCGCTATAAAAAAATAAGCCAAAAACTATCGGCGCAAAAATGCCGCCGGAATATTTACTAATTGAAGTTCTCTGCCATAAGATCCGTATACAAGCGGCCGGTGTGGTTTGGGATAAAATGGGCATCATGTCCGTGGTTGGCTTTCATATAAACAGCGAATTGCAGGTCTTCAATCCCGTCGGCCGTCTTTCTGCCCGAATAGACATGCAGCGCCAGCGCATCTTCGGTTTCGACCATACCATCGGCCATCGCAAAGACCGTAAAATATTCCCCCGATCCTGATATTACGGCGAAATAATCCTGGCTTTGTTCCGTCCAGTTCGCCCCCGAAAAGGTAAAATGCTGTTTGTTGTTGTAATCACAGGTAAGCCCCGGGGCAGTCTGGTTTGCAAAAAGAAAGTAATTTTGCCCTGCATCGCTTCCCAAAGAGAAATCGCCCGGAACTGTCGTGGCGGTAAGTTTGGTCGGAGAAGATTTGTAACCACCCGTAATCTGCGGAGGCGTTTGCCCGAAGTGCACTTCGAGTCCCATCGCAACAACCGCATCATAAGCATCGGATCCTGCAAAGTCGCGTAAGAAAGCTTCCGTGCCTCTTTCGGGCTGTGGCGTCACTTCGGCTACCGGAACGGTGTCGTCATCGCTGCTGCATCCGGCAAACAGGATTGTGGCGAGGCAGGTAAAGAATAATTGTTTCATGTTTGTTTTGGTTTATAGCGGTTTCAGACAAACATAAATAAAAAATCCGCCAATTGGCGGATTTTTTTAATGGACAACTAATTATCCATTGTTAATTATCAATTATCCTTTGTTTTTATTTTCTTACAAATGGCGGTAATAATTTACTGCTTACTTCCCCAAAACCAATGCGGATCTCATTGTTCTTGCACCAGCCTTTAAATATCACGGTGTCATTGTCATTGATGAATTTCCGGTCGGTGCCGTCTTTCATCTTAATCGGGTTCTTTCCGCTCCAGGTCAGCTCGAGCATCGATCCGAAACTATCGGGTGTCGGGCCTGAAATCGTACCCGAACCCATCATGTCTCCCGAGTTCACGCGGCAGCCGTTTGAAGTATGGTGGGCCAATTGCTGGCTCATCGTCCAATACATGTATTTGAAGTTGGAATTTGAAACCACAGTCGCTTCACCGCCTTCAGGTTCTATGGAAACCTCGAGGTTGATATCGAAAGCATGCCTGCCTTTTTGCTGCAGATAGGGTAGCGGCGTAGGGTTTTGCTTCGGGCTTTTGGTGCGGAACGGCTCCAGGGCATCCATCGTTACGATCCACGGCGATACCGATGAGGCGAAGTTCTTCGCGAGGAACGGCCCAAGCGGTACGTATTCCCATTTCTGGATGTCGCGCGCGCTCCAGTCATTCAATAAAACCATCCCGAAAATATAATCTTCCGCTTCATGCACGGGGATGTTTTCGCCCATGATGTTGACATCGGTGGTAATGAAAGCGGTTTCCAATTCAAAGTCGATCATCCGCGAAGGCCCGAAAACCGGAGTCCTTTCTCCCGCAGGAACGGTCTGTCCCATCGGTCGGTGCACCGGAATCCCCGAAGGCACAATAGAAGAACTCCTGCCGTGATAACCTACCGGAATGTGCAGCCAGTTGGGTAAAAGCGCATTTTCAGGGTCACGGAACATCATGCCGACATTCGTGGCGTGTTCCTTACTCGAATAAAAATCGGTATAATCGCCGATAAGCACGGGAAGCTGCATTTCGATATCTGCCATGGGGCAGACTACGATTTCGCGGTGTTGCTTGTTGTCTTTGAGTTCTGAATTTCCATTCTCAAAGATCTCTGCGATGCGGTTCCTGACAAGGCGCCAGGTTTTCTTGCCGTCGGAAATGAAATCGTTCAGGGTGTCCTGCATGAACATATCGTCGGTGAGTTCGATGCCCTCAAAATAATTGAGCTGCTGCAAAGCACCGAGGTCAATCGCATAATCGCCAATCCGTGAACCAATCGTAACAACATCGTCTTTTGTAATGAATACGCCAAAAGGAATATTCTGTATGGGAAAATCGCTGTCTTCAGGTACGTCCAGCCACGATTTCAGGCTGGGATTGTTTGCGGATATTGGCATTTGGTGTTGATTTATTTGTTGAAAATTCAGTTATCAAATATATCATTATTGGTTAATCTTACAAACGAAATTCGTATTTTTGGAAAGTTTTTAACGAAATATTATCATATGCAGCACGACGAACAAATTTTCGATTTAATTCTCGAAGAACAGGAGAGACAGATTCACGGATTGGAGCTCATCGCCTCCGAAAACTTTGTGAGCGACCAGGTCATGGAAGCCGCGGGTTCCTGCCTTACAAACAAATATGCCGAGGGTTATCCGGGCAAAAGATATTATGGCGGCTGCGAAGTGGTGGATGTCGTGGAGCAGATTGCCATTGACCGTGCCAAAGCGCTTTTCGGTGCAGCTTATGCGAATGTACAGCCGCATTCGGGTTCGCAGGCCAATACGGCGGTTTATGCCGCGTGCCTGAAACCGGGTGATAAAATATTGGGTTTCGACCTTTCGCATGGCGGACATCTGACACACGGCTCGCCTGTGAATTTCTCAGGTAAATTATACAATCCTGTTTTTTATGGCGTAGAAAGAGAAACCGGACAGTTTGATTACGATAAGATACAGCAAATCGCTTCGGAAGAAAAGCCAAAAATGATCATCGCGGGCGCTTCGGCTTATTGCCGTGATATGGATTTTGAGCGTTTCCGGAAAATAGCCGACAGTGTTGGCGCTTTATTGCTGGCCGATATTTCGCATCCGGCAGGCCTGATCGCCAAAGGACTGATGAATGACCCGATTCCGCATTGCCATATCGTGACGACTACGACCCATAAAACCCTGCGCGGACCGAGAGGCGGCATGATTTTGATGGGCAAGGATTTCGAAAACCCATGGGGATTGACGACGCCGAAAGGAGAAATCAGGATGATGTCGGCGTTATTGGACCTGTCGGTTTTCCCGGGTACCCAGGGCGGCCCATTGATGCACATTATCGCTGCAAAAGCGGTGGCATTCGGCGAAGCCTTGACGGACGAGTTTTTCCATTATTCGATGCAGGTGCAGAAAAATGCCAAAGCGATGGCCGAAGCGTTCCTGAAAAGAGGTTATAACCTGATTTCGGGCGGAACCGACAACCACATGATGCTGATCGATTTGAGAAATAAGAATATCACAGGGAAAGAAGCGGAGAACGCATTGGTTCGCGCCGAAATCACCGTAAATAAGAATATGGTGCCGTTTGACGACAAATCGCCATTCGTCACTTCGGGAATCCGTATCGGGACTCCGGCCATCACGACACGTGGACTGGTGGAATCGGATATGGAAACGATTGTGGATTTGATCGACCGGGTTCTGATGAACCACACTAATGAGGAAATCATCGCGGAAGTTGGCGAAGAAGTCAACGAAATGATGAGTGACCGCGCGATTTTCGTTTTCTAAACAGCCTGTAACAAATAGATAAAACCTGCACTAATACTGCAGGTTTTTCTTTTTTATAAAGTTTTTCGTAAAATAAATAACCTAATAATTCATTCGTACGAAAAATTTCCTACCTTTGAAATATCAAAACAAGAATCATGGAAAAGAACATGCAGACCGAGCCTACAAAATCCGAACTGGAAATTCTCCAGGTGCTTTGGCAATTCGGGCCGTCAACGGTGCGTTTTGTAAACGACCAGCTCAATGAGCAGAAAAGGGCCGTGCAATATACGTCTACGCTAAAGCTCATGCAGATTATGGCCGAGAAGGAAATGCTCACCACCGACAAATCGAGCATGAAACACATTTACAGTCCGGCGATCGGGGAGAATAAGACCAAGGGTTTCCTGCTTGAGAAATTCGTCGACAATATGTATAACGGATCGAGCTCCAATCTCGTGATGCAACTGCTCGGAAACAAAAAGACGTCGCAACAGGAAATTGACGAAATCAGGAACATGCTCGACAAGCTCGAGAATAAATAGGCGTTTTAATCATCAATCACCCGAGGCGCAGCCGAACTGTTTGGAGCGCAGCGGAAAAAATCAACCAACAAAATCTTCAATTATGGAATTCAACGACATCTTACTAAAAGCCATTTCCTGGACGCTGGTGCATTCGGTTTGGCAGGGATTTGTACTGGCTTTGCTGGCCGGGATTGTAATCCTGTTGACGCGAAAATCTGCTGCGGCGATCCGTTACAACCTGCTTTCGGCACTGCTTGTTCTTTTTGTAATGGCTGCCGCGACGACATTTAATTATGAATATCAGGACAAGGATGTTGAAGTCGTTACGCGGTTCAACCTGCCTGAAGTTGTCGCCAATTCGGAAATGGGCAGCGTGATTAAGATCAACAGCACTTCGGCCATTTCAGATGTCATCATCAATTTTCTCAACGCCAATGCGAACTGGATCGTGATGCTGTGGTTCCTCATATTTGCGATAAAGGTGTTCGGCATCTGCAGCAGCTTCAGCCAGATTTACAGGATACGGAATTACAGGACATTGCCTGCGCCCGATCATTGGAACCAACGGCTGTTGGAATTAAGTCGGCGCATCGGGCTCCAAAAACACATCACCCTGCTCGAATCACAGCTTGTAAAAGTGCCTTCGGTGACCGGATTTTTCAAGCCGATGCTATTGGTTCCGGTTGGCATGTTTGCGAATTTGCCACAGGACGAGATTGAGGCGATCCTGCTGCACGAACTCGCACACATCAGGAGAAAGGATTATTTCATCAACATCCTGCAAAGTTTTATAGAGATTGTGTTTTTCTTTAATCCGGGCGTGCTTTGGCTGTCGTCTGTGTTGAAAGAGGAACGTGAAAACTGCTGCGACGATATTGCCATTTCGGCGACCGGAAATAAGACGCGTTTCGTGCATGCGCTCGTTTCTTTTGAGCAATACAACAGGAACAGCGAATTGGTTATGGGCTTTGGCGGCAACAAAAACCACCTGCTCAACCGTGCGAAGCGCATCATCCACAATAATAACAAATCCCTGAATGCGATTGAGAAAACGTTCCTTTCAATGAGTTTTGTCGTGGTTGCCATAGCGATGATTGCGTGTTCGAATGCGAAAATGGGCCACGGTGAAAATAGTCCGATGACTGCGGCACAAGTCAGGGAGGCCGACAGGGAAGCGACAAAAGCGGACAAACTGGCACAACAATTCGATTCCGAAGCCAAAAAAGCTGATGCCTTAGCAGATGTTGCAACAGCAACTGTCGATTCTGCCACCACGATCGCCAATGCCGCCGATGTTGCAGAACGTCAGGCAGATATCGACGCTGCGAAGGCCGATGTAGCAGCAAAAAAATATTCACAAACGGTACGCACCATAAATTCACAAACCAAAACAGACCAGTCGATTGAAAGCGAGACAGTCACGTATGACTCGGGATATCCGGTATCGAACAACCGCAATGTTTCCATCCGCACCGGCATTTCGGGCGAAAACCTTCCGGATAATATCAATGTCGACCAGTTGACCAGCAGTATCATTTCCGACCTGATCGCTGAAAACATCATCATTACGACGGCCAATCTTTCGTATAAACTTTCCGACAGCAACCTTATTGTCAATGGCATCGTGCAGCCCGAGAACAAATTCCGGAAAGTAAAGGAAAAATATATGAAACCGAATGTGCATGCCATCTGCTACAATTATGAGATTTCAAATAAGTTTTGCGTAGGCAAATAAATCGACAGCCCTAAAAAAATATCAATCAATCATCAATCAAAAAATGAATCTATGTATGACTTCTTTAAATGGAGCATGGTTTTCCTGCTGTGCTGTGGCTTTGCAAATGCTCAAAACGATGGAAAAATCACAGGGAAAGTCCAAACCCCCGATGGCAAGCCTGCCGAATCCATCACCATCACGTTGCTATTGGCCGACAATTCTATTGCTAAGATAGAAGCCACACAAGCTGACGGCAGTTTTGAACTGTCCAATCTCGAAGACAATACCTATCAGGTTGCGATTGACCATCCGGGGTACAAAACGTTTACGAGCCATCCGATCCTTATCAGCCAGCAAACAGTCGCACTTGACCCGATTGTACTGGAAAAGGAGCAGGCCAACACACTCAATGAAGTCAGCGTGGTCGGCAAAAAAGCCTTCGTCGAATACAAAATGGACAAGACCATCGTGAATGTCGATGCGATGCTTTCCAATGCGGGAACCGACGCGATGGAAGTGCTCGAGAAATCCCCGGGGATTGTGGTCGACCAAAACGGGACAATCACTTTTAAGGGCAAAAGCGGCGTCATGGTTTTTATTGATGACAAGCCGACTTATCTGTCGGGCGCCGAACTCGAGGCTTACCTGAAATCGTTGCCTGCAAGTACGCTTTCGCAGATAGAGTTCATGACCAATCCGCCTGCAAAATACGAAGCTGCCGGTAGCGCGGGCGTAATCAACATCAAAACCAAAAGGAGCAAATCCAAAGGCTTTAACGGCAGTGCGACTTCTAGGCTTTCACAGGGGAAACGCACGCACACCAGAAACGGGCTGAACCTCAATTACAAAAACGACAAGATCAGGCTGTATGGAAATGCAGGTTATGCGACGCAGGAATTCCTGACGGATCTGTATATTTTCCGCGATTACAAGAATGACGATGGGAGTACGAAATCGCTTTTCCACCAGAATACGATGATCGACAATACGGTGAATACCGGCAACGCGAAAATCGGGATGGATTATTATGCGTCTGAAAAAACCACCTGGGGCATCAGCCTGAGCGGGCTCACAAAAACGGGTACGGATAAATCCGATGGCAGCAGCAGGCTCACCAATGCGGCCTCGGTCCTGGATTCGACGATTATTGCCGACAATAAGGAAAAGAAAAAATTCAGGAACGGCGGCGTAAACCTGAATTACAGCCATGAATTTGACAGCATCGGGAAGAAATTCTCTGCCGATGTGGATTTCCTGACCTATTCGGACGACACCGACCAGCGTTATCGCAATTACATTTACCAACCCGACAATACGCTCAGCAGCAGCGATGAGTCGACAGGAAAATTGCCTTCGAAGATCAATATCTATGCGTTTAAGATGGATTATAGCAACCCGTTGAAAAAAGAGGCGCTTTTTGAAACCGGTTATAAGATCAGCTATTCCAAAACGGACAACGTTGCGGCATATGATGATATTTTTGGCGGTATTGCGGTTCCCAATTACGAGAGCAGCAACCATTTCAAATATGACGAGATGATCAATGCGGTTTATGTGAATTTCAACAAAAGTTTCGGGAAATTCTCATTCCAGTCGGGTTTGCGGCTCGAGAATACGGTGTCGAAAGGCAACCAGCTTGGGAATTTCGTCAAATCCGCTTCGGTTTTCAAAAAGGATTACACCAACCTTTTCCCGACCTTGTATGCGATGTACAAGCTCGATTCGCTGGGCAGCAACCAATTGGTGTTTTCTTATGGAAGGCGCATCAACCGGCCGTATTTCCAGGACCTGAATCCGTTTTTGAGCCCGCTGGACAAGTTTACCTTTTATTCCGGGAACCCGTATCTGAACCCGTCGTTCGCACATAATTTCGAACTTTCCTACCGACACAAAAGCCTTTTCAGTACGACGCTGAGTTATAACGACACGAAGGACAATATTGATGAGACCATCGAAATCAACAACGGGATTTACTACAGCCGTCCGGGGAATATCGGCAAGAGCCAGACGTTGAGCCTTAATGTGGAATCGGAATTCGATGTCACGAAATGGTATTCGGCGAATGTCTATTCGGAAGTCACGAACCTGCGCTATAAAAGCCAGCTGTATACCGAAGAACTCAATATTTCCGGGACATTCTTCTTTATATTGTTGAATAATAAATTCAAGTTGAGTCCGACCTGGTCGGCGGAATTATTCGGCAGGTACCTTTCAAAAGTCGAATCGGGGCAGGTGACGACCGATCCAAAAGGTACGGTTAATGTCACGATTCAGAAAAAAATCCTCGGAAATAAAGGCAGCCTGAAGCTCTCGGTCAACGATATCTTTTACACGAGCATCAACAGCGGCGTCATCAACAACCTGCGCAATACGTATGCGGATTATGAGAACCGCGGCGATACGCGTTATGCCGCGCTGACCTTTACGTATGGATTCGGGAAAAGCTTCGAATCAAAGAACAGCCAGGAACGGACCAGTGCCGAAAGCGAGCAGAACCGTGTGAAAAACTAAGGCAAATCTTAAGAAAAGTAGTTGTAAAATGTTGTAAATTTGTGTCCGTTTCGGGCACATTTTTTTTTGCCCAAAATTTAAAGTTATGATGTTACGACTACAATTGCCGACCGATCCGCGCTGGGTCAATATCGTTGAGAAGAATCTCGAGGAAATCCTGACGGACCACGCGTGGTGCGAACAGAAAGCCGCTTCGAATGCGATCACCATCATTACGATCAATTCGGAATATCCGGATCTGGTGACCGATATGCTGGCTTTGGCCAAGGAAGAGATCGAGCATTTTGAGATGGTGCATGAGATTATCAAGCAACGCGGACTCAAACTGGGGCGCGAGCGCAAAGACGAATATGTGGGCGAACTGGCGCAGTATATGAAACGCAGCAATACAGGAAGCCGGGTTTCGGGTTTTGTGGAAAGGCTGCTGTTTTCGGCGATGATCGAGGCCAGGAGTTGCGAGCGGTTTAAGGTGCTTTCCGAAAACATCAAGGATGAGGAGCTTTCAAAATTCTACCGCGACCTGATGGAAAGCGAAGCCGGGCATTATACTACTTTTATCACTTATGCCAGGAAATACGGGCATGGCATCGATGTGGAAAAACGCTGGCGGGAATGGCTTGAATTTGAAGCGTCGATTATCGCCAATTATGGGAAATCGGAAACGATACACGGATAATAATGGTGCGTTATTTTTCGTTAATTTAAATCTTATTTAGCGGCGCCAAAAGAATTAATAGTCAATGTTTTACTGTATATTTGTTAGGAATTTAAGTTAAATATTTATTAGAATTTTTTTATTTTTATTTTTCATTTATAATATTTGATATATATTTATACGATTTAGCTAAACAAAACGAACCAAACAGAATGAAGCTCTACATTAAATACGACGGAATTGTAGCCTGCAGAGTGATTCTTCAGGAACAGTTGGAAAAGCACAATGTAAAATACCAGCTACTCGATCTGGGTGAGATCGAAATTGACGGCGATATTGCAGAAGATAATTTTGCAGAACTCCAGGAATCGCTCAACCATTACGGTATTTCTATCCTGAACAACCAGAAAAGCCAGTTGATACAGCGAATTAAGGATGCCATTGTTGAGATGGTTTATGAAAGGGATAAATTGCCAACAACGACCATTTCGCATTACCTTTCGGAAAAACTGAATTTCAGTTATGGCTATATCGCCAATATTTTTTCGGAATATACCTTTACGTCAATCGAGAATTTCATCATCATCCAGAAAATCGAACGGGCCAAAAAACTGATTGTTGAGGAAGAGCTGACCTTAACCGAAATATCATACAAGCTCAATTACAGTAGCGTCGCGCATTTGTCAAGCCAATTTAAGAAAGTGACCGGACTGACGCCGTCGATGTTCAAAAGAATTGTAGACAAACGAAGATTATTAGTAAACCAAGTCGAATAAAAATAACCCCAATATGATTTCACATAAAGATCCAATCCACATTCTTCTTGCCGACGACGATGAAGACGACCGCAACTTTTTCAGCGAAGCCATAGCCGAGCTGAAAATGAGCAATCGTGTGACATTGTTTAAAGACGGGAAAGAATTGATGGAATATTTGAATCAGCCCGAAATAAAGACACCGCATATCCTTTTCCTGGATTTAAATATGCCCGGAAAAACAGGTTTCGACTGTCTCAAGGAAATCAGGACCAACAGCAAATTCAAGGAATTGTCCATTGCGATCTATTCTACCTCTTCGTCCGAAAAAGATATCGAGGAAACCTTTGTTGGCGGCGCAAATATCTACATCAAAAAACCAAACGATTTCTCCAAGCTGAAGAAAGTCATCAAGGATGTCGTAAACATTAACTGGCAATTCCATTCTTCCGGATTAAACAAAGAGACCTTTTTCTTTAGTATTTAATATGGGAATGAATGAAATCCTTAAGACTATATAAGCACGCACAGGTATTTAAAATCGCCTTAGGGATTGCCATCATCGTTATCGGTTACATCGCTTCGGTGTTTTATTCGAAGATGCAGAAACTCGACGATTCGGTAGAGTTGATTGCAACTTCAAACCAGACGCAGCTTGAGCTTGAGAAATTGCTCAGCATCATCAGCAATTACGAAACCAGCCTGCGCAGCTATATCATCACCAAGGACGAATCTTACCTTAAGGATCGTTTCCTGAACCGCGGCGAAATCGAGCTCAACATCAGGAAACTCAAGAAACTCACAAGCCACAGCCCTGAAGTCACCAAAGACCTCGACAGTCTCAAGGTAATGTTTAACAGGCGCTTCGATCTGTTCCGGGAAACGCTCACCATCGCCAAGGCAAAAAATATCGACAAGAACGAGCTCAACACCAAGCTGCTCGAAAGCACCGCCTATACCAACAGGATGCGCGAGGCGGTTTACAGGAGGATCAATTCGGAAGCCAAAAAACTACGCGACCTGAACAATACGCACCAATTTGAACTCGAAGATTCTATTATCAGTGCCTTCCTGCTGGTCATCCTGTCGCTATTGATTTTGCTGCTGTCGTTCAATAAGGTCAATGTCGATATTGACGAGCTCAAGAAAGCAAACGACGAATTGCAATTCCTGAACCTGTCGTTTAACAACGCCGAGAAAATTGCCGGTTTCGGACATTGGAAAGTGAATCTTGAAACCAATACCTATACTTTTTCTGATAACTATTACCGATTGCTGGGCGTGGAGCCGCATGCTTTCGAGCCCAACCTTGAAAACGCCACCAAATACATCCATCCCGACGATCTTGAATATGTGATGCAGACGCATCAGGATTCGCTGGTCAATCACGAATCTACCTCTATAGTTTCCCGGTTCCTGCCGGAAAACGGCGAGACCAAATATTTCAGGATCGTAGGCAGCTTTACACACAACAGCAAAGGACAGCTTGTGAAAGTCGGCGTTAATTATGACATCACCGACCTGTATAAAAAGACTGTCGAGCTTGAAGAAAACAACAAGGAACTGCAGGCGATCAATGATGAGCTCGAATCATTCAATAACATCGTGAGCCACGATTTGCAGGAACCGCTGCGCAAGATACAGATGTTCATCTCACGGCTCGAAGACGACGACGGCGGCGGACTTTCAGATCAGGGAAAAGACTATTTCACTAAGATACGCACCGCGGCCAACCGAATGCAGACGCTTATGATGGATCTGGTCAATTACACGCGCACGATCAAAGGCGATAAGACTTTTGTGAAAACCAATCTCAATAGCCTGCTCGACCAGATACTTTTGGATCTGGCCCTCAATATCGAAGAGAAAAATGCATCCGTAACCATCGGAAACCTGCCGACAATCCAGACGATTCCTTTCCAGATCGAACAATTGTTCATTAACCTGATTACGAATTCATTGAAATACAGCAAAGAAGACGTAGCGCCCGAAATCAGCATCACAGCCGAAAAGATCACCGAAAAGGAAACCTACCAGGATATCGATTTGACCGATAAGAAATACCATAAGATTGTCGTTTCCGATAACGGTATCGGTTTCAGGCAGGAATATGCCGAAAAGATTTTCGTGCTTTTCCAGCGATTGGAAACCGATGCGAAATATTCGGGAACCGGTCTCGGACTGGCCATCTGCAAAAAGATCGTTGAAAACCACAACGGTTGTATCAAAGTGAGGTCGAAACCCAATGTCGGCACCCAATTCAGTATTTATTTTCCTAAAAATGCCTAAATCAGATGATCCAGATAGTAGAAGCAACGCCCGCCGATTACGCCGTTATACGCCGCCTGGCTTATGAAATATGGCCCGGTACTTACGGCCACATCCTTTCCAAAACGCAATTGGATTATATGCTCGATGCTTTCTACTCGATTGAGAACCTGACGGAATGCGCAGCAAAAAACCATCATTTTTTATTGGTGAAAGACAGCCAGCGGGATATTGGCTTTATGTCTTACGAACATGGATACAAAGGCAAGCCGGCCACGCGGATCCATAAGATTTATGTCCTGCCGGAAACGCAGGGCAAAGGAATTGGGAAATTGCTGATTGAAAGGGCAGAAACGTTGGCCAAAGCTGCAAAATCAGACGTGTTGTCGCTCAACGTCAATCGGTTCAACAATGCGGTGTCGTTCTACAAAAAGTTGGGCTTCGGGATTGTAGGCGAGGAGGATATCGAAATCGGGCACGGTTACCTCATGGAAGATTTTATGATGGAAAAGCTGCTTTAGATCGATTTTTGGAATTTCACATTATTTTTTGTTAAGGTTTTAACCATTTTTAGCGGTTTGAGTTTACGGACGAATATGTTTAACGCGTTGATTTTCAATAATATAAACTTCTGAAAAACTTATAGTTTCGTTAAATTATCGGACGCTCCGTTACTGGGTTTTGCATTTTTCTACATTTAAATCGCAAACCCAATTAATTGTTCGAAAGTGATACAACATCCTCATCTGCAGACCATGCTGGTCCATGTCCCCGTTATGTTTTTCCTGGCTGGCTTCGTCCTCAAAACACTCTCCCTTTTTACCGTAAAATGCTATCTGGATGAAGCCGCAATTTTCCTTCTGGTGCTTGCGACCGCCGGAATCGTTACGGGTTATCTGCATGAGAACAGTTCAGAAATAGAATCGGAACTGCATCTTTTTGGGCGCACCTGGCTCAGAAGCGAAATGGTTCAATTGATGGTCGGGATGGCTGTTTTCACTTCCGTGCTTTATATCGGAATACATGTTTCAAACCTCAATAACTACTGGCTCAAAATACCGATGCTGTGCTGTTATCTATTGCTGATGGTGATTGTATTTTCAGTGGCGAAAGCCGATAAGGAAACCTTTGTTTCGTATGGAAATGAAATCAGTTCGGCGCTTCCGAAATTCATCCCTTAAGCCACAAACAATTCATGTTTTGCAAGCAAGCCTTTCAAGCCGTTGAGCGAAAAAACCGCTTTCCTGATCTTGGTCTTTTCCGGGTCGATGGTGTAGTGGAAGCTGGTGCTGAAATCGGCCTTGTCGGCAATAGCCTTAGCAAATTAAGACCGGTACAGGTCGCAATTGTTGAAGACTACTCCGGTCAGGTCGGCGCTCATGAAATCGACCGCGATAATGCTGCAATTGGTAAAAGTCGTGCCTTTGATTTTCAGCGTGTAGAATTTGGAAAAGTCGAGCACGCAGTCGTTGAAGCTGATTTCAAATATCAGTTTGTCGCACATCGCAAAGTTGACATCCTTTATCTGGCAGTGGCTGAAAACGACCGTGCGCAATGCCACATAATTGATTTTGGCACCGTTGAAATTGCAATGGTGAAACGCACAATCGATGAAGGTAACGTCGAGAAAAGTGCATTGGCTGAAGTCGCAATTGTTAAAAATACAACCTTCAAATTCCTTAAAATTGACATCGTCCACCGCATAGCGGATGCTATTGTATTCTTTCTGAAGGAAATAATCGGCCATTTTGGATTTTGGTTATCGGTGGTTTGCTGCACGGCAAAGAAACGAATTCTGGGTCATTTTTTTGGAAATATATTTACCTAAAAGCCGTAAATTTACCACTGGGATTTTTCCTTTAAATTGTATTTACCTAAAAGCCAACTTCAGAATTATGGAGACAGAAAATCCCGAAACACCAACGCCCAAAAGGTTTTTCATAAAAAATCCATCGCTTAAGATTAAAGAGTTCCAGCGTTATCTTTCGCTGCGTCTCGGACTCATATTTGCGCTCAACATGCAATCGACGATTATTTATTATTGGGTGTATCACATCACTAATGATAAGCTGTCGCTGGGTTTGGTCGGACTCGCCGAGGTTATTCCCGCTATCGGCTGTTCGTTCTTTTCAGGCCATGTCGTCGACCATAACGAAAAACGCAAGATGATCATGTTCTGCCTCATTGGCTATATCATCGTCGGCCTTGGGCTTTCCTCACTGGCATTACCCGCGGCTTCGGCGCATTTTGAAGCCTACGACCTGGTGCATTTAATCTATTTTTTTGTTTTCCTTGGCGGAATATTGCGTTCCTTTTACAGTCCGTCTATGTTTGCCCTGTTCGGAATGGTCGTCCCGCGCGAGCATTACGCCAATGCCACCAGCTGGAGCAGTATGGCATGGCAGGGCGGCGCAGTAATCGGCCCGTTGGCGGCCGGGTTTTTTATTGCGTGGTTCGGAATTACATACAGTCTTTTCTCCATATTATTTCTCGAAGTCTTTTTGCTTTGGCCGCTGTTTTCAATCGCGGTCAAGCCGATACTCAAAAAAGTCAAGGAACCGGTAATGCAAAGTGTCACCGAAGGATTAAAATTCGTCTGGAAAACCCCGGCATTGCTTTCTGCCTTATGCCTCGATATGTTTTCGGTATTGTTTGGCGGCGCCGTAGCTTTGCTTCCGGTATACCAAAAGGAAATCCTGCACGTGAATGAAATGGGTTTTGGGATGCTGCGTTCGGCACCGGGAATTGGCGCCTTGCTGACTTTGGGATTGCTCGCGTTCCTGCCCTTGAAAACCTACCCGGGACGGAAATTGTTTGTCTGCGGGATCTCTACCAATTTCTATCTTTCGTTTGCGATGCTGCTGCTTTCAGGGATGTTCGATGCCGTAAGCGTCGTAATCCGCAGTACGATCCTGCAACTGATGACGCCTGATGACATGCGCGGGCGCGTTTCGGCCGTAAATACGATGTTTGTGAGTTCGTCGAATGAGCTCGGGGATTTTGAAAGTGGACTCATGGCGCATTGGCTCGGAACCGTAAAAGCGGTCGTTACCGGCGGCTGCATTACTTTGGGCGTAGTGGCCTATACTTTTTTTCGTGCGCCGCAATTGCGCAATTTCAGTTTTGATGAAAAGGAAGAGAAGAAATCTAATTGAATAATCCGTCCGGATCTGCTGTCATTTCTTCATTTTGGACAATGGAATCGTCCTTTTCTTCCGCGTTATAGTTTTCAATAAATCCCATGCTTTTCATCACCGATTTTGCAACGCAGTCGCGCCCCTGAAAATTGAAAAACGCTGGATTCCATGGTTTTTGGTCGGTATAATCGATTGTTTCCATGACCGTTGGTTTTTAAATGAGCAGTAAATATAAATGACTTGCTTTCTCAGTTTTTACAATATTTAACATTCGATTTATACAATTCCCATGTATGTTGCCATCGGTATAATTGCTATATTTACGTAAATACTTCTGGTAATTTTCTAAACACAACTACTATGGATAATAATGGATTTGCAGAAAAACTCAACAATCTTTTTATTGAAGAAAACGCCATACCGACCGCATTCCGCATCGATGAAGTGCACCAACGCGAATACCTGAGCAATGGCGTCATGAAAAAATGGGAAGGCGCCGTGCATGAAGTCTATTCGCCGATTTACCTGAAGACGGCAGCCGGACTGAATCCAAAACTAATAGGCAGCTATCCGGTAAGCACCGAAAAAGAGGCTCAGGAATCGCTGCAGGCTGCAGTTTCGGCATACAATGACGGAAGAGGCGAGTGGCCAACGATGAGCGTTTCCGAAAGGATCAGCCACGTTGAGCATTTCACACGAAAAATGATTGCCGTGAAAGACATCGTGGTAAAACTGATCATGTGGGAAATCGGGAAATCTTATGCCGATTCGGTGAAAGAATTCGACCGCACCGTCGAATACATCTATGCGACGATCGATTCGCTCAAAAATCTCGACCGCGATTCGTCAAAATTTGAGATTGCAGAAGGCATTGCCGCCCAGATTCGCCGTTCTCCGTTGGGAGTTGTGCTGTGCATGGGGCCTTTCAATTATCCTTTAAATGAAACCTTTACGACGCTTATTCCCGCATTGATTATGGGAAATACCATTTTATTCAAACCTCCAAAATTCGGGACATTACTTCATTATCCGCTGCAGGAAGCCTTTCAGGAAAGTTTCCCTCCGGGCGTTATCAATGTAATTTATGGCCGCGGAAGCGATATTATTCCGGGATTGATGCAATCCGGGAAAATTAATGTGCTCACCTTAATCGGTTCGAGTAAAGTGGCCAATGAATTGAAGAAACAGCATCCGAAAGTGAACCGACTGCGCGCCGTCCTCGGATTGGATGCGAAAAATGCGTCTATTATCACTGCAAATGCCGATATCGCTACGGCGGTAAAAGAAACGATTACGGGCTCTTTGTCGTTTAATGGGCAACGCTGCACGGCACTCAAGATTGTCTGGGTGCACCGCAGCATTGCCGATGTGTTTCTGGAACAGTTCAGCAAAGCGGTGGGCGAACTCAAATTCGGGATGCCCTGGGAAGCCGGTGTTTCGCTGACGCCGTTGCCGGAGCCTTACAAGATCGATTATCTGAATGAATGTATCGCCGATGCCGAAGCGAACGGTGCCAAGGTTATCAATGAGCATGGCGGAGTTTCCAACAAGTCTTTCTTTTATCCTGCGGTGGTTTATCCGGTGAATGACAAAATGAAACTATACCATGAGGAACAATTCGGACCGATTATTCCCGTGGTGCCCTTTGATGATGTGGAAGAAGTAATCCAATACCTGATTGATGCCAAATTTGGGCAGCAGGTGAGCATCTTCAGTCTTGATGCCGCCGAAGTGGGCGCGCTGATCGACCCGCTGGTCAATACGGTAAGTCGTGTGAATATCAACAGCCAATCGCAACGCGGGCCCGATATTTTTCCGTTTACAGGAAGAAAGGACAGCGCCGAGGGCACGCTATCGATTCCGGATGCGATCCGTTCGTTTTCAATCCGTTCCCTCGTGGCATTTAAGATGACAGAGGAAAACAAGAAACTGATCAATGGGATTATCGATTCGGATGAGAGTAATTTTTTGAGTACGAAGTTTATATTTTAAACCCGCGCATAATCGCCTTTCCAGCTCACGATACTTTTCTTTATCCTTCCGGCTGAAAGCTTATTATTGACTGCACTTTTCACCAGTGCTTCGAGTTCCGAATCGGGTGCAAAACGCAGGGCGAACAATTGCGAATCGCGGAGCTTTTGTTCGAATTCTTCAAAGCGATTCCCGGTCTGTGCGAAATAGCGGTAGCGCAATTCGAGCTTTACGATGCGGTTCTGCAGTTTCAGGCTGTAATGCTGGCGCAGCATGTATGCGCCGGAAAATAGTAAAATCAGGATGAGGCTCATGAAAATCCATACCGCCGTTTCGGGTCTGGTAAAACTAAAATAGACGCTGATCCCTAACAGGATAAGTAAAACAGGATAATAGACGAAATGATGTGGTGCATACCAACGGATGTGGTTGTGATAGGATTGTCTCGACATGATAATGAGTTAAAAGTTTTTAAATATAAATAAAAATTTCACGTTTTGCGAATCCGGCAGAAAATTATGCTGCAGATTATTAATTTCGAAAAAAAGATCAGAAAATTTTAACTTCAAAAAGGCTTGTGGTTTCCCAAAAACTAACAATTCATTAATAGACCAATCAAATCAATTGATTAACTTTATAAAAAATATTATCATGATACAAACCAAAGGATATGCGGCACAAAATGCCGAAACGAATCTCGCTCCGTGGGATTTTGAAAGGCGGGAAGTCGGCCCGCACGATGTTCAATTCGACATATTATTTTGCGGCGTCTGCCACAGCGACCTGCACCAGATAAAAAATGAATGGGGCGGCTCGATCTTCCCAATGGTGCCCGGACATGAGATTGTAGGGAAGGTGGTCGCAGTCGGAAGCCATGTCAAAAAGTTCAAAATCGGCGACCTTGCCGGGACTGGCTGCCTGGTAGACTCGTGCCGCACCTGCGAAAATTGCCAGGAAGGCCTTGAGCAGTACTGCCTTAACGGAAGCAGCCCAACCTACAACGGTCTTGAACAGGACAGGAAAACGCCAACTTACGGCGGTTATTCCAATACGATTGTAGTGCATGAGGATTTCGTGCTGCACATTTCGGAAAAACTGAACCTCGCCGCTGTTGCACCATTGCTTTGCGCCGGAATCACGACCTATTCGCCGCTAAGGCATTGGAAAGTCGGGAAAGGCCATCGGTTGGCGGTTCTCGGATTGGGCGGACTAGGCCATATGGCGGTCAAGTTCGGAGTCGCTTTTGGAGCGGAAGTGACCGTCTTGAGTACGTCTGCAGACAAAGAGGCCGACGCGAAAAAACTGGGCGCGCACAAATTTGTAGTGACCAAAGACGCCGAACAGTTCAAAAGCGTCAAAGGGTATTTTGATTTTATTCTCGATACCGTTTCTGCGCCGCATGATATGAACGCATACGTGTCGCTTTTGCGGACCAATGGCATACACATCTGTGTGGGCGTTCCGCCGGGAGAAATTCAGGTGCATCCGTTTGCTTTGCTTGGTGGAAGAAGAAGCGTTGCCGGCTCCGGAATTGGTGGCCTGCCTGAAACACAGGAAATGCTTGATTATTGCGCAGAACACAACATCGTTTCCGACATCGAAATGATCGATATCAAGGACATTCAGACCGCTTACGACCGCATGATCAAAGGCGATGTGCGTTACCGTTTCGTGATCGATATGGCGACATTGTAAATTATTCATAATTTTTTCAAGGCTATGAACCGATTAGGGATTACTCTCAATCGGTTCATGGTTTTTTCATTTCTTTCCGCGGAAAACAGTACCTTAGTTTTTCCAAACAAACCCGTTTCGCAATGCGGAGAATTTTACTTCTGTTACTTTTCTTTAGCCAATTTATCGCTGCACAAAGTGATGTGGATAAGCTGCTCGACAGCCTGACTATTAATATTCCGGATAAGGACAAAGCGATAATTTCGACAAAAATAGCATGGGAGCTCCGGGATTCCGACTGGAAACGGGCGCTGCATTATATCCAAACGGCGGAAACGCAGGCAAAAAAGATCGATTCGGAGGAACTTACCGCTGAACTGAACGTCAAGATTGCCGACATCTACAATGACAAAGATGCTTTCGACGTTGCGCTCACGTATCTTCTAAAATCTTATGATTATTACCAACAGCATGAAGTTGGCGAGAAAAAGTACCATACCGAAAACTCGCTCGCCATTATTTATGCGCGGCTGAACAATAAAGAAAAGGCGCGGTATTATTTCGATAAATTGCTGAAACATCATAGCAAAAAGAAGCACAACATCTACACGGCCAAAACGCTCAATAATATCGGGATGCTTTACCTGAGCAGTGAAAGCGCCGATTCGGCGATGGTGTATTTCAAGAAATCACTGGCACTCGCGCAGCAATTTCAGGATGAGCAGCTGTTGACTTATTTATATACAAACCTCGGCATCAGTTATACGCGGCTCAACGATTTCGCAAACGCAAAAATGTACCTCGATAAATCTGTAAATCTTTCGGGTGAGAAGGCCGATAAGAAAATGAAAGCCTGGATTTTCAATTCCGTTTCCCAAATGTACCTGCTGCAGAAACAGCCCGATTCGGCTTTGGCCTACAGCCGGAAAGCGGAAAGCCTGCTCCAGGAAGTAAAATACAGTTTCGAGAACAAGAACGCCGTCGACAATATTTACAAATCGTACCTGATGAAAGGCGATTATAAAAATGCGGCTGCTTATTTCAAATTGCATGACGAAATCCGCGACAGCCTTAATATCGAGATGAAGGCGATGAATGTGGAAAAACTCAAGCTCGAACAGCAATACAAGGAAAATGAAGAGCTCCGGCTTTTAAAGGAAAGCAAAACACAGTTTAAATACTATCTGATGGGATTCGGTTTGGTTATCCTGATGCTGGTTCTCGGAATCCTATTGCTGCGCTACCGGAACAGGCTCACCAACGCCCGCCTCGAAAAAGACCTGTATGAATCCAGACAGAAAGAGCTCGACGCCAATCTTGAACTTCGGAATAAAGAGCTCATGACGCGTTCTATGATGGAAATCCAGCGCACAGAAATCCTCGACCAGATCCTCGACGAACTCAAGCAACTCAAACTGCAATCGCCCAAAAAGGAAACCCAGCAAACCATCGATGTGATCATCAAACAACTTGGAAAAAACAATAACAACGACATTTGGGAAGAATTCGAATTGCGCTACGGGCAGGTTTATGAATCGTTCTATAACATCCTGAATGAGAAGCACCCGGAGCTGACGTATCGCGATAAAAGATTATGTGCGCTGCTCAAACTCAACCTGACGACAAAAGAAGTCGCAAGGATTACGGGCCAGTCGGTCAAATCGCTTGAAAATGCACGTACAAGACTCAGAAAAAAGCTACAGCTCACCAATACCAATCAGGATTTGATCACTTACCTGGCCAATCTGACCTGAAAGATTGCGTTTTTCTAAAAGCAATAAGCAAAGTTATTTTAGAATTTAAATTTTTGATTTACAGGTGTTTATATTTAAAGGAGTGGTAAATGAGTGCCGTAAAAATCTGCATGAGTGGTTTATGGATGCCTTCAAAATATTTATTTGGAAACCATTTGGATAATTTTGGGTTGTGCTAAAAACAAAATCTAATTTCAAATAAATAACATCATGAAAAATTTTACATTATTGCTTGCAATGCTCACCTGTTTTTGCGTAAAAGCGCAATGGGTTAACGATACAGCTGTCAACACGCTTGTGGCAGATTCGGTATCGGATGACGCAAAATCGATTGGCACTTCTGACGGAAAGACCTTTGTCGTTTTCTGGAAAGTGGTCCCGGCGCCCACCAATTATGAACTTCGCGTACAATTGATTGATGCTGCCGGAAACAGGCAATTTGGCCCGGACGGGATTTTGGTCAGCGACGCGATTCCGATGTCGACATTCACCTACGTATGGAAAACCGTCCTCGACAAAAGCAATAATCTTTATATAAGCGTAACCGGTTCGGGTGCAGGAAACATCGGATACATCTTTAAGATCGATACTACAGGTGCATCATTGTGGACAAACGGGCTGACTGTTGGGACTGGTTTGCTTCCTACCGTTTTGCCATTAAACAACGGCGATGTAATGATACCGCTGCCGGAATAGCTGTTTGGGCAAACGCTGCGGATATCACCGGTGCGAATATTTCAAGCGCAACCATTCCGGCCGACCTGTTCGAATTGTCGGGCGGCGATATCGGTGTCGTTTTTCACCAAAAGTTCAATTTCGGGGTTTCGAGCAACTTGTATTACCAAAAGTACAGTTCATCCGGAATCCAGACCTGGGAAGTCCCGACACAGCTCGCAGACAAAGGAACGGCTTACAACGCTTTCTATAGCCCGGCCCAGGATGGCGACGTGATTTATTACGGCTATTCTGGTGCAACGGGAACGCGCTTTGATTCCTATGTACAGCGTATTAATCCCGACGGTACGATTCCGTGGGGCATTAATGGGATCGATTTTGACACCAATACCACCAATTATGAAGTTGATACTAAAATTGCTTTCGCGGCGGGTTCGTCTTATGTTTGGGCCATCGCGCGATATACGCCGTCTACGCAGGACATTTATGGCGAGTATGTCCAGAAATTTGACAAAGTGACCGGCGCGCGCCAGTTCACCGATAACGCTAAAGAAGTTTTCGCCATCGACACCAATTACAGGAACCACATCGGCGATATGTACCTGCAGGACGACGCACCGTTGTTTATCGTTAAGAGCGGCTTTGATAGTGGTGCTTCCCCAATCACGCTCAATGCCGTGCTTTTAGATGTAAACGGTGATTTCGCCTGGGAAAATGACTTGCTTCCGGTCGCTACATTCGCTGCCACCAAAGGCAGGATCACTTTCAACCAGCCGGTTAATGGTCAGGGCGTAATCGTTTTCACCGAGCAGAAAACAGAAGGGCAGACTAAAATCTACGCACAGAATTTTGTAAGCTCGGTATTGGCGACGAACGGTTTTGAAACCGAAGGAAAAACCGTAAAAGTTTACCCGAATCCGTCAAACGGGATTTTCAATATCAGCAGCGGAGCGGCAATCCAATCGGTTGCGGTTTACAATCTGCAGGGACAATTGGTTTATGAAAATAAATTGGTGGGTGCATTAGAGACGGCTGTGGATTCCGGAAGCTGGGCAAAGGGAATGTACTTCCTGGATATTCTCGCCGACAATGGGAAACGACAAGCCGTAAAATTCATAAAAGCAGATTGATAGATTGGGTTTGATGATAATGACACCGGCTGATTACCGGTGTTTTTGTTTTTAAAAACAGGCCTAAACCGGTTGTTTTCTGGTCGTTATGTGTATTGTGTAATTCTTTGGCCTAATAATGTAATGCAATTCCGACCTAAAAGCGGTCAATTTGTATATAAAAAGATTGCTATGGAAACTACTGATAACATCTCAACACTATCCGTAAAAATTTGCGGATCGATAGAAACCCCTCCGGACAATAACCGTGAGCTGTTTAAACAAAGCGTGATTGAAACAGTGCTCCATATTTTGAAGACTGAAGACGTTGCGATAGAATATATTGGATACAAGGCTGATAGTTCCGGCGTGCATCCGCTCGACCAGAATGCAACAGAATATGAAGATTGTGTTTTTGTAAGCCTGAATGTGCGTGGAATGGCGCTCAATCCGCTAGACGGAACGCAAACGAACCAGGATATCATTAAAACTTTTGTGGAGGTTTTTGAAGACAAGACACACCGACATCTCGAAATCGATTCGACTTTGATCCGGAAAGGGAAGAAGCAGCGGATCATTGAAATGAGCAGCGACTGGAAATTGTACCTGAAACATGGCTGAAAAAAGTAGTAAAACCTGGACTTTCAGTTCGGGTTTTTTGTATTTAGATCAAAAATATTGGTGATACACGGTCATGAAGCTCACAGAAATGGGGATTTCGCAGGAGCACTCATTAATCTTTAACCAATATAATGGTAGCTTTATAACCTTTACCAACATTCCATTGGCTGGACTCGATTACAGTTCCTTTATCATCATAAACCTGAAATTCAGCCGTATTAGGAGATGCAAAACCCTCGTTCAAAGCTTCAAAATCAATTTTGTTGACACCTTCCGTTAAATTTATTTTGAATCCTTTAAATTCTCCATCCATGATAACTTCGGGTTCAATTACCTTATCATTCAGATATACTTTGATTTTATCGCCGTCGACAAAAGCAGCATCACGATAGCGGACTGTAGCTTTAAATGATTTGGTCCTAAAACCTCCCAAATATTGATTTCGTCTGTAAAAAATACTGTCAGTGTTCGACTCTTTTTTGTACAGATCCGGATTTTTAAAAAGTTCCGCTTCAGCCAATTTCAATGGATCTGGTTTTTCCACAACTACAGGCGGCTCGACTTTTGGCGTAACTTCTTTTGGAGGGATAACTTTTTTGACTTTCGAATCCTTGGGTGGAATCGGTTTAAATTTAGTATTAAGTTCATCCTGTGCGTATCCTTGCAGAGAGACACCAATTATAATAAGTAATAAGAATATCTTTTTCATACCAAAATTGATAAATACAAATTAACCATTAATTTAAACACATTAATTATAGTATTTATTGCATATGGATAGTTAAATATCAAAAGAAGTCAAATGCAGGTATAGACCAGTAATACTAGGATTTGGGACAAACAAGCATAAAAAAAGCTCCAAATTATTTATTTGGAGCTTTTTGTTTGTGACCTCGACTGGATTCAAACCAGTAACCTCTTGAGCCGTAATCAAGTGCGCTATTCAGTTGCGCCACGAGGCCTTAATGCGGGTGCAAATATAAGCATTCCTGTTAAACATGCAAACCGGAAACGCAAATAAACTTTTATTTTTTTGACGGATTGTTTTATTCGTCTAAAGCCCTTGCCGTTACAAAATAACGCCAGCCGATAATGGCCATCTGCCATTTCTTTGCCTTGGCGATATCGAGTCCTTGTTTGGTGAAACTCGGCAGCAGTAGCTTGTTGATCCGGGCTAAAATTTTAAACATACGTTCAGGCTTTAAACAAAAATAATAAAAAAAGGCTGCCCGAAGACAGCCTTTCCAAAATCATTTTTTACTTTTCTGCGCTTCGGCCTGTGCTTTGTTTTTTGCCTGTTGCTCGGCCTGCTGCTTTAAGATTTGGGCTTTGTTGCGTTCAAAATCCCTTTTGGATTGCTCGAAATCTCTTTTGGATTGTTCAAGGTCAAGCTTCGATTGCTCGATATCGCGCCTTGATTGTTCCAAATCTCTTTCGGCCTCTTCGAGATCACTTTTGTCCTGGTTTCCCTGATTTCTCAATCTCATGTTCTTTTGGGATTTCTCGATGTGCCTGCGCGCAATTTCCATTTGCTTGCCGGCATTTTTGGTCTGTTCTTCAACTTCGGCCTGTATCTTGTCGAAATCGATATTGCTTAGAATCTCGTCTGTATCTACCACCGTATTTTCACCATTGACCGAAACGACAATTTTTCCGTCCTTGTTCTTAAAAGTCTTTACAATTACATGTGTATTGACATCTACAGGCGGCACCATCGGATCTGGCGGTTCTGGTGGTTCCGGGCCTTCGATATTTTCGGTAACCACACTGCCATCGCTGTTCAGAACATAATCGTAAGAGTAAGACTGGTCTGAATCCGAATCTGAATCCGAATCACTTTCTGAAACCGTTTCCGTATCACCGTCGTCATTTTTTATAATATGGACGTGCTTACCGCCGCCGGCATTGCCAAAACTGATCGCGCCGTTGTCGCTCCTGAAAAAACGCAAAGGCTTAATCGGTTCGTCGCCGCTCACCTGATAGGTACCCGATTTATTCGCCTTATCGGTATAGACCACTTTGATCGCGATGATTTCGCCCGCACCATTTCTTTTCACTTTGGAAATCTTAAGTTTGATTCCGAATTTTTCCTTCAGCATCGCTGCCTGGTCTTTCATTTCTGAATCGCTGGTATTCTTATCGATGACAATCGCTACCGACTCGCCGGAAATGACCCTCGAAACCACATCAGGATTCCGGTTCTCCCTTTCCTGTGCAATGACCTTGACCTGAAAATAAAGCATAAATACCGCCAATGCCGGGATGATCAGCACATACTTCCAGGAATTCCACTTCTTCGATTGATTTTTGTTTAACATAATGATTCGTTTTTTGATTAATGATTGATAAAAATGATTGGTAATCTCGACACAATTCTCATGCGTCGTTACTTTTAAGAGGGTAATCTGATAGGCTTTCTTGTCGGATATATTTTTCAAGGCTTCACTGTCGGCGATAAACTCCAGGTTCTGCAACATCACTTTCTTATACAGCCACACAAACGGATTGTACCAGAATAAGATGCAAAATAACCTCGAAATCAAAACGTCAGCCGAATGGTACTGCTCACAATGCACTTTCTCATGCTCTAAGATATTGTCGAGTTCCGCCTGGCTGTACAGCGACGAATTGTAAACAATGTAATTGAAGTAGGAGAAAGGCGAAACTTTTTCAGTCACATCAATAAATTTAAAGTCGGCCTGCTGCGTCACTTTTTTGCCTTTCAGCGTGCGTCTCAGGCTTCCGAAATCAAACGCAAACTCGAGCAGGAAATTCAGGATTCCAATCGCATAAACCGCCGCTGCAATAATATACCAGTTGATTTCAAAACCTTCTGTCGGAACCAATGCGATCGGGGCATCCGTCCATGACATCGACGGTGCGGCGTCGATCCACACAATTCTCTTAAAAGAGACCAGTGGTAAAATCAGCGAAGTAACTAACCCTAGCAATAAAAACCACCGGTTGCTCTTAAAAAAGGTCTCTTTGCGCAGCAGGAAATAATACGCCAGGAAAAACATGGCGATCAGCGCACTTGATTTGATGAGGTAAATGAATAGCGTTTCCATGGCCTATTTCTTTTTCTGTTCGATCATCTCTAAAATCTCGCGCAGTTCGGCTGCAGAAATCTTGTCTTCCTTGGCGAAATGCGAAACCATATTTTTATACGAACTGTTGAAATATGTATCGATTGCCGTATTCATAAACCGCTTCCGGTATTCCTCTTTCTTCACCACAGGAAAATACTGGTGCGTATTCCCAAAAGCGTTGTGCGACACAAAACCTTTCTCCTCAAGGTTCCTGATAATCGTCGAAAGCGTGTTGTAATGTGGGTCGTCGGTCATTTCGGCCATGACTTCCTTCACAAAAGCCTTTTCGAGCTTCCATAAAACGTGCATGATCTCTTCTTCTTTGTTGGTCAACTTTTGCATAATTCTGTATTAAGTGATTGTCATTGCGAGCACAGCGCAGCAATCTCATGTTAAATTCCTAAATCTGTTGGGCGTTGCTTTCAGCCCGGGCTTTCCGCTGCAATCTGTCATTGCTAACAAAGTGAAGCAATCTCCTGCACGCATCCGTAATCGCAATGCCAGGATTTCCACTGCAATCCCTAACGCAAACTGTCAAACCGGAACGAAAGGTTTTCAAAACAACAATCCAAACCTACAACTATATTTTTAGTTACACAACTATTTTTTTAGTTATTTAACTAATTTTTAAGTTTCCAAACAAAGACCGAATTTGTTTACTTTTGTTACACCTAATAAAATCAGGCGATGGAAGCCAAAAGCTACAACCGGAACAATTTCCACAAAAACACTTTCTGTATCTTCACCGAAGCCGCACTTTCTGAAATAGAAAACCAAAAGCCCGATTACAAAAGCAAATCCGGAAGCGTGTATTACTTCACAGAAACCGGCGTGTATCGTTTGTCAAACCATTGGGGACGCGCGGCCAACTGCAAGTGGCGGTTGCAAACCGACTCGAAATCCGAAAGCCGGACGAAATTGGGTTTCGCACAATGGACCGCTTTCCACCGCGACAACGATTCCGAAAAACTCTATTTTATTGAAGTAGATTTTGAGAACAATTCGGTTAATTTCCAACACAAAGAAAGTGGAAATATCCAACCCGAATCGATTTTAAGAACCGCTTCCGAAACCACCAAACGCATCAAACAAATCCGCAACCTGCAGAAAGACGATGCATGGACCAGGCATTTTCCACAAGATCCGGAAACGATAAAAAGAAAAGTGATCCTGGAATTGATCCAAACCGAAAAGCCCCTACAACAAATAACCCGAGGCCATCGGCCGAACTGAGCGTAGCTAAATCCCAGTTGCTATAACCGGTTTTCCTCGCTGACCAATTTGCGCACCCAAACGCAGCAAAATGCCGCCAAAATTCCGCAGCTTCCCATAAAGATCCAATTGGTCTGGTACCCAAAATGACTGATGATTTCCATGCCGCTTTTCGAACTCATGATGTGCGCCAGGCTGAAACTCATTGTAAACAAAGCCATATAACGGCCTTCGTGTCCTTTCGGGGCGCGGCTCAGGGCAAACGAATTCGAAAAGGGAAACAGGAACATTTCCCCGAAAGTCATAAAAATGATGCTGAGAACCAACACACCGGCCCAACCCGAAAAAAGCAATACCGCAAAACTGAACGTCATCATCAGTGAACCCCAGAACATGATCTTGAGCTTATTGGTTTTGTTGCGGTCGAAAATGCTCACGATCGGCATCTCAAGGATAAAAATGAGCAAGCCGTTGAGCGTCATCAGTAATCCGGTCTGGAATTCGGTCAATCCATATTTTTCATGATGGTAGAGTGGAAGCGTACTGAAAATCTGGAAAAAGATCATCGCCGTGATGAAACTCACAAACAGGAAAACCCAGAAAATCCGGTCCTTAAAAACCGAATCGACCGCAGTTTCAGCGACAACTTTGCGCTCCGAATGCAATGCTTTTTTTTCCTTGACCAGAAGCGCAAAAATCGAAATCGAAATAATGCAAGAAGCGCCATCCGCCCAAAATAAACCATTGTATCCAACATTCATAATAATCAGTCCGCCCAAAGCGGGTCCGGCCGCAAAACCCAAATTCACCGCCAAGCGCACCAATGTCAACGCGCGCGTCCGGTTTTCGGGTTTCGCATACGCGCCAAGCGAAACGAACATCGCCGGGCGGAACATATCGGCGACCGCCATAATGAGGAACATGCCAACGCATAATCCGCCGAATGATGTAATAAATTGCAATCCGAGAAGCATGAGTCCGCTTGTAAACAGGCTGAAAACCATTATTTTATAGAACCCGATTTTGTCGGATAATTTTCCGCCAAGCCACGAACCCAACATCGATCCCAATCCGAAACAAACCATAACCCAGCCCACGCGGCTGTAGGAAAAATGCAGATCTTCCTTGAGGTATTTGGAGAGAAAAGGCAAAACCATCGTTCCGGCGCGGTTGATAAAAGTGATGATGGCAAGGATCCAAATCTCACGCGAAAATCCATGAAAGTTTTTAAAGTAGCGCTGAAGTCCGGCTTTTAGCATGTCGTGAAGTGCATTTGAGTCGCACAAATTTACAAACTCTGCCCTGATAAATTAAAATGTTTTGCATTTTCATTTTGCTTATTTTTGCACAAATATCGCGATATGAAAAAGGTTTTACCGACAGCAATTCTCTTCCTCACATTTTTTGGTTATGGCCAGCAGAAATTCGATCCGGCCGCAGTCGCAGCTTTCCAGAAAACGATTAATTCGGAATATGCCGACGCGAAAAAGAGTCCGCTTACTCCCGAAGACCTCAAAGATTTTCACGGACTCGATTTCTTCCCGGCAAACCCGAAATATTTTGTAATCGCCAAATTCACGCGCACAACCAACGAGCAGCCATTCCCAATGAAAACGTCAACCGACAGGCTTCCGGTATATGTCAAATATGGCGAGCTTGCCTTTTCGCTTGACGGAAAAGATTTCAGGCTCAATGTTTACCAAAGTGTCGAGCTCGTTAAGAAAGAAGGTTTCCACGATTACCTGTTCCTTCCGTTTTCGGATTTGACCAGCGGCAACGAAACCTATATCGGCGGACGTTATATCGATTTGAAAACTTCAGGCGGCGATACGATGGCAATCGATTTCAACAAATCCTACAATCCGTATTGCGCCTACAACCATAAATATTCCTGCCCGATCGTACCTTTGGAAAACGACCTCAATATCGAAATCAAGGCCGGCGTTAAAAAGTTCCATGATTGATGCGGTATGTCAATTTACATACGCACCAATTTACGGGCAGCGCGGAAATTCTCGAAATCGTAAACCAATATCCGCAGGAATTTGATGCCGCGATTCCGTATTATTCGATTGGAATCCATCCGTGGCATATTTTGGAAAGCAGGATTAAAGCCGATCTGGAAACCATCGAAAGCAAACTGTCATCGCAAAATTGCCTTGCCATTGGCGAATGTGGATTGGACAAACGGATTGAAATCCCGATGCAATTGCAGGCAGAAGTTTTCGAAGCGCAACTGGCATTGGCTGAAAAATACAAGAAACCGGTCGTAATCCATTGTGTGGCGGCGTTTTCGGAATTGATTCAGGTGAAAAAGAAACTGAGAATTTCGGTTCCGATGATCGTCCACGGATTTTCAAAGAATACAGAAACGGCAAAACAGCTTTTGGATAATGGGTTTTATTTGTCGTTTGGGAAATATTTGTTGCGAAACCCGGAACTGGAAAATATTTTCAAAACCGTTCCCGACAACCGGTTTTTTCTCGAAACGGATACGGTTGAAGAAAGCATTTCAGAAGTGTATGCGCTGGCGGCAAAATACAGGAATATTGAGGTAGGCCAATTGGAACAAATAATAGCAAGTAATTTCACAACAGTTTTTACGACAAAACAAATTAACAAATAACCGAATACACTTTTACAATGGCAGAATGGACAGAAAGGGCGGAGCTGCTCTTTAAGAAAGAAGGATTGGACAAATTAAAAAAAGCGAATATACTGATTGTCGGCGTTGGCGGCGTAGGCTCGTTTGCGGCCGAATTCATTGCCCGGGCAGGCGTTGGAAAAATGACAATCGTCGATGGCGATGTGGTCGATATTACGAATATCAACAGGCAATTGCCGGCGTTGCATTCGACCGTCGGGATGCCGAAGATTGATGTAGTGGGCGATCGGCTCATGGACATCAATCCCGAATTGCAGCTCACGAAAATCAAGGAATTCCTGTCGCCCGAACGCGCTTTCGAGATTGTGACCGACGAATATGATTTTGTCATGGACTGTATCGACAGCCTCACGCCGAAACTAAACCTCATTATTGCGTCCAAACGCAAAAAAATCAAGATCATCAGCAGCATGGGCGCGGGCGGAAAAATGGAAGCCAGTAAGGTGAAAGTCGCCGATATCAGCAATACCGAAAATTGCTTTCTTGCCAAGGCGATTAAGAAAAGATTGAAAGCGGTCAAGATCGATAAAGGTGTCAAAGTGGTTTTTTCGTCGGAAATCCAGGACGAAAACAGTCTCAGGAAAACCGACGGCAAAAATTATAAGAAATCTTTTTACGGAACCAACAGTTATATGCCCGGATTATTCGGGTTATACGCTGCGGAAACGGTCATCCGACACCTCTTAAAACAGGAAAAAACAGATGATTAGAACCGTTATTTTTGATATGGACGGCGTGATTGTCGACACCGAGCCCGTACATTATTATGCTTTCCAACAGCATTTCAAGGAATTGGATATTCATGTTCCGGATGAGCTGTATGCAACGTTTACCGGAAATTCAACGAGAAATGTTTACCAGCGGTTGAAGGAAATTTTTGCGCTTTCTGAAGAAGTTGAAAAACTGATCGACATCAAACGTGCCATTTTCAATGATGCTTTCGATAAGAAGGAAGATTTATTTCTGCTCGACGGCGTTGAGAATTTGATTAAGGACTTACATCAAAACGGGATGCAGCTGATTTTGGCTTCGTCTTCCGCCAAGGTCACTATCGAAAGGATCTTCACGCGTTTTGATTTGCACCAATATTTCACCCATATCGTAAGCGGCGAGGATTTCCCGAAATCGAAACCGCACCCGGCGATTTTTGAATATGCGGCTTCGTTGTCGGTTGCGCCAAAATCAGAATGTGTTGTCATTGAAGACAGTACGAATGGAATTAAAGCAGCAAAGGCAGCTGGGATTTATTGTATCGGCTACAACAGCGAGCATTCGAAACTGCAGGATTTATCGTTGGCGGATAAGGTTATTCAGCATTTTGATGAATTGGATTTTGAGAAAATTAGTGATTTAGGCGACTAAGATTCCCCTCCTTTGGAGGGGAATTAACCCACTGCTTCCTTAAAAACCTTTAAACACCTTTCGCGTGCTTCCTTATGGTCGACCATTGGTTCGGGATAAGAAAAATATTCGAGTTCGGGAATCCATTTTTTGATGTATTTCAAATCCTTATCGAATTTCCTCGTCTGTTCGGTTGGATTGAAAATCCGGAAATAGGGCGCCGCATCCACGCCACTTCCGGCATTCCATTGCCAATTCCCGATGTTGGACGATTGTTCGTAATCGAGCAGTTTTTCGGCAAAATACGCTTCGCCCCAGCGCCAATCAATCAATAAATGTTTGCACAGGAAACTTGCCGTGACCATGCGCACGCGGTTGTGCATGAATCCGGTGGCGTTGAGTTCGCGCATTCCGGCATCTACCATCGGATACCCGGTTTTTCCTTCGCACCATTTCTTAAACTCAGTTTCACTGTTTCGCCACTTGATATTGTCGTATTTCGGGCGGAAGCTTTTGGTGACGGTTTCGGGAAAATGCCACAGGATCTGCATAAAGAATTCACGCCAGATGAGTTCATTGAGGAAAGTCTTATTATTTTCAGAATTGGCTTTGGAAACGATTTTCCGAATGCTGACCGCGCCGAAACGAAGATATATACCCAGTCTTGAAGTCTGTAATTGCGGGAAATTCCGCGTCGTTTCGTAATTTCCGATAAGGCTTTTGGAAATATCGAATGGCGGGATTTCAATTTCTGATTTTTGGAAACTGATGTCTCTTAGTCCTAAAAACGGATAATCGTGTTTGGTGATTTTCGGAAGCAAATCTTCTGATTTATATTGTGATAAACCCTTTTTTATAAAGTTTTCTTTCCATTTTTTGGAATATGGCGTGTAAACTACATAAGGCTTTCCATCGTCTTTCACCACTTCGCTTTTTTCGAAAATCACCTGGTCTTTAAAGGTTTTAAATTCGATATTTTTTTGCTTCAGGAATTGGGCAATGGAGGAATCGCGCTTTCTTGCGTAGGGTTCATAATCGTGATTGGTGTAAACCGCCGAGATCTTATTTTCCCGGATTAATTTGTGGAAAACGGCTTCAGGATCGTCGTAAAAAACGGCAAGTGAACGTTTGTGTTCTTTTAATCCTTGATTGATTTCCGCCAATAAATTATGGATGAATGTCACACGGGTATCGTCTTCAGGCAATTCCGACAGGATATTTTTGTCGAAAATAAAAACCGGCAACACTTCTTCAGAATCTTCCAAAGCATGGAATAACCCTACATTGTCCTCCAATCGTAAATCGCGCCTGAACCAGAATACTATCATTGAATCGTTTTTTGAGGAGATAAAACTTCCCGCTTTTAAAGAAAGCGGAATTTTTATAAATGTACAAAACGTTCAATCATAATTAAAAAATGTTAAACAAAATAAACTTCGAATTAAGTTATAATTAACATTTCCCTTTTTTATGAATTTGTAAATTTGGACAGTAACTAAACTATCACAATTATGAAAAAAATGCTCCTCTTATTGGCAATCACGATTGCTTCTTATTCACAAGCACAAATTAAAACCCCACAGCCGAGCCCGGCCGCAACCATAAAACAGGTTGTCGGGCTTACCGATGTTGAAGTCGACTATTCGCGTCCCGGAATGAAAGGGCGTACGATTTTTGGCGACCTCGTGCCGTTCGGGAAATTATGGAGAACCGGGGCGAATGCCAACACGACGATTTCTTTCAGCGAAGATGTGGTCATCGGCGGCAAAACGCTTGCAAAGGGAAAATACGCGTTGTATACGACACCAAAAGCCGACAACTGGGAAGTGATTTTCTATTCCGATTCAGACAACTGGGGAACGCCGGAAGAATTCAAAGAGGAAAAAGTGGCTTTGCGTGCCAATGCAAAACCGGAAGCGCTAAACCGGAATGTAGAATCGTTTACTATCGGAATCAATGGATTGGATAATAATTTCGGGGTTTTGGAATTATCATGGGAAAAAACAATCGTGCCTCTGAAATTTGAAGTGCCGACACAAAAAACAGCCATAGCCAGTATTGACAAAGTGATGGCAGGGCCGGGGACAGGTGATTATTTTTCGGCAGCACAATATTATTTCCAGTCGAATGGCGATTTGACAAAGGCGCTGGCTTATGCAAATAAGGCAATCGAATTGAACAAGGACAAACCGTTCTGGATGTACCGTTTAAAATCTTTGATCCAGGCGAAAACGGGTGATAAGAAAGGCGCTATCGAAACCGCTAAGACATCATTAGCAATGGCTTCGGAAGCTAAAAACCAGGATTATGTCAAAATGAACAACGACAGTATTGCAGAGTGGAGTAAGAAATAAACTCGCTCTAAAGATTAAAAAATCCTGTCCCGTTTTAAATGAGACGGGATTTTTTTATGCTTCCATTTTTTCTTCCGCCTGGAGGAAAAGCTGTATGGACGCCGAAAGCATAATGGTCAGCATGGCGCCTATAAAATTGAGCCATAAGAAACTCACGACATCTAGGTAATAGATATAGAAAATGAGCAATTGGCTTATCGATGCGCCCCAGAAAATGGCTTTTGCCTTTACGAATTTGATGTAGAAGCCCACGAGGAAAATTCCGAGTACGGTCCCGTAAAAGATGGATCCGACGATGTTGACGAGCTGTATTAAATTTTCGAAAAGCGTTCCGACACACGCAAAAAGGATTGCGATAATTCCCCAAATCAACGTGAAGAATTTGGTGGCGTTCACAAAATGCTTCTCCGTTTTTTCACCTTTGACATTGCGTTTGTAGATATCGATTGCCGTTGTAGAAGCTAATGCGTTGATTCCGGAAGCTGTTGATGACATTGCCGCAGAAAGGATTACGGCAAGCAATAAACCGATCAGGCCTTTCGGAAGATAATTGAGGATAAAATGGATAAAAACGTAATCCTTATCGTTTGTTTCGGCCTTGCCATCCGCTTTGGAAATCAATTCGCGCGCCTCATCCCGAAGATCGTTTTCCTTACTCGAAAGCGCCACGAGTTCCTTTCTCAGGATCGGATTGTCATAATTCTGGTTGAGATGGTCCATATAAAGCAGGTTGATTTCTTTCTTTTCCTCAGAAAGCTTATCGAGCTTGTTTTCAAGTAGTTTGTATTCGTTTTTGTAGATCGAATTTTCAACAATTGCCTTGTTGTTCGGATTGAAATTCAGCGGCACCGGATTGAATTGGAAAAACACAAAAACCATCACGCCTATCAGCAATATGAAAAACTGCATCGGCACTTTCAGGAAACCGTTCATGATCAGTCCCATCTGGCTTTCCCTGATGGATTTTCCCGAAAGGTAGCGCCCAACCTGCGACTGGTCGGTTCCGAAATAAGAAAGCGCCAGGAAAAACCCGCCCGTGATTCCGCTCCAAAACGTATAACGCTCTTCGGGATCAAACGAAAAATTGACGACATCCATCTTATGGTTCGCCCCCGCAATATGCATCGCATTGCTGAAAGTCATATCGTTCGGCAGCAAGTGAAGAATGAGGAAAAAAGTGATGATCATGCCGCTCATGATTACGAACATCTGTTGCTTCTGGGTAACGTTTACGGCTTTTGTTCCGCCGGCGAAAGTGTAAACAATCACCAGGACGCCGATAACGATATTCATCAAAGTCAGGTTCCAGCCCAATAATGCCGACAGTATAATTGCCGGGGCATAAATCGTAAGTCCGGTTCCCAAGCCGCGCTGTACAAGGAATAAGATTGCTGCGAGCGACCGTGTCTTTAAATCAAAACGTTGCTCTAAATATTCGTAAGCCGTAAAAACCTTGAGACGGTGGTAAATCGGGATGAAAGTATAGCAGATGACGACCATCGCAATCGGCAATCCGAAATAGAATTGTACGAAACCCATCCCGTCATGGTAAGCCTGCCCCGGAGTGGAAAGAAAGGTAATCGCGCTGGCCTGTGTCGCCATAACCGAAAGCCCAACGGTATACCACGGCGTCTCATTGCTGCCCAGGATATATTCCTCGACATTCTGGCTGCCTTTGGTTTTCCAGACGCCATACACGACTATAAAAAGCAGTGTTACTGAGAGTACGATCCAATCGATTTGCTGCATCTTAGGAGAACATTTCCATGATTAGACAAAAGAGCATAATATAAATCGCATTGGCGATCAGAACCCAGGTATAGCTTTTTTTCCAGATGGTGGTTTTAGTCATCGTTGGTTATTTTTCAGGTTGTATTGAAATCAGGTTCGCCATGAGCCGGAATGCGCCCGGAACGCCTTCAGGCAATTCACGGAAAAAACTCAAGCCGGTATAAATGTAATTCCCTTTCCCGTATTTTGCCACGAGCAATGCTCCTTTTTTATCCGATTCGCCTTTGTCATGCGAGGCCAGGATAGGAGTGAAAGCTTTGTCCCATTCGCCAGGATAATATAAACCTTGTTCCTGTTTCCAGCCTTCGAAATCTTTGGAAGTGATTTTATTCGGGAAATTGAGTAGCGGATGGCTTGGCTCCAAAAACCTGACTTCGGCATTTTCTTCTGTAACACGATCGCGTGAAATCTTAAGTGGAAACGGCGCGATATCGGGCGTTACAAAATCGTCCATCGTATTGTATTGTGCAATCATCGTGTGGCCTTTCTTTACAAAATCAAAAAGGATGTTTTGTTTGAATGCCAAAGCGGAAACCGTATTATAGGCACGGATTCCGGTCATGACGACATCAAAACCCTGCAAGCGTTCTTTCGTAATTTCCTCCGGTTTCAGGATGGTAACTTCATAGCCCATCTGCCTGAGGCTTTTAGGGACTTCATCTCCGGCACCCATGATGTAGGCGATTTTTTCCTTCCCGGTTTTGATGTCAGGGTTGATGAATTTGGCTTCCGACGGTGTCAGCACTTGCTGTCTGGAAATATGGTCGTAGCTGATAATCGTCTGGTCGCGATCAAAACGCTTTCCGTCAACAATAGCAATGCTTTTGGCGGTAATCTCATCTGATTTTTTAGGCGATTGCACTTCGAAGTAAACGGTTTGCTCTTCGCCTTTGCGGGAAAGTGAAAACGCGATTGATTTTGGTGTGGCTTTCCAGTTTTCAGGCAATTCCAATTGCAGGTCGCCTTTGATATTTTCTTTTCCGGCCTTGATTTTCACGCCGACGGTTTTTGTCTTTTCCCCATCAAAAATGGTGACTTTCTCCAGAATGGAAGTCGTCACATCCGGGACAACATCAAACGGCCGGTAGACTTCGCCTTTCACGTCATCGTTGTATTTGTATATGATTTTGAGCTCAAACGGAATAGTTACGCCATTGATTGCAATATTGAAAGTGACGCTGATATTGCGGATAACATCCGGAATCCCGATATTTTTCTGGTCGTCTACACGATACATTCCGACGGTGCCTTTTTCCTTAAGCCAGTAAGGTTGGGTGAATTCGGTGTTTTGCGGTAGGATGATTTCTGCATCGAGATTTTGGAGGGCATTATTTTTCAAATCAGAAACCTGAAATATCGTGCTGGTTGGCGGAACCGTTTCAATTCCGGTCAGCTGCATCGGAACATCACTTCTGTTGATCGCCTCGATTTTTAATTTGACAGTACTTCCGGGAGTTGCTTCCTGATTATTAGCCACGGCCTCAAGATACAATCCGGCACAGGATGCTATGGTTTTTTTAATTTCTTCAGATTTAATCGGCTTCCAATGGTTTTCATCCAAAGCTTCAATCATCGAATAGGCTTTTATCAAATCGGGAATACTTGCCGCCGGATTTTTGAAATCATAATTCTTTTCAATCTTTGCCAGCAGTTCGCCGATGGGTTTTCCGCCTTTGACACGGTTCCAGGAGGTATCTATTCCGTCAAAAATATTGGATTTGTCTTTCGGCGCATCGCCTTTTAGGAATTCCAGATATTCCGAATCTTCGCCACGGACACCGGTATTTCCAAAGCCCTGAGATTGGTGCCTGCTGCGGCTTAGTGCGGCAATTTCCTGGTTGGATTTCCCCAATAACGGATAGTAGACGCCGGTTTCAAGGCTGATCAGATTGGTTTTGTCGGCTTTATCGAATTTCTCCTTGCTGCCGTAAAACCACCATGAGGTATTGAAGAATATGCGTTTGGGCTGCCACAATTGTACCGATTCCAACTGCTTTGGAAAAACGGAAGCGTTGTTTACCTTGTCAAAAGCTTCCAGGCTCAATATCGCCGAAGACGTATGATGTCCGTGTGTGGTTCCGGGCGAGCGCGCATCAAAACGGTTGATGATTACATCGGGCTGGAATTTCCGGATAATATAGACCACATCACTCAGGACTTCCTCCCTGTTCCATATCTGTAAGGTTTCATCGGGATTTTTGGAATAGCCGAAATCGTTCGCCCGTGTAAAGAACTGTTCGCCGCCGTCAATTTTGCGCGCTTCGAGTAATTCCTGCGTACGAATGGTGCCGAGCAGTTCGCGCAATTCCGGGCCAATAAGGTTTTGGCCGCCATCGCCGCGGGTCAATGACAAATAGCCCGTACGTGCTTTTTTCTCATTGGACATATACGAAATCAGCCTTGTATTCTCGTCATCGGGATGTGCAGCGATATACAATACCGACCCGAGGAAATTTAATTTCTGGATTTGCGCATAGATTTCTGCAGCATTTGGCTTTTGGGGCTGCTGGGCAAAACTATTGGCAATAAGGAAAATGGAGAATAAAAAAGAGAGTCGGGGTTTAAGCATAATCACGGCGTTATTTGGTATCCAAATATACTAAAATAGAACGGGCGTGATTTTTTTTAAAGATTCTTTAACAGATAAAAAAAAGAGCGAAACTAGTGTTTCGCTCTTTGCTTATTTGGATAAATTTAATGCTTATTGCCTTTTCCATGGCCGTGTCCTTTTCCGTGACCGTGACCATTTCCGTGACCGTGCTCTTTCATTACCGCAACCCGTTTTACTGGCCTGACACCGATGGTATGCTGTGGCGGTCCGTGAAAGCCTTTGTAATATTTGACTTTATGTTCCTTAAAATGGACATATGGTGACGGGCCGTGATAATCGGTCAGGACAACCTTATAGCCGTTGTACAGATCATAATGCCTGTAGGGTCTTGGCAAATATCGGGTTCTGACCCATTGCCCATTTCCAAAATAGATAAATCTTGAAGCCCTTACATCATAATAGGACTCGACATCCGGAAGGTAGTAATACTCGGCGGTTTCATAACCAACCGGAGCCCATGCCGGCGGGGCGCCAATATTTACATTTACAGAAACCTGAGCGGCTGATTTTGAAATTCCGATTACAATAATAATCGCGGTGGCAAATAATCTGATTGTTTTCATAATTCTTGATTTTGGTTAAGTCGATATTGCATTAGTCGAAAACGCACTTTCCAATTACCGTACCTTAAACGGAAAATTTAGATAAGCTTAACTTTTTATGAAAACGAATGGAGCTTAATCCACAGAAGCCGTCATTTTTTTCATCCCGCTTTTAGTGATGTAGGGATATTTTTTCTTATGGATGCTTAAGAATTGCGTCGGATCATCGTCGTCGTAATCCTTAATGAGCACATTTACCTTGTTGTACATAGAGTAGCCGCGGTAGCCGTTTGGAATTTCGTCCGCAGTCGTCCACTTGCCTTCTTCGGTATATAAGTAGATGTTTTTCTGGGTATCGTAATACGCCTCAAGGTTCGGGAAATAATAATAACGCAGCACACAATTCGTTGAAGGGTCGATCAGGGCACCATTGATGTTTTTCTTTTCTGCTGTCTGTGCATTACTTGTGTTGAACAGAAATAGTGCAATCAGGACAAGTACTATTTTATAATTTTTCATCTCTCGTGTTTTCATTTTTGAAAGCTCACGTCATAGTGCCGTAGCAATCAAACAGTTAGACATCATCTCATTTGCAATGTAAAATTACTTATAAATTTAATTTCATCGATTAAATGTATAAAAATATCGACGAAATGCATAAAATGAATAAAAAAGTAATATTATTATTACGTTATTGCATGCAAAGATAGCGGGTTAATCGGTAAATTCCTTGTCTTCGAAGTGATTATTTACAATAGAAATCCCTTTTTGCAGCATCAGGTTGTTAGGGAATGTGATACGCTCACCTGCTTTGGTTTCCAGAAGTGTGTGGAAGGCACGGATATCGACGATTTCAGCCTCAATGGGAAAATCCTTGTCATGGATCCTGATCGTATCGCCAATCTTAAAAGGGAAAGAGAAAAGCAGGATAATACCCGAAGTGATATTACTCAGGATCGACCATTGCGCAAACATCGCCACGCCAACGACCGTAATGACGGAGGAAATCGTCAGGAAAATGTCTTTCGTTTGTACGCCCCAAATAATAAAGAGCGCAACGAGAAAAAGCGAATTGATAAAGATGTTATTGTATTTGATGACCAGATTCGCCCTGTGATCAAGGATTTCGCTGGTTTTGGAATAATGCCTGATAATCCGCGCCGAACTGTAACGCAAAGCAATGACCACAATAAGCAGGACGAGTGTTGCAATGACTTCTATATAAAAATGCGCAATGATCATAGCTGTCCCAATTGTTGCAAATATTCAAAAACCCGATGTGTCGGCAACCCGACGACGTTGGTATAAGAACCTTCGATCTTTGTAATCCCTGTGAGCCCGATCCAATCCTGGATACCGTAAGCGCCAGCTTTGTCAAAGGGTTTGTAGTTGTCGAGATAATAAACAATTGCCTCGTCGCTCAATTTATTAAACGTGACTTTTGTGGTTTCATGTATGGTTTTGGTCGAAACTTTTGTCTTAAAGCAAACCGAAGTGATCACCTCATGCGTTGCATCCGACAGTGATCGTAAAATGCGCACGGCATCATCATAATCTTTAGGTTTTCCAAGCGCCACGCCGTTGAGCCAGACAATCGTGTCACTCGTAATCAGCAGCTCGTCATCCGCCATTTCATTTTCGAACGCATCGGCTTTAAGCTTTGCCAGAAAATCGGTAATGGCTTCCGCCTGGAGTCCGGGCGGGTAAATTTCCTCAATTTCCTTCAGGCGGATTTCAAAATCGAGATCCAGGTCTTTAAAGAACTGCTGCCGCCTCGGCGAACCGGAAGCGAGGATGATTTTGTACTTTCCCATAACTAAAGGATATCATAGGTTACCACGGCAATTGATAGCAGGCCGAAGAAAATAACGAGTTTCAGCACCGAGCTCAGATGGCGGAAGTCTTTCGGGCTTTTCGCTGACCACATTTTTACGGAAAAATAAATCAACGGAGCCACGACAAACACAAAGGCGTAAATGGTTGCGAGGTATAAATTGCTGGCGAAGTAATATTTATTGATGTAAAAGAGCAGGATCAGAATCGGAAAGATACTCAAACCGAACACAACCTTTGAGGTTCGCGCCACGCCAAGCGCAATCGGCAGCGTGTGCATTCCCTGATTGTGATCGCCTTCGACATCTTCGAGGTCTTTTACCATTTCACGGATCAGGTTGATGAGAAACGCAAAAATGGCGTAGTCCAGCAATACTGAAAAAGCATTCGCCATTTGCTGCTGGTTTCCGGGATAGGTCGCCGGGAAAAGGTCGAATACCGCAATAATGATGACGCTGAATCCAAGAAGCAATGCCACGATGACATTTCCCACAATCATCATTTGCTTCAGGCTGTTCGCATACAGATAAAGTGTAGCGGCAATTACGATAAATACCGCGGCAAATCCGGGTTTCTCGATAACGTTCGACAAATAAAAACCAATTGCTACCCCGCTAATATTAAGTATTGCGTAAATATTGTAGGCTTTCGCTTCCGATATCGTTTTCCCGACAATCACTTTTAGCGGCTTGTTTTTGGCGTCGGTCTGCTGGTCGAACACATCATTGATCACATAACCGGCAGCCGCAATCAAAACCGTCGACAACACCAATAAGGCATATTGCAGGTGGGTCAGCGATAGCGGTATACCAAGCCTTTTCAGGAATCCGTAACGGATAACGAACTGCATCAAAGCGAGCATTAATAAATTCTGGTAACGGATGAGTTTGAAAAAATCTTTCATTGTTTAATCGGTTCTTTTGGCTTATTTTTTTACTTCTTGTTTCTTGTTTCTTTTCTCTCCTCTAATCGTGCTTTCCGTCAAAATGCTGCATCCATTTTCCCTGGACTTTCATCACTTGCTCAATCGCATCGCGCACCGCACCACGGCCGCCGTTTTTGTGGGAAATATATTTGCTGAGGGCTTTAATCTCCGGACTTGCATCCTGTGGGCACGCAGGCAAACCCACGAGTTTCATCACATGATAATCGGGGATATCGTCGCCCATATACAACACCTGTTCGGGCTTAATATTGTAGAGTTCGATGTATTCCTTAAAAGTTTCCACCTTGTCAGGAGCCGCCAGATGAATGTCCGTGATACCAAGGTTTCTGAGCCTGATGCGCACGCCTTCATTGCTTCCGCCCGAAATGATACACACATGGTAACCGCTGTCGATGGCCGCCTTCATCGCAAACCCGTCGCGGATATTCATAATGCGCAGCATTTCGCCTGTTGGTGTTACATGCACCGAACTGTCGGTCAGTACGCCGTCGACATCAAAAATAAAAGTGTTGATGTCGTTCATGATTTCCTTATAACTTTTCGCCATGGTTTTGGATAGATTGGGTGAGTAGGGTATAAATATTTCGTTGGTTTTCGTCTGATAGGAATTCCAGGTGTTTTTTTATCGTATTGGAATCGCCTCGTTTTGCCGGTCCGGTCTGCGCTTCCGAAGGGGAAAGCACCATAACTTTTTCTGCCGTTTCGCTTATTAAAGGTTTCAGGATTTCGAATGGGATTCCGTGTTCGATGCAAATATCATTGCCGATTTTGTAAAGGTGGTTGGTGAAATTATTCACAAATACCGCCGAAACATGCAGCGCATTGCGTTGCTGTGAATCGATTTTAAAAACGGTATCAGAAATGCTGCGCGCCAATTTTTCGATCAACGGATACATTTCAGGGCTGCTGCTTTCGATGCAAATCGGAATCTGCCTGAAATCGACCGCCTTGTTTTTGGAAAACGTCTGTAACGGATAAAAGACGCCATTCAGATTATTGGAAGAAAGTGCATCGATAGAAACGCTGCCCGAAGTATGCAAAACCAATCGGTTGCGAAAGGGCAAACTTTTGGAAACTGCAGCAATCGCATCATCGGAAACAGCAATGATATAAACATCGGCTTCCGCCAGATTGTTCAGGTCATGGGTCACGGGAATGGATTTCGGAATCCCTGCCGCGCTTTCTTCGCTGCGGGAATATACTTGGACCAACTCTGCTTCAGCGCTTTCCGAAAAAGCCGAAATCAGATGCCGCGCAACATTTCCCGAACCAATAATGACAATTTTAATCATGCGGCTAAATTAGTAAAATTTGGAGTAATTCAGGAATCTAAATGGCTCCGGATTTTATGCTATTGCTGCCTGCAGGAAACTAATCTTTCAAAACGGTCTGCACCGCCACCGGATGCTCCAGCATTTTATGGATCGGACAGTTGTTGGCGATTTCAAGCAACCTTTGCCTTTGCGTTTCGTCGAGCTTGCCGAAGAGCCGGATGTTCATCGTGATGTTCGGTTTTTCGGGCGTATCGTTTTCCATAGTCACTTCAATCATCGATTCTTCCAGATCCCAGCCTTTGCGGTCGGCATACATCCTTAAAGTGATTCCGGTGCACGAGGCGAGCGCAGCGGCCAGCAATTCCCCGGGCTTGAAACCCAGATCCTGACCGCCAACATCAACCGGTTCGTCAGCAATGATGGTATTGGTGGCCGACTTGATTTCGGTCTTATATAAGATTTTCCCTGTGGATGCGGTTACTTTTGTCATTTTTTGAGGTTGAAGTTGGTTTGTTCAGGCAAGGGTACAAATTCGGTTTCGCCCGGAACTTTCGGAAAAATCTGCTCCAGCCAGCTTTTTTTTGCAGCTTCAATCAGTTCTTTGGACGAAGCGACAAAATTCCAGTAAATGATGCGCTCTTCGGGAAAAGCATCGCCTCCAAAGATATAAACCGTCGTATTTTCTGCCATGTCGAATGCACATAATTTACTGTCGTTGGCAATCAGGATGTGTTTGGGTTCGTAGGTATTTCCTTCGCTTTCAATGCTGCCTTCGAGAATGTACAGCGCGCTTTCGCCAAATAATTCCGTGCCAATCGAAACCGTTTGCTTTGTAATCGATTTGAGTTCGAGAAGATAAAGCGGACTGTAAACCGGAACCGGCGATTTCCGTCCGAAAGCTTCGCCTGCAATTAGTTTGAATGCAATGCCGTTGTCCTGCCAATGCGGAATTTCGTGATCGGAAGCATGGTAGAAATTCGGTTGCATCTGTTCAAGGTGTTTCGGAAGTGCAACCCAGATCTGTAATCCATGCAGCGATTTTTCAGAATGCCGCAAATATTCGGGCGTCCTTTCCGAATGCACGATGCCGTTCCCGGAAGTCATCCAGTTAACTTCACCCGGCTTGATTTCGACGGCGCTGCCCAGGCTGTCTTTGTGCATGATACTGCCTTCGAAAAGATAGGTAAGTGTCGAAAGCCCGATGTGCGGATGCGGCGGTACATCGAAATTCTCGTAATCATGCAGGCTAACCGGACCCATATGGTCGATAAATGCAAAAGGCCCGACCATTCTCTTTTCGCGGAAAGGCAACAATCGCCCAACCATAAAATTGCCGACGATATTCGGCCTTTCTTCTATAATGAGTTTGATGTTTGACATGGCTGTGTTTTTGGGTTTTAAAATTACGAAGAAATACAAAACAAATCGGGTGCAGCTATTTTAAAAATAACCGCACCCGAAAAAGAATTAAAAACTAAAATTAGAACTGGAAGTAAATGAACGCGCTGCCGCTTTCCTGCGCCCAGATCAGCATCAGGATTAGTGCCGACCAGACGAGCCCTAGCGACCACCATTTCATTCTATAGGCGACTTCAATTACCTTCGTATTGCGTAAAAACCAATGGAAAATCAGGATGGCCGGAATTATGACTGCGACTTTAACAATCGCCATCGTGGTCAGCAAAACCTTTCCGTCAGATGCCATTCCGGACATCGATTCGAAAATCTGCCAGGCTTTCCCGAACGAATCCGAACGGAAAAAGACCCAGGTGATGTTAACCAGCATAAAAGTGAAGAAAGCATACAGGAATCCGAGCCATTGCTTGTTTTGTTTCTCAAGGATTCCTTTGGCCGCGCGTCTGTCCTTAAAGAATTTTTCTGTCCACAGGTACAATCCGTGCAATCCGCCCCAGGCAACGAAAGTCCAGTTGGCACCATGCCATAATCCGCCCAAAAGCATCGTGGCCATCAAAGCGAAGTACATGCGCATTTTGCCTTTTCGGTTCCCGCCAAGCGGAATATAGAGGTAATCGCGCAACCAGCTCGACAGCGTAATGTGCCAGCGCCTCCAGAAATCTGAAAATCCAATTGCAGCATAAGGATAGTTGAAATTCTGCGGAAGCACAAACCCAAGGCACAAAGCGACCCCGATGGCACAGGTGGAATATCCGGCAAAATCCAGGAATATCTGCCCCGAAAAAGCGAAAACACCGGTCCAGGCGTCGAGCGCCGACAATGCCATAGGCGAATTGAAAACCGAGTTGGCGGTTTCGGCGAGCAAAGCATCGGCAAGCACGACTTTCATAAACAAACCGAGCGAAAGCAACAGCAACCCGTCCATGAACTGTTGTTTTGTGGCGTTCTTGGGATGTTCGAATTGTGGCACCAACTGCGGCGGACGAACGATTGGTCCGGCCACGAGATGCGGGAAAAAAGTAACGAACAAAGAGAAGTCAAGCAATGATTTTACAGGTTCGCTTTTTCTCTTATACATATCGATAGTGTAACAAAGCGTCGTGAAAGTATAGAATGAAATTCCGGCCGGCAGGATAATGCTCGGTGCGGCCGGATGGTAATTGAATCCGATCATATTGGTGAGCGCCACGAAATTATCGAGCAGGAATGTTCCGTATTTGAAGAAGCACAGCATGCCCAGGTTTCCGATAAGGCTCAGCACCAGCAGCAGTTTCTTCTTGTGCGGATTCTCTTCGGTGAAAAGTGCGCGGCCAACAAAGAAATCGACGACGGTGGACAGCCAAAGCAATAAGATAAACGGTGGATTCCACGCGGCATAAAAGAGGTAACTGCCTATGAGAAGACTTGTTTTCCGGGCCTTCCACGAAATTGGAAGGTTATATACCAACAGCATGATGGCAAAAAAGGCGATGAATGTATAGGAATTGAATACCATGATTTTATAGTTTAGTTAGCAGTTTTTCAGACTGGACTTCCCAGCCTTTGTGTGTTGATAGAATTTTGACGAATGCGGCTGTATACAAGCGGGCATCGGTACGGTTGAGATGCGAAAATTCAGGGCAGATGAAATTAGCCGTCTGCGGATAATCCTCAAAATGGATTCCGTCGCAACCGGTGACCGCCAAAATCTGGTTCCAGTATTTCTCTCTTGGGAAACCCATTTTCTCGCCTTGACGGAATGGTCCGCTTGAAGGCGTGCGCACAAATAAAACCTGTCCGCCGCGGCTTTTGATTTTATCGGTATCGGCTTTCACAAGCAGTAAAACGTCGTGGATTTGCTTGTCGGTCATCGGCGGCGGTTTCGGGCCGCCCATTAAAAAGCCCCAGATTCCCCTTACGGCATTCACACGCGCCGGATCTTTTACAAAATCTTCGGTCATGTAATTTTGGCGGTCGAATTCGGTGCGCTCAAATCCAAAAGGGAACGAAGGCATCTGGAAAACACCTGGCCTGTTGGTTAGCGGCAAGGCATCCAATTGTGCATTCATTGAAAAATTATCCTTGTCAAGGAAAACAAGCCGCGATTCCATCACCTTATTGATTTCGAAGCTGGCACGCTGCGCCGGTGTCCGGTCATGGTAATATTTGATTCCTTTTGAAGGCGTTTCGCTGTAACGTGGAGCATCTGAAAAGAATAGCGGCTCGGTGATGTCAATAATTAATTTTCCTTTAAATGCAGGGTCATTTGCGAGGTCGGTCAGCATGACCTTAGGGCTGCTTCCAACCATGGCGAGCTGTACTGCTTCGAGTCCGGTTTGGTTTTTCCATGTCGGAATATCCAGATCGTATTTGATTCGCGACGATCCGATAAAAACAACCTTCTTATCGGATGGTTCATAAACTTTCGCCCTTTTGTCGGCCCACAATGCAGGGCCATCGTCATAGGCGATCGTTGCCCCTTTATTTCTGAGATACATTTCGTAACCTGCCACCACTGCGGTTACGACAACCAGCATGAGAACAGCCGATTTTGAGATTGATTGGTTGATCATTTTTGATGTGTTTTTGATTATTAATTGCGATTGAAATTCCTGTCTGCCAAAGGGTTAAATATAAATAATATTTGCTCCGGCATTCTATTTTTAAAATATAACGACTTGAATTTGTGGTATTTGTAAATAAAATAATACAGTTTTACGCTTTGATGATTTTTTGGGAATGGATGATAAATCCGTCGTCATGTGAAACCGTCAGCATATAAATTCCGGCTTTGAGATTGTGCAGGTTCGAGCGTTGTAGAATCGCTTCCCTTTTCATTATTGAAACGACCAGGTCTCCCAACATGTCATAGATATCGCAAATTAAGTGTTGGAAACTATCACAATTAATACTTAAATCCTTGCAGGCATCGAGTTTTGAATCCACATTTTTTAATTACTTTTGTACGACTTTTTTAAAAATGTAATTCCAACCTCATGGAAAAAAAAATTTTCTCTTTTTTATTCTCTACACGTTTAATGGCCGTTTTGTTTCTCACATTTGCAATAGCAATGGCTGCGGGGACTTTTATCGAAAGTGCCTACAATACCGATACCGCAAGGATCTGGATCTACAACACCAAATGGTTCGAGGCCATTATGCTGTTTTTTATGATCAATTTCTTCGGAAACATTAAACGCTACCAGTTGTACAAAAAGGAGAAATGGGCGACGCTGATGCTGCACCTTGCCTTTATTTTCATCATCGCTGGCGCTTTCATCACGCGTTACATCAGTTATGAGGGCATGATGCCGATCCGCGAAGGGGAAGCTTCCAACCAGGTTTATTCCGACAAGACTTACCTGACCGTTTTTGTAGACGGCGATTACAAAGGCACGATGAAACGCAGGGTTTATGAAAATCCGCTACTGCTTTCTCCCGTAACGAACAATAATTTTACGATTTCAGAGGAATTTGCAGAAACGCCATTCGAAATCAGCTACAAGAATTATTTTTTGGGCGCCACGGAAACGGTAACCCCAAAAGAAAACGGCACAGAGTATTTAAAGATGGTCGAATCGGGCGGCGGCACGCGTCATGAGCATTACCTGAAATCAGGAGAAATCCAGAATATCCACAACGTACTTTTCGCACTCAACAAATACACCAACGGCGCGGTAAACATCAACACGACTGGCGGCGCCTATACGATAAAAACCCCTTTTGACGGACAGTTCATGCGTATGGCCGATAAATTACAAGGCACAGTGATTAAAGATTCTATGCAGCCGCTGATGATGCGTTCGCTCTATAATGTCGGCGGGGCTCAATTTGTTTTCCCTGAAGCGGCAATTACCGGAGTCAAAGGCTACAAATCGGATAAAGACCTCAAGTTAAAGAACCACGAAGATGCGATTGTGCTGACCGTGAAATCGCAAGGACAGGAGCGTGAGATTACGCTCAAAGGCGGAAAAGGCAAGCAGGGCGAACCGCAGAATTTCAAAATAGGCAAGCTCGATTTTACATTAATGTTCGGAAGCAAGGTATACATGCTGCCGTTCCAGATCAGGCTCAACGATTTCATCGCGACCAAATATCCGGGAACCGAAAAAAGCTATGCGGCTTTTGAAAGCAAAGTAACGGTAATGGGTTCCGATAAGAAATTCGACGCCCGGATTTACATGAACCACGTGCTCGACCATAAAGGTTTCCGTTTCTTCCAGGCTTCGTTCGACCCGGATGAAAAAGGCACAGTACTTTCGGTAAACCACGATTTCTGGGGAACTACAATCACTTATATCGGTTATTTTATGCTGTTTTTCGGATTGATGTCGATTATGTTTACGAAGCATTCGCGATTCGCCGATATCAAACGCAAACTCGAAGTCGTTAAGGACAAAAAGGCAAAACTCATTACGGTAATGCTGTTGTTTCTAAGCGTCGGCGGATTTTCGCAAACCGGGCCGCAGCACACGCTCAAGCTAAAGGAAATCGACTCACTGCTCAATAAGTACAAGGTTACCGAAGCGCATGCGGCAAAGTTCGGGCGACTCATTATCCAGGATGAAGGCGGCAGGATGAAGCCGGGAAAACCCTTTTCGTCAGAATTGCTTCGGAAAGTGAGCAAGAGCGATGTGTATAAGGATATGAATTCCGACCAGGTTTTCCTTTCGATGACGCAATTTCCGTTGGCATGGTTTGAAGTGCCGCTGATTTACATCAAGACCGGGAACGACAGCATCCGCAAAATTATCGGGATCGCCAGCGATGAGAAATATGCGCCATTGAGAAATTTCTTTGACAAGAAAGGCAATTATAAATTGGAGCCTTATCTTGAGAAAGCGTTTTCCGATGCGGTCCCGGACCAGTTTGAGAAAGATTTTATTGAAGCCGACAAGAAAGTGAACTTATTGAATTCGGCCCTAAGCGGCGGCATCCTGCGGGTTTTCCCGATTCCGGCCGACCCGAACAACAAATGGGTTTCGTATATGGAACTGAACCATGCGCGGATGAAAGGGCTCGATTCGACTTTCACCAAACAGATCCTGCCGATTTACCTGCAGTCGCTGACCAATGCGGCAGAGAAAAATAATTATAAGGAATCCGATTTTTACTTAAGCGGCATCAGCAAATTCCAGCACAAATACGGCAAAAAAGTGATGCCGAGCGAAGACCGGATCAGTTCGGAAATTACCTATAACAAATACGATATCTTTAAGAAACTGTATTATCTGTACATGCTTTCGGGCGTATTGATGCTGTTGTTTACGATCATCAATATTTTCTTCGAAAAGCGCGCGATGCGTATTGTCATCAACGGTTTCCATATTTTAATCGGAATCTTATTTGCATTGCATACTGCTGGATTGGTAGCGCGTTGGTACATTTCAGGCCATGCGCCCTGGAGCGACGCCTACGAATCGATGATTTATGTGGCCTGGGCGACGATGTTCTTTACTTTGGCATTCGACCGCAAATCAAAACTGACCGTTGCCTCAGGGACTTTCGTCGCTTCGATGATCCTGATGATTGCACACTGGAACTGGATGGATCCGTCGATCGCGAACCTGCAGCCGGTGCTCAATTCGTATTGGCTGATGATCCACGTGGCCGTGATTGTTGCGAGTTACGGACCGTTTACGCTCGGAATGGTGCTTGGCGTGGTTGCGCTGATCCTGATGCTGTTCGCCAACGAAAAGAACAAGGAAAAGATGAACCTCAATATCAAGGAAATCACTTATATCAATGAATTGGCGCTCACGATTGGCCTGATCATGCTCACGATCGGGAATTTTCTCGGCGGGCAATGGGCCAATGAGAGTTGGGGAAGATACTGGGGCTGGGACCCGAAAGAAACCTGGGCGCTGATCAGCATTATGATTTATGCGTTTGTGATCCATGCGCGTTTCGTCCCGGCTTTGCGCGGCAAATGGATCTATAACCTCATGAGCGTGTTGGCGTTCTATTCGATCATGATGACGTATTTCGGCGTAAACTTTTACCTCACCGGACTGCATTCCTACGCGAGCGGCGATAAAGTCGTGACACCCGTGGAAGCTTATTATTCTTTGGCGATGCTGACGGTACTTGCAGGATTTTCGTATTGGAGGTATAAGAAAGTATTCAAATCGTAATTACCATTATTAATTCAATAGAAAAAGGTTCCACTGCAAAGCGGAACCTTTTTCATTTATAAAAACCGGGTTATTAGACTTTTCCTAAAGTATAGAGTTGCGCCATTGTAGGTGAAGCACTTCCACCTGCAGGCTCGAGCGTAATCCCGAAGCCTTCCGCTCCGGCCGCTTTGTCCACTGCAAAAATACGCTGGTTGTCGGCGGTGAAATTTTCGAGCAATCCGATGCTTGTCGGCGTCAGCGGGTTCAATTTCAAAGCCCACACCTGGTAGACTTTTCCTTCGGGCGGCTCCGGCAATCCTTTGGCATCCACATAAACGACCTGCGTAGCTTTGTTGTAATAGACTTTGGCGAATGATTCGGGCGAAACGGCCTGTCCGCCAAGATTCACAACGGCACTGTTCTTATCGCGTACAATCGCCAGGGCATCTTCAGTTTGTTTGTTTTTGATTTCGGCAGTGACGAGCGCTTCCTGGACTTTGGTTTTTTCAATTTCCGCAGCAGCGACCTGCTTTCTGGAAGCATCAAGCTGCGTGTATTGATAACCGATAGCAAGCAGGAACAGCACCGCGGCGGCCCATCCGATATACATCGGGTAGTACGTTCGCGTTTGCATTTGGACCACGCCATGCTTGATTTCGAGTTTTTCCCGGATTTTCGCAAAATTCTCCGAAGAGAGGAAAGGCGAGAAGCTGGTTGACAGATTTACGATTGATTTTTCTATCGAAAGAATCTCATCGTTGATTTCACTGTTCGATTTCGCCATATTATTGACCTCGATGTTTTCATTGTCGTCTAAGAGTCCGTAAACGTAAAGCTCTAAGATGCCTGAGTCGATATATTCTTTTGTATCCATTATACCTGTAAAAATTTTCTGAGATCGTTAATACAATTCCTGTTTTGCGTTTTGACGGTTCCCAGCGGAATCTCCAATTCATCCGAAGCTTCCTGTTGGGTATATCCTTTAAAGAATAAGAGGTCAATAATCTGGATGCATTTGGGTTTCAGCTTGTTTACGAATTCCCGGATCCCGATGGTGTCAATCTTATGGGTCAGTTTATTGCTGTCGTCTAGCAGATGTACGAAATTATCCGAGGACAGGTTTTTTTTACTGTTGTTATATCCTTTGGAGCGCAGCTTGTCGATAGCGGTATTGCGCGCAATATTCAATATCCAGGTATAGAAACGCCCTTTGCTTTCATTGTAGGAATCGACATTTTTCCAGATTTTCACGAATACCTCCTGGAGTACATCTTCGGCTTCTTCGCGGTCTTTCACCAGATTGGTAATCACGGCAAAAAGGCTTTTCGAATACATGTCATACACATGCCCGAAAGCCCTGTTGTCTTTTGTAAGGATTAACGGCAGTAATTCTTCTTGTGTCATAGTGCTTGCATTTTTAACAAATCTAGTCAATCTTTTCCAAAAATGAAATCCCATTGATTAAAAAAAACAGCCCTGTTACGGTGCTTTATCTTTTTGGAAATAAATCTTGTAGAAAAAATACAGTGTCATAAAAAACCAAAGAAGCGGCCATTCCGTATGTTCTAAAAACAACGTTTTTAGTATACCGATTTTTCCCGTTTGCCGCGCAGATTCTCCCCAGGATTTAAAACGGCATTTTCGGGAGTTTGAAAGCAGACGATTTTTCTCAGAGAATTGACCTGCCTTCATCTGGAAGCCCGAAGACGACTTTGGGCTTCTTTGTTTTATAAATTTTTGGTAATAATTTTTGAGGCAGCCCGTTTTTGATTATTTTTATAAAAAAAAACAATAATCATGAAAAAACAACTGAGCATTCTTTGTGGGATTTTCTTCTTAATCACTTCGCAAAATCACGCACAAGTCACATCGGCAGTACAAACAACAAACAAGGTACACATGGGAAAACAGTCTTTATACGACTTTAAAGTCGAGGATTTATACGGGAAAACTTTTGATTTTGCTTCTTTAAGAGGCAAAAAGGTCATGATCGTCAACACAGCTTCCAAATGCGGATTGACGCCGCAATACGAACAACTGGAAACGATTTACAAACAATATAAGGATAAGGGTTTTGTGATCGTGGGCTTTCCGGCGAATAACTTTGCCGAACAGGAACCGGGAACCAATGAAGAGATTGGCGCATTCTGCCAAAAGAACTACGGCGTGACTTTCCCGATGATGGGTAAAATTTCTGTAAAAGGCGAAGACATGGCCGATATCTATAAATTTCTCACGCACAAGGAACTCAACGGTGTCCAGGATTCTGAAGTAGAATGGAATTTCCAGAAATACTTGTTTGATGAAAACGGTCTGCTTATCCAGGTAATTCCGCCAAAAACGCTGGTTACCGACGCTAAGGTTGTTGCGATGATCAAGCCGACATCGAAAAATGGGAAAGAATAAGAAGAACTTTCCACACATCCTGACCGCTTCATCCACGTTACTCGGACTCTGTTTCGTGGTTTTGACTTCCCTAAAACTTAGCGATAACAGGGAAGCTTCGGTGATTGATGAATTTACGGCCGTCGCGATCCTGATGTTTATGACAAGCAGTATTTTATCCTATCTGTCCATGCGCAACAGTAAATTGTGGGGGAAAAAATATGAGCGGATTGCCGATATCGTATTTCTGTCGGGACTGATTTTTCTGTTCGTCACAACGATTTTAATTACACTTGATATCATTAAATAAAGGATAAAACGGGATTTTCTTTTTGAAGGTCCCGTTTTTATTTTAATACCAATTGCATAAAAAGCAGGTCGAGCCATCGGTCAAATTTAAATGCCGCATCTTTAATGGTGCCGCATTCCGTAAATCCGAATTTTTTATGGAAGGCAATGCTATCCGCATTATCGGCGTCAATACCACCAATCATCGTACGGATTCCCTGCGCTCTGGCCAGCCGGATCAGCTCGGCGAGAAGCAATTTCCCGATGCCTTTCCCAATATGGCTGTGATTCACATAAACCGAATGTTCCACCGTAAACTGGTAGCCGATCTTTTCACGGAAAGTGCCATAAGCGCCATAACCAATCACTTCGCCATTTTGTTCAGCGACAATTACCGGAAATCCATGTTCCTGTTTTTGCCTGAACCACGCGATTTGCACTTCAAGCGATTGCGGCTCATAATTGTAGTTGGAAGTGGTGTGCGCGATGGCATGATTGACGATATCCAGAATGGATGGCAGATCGGCGGCAATGGCGGGACGGATTATAATTTCCATGATTATTGTTAAAACTTTAGCCAAAAGTAATTAAATTTGTTTTCGCTTTCAAAAAGTGAGCACGAACCGAACCTCAAAAACCTGATGATTTACCCAAAAATTCCTTTAGCGCAGAGTATCATCCAGATTTGTATTGCCAAAGGCGTGAACCACATCGTCATTTCTCCGGGTTCGCGGAACGCTCCGTTAACCATCGGTTTTGCCAATAATCCAAATTTTACCTGTTACAGTATTGCCGATGAGCGCAGCGCCGGTTTTTTTGCGCTCGGGATTGCACAGCAAATCAGCAAGCCTGTTGCGTTATTGTGCACTTCGGGTTCGGCATTGCTCAATTATTATCCCGCAGTTGCTGAAGCCTTCTACAGCCAGATTCCACTCATTGTGATTTCTGCCGACAGGCCTTTCGATAAGATAGATATCGGCGACGGACAAACCATCCGCCAGCGAAACGTGTTCGAAAACCATTCGCTCTTTAATGCCAATCTCACCGAAGAGGCTTCTGAAAAGAACGATAACCTGATCAACGAAGCGATCAATAAGGCGTATACCAAAAAAGGCCCAACGCACATCAACGTCCCTTTTGAGGAGCCTTTGTACGAAACGGTTAAGAAAGTGACCGTCGATCCGGTAATTTCGGCTTTCGCCAAAGTTTACAAGAACACTTCCATTGAAGATATCATTGCGTCTACGAACATCTGGAATTCTGCCAGGAAGAAACTGATCCTTGTAGGCGTAAACGAACCCAACGAAATCGATGAGGAAATTTTAGCCGAATTGGCCAAAGATCCGTCGGTGGTCGTGATGACCGAAACCACTTCAAACCTGCACCATCCGACGTTCCTGAACAACATCGATACGATTATTACGCCTTTCAAGGACAAAGATTTTAAGGAACTCCAACCCGAAATCCTGGTGACTTTCGGCGGACTGATTGTTTCGAAAAGGGTGAAGGCATTTTTACGCAATTATAAGCCGGAACACCATTGGCACATCGATCCGCTGCGCGCCTACAATACTTTCGGAAGCCTCGCACATCATTTCAAGACCAACCCGAACGATTTTTTTGCGCAGATCATACCATTTACCAAAACCGTAAAAAGCGATTACGCCCAAAAGGCACAGGCGATTAAGAAAAAACGCGAAGCCATGCACCAGAAGTACCTGGCGAAAGCACCGTTTTCCGACCTGAAGGCATTTGGACAGATTATGCCCGAATTGCCGAAAGACTCCATGCTGCAGATCAGCAACAGCGCGGCCATCCGCTATGCGCAATTGTTTAGCATTGACGAATCGATTCCGGTGTATTGTAACCGCGGAACCAGCGGGATTGACGGCAGCACTTCTACGGCTGTAGGAGCAGCGGTCGCATCCGAAAAGCAAACGACGCTGATTACGGGCGATATCGGATTTTTGTACGACAGCAATGCACTTTGGAACAATTACATCCCGAAAAACTTCAGGATTATCATCATCAATAACGGCGGCGGCGGCATTTTCAGGATCCTGCCGGGCCATTCGGAGAATAAGGTATTTAATACGTATTTCGAGACCTCGCATTGCCTTACGGCGGAGCATTTGGCTAAAATGTACGGTTTCGAGTATCTTACAGCAAGTGACGAGGCGACTTTGCAGGGCGCGCTTTCGGGCTTATTCCAGCAGAAAAGCAAACCTTGCATCCTTGAGGTTTTTACACCGACGCTCGAAAATAATGTGGTTTTGAGCAATTACTTTAAGGAATTGGTCTAATTTTTTAATCGTATAACATTTTCGATATGTTTCGCCAAATTTAATGATCCTGCTCTGCTATTCTTTAAAATTCCGCGGGTTATATTTGCCTCTTTTTACATCGCTTCGCAACGCAGGAAGGAAGTAAAAACAAACAAAAAAGATTTACAATAGCTTCGGGGTAGTAAAAATTTAATGCCGCCCGCCACCATAATTTCAAAATATATATTTATATTAGCAGTAAGCAATTTCTTTGAAGCCTTGCAAAGCGTCCAAATATAATCCCGGTATAATTTCTGGGCCGTTCATCGATAATTACTGTAGGGATAGTGTAGGGATGGTGTATAGATAAAGCATAGATACAGTATGGATAGTGTATGCGGAGTGTATGCGAGTGTATGCGGCGATAGCTGAAAGCAGCTTTTCCAAAGCGTCAATTCTTTTTCTTCTTCACACAATTCGGGACCGTTTTCCCATTCTTCTCTTTCGTACCGACTGCTTCGTACCCTTTCCAGCACGAATTATCTTTCCGAAGGCTTTTCTTTCTCTTAGCCATGATCTTTTTATTTTTGGATGATAATAAAATTCAGGATTTCTACAGCAATCCAATTTAAAGATTCGGGGAATATGTTACAAAATATTAGATGGTGCCAATCCAAATGCTTTCGTACCTTTGCGGCTGAAAATGCACACCATGATTGAAATAGGAAAATACAACACGCTTACTATATTGCGCGATACCAAAGTCGGATTGTTCCTCGGCAATGGCAACGAAGCGGAAGACATACTTTTGCCAAACAAATATGTTCCCAATAAGTTTGAGATCGGTGACGAGATGATTGTTTTTGTGTACTTAGACCATGAAGAACGCCCGGTTGCGACCACTTTGGAACCTTACATCTTACTCAATGAATTTGCGCTCCTGCGCGTGAATTACACCAACCAGGTCGGCGCCTTTATGGATTGGGGAATGGAAAAGGATATCCTTGTCCCGTTCAAGGAACAGGCGCGCCCAATGGAAAAAGGCAAACGTTACCTGGTCTATTTGTATATGGATGAAAAAACCAACCGCCTTGTGGCCTCGAGCAAAACCAACCAGTTTCTTGACAATGAAAACTTGACCGTTGAGAAAGGCGAGGAGGTCGACCTCATTGTGTCGCATATCACCGAAATCGGCATCAACGTGATCATCAACGGAAAACACAAAGGACTGCTTTACAAAGACGAGGTCTATGATGACGCGATCAGGACGGGCGACCGTTTGCGCGGTTTCATCAAAACCATCAGGCCCGACAATAAAATCGATGTGGCTTTGCAGCAGCAGGGTTATGGCGGTGTCGAACCAAATGCTGATAAAATACTCGACGAATTGCGCGCCAACCGCGGATTCCTGCGCCTCAACGACAATTCGCATCCCGAGGACATTAAGACCGTCCTCAAGATGAGCAAAAAGACTTTTAAGAAAGCCATCGGTGCTTTGTATAGGGAAAAGCTCATTGAAATTAAGGACGACGGAATCTACCTTCTTTAATCTTCCAATCCTGTATTTATTTACGGGATTTTTTTGCTTCAAACGGAAGCTGTTAATTTTCTTTTAAAACAATAATCGGTACTATTTTTATTATACATTTGTATATACAAATATTAATATAGGAATTTATCAAAATAGTTATGGCATCACTACAGCCTTTTTATAATTGGACCCAATCGCTTGGGGAAGAAGACACGCAGCACCCGGTTTTATTCATCGGGCACGGTTCGCCGATGAACGGAATTGAAGACAACGAATTCTCAAGGACCTGGACCAGGTTCGGGAAAGAGATTCCTAAACCAAAAGCGGTACTCGTTATTTCTGCCCATTGGCTCACCAAAGGCTCACACATCACTGCGATGCCAAACCCGAAGACGATACATGATTTTGGCGGTTTCCCGCAGGCACTTTTTGATGTGCAATATCGGGCGCCCGGAAGCCCGGAATTGGCGCAAGCTGCTTCCAAACTGGTCACATCAACACAGGTAGAACTGGATCATGACTGGGGTTTGGACCACGGGACATGGACGGTTGTAAGACATATGTATCCGGATGCCGATATTCCCGTACTGCAATTCAGCATCGATTACAGCAAACCGCCGCAATACCATTATGACCTGGCGAAACAGCTCAAAGCACTCAGGAAGAAAGGCGTCCTGATTATCGGAAGCGGAAATATGGTGCACAATTTAAGGATGGTGGCCTGGGATAAATTACAGGAACCCGAATACGGATTCGACTGGGCGATTGAGATGAACTCGATCTTCAAGGAGAAAATAGGCAATAACGATTTCAAGTCGCTGATTGATTATGAGAAGCTCAATCCGGCCGCAAAGCTTGCGATCCCAACGCCGGATCATTATTATCCTTTGCTTTATGCGATGGCACTGCAGGATGAAAAGGATGAAACCAGTTTCTTTAACGATAAGCCGGTTGGTGGTTCGCTGACGATGACTTCGGTAAAATGGGGATAAAAAAATACCACGAATTCACGAATTGAGACAGCAAAAAGCTTTTAAAATTCGTGAATTCGTGGCTTAAATTTTTAACTTACAATGCTAAAGACTTTTTTGTTTTCGCCATTAACGCGTCTTTGTGCAGCAATACCGAAATGGCTTTCAGTTTTACATAAGGCACGCTCATATAGATGAATCCGCCGTTAGCTACCCGTTCTGTATTCGTACCCCAGGAGTTCTTTACTTTATAATAAATATTGCCTTTCTGGTCTTTCATTTTCCCTACGATGTGCATCAGATGATCGTCGGTCGTATCGAAATTCTGAAATTCTGCCTGGCGGTATTCGGGTGTGATTTGCTTTTCCGCTTTGATTTCCGTCAGGATGGTCTTGCTGTCGGCTTCGTCAGCCGGAATTACGGCAATGCCATTCTTTCCTGAGAAAGTCTTCTCGCTCACATCGGCGTCAAGCGCAACAGTATAGCCTTTATCAAGCGCATTGTCTATGTTGGCTACGAATTCGTCCAAAGGCATGTTGTAAAAATAACCGTTGGAGAAATTATCCGGGATGTCAAGAATAAACGATTTGTAATTCGGAACATGCGTAAACGAAGTGATCGTCACATAATCCCTAAGGTTCAGCTTCGTCATTTCAAGGAAACTTTTCGGCGTGTATTTCTTGCCTTCGTAAGTGAATTCGGTCACATTTTTCCCCATATAATTGTCAAGGATGGCATTCACCTGATTCTGCCATTCAGGGTCCGGTTTCTTGGAAGCGTCGGCGTTCTTTTTGACCAATTCTTCAAGTTCTGCCACCATTTTCGAATGATCCAATATGGCCACGCCATTGGTCAGTCCGGAATAAGCATCTTGCGGAACAATGCCGTAATCCATTGCGCTGTTGATCACGTCATGGTTGAGCCCGCCCTCGCCGAATTGCGCATGGCCTTGTCGCATCACATAATTCCACGCTTTTTTGGGGTAGGTATTCCTTACATTATACATTTCCGACAGATCGATCTGCTTTCCTGTGGTACGGATAATTTCGGCCTCAAGGAAAGAAGTTGATGAGAAACTCCAGCAGGTTCCTGTCCTGTCTTGTGAAACAACCGGCATACAGGCAACTTCCTTAACGGGTTGAAATTCGTATTTCTGGCTATAAGCCGAAAAGCCGCAGGCAAATAAGGCGACGCCAATGAAAATCTTTTGCATGAATTATTTATTTTTATTAAGGTTCAAAAGTATTATTTTTACGCTAAAATAAAATAAAAATGGCCACAATAAACTGGAAGACTGTTAAAGATTTCGAAGATATCACCTATAAGAAATATAACGGCGTAGCGCGCATTGCATTTAACCGTCCGGATGTGCGCAATGCCTTCCGTCCGAAGACCACAAGCGAACTCTACCAGGCCTTTTATGATGCGCAGGAAGATACTTCTATCGGCGTGGTATTGCTTTCGGCAGAAGGCCCGTCTTCCAAAGACGGCGTCTATTCCTTTTGCAGCGGCGGCGACCAACGTGCGCGCGGGCATCAGGGTTACGTCGGCGAAGACGGCATGCACCGGTTGAATATTCTTGAAGTCCAACGGCTCATCCGTTTTATGCCAAAGGTTGTGATAGCAGTGGTTCCGGGTTGGGCGGTTGGCGGCGGTCACAGCCTTCATGTGGTTTGCGACCTGACGCTTGCGAGCAAGGAACACGCGATCTTCAAACAGACGGACGCTGATGTAACGAGCTTTGATGGCGGTTACGGTTCGGCTTATCTTGCGAAAATGGTCGGACAGAAAAAAGCGCGCGAGATCTTTTTCCTCGGCAGGAACTATTCGGCTCAGGATGCTTTTGATATGGGCATGGTGAATGCCGTGGTTCCGCATGGCGAACTCGAAGCTACCGCATACGAATGGGCGCAGGAAATTCTCGCCAAATCGCCAACTTCCATAAAAATGCTTAAATTCGCCATGAACCTCACCGATGACGGCATGGTTGGGCAGCAGGTTTTTGCAGGCGAAGCGACAAGATTGGCGTACATGACTGACGAGGCTAAGGAAGGGCGGAATGCCTTTCTCGAAAAGCGCAAGCCTGATTTTGAAAAGAAATGGTTGCCATAAGCCGAATTCAGCGGAATACTATTACTCACTCTCAATACGATACCATTGGAAAACTTTACAAACGAAACGATTGATACGGCACAGCTTCCGAAATTTGAGGAAGTACGGCTGACGGCATTGCATCCCGATTATTGGAAAGTGATCATGGCTCAACTGGCTGTACTGTTGCTGATTCTAGCCACCGCATTGGCATTTGCCTTGTACTCGATTGAAGAATTGGCGGCATACAGCAACCGGCTTATCGTCGCAGCAGCAGTTCTGGCGGTTTTAATCGTGTTCTTTTCAAGGATCGCCTTTAGGAAAAAGGCATATGCCTTTCGCAACCACGACGTGCTTTTCAGGCGCGGAATTATCGCAACGACTACCATTGTAATCCCTTACAACAGAGTGCAACACGTGGCTTTACACGAAGGATTAATTTCCAGATTTTTTGGCCTGGCTAAGGTTGAAATATTTACGGCAGGCGGAAGCTCAAGCGACATCGAAATTCCCGGAATAGAAAAGGAGCAGGCCGAAAACATCAAACAATTGCTCATGATCAAAATCCAAAAGCAGCTGTAATGGAAACCAATTTCAATGTCCCGCAGCGGCAATCGGCAGTCGGCATCGTCGTGATGTTTTTCGACACCATACAGGAATATGCGCGCGCGCTATGGCCAATCCTTGTCGTCTGGATATTCAAGTTCAACACAATCCCTAAACTTTGGCTTACACTCGGGGCCTTATTCGTTTTCGTCGTTATCGGAATCATCGCCTACCTCAAATACCTCAATTTCACTTTCTTTCTCGACAATGAGAATGACGAATTCGTGGTCACGGAAGGGGTTTTTAATAAGACCAAAACCACCATCCAGTTGCATAAAATCCAACAGGTCAACATCAAGCAATCGCTGTTGCAGCGCTTTATCGGCGTGCATGCGCTCGATGTGGATACGGCCGGGACCAATGACAAGGAAGTTTCTATAAAGGCGATTTCGCACAGTATTGCATTGGAATTGAAATCGCGGCTGCTCGACAATGAGAGGAAAGTACAAACCGAATCGGTTTCTGAAACGCCCGAATCTGCATTTGACGAACAACCGTTTATCAGCATTGGCCTGTTGAGCCTTTTCAAAGTTGGGATTACTTCCAATTATATTAGGAGCCTTACGCTTTTGCTGGCTTTTTTTGCTACGATTTACGACAATGTGATGCACTTTTCAAACAACGGCTACATCGACGGCGACGAATTCAGTTCTTATTTTGAAAGGAATGTACTGATGCGCTCGATCGGAATGCTGGTTGTCGTCTTGCTGTGCGCGATGCTGGTGATCAATGTAGTCCGGACGATTGTGCGCTATTTCGATTATAAGATTGCGAAACAGAAAGGCTCGCTGTTGCTGTCTTTCGGGCTTTTCAATACCAAAAGCACGATCATCAAGCCTGAGAAAGTACAGATTGTCGCCGTGACGCAGAATTACTTCCAGAAGAAAATGAATATCCTCGAACTCAGGATCAAGCAGGCCACGAGCGGCGGAAAAGAGGAACGCAAGCAGGCCATCGAGATTCCGGGATGCAATAAAAACGAGCGCGATGCGATATTAAAACTGCTTTTCTCAAAAATTCCCGAAAAAGGAGTGATGCTCAAACCTAATTTTCGCAAGCTTGGCTTTGCCATTTTTCTCACAATAGTGTTACCTTTATGCGGGTTTTATCTGCTGGCGTTTAATGGGGCGCCGCAGTTTTTTGAATTCAATTATCTTGCAATTGTCTACGTGATTTTTGTCTTGTTGGTATTGTGTTTCGGATTCCGGAATTACAGGCTTTACATCAGCGACAGGTTTATTATCAAGCAAAGCGGCGCCTGGGATATACGAAATGAAATTATCGAGCCCCAGAAAATACAGGCCTTAACGGTATCGCAACTGTTCTGGCACAAAAGCGCCGACATCGGTTACCTGACGATCCATACGGCCGGAGGGAATGTCGGTTTTCAGTTGGGTGATTTTACGGTGATTAAGCAATATGTGAATCTCTGGCTGTACGAGATGGAAACGAGTGACAGTAATTGGATGTAACTTTATAAAAAAAAATATGAAAAAAATTACCTTGGGTTTGATGTTAATGGTTGGAGTGGTTGCATTTGCGCAGGATAAACCAGTTGCGGAAGAAGGCAGATTCCAGATCGGCGTCCATTTCGCGCCTTCACTTCAGTCGTCGACTTTTACAGGTGTTGCCGGAGCGAGTTTGAGATATAAGGTGATTACTGCAGGCCCGGTTGATTTGAATGCCGGTTTCAATGCGAATTATCTCACGGCCGACAATAATTCAAATGCATCCGATATTGTTATCCTGAATCCGAATATAACTGCCGAACTCAATGTATTTGATTTTGGACTGAAACCGTACCTCGGAATCGGCTATGATTTTTATACCGTAAAATATGAGTTCGTCAATGTCTTCGCTTTTGAATTTGATCCTGCATTCGACAGCGATGGAGAAGCGAAGCGCACTTTTAGCGGATTCAACGTCAATCTAGGCGCAAGATATTTCATCAAAAATGCCTTTTTTGTAGATGCCGGATACAATTATATCAGGGCAACTTCAAGTGATCCGGGCAATTGGGTATTCCATATGGCCAACATCGGAATCGGATTCAGATTTTAATAATTAACAGAAACTCAAAAAAATGAAACATTGGATTGAAGCCGCACGTGTACGCACTTTACCGCTATCGGTATCCGGAATTATCTTAGGCTGTTTTTACGCCATGTCGCAGTCGATCTTCAACTGGAAGATTTTCATCTTCGCCATTACGACGACCTTGCTGCTGCAGATTTTATCCAATTTCGCCAACGATTACGGCGACGGTATCAAAGGCACCGACAATGAAGACCGCATCGGCCCCAAACGCGCCATCCAAAGTGGAACCATTACGCCACAGGCCATGAAACGCGCCATGGTGATTACGTCTGTCCTGACGATGATTTCGGCCATTACGCTGATTTATTTCTCCTTTAAGAATACCAATTTCGTTTTCTCGCTGTTTTTCCTCACGCTCGGCGCACTGGCGGTCGCTTCGGCAATCCGCTATACCGTTGGCAATACGGCGTATGGCTACCGCGGTTATGGCGATGTATTCGTATTTGTTTTCTTCGGGCTCGTGAGCACACTCGGTGTCAGCTTTATGTTCCTCAAGGAAGTCGACCCGTTCCTGATCCTTCCGGCTGCAGCCATCGGTTTCCTGAGCGTAGGTGTTCTCAATCTGAACAATATGCGCGATGAGGTTTCCGACCGCAAAGTAGGCAAGAATACGATCGTAGTGAAAATCGGCGGCGCCAAAGCTAAAATCTACCATTATTTCCTGATCATTTCGGCGATGGTCCTGGTATTGGTTTTCGCCGTATTGTTCGATTATTACAAGGATAACGACCCCGGTTATTTCAATTTCGACATATACCTGTTCCTGATTGCTTACATTCCGCTGATACGGCATTTGGTTACCGTGTATAAGAATACGGAGCCGCGGGCGCTCGATCCGGAATTGAAGAAACTCGCGTTGAGTACGTTTTTCCTTTCCATATTGCTTTCCCTCGGACTGATTTACTTTTTTTCTGATATCGTCGTGCAGATCTGCAACGCCACCATCAACCATTTTAAATAAACTGTTATGAAGATCACTTATTACGGACATGCTGCACTTGGGATTGAAGTCAGCGCCAGGCATATCATCGTCGATCCTTATATTTCCGCCAATCCCAAAGCGGCACATATCGACATCAGTACTTTAAAAGCCGATTTTATTCTACTGACGCATGCGCACGGCGACCACGTCCTTGACGTAGAAACCATCGCAAGGAATACGGGCGCAACGATTGTTTCCAACGCTGAAATCGCTTCTTATTACGCCAATAAAGGCTTCAAAAGCCACGGCATGAACCACGGCGGAAGCTGGAGTTTCGATTTCGGGAAAGTGAAATATGTCAACGCCATCCATTCAAGCGCTTTTCCCGATGGAACCTACGGCGGAAATCCCGGCGGTTTTGTCATCGAAGGCGAGCACAAGAACATTTACATCGCGGGCGATACGGCGCTGACTTTTGATATGAAACTGATTCCGCTGCGCACCAAGCTCGATCTGGCGATACTTCCCATCGGAAGCAATTACACGATGGATGTCGATGACGCGATTATCGCCGCCGATTTCGTCGAATGCGACAAGATTCTGGGTTATCATTACGACACATTCGGCTACATCGAAATCAATAAAGACGACGCCAAAAGAAAGTTTTTCAACGCAGGCAAAGACCTCATGCTTTTGCCGATAGGGGATTCGATAGATTTATAATTTTTCAGGAGCCAATCCTGCTATCCGTTGCAATCTGTCATTGCGAACGAAGTGAAGCAATCCCCTGAATATTTCCGTAATCGCAATGACAGGATTTCCACTCCTATCAGGGCTAAAAAAAAACCACCGCAACATTCCATGACCAGATACAAATTATTTTTACTGCTGCTGATCTCCGTTCCAAAAAGCTTCGCCCAAACCGACGGCTATTGGGATAAGGATCGCGCCACTTCGCGTGAAATTATCGTTCCCGCCGGTAACCGCGTCGTTATCAAGACCGAGGATTTTCCCGTAGGCACGACAGAAGTCGTCTACAGAATCACCATTCTCGACGAAAACCAACAGCTGGCCAACAGCCTCGTTTCGTTATTAAAATCAATCCCCGACCCGACGGGAATCAGCCAGGGTTCGGCCGGGGCGGTTTTTATCTTATCGAAAGTTTCAGGCGACGACAAATGCCGTTACGGGATTTTCACCACAAACGACTACGCTACAAAATACAGGGAAACCGGGGAACCGAATAAGGCCTGCTTATACCAGGATACGCCGATCAATAAGGAAGTAAAGGTGCTTTCGTCCGAAAAGCTGGCGTGCCTGAACCCGAATTCCACCAACCTGTGGTTTGGTTTCGAAAGCAACAATTGGATATTGAAACAGAAAATCGTACTCGAAGTCGTGCCGTGGGTCGACAACAAGCTCAGCCGTGGTTGGAGTCCTGAGAACAAGAAATCGGTGATCAATCTCTGCAAGACATCGCCTTTGGCAAAACGACTGATTGATGCGGATGAGTTCTGTGTCTGTATCCTCGATAAATTCCAGAAAGAATACAAGTTCCCCGAATACCAGAAATTGCTTGCTGCCGAAAAATCAAAACGATTTAAGGATTTCGGGAACGCCTGCCTTACAGAAACCGACGCCTCAAGTGAAATTTATATAGCGTTAAGGCAACAGGCGGCAGATTTCATGAAACAGTCGCAATATGGCGACGCAATCGAGAAATTACAGGTGATTTTCAATGAAAACAAAGCCACCGCGCAAGATTACAATGCCATTGGAAGCTGCTATATTTTCACCAAGCAATATGAAAAGGCGGTTAAATTCCTCAATGACGGCGAAAAAATAGACAATTCAGAACTTTCCATAAAGCTGAACCTGGCGCACGCATATCTTTTTAACGGCGATTATAGTTCCGCAAAGAAAATCTACAAGAAATACCGCGGACAGAACGTTACTGACGCCATCGGCTGGAAAGAAAAAGTCAGGCTCGATTTCGAGGCATTCCGGAAAGCGGGATTGCCAACCGGCGATTTCGATAAGGTTTTGGCATCACTTGAATAATTAAACGTGAAAGCTTCCTACTGTAAATACATTCTTAAGTTTAAAAACCCTTCCGGGACTTCACGCGGCGTCATGACCGAAAAGGAAACCTGGTTTATCATCCTGGAACAAAATGGCCGCAAAGGAATAGGCGAGTGCGGCATTTTACGCGGACTCAGCGCCGACGACCGGCCAGATTATGAAGAACGGTTGCGTTGGGTTTGCGACAACATCCATTTGGGTGAAAAAGCGCTATGGGAAATGCTGTTGGAATTCCCGTCGATACAGTTTGGTGTCGAGATGGCTTTCCGGTCTTTAGAAAGTGAAAACCCGTTCTTGTTGTTTCCTTCAGGCTTTACAAATGGCATCAAATCGATACCGATAAATGGACTCGTCTGGATGGGGAAAGAGGCGTTTATGAAAGAACAAATCGAGCAGAAAATCGCCGACGGTTTCCATTGCGTCAAACTCAAGATTGGCGCTATAGATTTTGCGAAAGAACTCGGATTATTGCGTTTTATCAGGGAAAATTTCACTAGAGAAGAGATTGAAATCAGGGTCGATGCGAACGGCGCTTTTGATGCAAATGATGCTTTAGTTAAAATTAATCAAATAGCTGAATTTAAAATACATAGCATAGAGCAACCTATGCAAAAAAACCAGCATGACAGTATGGCAGGACTGTGTAAAACGACCCCAATTCCGATTGCTTTGGACGAAGAGCTGATAGGTGTGTTTTCTAAGAAAGAAAAAGAACGATTATTGCAAAAAATCAACCCGCAATTTATCATTTTGAAGCCAAGTTTTATAGGTGGATTCCGAGGTGCTTCTGAATGGATTTCACTGGCGCAAAAATACAATATCGGTTGGTGGATTACATCCGCTTTGGAAAGCAACATCGGACTCAACGCCATCGCGCAATGGACATTTTTGCAGCAAAATAAAATGCCGCAGGGATTGGGTACGGGTGGTTTGTTTACCAATAATTTTGATTGCCCGCTTGAAGTGAGAAACGGCGAATTGCATTACAATCCGAATCTTAAATGGGATACGAGTCAGCTTCCTGATTTCTGACAGCAATCGGCGCCGCAATACAACTTTCCGGAATCGCAAAAGCGTCTGTCAGCGGAACCGCATCCTGCCTGATTTCCCAACACAATTGATTCACCGTTCTGCGGATTGCTTTCGTTTTTACACCTTCCATATAATTCTCTTCGAGAAACCAGCCTTTGTTCTTTTCAATCCGGAACAACGCATACAACTGGCAAAGCCGCGTCAGCGCAGCCTTGCAGCCTTTGTCCTTGATTTTTGAAATCCCGAGCTGGAACTGCTCTAAAATTACGCGTTCCAGATAAGCCCCGGCGACAGCAATCATCTGGTGTTGTGCGACATTAAAGGCGTCGTAGGAATCGAGCCCATCGTTTATGAGCTTTTTCACGCGTTTGGCAGCGGCTTCAAGGATGTATTTTTCACGGTATCTGAAAGCATGCAGGTGGAATTCAAAATCCAGTAAATGCGCTTCATCCGTATTTCTTTTTGCAATCGGATTTTTTTCGGTCACGGCTGTTTTCGCCTGCTCGAGAACATAGTTGATTTTGCCCAGCGCATCCATTTCCCCGAAGGCCTTCCTGAATTCCGCCAGACGATTTTTGGCAACCAATTGCATCAATACGGTATTGTCGCCTTCAAAAGTGGTGTAGATTTCCGTGTCATTTTTGAGCGAATCGATCCTGTTTTCAGAGAGATAGCCTTTGCCGCCACAGGCTTCACGGCATTCCTGTAAAGTGTCGCGCGTATTCCAGGTCGAATAGGATTTCATTCCGGCAGCAAGTGCTTCGATCTCCTGCATTTCCGTTTCCTTTCGGTTGATGTATCGGTTTGTAAGATACTGCAGGCCAAAATGTACCGCGTAAGATTTCGCCAATAGCGGCATGAGCCTGCGTTGGTGCATCCGGTAATTCAGGATTGGGACTTCAGAGCCGCCTTCTGGTCCGAATTGCCTGCGCTGGTCGCTGTAGCGGATTGTAATCGCCAAACCTGATTTGGCCGCTGCCAATGCCGAACGCGGAATCCCGATGCGCCCGCCAACCAAAGTGCCGAGCATCGTAAAGAACCTGCGGTTGTCGCTTGGAATCGGGCTTTGGAAAGTGCCGTTTTCATCGATGGAGGCAAAGCGGTCGAGCATATTTTCTTTTGGAATCACGACGTTGTTGAATCTAATTGTGCCGTTATCAACACCGTTGAGTCCCATTTTAAGTCCGCAATCGCCAATGGTTATGCCTTTGAGCGTTTTGCGGTTTTCGTCGCGCAACGGAACGATAAACGCATTCACGCCATAATCTTTCCCGTCGATAATTAATTTTGCGAATACGGTCGCCATCATGCCATGCTGTGCGGCGTTTCCAATATATTCTTTCTGCGCATCGGGATTCGGCGTGTGGATTGCAAAAGCCTGCCTGGCATGATCGTAAGTTGCAGTCGTTTCCAATCCCTTGACGTTTGAGCCGTGATGCGTTTCGGTCATTGCAAAGCAGCCCGGCAGTTGCATCGAGCCGATCGCTTTGAGGTATTTTTTATGGTGTTTTTCGGTACCAAGCAGCTGCACGCTCATTCCCCAAAGTCCGAACTGAACGCCGAATTTTATCACCAGGCTCAAATCATGATAACTCAAAGTTTCCATAATTGCAAAGTAATCCGCAATGTTTTCGCCGCCGCCGTATTTTTTAGGATAGGCCATATTGCCGAGATTTTCCTTTGCAAGGATTTTACACCATTGATAGACTTTTTCACGGTAAACGCCAGTGTCGGTTGAAGTTTCGTATTTGAATTTCGGCTGACTGATGACGCTTTTGACTTTATTGATAATGGCTGCCTGATTTCCGTCAAGGATTTCCGTCATCTTTGCAATATCGAACCGGCTTTCGGTGCGCTGCTTTGAAGTAAACGTATTTTTGTTGGATTTGAAAATCCCAAGTGCTTCTTCGCCCAAAATTCCCAAGCTGTTTTCAAGTTGGTCGAATACTGGCTTTAAAGACTTTACTTCCGGATGGTTTCCGGAAAGCGCCAGCGAAAGATCAAAAAGCGTTCTGATTTTTGGGTTGGAATGGACGGTTTTGAGGATCTGAGATTTCCAACTTGCGAGCGTGGTCCGGGATGGAGGAGAAGCGAAGTCAATTTTTGCCAGAAGCATTTCTTTTTCCGGTTTTGTAAGCCATTGCTGCAAACTGATAAATTCCGATAAAGTTGAAAACTCCTGCAGGGTCAATAAATCGTCAGACCAGGCTAAATAAAGATAGGGAAGAAAGGCATTCGGCTTTTGGTTTTCCATAAGAAATCGCTTTAAGGTGCGGTTCTTAAAATTAAGCAATTCGAAAACAAAGCCTTTAAAATGTTTGTTAATTTAATCCTTGCGCTTGCTTTGATACATTCTTAGCGATTGCAGTGCCTGTTGGCGGATTTTATTCTGCAGGAAACCGGTCCAACCCAAAAGCATGCCGCTCAAACCCAATGCCTGGGAACTCCATTTCCATAAATTGAAATTGTCGGTATGTTTTATAATCAGGCCATCTTTGAATTGAAATTCGGCATAAATGACATTAACTACCTTCCGGTTGGTTTTGCTGAAATTGTATGTGGCGGTCCATTTGGCCGAGCCTGAGGTTTCATTGGCCTTCACATCCGAAAATTCTATCTCAAGCTCGCCTTTGCTTTTTTCAATCAGCATGTGCCACATATCAAAGACATCTTTTCCTTTGAGCGTGCCAAAAGCCGGGTCATGAAACCTGATTTCGGGATGATAGCAGCTCACCATCGTATCTGCATGGTGGCTTGCAAATCCGGCATAAAACTCCTCGATTATTTGCTGGTTGGGATTCATGTATTATTTGTAAAGTGAATTGATTTCGGCGGCAGTTTCATATTTGCCGGGTTTGAGTTCTGTCGTACTAAAATACGCTTTTTTATTTACTGCCGTAAAATTACCAGTCTGGCTGCTGAACTTTTTCTGGTTTCCCTTGATATAGAATCGGATGGAAGCAATATCGGTTTTCCGGAGTTTATTCATCTCAATAACCGAAAAAGAATACCAGGATGTCATGTGATTCCCTGAGTTTTCACGGATTCCCTTGTCGGTGCAGACAAGAATGGTATTGTCGGCAAGGTCAACATATATCGTTCCTCCGACATAAAATGTCGGATCGGTGGCGTCAACGGTCAATTTTAAGAGCCCGCCTTTTTCGGTTTTGGCGACCTGGATTTTTGCAGTTCCCGTCAGCGCATAGTTTTCACAGATAAAATTCCATTCAGGTGTAACGGGATATTGCTTCCCGTCTTTGAAGGTTATGGTTTCCTGGGAATAACTGTGGCATGCGGTGACAAATAAAATAGATACGAACAGATTTTTGATTGTCATTTAATGTTTGTTAGGATGTTTTTTTTAGAACTTATCGACCCAATCGAGGGATTTTATTGCTGAGACTTTATTTTCTTCATTCATCGTGACGCGCAACTCCTTGTTGGCGATTTTCTTCTCATAAAGTGCTTTGAAACGGTAGATATTGGCTTTGGCTTTTTTATCATGGACGACTTCAATCAACTGGATGTCCCGGAAATCGCCGTATTTAAGACGGAATTTCAGGCAGGTCCGCGTGAGCCTGTCCTGCGTGGTATTCTGGATCACTGTCGGCGTCGCCTCAGTCGAATTGAACGGTTTGAATTTGGAAGTATTGCACGTCATCAGGATTCTTTTTCCGGCGTCATAGGCTTTGGTTCTTTGCGCCATATCGACTTCGGTCATGGCAATCGTCTCGACCTTTTTTACTTCGGGTTTTGCGACGGTATTTTTTTTGGATTTACAGCCGATAATAAGTAAAAGGCTGCAAATGAACAGTATCTTCCTCATGGTTTCTGATTTATTTTCAACAATAGATTCGCATCGGGGCAATTCTCACGATAAAAGTCCAGATCATTCTTACTGCAAACGCCGGGATAATCGCCAAAATGGCCTGCCATATTTTTGATAATCTGGAAATGCAGGTGCGGCGCATAACCGCCATTTACGGCAGAATTTCCCAACCAGGCAAGCGGTCGCCCTTTTATATAAACATCACCAATTTCAATCCCATCAATACTTTCCAACGACAAATGGCCGTATAAAGTATGGAAAATCATTCCTTCTACAGTATGCTCAAGGATAATCGTGGGGCCGTAATCTCCGGCTGCGGTGTTGTCCTTAAAACTGTGGACTTTGCCGTCAAGTGCTGCTAATATTGGCGTTCCTGCTTTTATCCACATATCCATTCCGATATGGATGTTTCTTTCTTCGGATTCGGGATCATTGAAAATCCCGCTGCGTTTATACAGGTTGCGTTTTTCACAATAACCGCCGAAAGCAACTTCAGCGTTGTTTTTGAAAAGAAAGCTTTCGATGTGTTTTTCAAAAACTTCGGCATCATCGCTGTCAATATTGGCCAGTTCGAGGTTGGAAACCGATAAATCGATGGCGGCAAAGCGGGATACTTCCATTACTTTTATTCCATCTAAAGATTTCAAAACCGATTCGAAACTGTGCATACCATTGTTTTCAATTTTTTAAATTTATATAAAATAAACCAACGCGAACCCATAGCAGGTTCATTTTATAATAACTTTAAGTAATTGCTATTTTTTGACTTCGACGGAAGCTTTGTCATCTTTGACTTCAACATTGGTTTTATTCTTCCCGTCTTTGGTGTCAACGCTAATGCCATCTGACCCAACTTTTACAGAAGTGCCATCGGATTGCTGTGCACTTCAGGTTTTGGCGTCGCAGGTACTGCTGGCGGTGTAACCTTTGTCGGAACAGGAGGTGGTTCGGCCGGCGCAACCGGCGTTTCGTTCTTGCAGGCTGTCAGTAATAAAACCGACAGGATTCCTGCTGTGATGATTTTTCTCATAATAAATGCAATTTGGTTAGTCGGTTAAAATTACCCGTTTGCAAATAGATACCGTACAATAATTTCGGGAAAATTTTACAACACTTTGCTATAAAAAATAACCCCTAAAGAATTATTCCTTAAGGGTTATCATTATTTATTTTGATTGTTTTTAGAACAATGCAGGATATTTGGAAGGATTAACTTCGCTCATCATCGCATATACTTTTTCATAGATGTCTTCTGCGGAAGGCTTGGAGAAATATTCGCCATCGTTCCATATGCCGGACGATGCGCTTTCGCGGCAAGCGTTTGCGGTTTGCTGTCGAGAAAATCATAAGCGTTTTGCGCGTCGATAATCTGCTGAAGGATATAGGCAGAAGCGCCGCCCGGAACATCTTCATCGATCACCAAAAGGCGGTTTGTTTTCATGATGCTTTTGAGGATATCGTGATTGATATCGAAAGGAAGCAAAGATTGCGCATCGATAATTTCACAGTCGATACCGATTTCCATTAATTCTTTCGCCGCCTGTTCAACCAAACGCAATGTCGAGCCATACGAAACCAGTGTGATATCGGTTCCTTCTTTCATTATTTCGACAACGCCGATCGGTGTTCTGAATTCGCCTAAATTCGTCGGCATTTTTTCTTTCAGGCGGTAGCCATTCAGGCATTCGATAACCAAAGCAGGTTCGTCGGTCTGCAATAAAGTATTGTAAAATCCTGCCGCCTTGGTCATGTTTCTTGGAACCAAAACATGGATGCCGCGGATCGCATTGATAATCATTCCCATCGGCGAACCCGAATGCCACACACCTTCAAGCCTGTGGCCGCGCGTCCTGATTATCAACGGCGCTTTTTGCTTTCCGGCGGTTCTGTATTGTAAGGTAGCCAAATCGTCGCTCATGATCTGGATTGCATAAAGCAGGTAATCGAGATATTGGATTTCGGCAATCGGGCGCAGGCCACGCATCGCCAAACCGATTCCCTGTCCGAGAATCGTCGCTTCGCGGATGCCGACATCAGCTACGCGCATTTCACCATATTTTTCCTGCATGCCTTCGAGTCCCTGGTTGACATCGCCGATGTTTCCGGCATCTTCACCAAAAACCAAAGTTTCCGGATATTTGGAAAAAATCGCATCAAAATTGTTACGGATTACCAGGCGCGCATCGACTTCTTCAGCGCTTTCGTCAAATGTCGGCAGCACTTCTTTTACAGAAAAGATATTTTTCTCGGATTCTGAAAATAAGTTGGCACTGAATTTCGGCTGTATCTTTTCGGTATAATCGGTAATCCAATCGGCCAGCTGTTTGCGGCCGTTTTCCTTGGCTACCATTCGTAAAATTTTTCTCGCAGTAGTCAGAATATCTTTGCGGATTGGTTCTTTGATAGCGGCCAGGTCGTTGGCATATTTCTGAATGAAAACTTTGTTAGCGCTTGACGCAGCTATAGTTTCCAATAAATCAGTCAGTTCTTTTTGTTCGTTTTTGAAAGGTTCCAGAAAAGCATTCCATGCCGCTTTTTTTCCTTCAAGCACTTCTTTTTTTACCTCAGCGTCAATAGCATCCATTTCTTCGGCAGTTGCAATACTGTAGGTTTCCATCCACGATTTCATTTGTTTGATGCAATCGAAATCACCTTCCCATTCAAGTCGCTCCGTATTTTTATAGCGTTCGTGCGATCCTGAAGTCGAATGCCCTTGCGGCTGCGTCAGTTCGACCACATGAATCAGGACCGGAACATGCTCTTCGCGTGCAATCTGCGAAGCGCGTTCGTAAGTCGAAATCAGTTCGGCATAATCCCAGCCTTTCACGCGCAGGATTTCATACCCTTTATTATTTTCATCCCTTTGGAAACCGCTTAGGATTTCGGAAATATTTTCTTTGGTAGTCTGGTGTCTCGCATGCACTGAAATACCGTATTCGTCATCCCAGACGCTCATCACCATCGGGATCTGTAAAACCCCGGCAGCATTGATCGCCTCAAAAAACAAACCTTCGGAAGTACTCGCATTCCCGATTGTTCCCCAGGCAACTTCATTCCCGTTGGTGGAAAAATTGGTCGTGTCGATTCCGCCCACATTCCTGTATATTTTTGAGGCCTGCGCCAATCCTACCAATCGCGGCATCTGGCCGGCAGTAGGAGAGATGTCTGCACTTGAATTTTTCTGTTTGGTAAGATCTTTCCACGAGCCGTCTTCTTTCAGACTATGTGTTGCGAAGTGCCCGCCCATTTGCCTTCCGGCCGACATCGGGTCGTGTTTGATATCGGTATGGCCGTACAATCCTGCAAAAAACTGCTGGATATTCATTTCGCCTATTGCCATCATAAAAGTCTGGTCACGGTAATAACCCGAACGGAAATCGCCGTCCCGGAACGCTTTCGCCATGGCCAGTTGCGGAACTTCTTTTCCGTCGCCGAAAATCCCGAACTTTGCCTTTCCGGTCAATACTTCCCGTCTTCCGAGGAGGCTGCATTCCCTGCTGACGATTGCAATCCTGTAATCGTTCAATACTTCCTTCTTAAAATCTTCGAAAGTCAGGGCGGCCGTATTGGTTTCTGCTTGTGTCATATTGTGGTATTTTTTCAGGCTTTTGGAACACAAATTTAATCAAAAAACTTAAATGGGAGCCACTGCGAAAAAATATATGGCGTCAAATCGATAAAGCGTTTGAAAAAAGCGGTATGCTGTTATAGGCAATTCGGGAACGAGGCTGTTTTATTTATATGCGATTAATTACAAAACCTGCCGTTAAAACCATTTTCTCGTAAAAAGATTGATGAGCGATTTCGGGCTGAATGTAAAGATAAAACGGATTTTCTCTTCATAATTCTTATCGGCGATTTCCCATCCATTATTGGAATATACCGGGAAATACAATTCGAAATAATCGGTCACTAAATTAAGGCGGATCCCACTGTCATAAAGGAATTTTTCATTCTGGTTGTGGTTTTTCAGAAATCCGGCATCGCCATAAACTTCAACCCAGTTCCAGACGTTAAAGCTTACGTTTGTCGTCACCAGCCACATATTGGCGTCGGACGGTTTTAATTTGGATTTGAATCCGCCTTCGGCCAGAATCAGCTGTTGGCTGAAAATCCCGCTGGTTTCAGACCTTCCGAAGAAATTGTATTCGAAAAGGTAATCGTTCGGTTTATCCAATCCGAAATTATAATAATCAGAATCGGTCGTGTTGTAAAGAAAAGTCCCAGCGAACAGCCGCGCATTGACCTGCCTGTTGTTGTTGAATAATTTGCGGTAGGAGATTTCACCCGAAACCTTCCCGAAATGGCTCGAAAGCTGCAAATCGGTGTTGAAATTGACGTGGTTCGTGATCTCTGTTTTGGTGTTGAAATAACGCGCCGCAAACACCGAATAATTCTCGGTGCTGTCGATCACAATATCAGAATGGTCTTTCCTGACCACATTGTATTTGAGCACAACGCCCTGTTTGCGGTTGTCGCGGAAGTTTTTCTCCCGGATTAGAAACTGCACCGACGGGTTGAATTTCAAATAAGCCGCATCCGGCGCATAATGGAAATACGATCCATTGATGCCGTATCGGATGTTATAAAGCCGGCTGTCCCTTCTGTATTGATTGATTCCCAAGCCAAGACTTCCGGTAAGCGATTGCGTTTTCGGCGAATAGACCGGATTGATGTCAAACGTAAAAGGCTTGTCGAGCAGCGTTTTGTTGCTCAGGCGAATCCCGGGAGAAAGACCGTCGTATAGGTTATAGGTCACGGTCGGCACGTAAATGATCTGGTTGTAATTCGGGTTTTCCAGGTCTTTCAAAAATGCAAAGCGGTACGGCCTGTCGTTTCCGAAAAACACCTTGAGCGATTTCCAGTTGTTCCGGAGGTTGTATTCGGGCACTTCATTTTTATAATTGAGGACAATTTTGTCGGCGTTTCTCTTTTCGACAGTAAAAGTGCTGTCGCTTCTGATATTCTCAAACCATTGCTTCCAGACGATTTTGTTGTCTTTGAGTCCGTAAACGGGAATAGGCACGGTTGTTCCTGTCTTATTTTTGATATTGAAAGTGACGCTGTCGTCGGTATCCGTGACTTCCCCGAATTTATAATCGACAATATCGCGCGAGTCGATAATCGATTTGAAAAACCAATCGATATTCTTATCCGTTTTTGATTGCAGCAGGTTTTCAAAATCGGCGCGGGAAGTCTGCTTCGCATTCGACGCATAAAATTCCTTAATGCTTGTCGGTACGATAGAATCCTGCAGGAAATGGTCAAGATACCTCAAACTCAGTCCTGCACGGTATTTCGAAGCGATCTTTTCGTTAAACCGGATCAGCGTTTCCTTAGAATCACCCAACGGCTGGTCGAGATTCTTGCGCGCCATCAGCATGTAATAATAGCTATATTGCTCGTTAAACTCGAGGTTGATGATGTAGTAGCTTTTCAGGATTTTCCATTTGGACAAACTGCCCATCATTTTACTTCCGGGCTGGTTTTCCTCCATATATTTCATCATGACATACATCTGGATGGCGTCATAAATCCAGGTGTCCTTTCTGGCGTCGAGGTGAAGCGTATTTTTGAGATAGTTGTTGGTGTAGGTCTTTAGGAACTTCAATTCGAAAAGGAAATCGTTTTGAAACGGACTGATAAAAGACGGCAATTGGTTCAATCCATAAAACGGATTCCGCTCATAATCGGCTTGCGAAACACTGATTTTCTGGTAAGGATAAGATCCGACATTTTCAGTGACAAAATTAACAATCCGGTCAATGATAATCGCCTTTTGTATTTCGTCTAACTTATTGTCCTTTAAATCTGTAATCACTTCAACCGAACTGTTTTTGTAACTGTAGAATTCAGATTTCGGATCGATGAAAAGGCTGAAATCATTCCGGTTTTTTCCTGAAAAAGTATAAGTGGTTTTCCCGTCGTTTTTTACTTTTCCCACTTCATCCAGATCCGAACTGACCTCCAGATTTCCGGGAAGCTTTACTTCCAGATCATAATCAGAAATCGCATTCGCAATGTCATCCAGATTGGCGTTGCTGTAGCGGATGAAATCGTGGTTCTCATAACGCGCAGGCGTCAGGAACCAGTTCTTGAGATTCATTTCACCTTTGGCGCCGTAACCGTATTTGGTAAACTGGTCTGAAGGCACCTTGACCGCATAACTCATTTTCAGGATGACTTTTGCCCCGGGAAGGAGCTTTTGTGGCAATTGCACTTCAATCAAATCAATCTGTTCGGGAAGCCGGTTCCATGTAAGGCTTGCACCGTTTTCATCCGTTATGGTAAGGTAGGAGGTATTGCCGCGTTCTTTTTCGTCGGCCAACTGGAAGCTGCGTACAAATTCATCGGAAAAGCGTTTGCCGAGCAGCGAATTCTTATCCGAATAGGAATTGTTCCAGTCGTTGAGCACAATCTTATCGATCGCATCGGCCGAGTCGTTGCTGAAAGTCAGCTCCTGAATCACCGTAAGCGCATTGATCTCCGGTTTCACTTCAACCGAAAGCCGCGAATGGTGTTGCGCCTGCAACCCAAAGGAGGCAAGAAGGGCAATTCCGGAAACAGCAATTTTTATAAGTGACTTCAACTAATTCTTTTTCAAAGGTAAATATAACGGCGGCGGCGGTTTTATGGTATGGAAAGGCCTGAATTTAATACAATCTTAAGAATGTATAAAAAAAGAAAGCTGTTTAAAACAGCTTTTTGATTAGAAATTCGGACTCAGATCATACTTCTTGTAGAACTTGTCCAGCACTTCGACCACTTCGTCTTCGGTATCTACGATTTTTATGAGGTTCAGGTCTTCCGGACTCACATTTTTATATTTTTCGACAAGGATGGTTTTGACCCAATCCATCAGCCCGGCCCAGAAATCGCGGCCTACAAGGATCACCGGAAACTTCGCCACCTTCTTAGTCTGTATCAGTGTAATGGCCTCAAACATTTCATCCAAGGTTCCGAAACCGCCCGGCATCACCACAAATCCTTGCGAATATTTGACAAACATGACTTTGCGCACAAAGAAATAATCGAAATTTAAATTTTTATCGCGATCGATATACGGGTTGAAATGCTGCTCAAAAGGCAACTCGATGTTGAGTCCAACCGATGTTCCGCCGCCAAAATGCGCGCCTTTATTCCCGGCTTCCATAATTCCGGGTCCGCCGCCAGTAATCACGCCATAACCGGCTTTGCTGATCTTGAAGGCGATTTTTTCGGCAAGCAGGTAAAAATGGTCGTCCGGTTTGGTGCGCGCCGATCCGAAAATCGAAACACAAGGCCCGATCCGTCCCATCGTTTCATAGCCGTTCACAAATTCCGACATGATCTTGAAAATCGCCCAACTGTCATTGGTGCGAATCTCATTCCACGGTTTCTGCTTTAATTTGTCCTGTATGACTTTGTCCTCGTCATTATCGAAATCCTGTAATCTCATGTTTTAAAATAATTTCATTGTTGTCATTGCGAGCGCAGCGCGGCAATCTGTAGCTATTTGCTTCGCCAGTTCGCTCTTTAGGAGCTCGGGTCCTGCTTTCCGCCTTTATCTTTTCTGCTTTCGTGCCTCCAGCAAAAAAGGATACCGGCTGCAATCAGGGCTAGGGCTTCCGTCTCCCAACGCCAATTGTTAATTATCAATTATCCATTGTCAATTAACAAAGCGGGCTAAGATAATTCTTTTTTCAAAAATGGCACAACAGGTTCGGGATTTTAAGGTTTTAATTTTCAAAAAAAAATTCCAATGCCGTCGCCAGCATTGGAATCCTGTTTGTCCAAAAGGATAAGTTTTATTTCTTTACAAATTTTTGTACGAGTGTCCCGTTTTCGGGATCGGTATATTTCAGGATGTACGTTCCCGAAGCCAGATCTGAAACATCAATGCTTTTTTCATCCGAAAGATAAGATTTAACCATCACGCCGCGGCTGTCATAGATTGCAATATTTGCCGTAGTTGTGTTCGGCACCTGAATATTTAAAGTACTTTCCACAGGATTCGGATAAACCGAAACGCCTTTATCTGAAAATGATTGCGTAGCCAAAGGATCGGCCGCCAGTTTTACAATCCACAAATCCGTATTTCCGCCGTGGTAGCCCGAAACATCGCCGCCATTCAGGCTGCTGTTTCCGGCAACGATAAATCCGCCGTCATTGGTCAGGTCGAAGTCTTTCGAATCGTCATAGCCATAATTGCCCAGCGATTTCTGCCATTGGATCACACCGCTGGCGTCCAGCCGCACCATCCAGATATCGAGTGTAGGCACCGTCATCGCATGGTTAAAATCGACATCCCAATCCTGCGATTGCGTATAGCCCAGAACAACATAGCCGTTATCAGGAAGCTGACGCACGGCATAGGCAACATCTTCCAGAGTGCCACCGTAAGTTTTTTGCCATTCGATGGTTCCTGTCGCACTAATTTTCACCAGCCATTCATCCGAAGCGGTGCCTGTATGGAAACCGGTCACGTTGCCATCGCTGGAACCCGTGGATCCGGCAACAATGTAGCCGCCGTCGGAAGTCTGGATTACTGATTTTGCTTCATCAGCATTGGATCCGCCAAAGGTTTTCTGCCACGTAATGGTTCCTGCAGTATTTAATTTCACCACCCAATAATCTAAAGTTCCATGCAGTCCGGAAACATCGCCGTTGGTGGAATTGGTTGTTCCGCAAAAAATATAGCTGCCATCGGCTGTCTGTGTTACAGAAGTCGCAGAATCGGTTCCTGTGCCACCGTAAGTTTTTTGCCATTGGATCGTTCCGGCCGAATTGAGCTTTACAATCCAGGCATCGTCGGAACCATGACCATTGGTAACATCACCGTTAGATGATGCGCTGGAGCCCGCGATTATATAACCGCCGTCGGCAGTTTTTGCAATGGTGTTGGAATTTTCGTTGTTATTGCCGCCATACGTTTTCTGCCATTCCAGGGTTCCGTCAGCGCTGAGTTTTAAAACCCAAAAATCCCTGTTCCCATGATTGGAAGTAATATCGCCATTGACTGAATAGGTCATTCCGGAAATAATATATCCGCCGTCGGTGGTTTGCTGGATGCCGCTTGGCTGTTCGGTACTGCTGCCTCCGAAAGTCTTTTTCCATTCGGCGGTCCCTGAAGCGTTCAATTTAACGACGAGTATATCGTCCTGTCCATGGTTTGCGGTAATATCTCCATCGACAGAGCGTGTATAGCCTGCCGTGATATAACCACCTTCAGCAGTTTGTTTGACGCAGGCGGCATAATCGGAGTCGGTGCCGCCAAAGCATTTCTGCCATTGGATTTCTGGCGCTTGTGCATAAAAAGTTGCAGTTGTGAGTGCGGTAAATGCAAGAAGTAAAGTTTTTTTCATGTTGTGTGTTTTGGTTCTGATAAATATATCAAAAATTACACAGCAATGCCAGAAAAAAACCTTAGTTACTTGATTTTTAATTCCGAACGCAGAAAATGCGCTGTATGGCTTTTCTTACTTTTCGCGACTTCTTCGGGCGTTCCTTTGGCTACGACCTCGCCGCCGCCTTTTCCGCCTTCCGGCCCGATATCAATGATGTAATCTGCGAGTTTGATCACATCCATGTTGTGTTCTATAATCAGGATCGAATTGCCTTTGTCAACCAACTTATTAATGACTTCCATCAAAACCCGGATATCTTCAAAATGCAAACCGGTTGTGGGTTCGTCCATGATGTAGAACGTGTTCCCGGTATCTTTCTTGGATAATTCGGTCGCCAGTTTAATCCGCTGCGCTTCACCGCCCGAAAGCGTCGTGCTTTGCTGGCCGAGCGTAATGTATCCAAGTCCGACATCCTGAATCGTCTTCACTTTTCGGTAAATCTTCGGGATATTCTCAAAAAACGGAACGGCCTCATCAACGGTCATATCCAGAATATCAGAAATCGATTTGCCTTTATAGCGTATTTCCAAAGTCTCGCGGTTGAAACGTTTGCCCTGGCAGGTTTCACATTCCACATATACATCGGGAAGGAAATTCATCTCAATCGTGCGAACGCCCGAACCTTCGCAGGTTTCGCATCTTCCACCTTTGACGTTAAAGCTGAAACGCCCGGCTTTGTACCCGCGGATCATGCTTTCGGAAGTCATGGTGAATAAATTCCTTATTTCTGAAAAAACTTCAGTGTAAGTCGCAGGATTCGATCTCGGCGTGCGTCCAATCGGACTTTGGTCGATGTCGATCACTTTGTCGATATGCTCCAGGCCTTCGATTTTTTTATAGGGTTTCGGTTTCTTGACGCCGTTGAAATAAAATTCGTTCAGGATTGGGTAGAGCGTCTCATTGATCAGCGTCGATTTCCCGCTTCCCGAAACGCCGGTCACGCAAATGAGTTTTCCCAGCGGCAATTCAATCGAAACATTTTTGAGGTTGTTTCCTGTTGCTCCGGTCAGTTTTAAAGATTTTCCTGAACCTTCGCGTCGTTTTTTCGGAATCTCGATTTTGCATTCTCCGTTAAGGTATTGCGCCGTTAAGGTATGGTGTTTCAAAGTCTCGGCAGGTGTTCCGATGCTGATGATCTCGCCTCCGTATTTTCCGGCTTTCGGGCCGATGTCGATGACGTAATCGGCGCGCTCAATACTGTCTTTATCGTGCTCGACTACAATAATCGAGTTCCCGATATCGCGCAATTGCTCGAGCGATCTGATCAGTTTCTCATTGTCGCGTTGGTGCAAACCGATACTCGGCTCGTCCAAGATATACAATACGCCAACGAGCTGCGACCCGATTTGCGTCGCCAACCTGATGCGTTGCGCTTCACCGCCCGAAAGCGATTTGGAGCTTCTGTCCAGAGCCAGGTAATCGAGTCCGACATTGACGAGAAAATGTAGTCGGTCCTTGATTTCCTTGATGACTTCGGTGGCGATCAATTTTTGTTTTTCGGACAAATGCTTTTCGAGTTTGTCAAACCAAACGGTCAGATCAGAAATATCCATGGCAGACAAATCGGCAATGTTCTTCTCATCAATCTTAAAATACAAGGCTTCTTTTTTGAGGCGCGAACCTTCACAAATTGGGCATTGCACTTCGTCCATGAATTCCTTTGCCCAGCGTTTGATGCTGGTCGACTCGGTTTCGTTAAACTGGTTTTTGATGAAATGCGAGATGCCTTCAAATTCAATTTTGTATTCTTTGGTCACGCCCAAGGTCTTGGATTCTACCGTGAATTTGTCTTTCCCGCCATGCAGGATGATGTCCATCGCTTCTTCTGAGATTTTCTCAATCGGATCGGTAATCTTAAATCCGAATTTCTCTCCTATAATCTCCAATTGCTTGAAAATCCACGTATTCTTATATTCGCCTAAGGGTGAGAATCCGCCGTGTTTAATCGATAATTTTGGATTCGGGATAATCTTCCTGAGGTTGATTTCGTTCACGGTCCCGAGTCCGTTGCAGTTCTCGCAGGCGCCTTTAGGGGAATTGAAAGAGAACAGGTTCGGCTCCGGGTTCTGGTATGAAATCCCAGTGCTCGGACACATCAGGTTCCGGCTAAAAAACCGTACCTCATTCGTATCCTGGTCTAAAATCATCAGGATATCCTCGCCGTGGTACATTGCGGTTTTGATGCTGTCGGTCAGACGCGAATCGTTTTCAGGCGTGTCTTCCACGAGCATCCGGTCGATGACGATTTCAATATCGTGTGTTTTGTAGCGGTCGAGTTTCATCCCGGCCGTGATTTCCTTCAATTCATTGTCGACACGGACGCGCAAAAATCCCTGTTTGGCGATCTGCTGGAACAATTCTCCATAATGGCCTTTCCGGGCACGGATGACAGGCGCAAGGATATTGATGCGTTTCCCGATGAAATTCTGTATAATCAGTTCCTTGATCTGGTCGTCGCTGTAACTCACCATTTTTTCTCCGGTGTTGTAGCTATAGGCATCGCCGGCGCGGGCGTAAAGCAACCTTAAGAAATCGTAGATTTCAGTAATCGTTCCGACGGTGGATCTTGGACTCTTACTCGTCGTTTTCTGTTCGATAGCGATTACCGGCGAAAGCCCGTCGATCTTGTCTACATCCGGACGTTCGAGTCCGCCAAGGAATTGCCGTGCATAGGCGGAAAAAGTCTCCACATAACGCCGTTGCCCTTCGGCATAAATCGTGTCGAAAGCCAATGACGATTTTCCCGAGCCGGAAAGCCCGGTGATCACGACCAGCTTTTCCCTCGGAATCGAGATGTCTATATTTTTGAGATTGTGGACGCGGGCGCCCAATACTTCGATATTATTGTCTTTTTCAAGCATATTTTTTGAGCAAAGTGCAAAGTTAGCATTTTGGTTCGTTCTTTTAGTCAGGCGCCTGGGAAGATTTTGTTAAAAGGTGTCTGCTTTTGATTGGATTAAATTTCGGATCGCTGTGGATTTGCCGAAGTTTATTCAATCGTCATCGATTTCAGTTTATTGCGATACGCTTCAAGCGCTTCCGCTTTGGAAATGAACCCGTAATATTTCCCATTCTTTAAAACCGGCAAAGACGCCATCCGGCTTTTTTCAAATTTGTTCATGACGGTTTCCATGCTGTCGAACTGGTAGACCGTTTCGACAGGCTGCGTCATGATTTCCCTGACCGGAGTGTACTTTACCTTGAAGCTGCTGAAAATGATTTCACGGATATCATTAAAATTAACGATACCCAGCAATTCCTTTTCCTTGTCGACCACGGCAAAAGCCACCTGGTTCGAATGCGAAATCATGTCGACGAGCTTCTCCAGATTCTCATCGGGCGAAAGCGTCAGGTAATCGGTCTGGATAATCTTTTCGGTTTCGAGTGTCGAAAGGATATTCGTGTCTTTGTTGCTGGTGAACGCATGGCCTTTTTTCGCGAGGTTCTTTACGTCAAGCGAATGTTTCTCAAATTTTTTCGAAATTGCAAAACTGATCGAAGAGACAAGCATCAGCGGAATCATGAGGTCGTAACCACCGGTGATTTCAGCGATAAGGAAGATTGCGGTCAGCGGCGCATGGAACAGTCCGCTCAGGATTCCCGCCATCCCGACCATCGTGAAATTGCTTACGGGTAAGTGAAACCCAGCCAGGTTCAGCAATCGCGAAAAGAAAAATCCCGCATACGAACCCAAAAACAACGAAGGCGCGAAATTCCCGCCATTTCCGCCGCTGCCTAAAGTGATCCCCGTCGCAAAGGCTTTCATCATCAGTGTCAGCCCGATAAAAAGCAACAATATCCAGGAATTGTTCCTGTAGTCGCTAAAGAGCGTATTCTCGAGCAATTGTCCCGGATCGCTTTGGGATAACGTCTTGATGCTTTCATAGCCTTCGCCGAAAAGCGTCGGGAAGATAAATAGCAATAGCGCCAGTACCGAAGCACCCGCAAGCGCTTTTTTATAAGGACCGAATTTGAGCCTGGAGAAGAAATGCTCCGTCCGCTGGAAATTCCGCGAGTAGAAAATGGAAATCAGCCCGGTAAAAACCCCAAGCAGTGCATAAAACGGGATGTTGTGGTAATCAAAAGTCTGCTGCTGCTTAAAGGTCAGCAGAATGCTTTCGTCAAGTGCGATGGCCGAAACAAGCGCCCCGGTTGCGGCCGCTATCATAATCGGTGTAAACGCTGAAATGCTGACATCTACCAATAAAACCTCGATGGCAAACAAAACACCTGCGATAGGGGCGTTGAATGCAGCGGCTATTCCGGCAGCGACACCGCATCCGATCAGCAGTGTCCGGTCTTTATAACTCAATTTGTATTGCTGCGCATAATTGGAGCCGAATGCTGCGCCTGTAATTACGATCGGGCTTTCGAGTCCGGCCGAGCCGCCCAATCCGACCGTTAACGAACTCGTGATAATCTGCGCGTACATCTGTTTTTTCGGAATGATGCTCGCTTTTTTCGCGACGGCGTACAGGATTTGGGAAGTTCCTTTTTCGATGGTTCCGCCAAGGATTCTCTTTACTACAAAAACGGTCAGCAAAATCCCGATTACAGGAAGGATGCTGTTAATGAAACTGATTTTGAGGATGCCGTTGATATAGGTCGCAAAAACAAAAACCCAGTGCGCAAAAGACTTCAGCACGATTACGGCAAAGGCAACCGAAATCCCGACAAGCACAGCCGAAAGGAAAATGAACTGCTTGTTTGTGAGTTTATTTTGTCCCCAAAGGAGCCATTTTTCTATCCTGCGAAGTAATTTTTTGAGCATTTTATTTTTAGAATCGTAAAGAAGTTGCAAATTTAGCTATTTAGTAAATCAATCCTACTAAATAAAAACTTAAAATCCGGCCGCACTATCATCGCCGCGTTTATCGGCTCCGCCTTCAAGCCTGCCGTCGGGCTGGAGCATAATGGCATCGACTTTTCCAATAACGGGCAGGTTTTTCTCATCGACATTGTAACCTTTTAGCCGTAAAGATTCCAATAGACCGGAATCGAATTTCCCGGGTTCAAAATCGACTTCATCGGGAAGCCACTGGTGGTGGAACCGCGGTGCATTTACAGCTTCCTGCATACCCATCTTAAATTCCGAAACGTTCAGGATCGTCTGCAATACGGAAGTGATAATCGTTGAACCGCCAGGCGTTCCGAGTAGCATCAGCAGTTTGTTATTGCGTTCCACAATAGTTGGCGTCATCGAGCTCAGCATGCGTTTTCCGGGCGCGATGCTGTTGGCCTCGGCACCTATCAGTCCGTAATAGTTCGCAGTACCGGGCTTAGAACTGAAATCGTCCATTTCGTTGTTGAGGAAAAACCCGAGCTCGTCGCAATACAGTTTGGATCCGAAGGCGCCGTTCAATGTCGTCGTTACCGCAACCGCATTGCCTTTCGCATCGACGATGGAGTAGTGCGTGGTTTCATTGCTTTCGTAAAAGGCGACCTTTCCTTTGGCGATATCGGAGGATTTTGTGGCCTTTTCAAAACTGAAACCGGCCATTCTTTTTTTGAGATAATCTTTGTCTAAAAGCTGCTGTTGCGGAATCTTTACAAAATCAGGATCACCGAGGTAAAAATTGCGGTCGGCATACGAACGGCGTTCCGCTTCGGTGAGCAACTGGATGTATTTTTCGGAATTGTGTCCCAATCCGGCAACATCATAAGGTTCAATCATTTTGAGAATCTGCGCGAGACAAATCCCGCCGCTGCTTGGCGGCGACATCGAGATAACCTGTAAATCGCGGTATTTGAAAGTCAGCGGTTTCCGCCATTTGGCTTTATAAGAAGAAAGGTCTTTCATAGTCATCACGCCGCCTTTTTTATTGAGGTAGGCGATGAGTTTCTGTCCCGTTTCCCCTTTATAGAATTCATCGCTGCCGTTTTTGGAAATGCGTTTCAGGGTTTCGGCAAGCGCCGGATATCTAATCGTATCATTGGTTTTAAAACATTTGGCAAACAGCGTTTTATCGCCGTTCAGCGCAACAATCAGTTCTTTGTTATTGTTGATTTGCGTTTCCTGATATTCGGTGATGCGAATTCCTTTTTCCGCTAAGGCGATAGCCGGTTTTATAAGCGTTGCCATGGGAAGCGAGCCGAATTTCTTATGTACTTCAAAAAGCCCTGCAATAGTTCCCGGAACGCCAACGGCCAAAGCGGTTTCGGTACTTTTTCCCGGAATGACATTTCCTGCGGCATCGAGGTACATGTTTTTGGTTGCGGCCATCGGCGCCTTTTCACGGAAATCGAGCGTTCCGGTTTTGCCGTCGGATTTGCGATATACCATAAAACCGCCGCCGCTGATATTTCCGGCATACGGATAGGCAACGGCCAGGGCGAACTGTGTGGCAATCATCGCGTCGAACGCATTGCCGCCCTGTTTCATAATGTCTGTGCCGATTTTGGAAGCTTCCTCGCGCGCCGAAACGACCATCGCCTTTTCGGCAATCAGTCCTTTTTGTGCGGTGGCGGAAAAGCATACAGATAATAGAAGAATGTAGAGGCTGCGTATCATATTTCGGCCGATTTTTCCTTGGCGAAAGTTTTCAGGTCTTCAAAAAAAACAGTGAATTCGCGCTCAAAATCAGTATAGAATTCTTTGAGCTCCTCAATCGAAAACTGCATCTTCGAATTATTTTTCGTGCGTTGGTCCATCTGGAAAAGGATGCGCGCAATTCCGTCTACATATTGGTAGTTCAGCAGCCAGTTGTATTTAATCATATACGGCATCATGCCTTGTGTTTTCTCGGTCAGGTGTTCGTAATTGTCACGCAGCGACTGGTAAAAGTTTTCGACGAAATCATCCAGTTTTTCTTCTGAATATTTCGACCAGTTTTTGGCCAGAAAATGATCGTAAAAAACGTCCACGATAACGCCGGCATAATGATGGTAGCGGTCGTGCAACCTTTTAGTACTTTGGCGGAAAACCGGATGCGCATCGGTGAAGGTATCGATTGCACGATGCAGGACAATCCCTTTCTGGATGTCGGCAGGCAGGTGCTCATAATGTTTCCCGCGGATGCCATCGGCCATAAAATTACCGATTTTGATGCGATCGTTGTTTCCGGAAAGATAGATGTGTGCGAGAAAGTTCATGGGCTGTCTTTCCTGCTAAAATACGAATTCGGTTTGGAAATCCAACGATAAAACCCTTCAGATAATCGAAAACTTACCCACATGTAACGCTGCAAACCTGCAACTGTCTATATTTGTATCCGAAAATTAAAAGAGAACTATGACACTCATAAAATCAATATCAGGAATCCGTGGAACCATCGGCGGAAAAACCGGCGACAATTTAACTCCGGTCGATGCGGTAAAATTCGCTTCAGCATACGGAACCTGGCTTAAGGACTATTCCAAAAAAGAAAAACTGACCGTAGTGATCGGGCGCGATGCCCGCATTTCGGGACCGATGATCCACAATCTCGTCGTAAATACGCTGATCGGACTGGGTATCGATGTGATCGATTTGGGATTGTCGACTACGCCAACGGTGGAAGTCGCCGTGCCATTGGAAAAAGCCGACGGTGGAATTATCCTGACCGCTTCCCACAATCCAAAACAATGGAACGCGCTCAAATTGCTCAACGAAAAAGGCGAATTCCTGAACGGTGCCGAAGGGGCAAAAATCCTCGATATCGCCGAAAATGAAGCGTTTGATTTTTCGGATGTGGACAATTTGGGCGAAATCATTTCGAACGACGCTTATATGGACATCCATATCGATGAAGTGCTGAACCTGCCTTTGGTGGATGTGGAAGCTGTAAAAGCAGCCAAATTTAAAGTGGTCGTTGATGGCGTCAATTCTTCGGGCGGGATCATCATCCCGAAATTACTAGAGCTCATGGGCGTTGAAGTCGTCAAATTATTCTGCGAACCGAACGGTCATTTTCCGCACAATCCCGAACCGCTGAAAGAGCATCTGGGCGATATCTGCAAACTCGTCGTTGAAGAGAAAGCAGATCTTGGTGTGGTTGTCGATCCGGATGTAGATCGCTTGGCCTTCATCAGCGAAGACGGCGAAATGTTTGGTGAGGAATATACCTTGGTTGCCGTTGCCGACTATGTCTTGTCAAAAACACCCGGAAATACGGTTTCCAATATGTCGTCTTCCCGTGCTTTGCGCGATGTGACCAACAATCACAACGGGACATACGAAGCCAGCGCGGTGGGCGAAGTGAACGTGGTAGAACTGATGAAGAAAAACAATGCCATTATCGGCGGTGAAGGCAACGGCGGAATCATTTACCCCGAATTGCATTATGGACGCGACAGCCTGGTGGGCGTGGCTTTGTTTCTGACACATTTGGCCAATAAAAAGATGAAAGTCTCGGAATTGCGCGCTTCGTATCCCGAATATTACATGAGCAAGAACAAGATCGAACTGACGCCGCAGATTGATGTGGATGCGATTCTGGAAGCGATGACCGAAAAATACAAAGCAGAAGATATCAGGACGATCGACGGTGTAAAAATTGACTTTGCGGAAAACTGGGTGCACCTTAGGAAATCGAACACCGAACCGATTATCCGGATTTATACTGAAGCGGCATCGCAGCAGAAAGCAGATAATCTGGCTTTGAGGATTATCGATGAAATCAAGGCGGTTGCCGGAATCTAATCCACTTCAGGATAAAACATAAGCCCGGTTCATGCCGGGTTTTCTGTTTAATACTATAACCTTTTCCTGAAATTCATAAAACAATCCCGATTAAGTTTGTAACATCACGAAAAGTCTGTTGGAATTTTTTTGGTATCTTACTTCAAAATCCGGAATATGAAGCAGCAGTTGGAAAAACTTAAGTTGGCGGCCGTCGGGCGGAAACGGCCATTTTGGGCAAAGCTGCTGCTGCGGAGTCTGGCAATATTAGTTTCGCTGCTTGTTGTCTTTGCACTTTCGGTCATTTGGTACGTCAACAGCCATAAGAAAGAGGTTCTGGTCCTGGTGACCGAAAAACTCAATGAGAATATCAACGGGAACTTGTCGATCGAAAGCATGGAACCGACATTCCTTGAAGGGTTTCCAAGAATATCACTGCATCTCAAAAATGTCGTTATCCGCGACACGATGTTTGCAAAGCACCAGAAAACATTGCTGCAGGCAGGAGATTTCGATATCGCCGTCAATGCCCTCGCTTTTATCCGCGGAAGCGTCGAAATCAATAAAATCAGTATCAGCAACGCTTCGGTAAATCTGTTTACGGATGCGAATGGTTACAGCAACACGAACGTTTTTAAGAGCAATGTTCAAAAAGGAAACGACAGTCCGGTGTATCCCGAACTCAGGAAGTTCGAACTCGAAAATGTCAGCTTTGCGATCGACAACCAGAGCCGCCATAAATTATTCCAGTTCGTCGTCGAGAAAATCAATGGTAAAATGGAATCTGGTGCCCAAGGATGGAAAGTCGATTTCACCCTCAAAGCACTCGTTAAAAGTCTGGCCTTCAGTACGAAAAAAGGCAGTTTCATCAAAGAAAAAATCGTCGACGGTGATTTTGAAATCCAATCCAATGCACAGCAGAAATCCATACTGGTTCTGGAAAATAAATTGGATATCGGCGGAGCGGATTTTAAGATTTCAGCGGAATTCAAGACCAAAGCAGACCTGTCTACCGACTATGCGATTCACATCGTGAACGACAAAATTCTTTGGAAAACCGCATCCCGCTTGCTCACGCCGAATATTTCTTCGAGACTCGATCTGTTCGGACTTAAAGTGCCAATCGCTGTACGCTGCGACATTTCCGGTAATTTTAATGAAGAAGGTGACCCGTTTATTTTGGTCAATGCGAAAATCCGGAACAACGAATTGTCGACACCCGGCGGTTTGGTTTCGGATTGCAATTTCAACGGGGTCTTTACGAATAATGAAGTTGTGGAAAAAGGTTTCAACGATGCCAATTCGGCCATCAAATTCGAAAAATTTACAGGAACTTATGCCGGGATGCCTTTCACAATGAACCATGCGGCAATCCTGGATTTGGAAAAACCTTTTGCAAAAGGAGATTTCAAATCGAAATTCGGCCTGAAGCAACTGGGTAATATCATCAATCCGAAACTATTGAAATTCACCAGCGGAACCGCCGACGTCAACCTCAATTTTATCGCCGACATCGTCAATTATACGCTCACCAAGCCAATCGTCACCGGAACCGTTGCCGTTAATGATGGCGGAATTTTCTATACGCCGAGGAAAATGAGCTTTACCAAAACGTCGGTGCTGCTCGATTTCAGGAATAGTGACTTATTCATCAGTAATATCCACCTGCAAACCGGCCGCAGCGTGGTGAACATGGAAGGCGATATACGAAATTTCCTTAATCTGTACTACACCGCGCCTGAAAAGGTGGTTCTGAATTGGAATATCAACAGCCCTGAGATCAGGCTTTCGGAACTCATCGGTTTTGTTGGCAAACGTAATATATCGAAAACGCCACGCAAAAGGAACAAGAATGCCGATTTCACCGAAGACATCAACCTGCTTTTTGAAAAAAGCAAGGTGAACGTTACGCTTCGGGTGAAGCGATTATTTTACAATAAATTCCTGGCGACCAATGTGAGTGCGGATTTACTGCTTTCAGATTCGGGTATATCGGTACAAAACGGCGCGCTTAATAATTCCGACGGATATATAAAATTCAACGGAAACCTGAAACAAAGCGGCGCTTTAAGCCAATATCAGTTTAATGCGATCGTTAACCATGTGAACGTGAGCAAGTTTTTCTATGCGTTTGATAATTTCGGGCTGACATCGATGGATTCCGAAAACCTCAAAGGTTTCCTTTCGGCCGAAACCGGATTGACGGGAAAAATCAGGAATGATGCGACTTTGGTCCCGAATGCGATGACCGGAAAAGTGGTGTTTGATATCAGCAGGGGCGCATTGATTAACTTCGACCCGGTACGCAAAATCGGGAAATATGCTTTTCCGCGTCGCGATATGAACAACATTATGTTCCAGAGCCTCAATGGAAAATTTGATATTTCGGGTGAACAGGTGGCGATCAGTCCGATGCAGATCAATTCGAGCGTTTTGAATATGGACATTGATGGATTGTATTCTTTTGGAAAAGGCACCAATATCAATATAAGCGTGCCGCTTCGGAACCCTGAAAAAGACAAGGATATTTATGATACTGATGAACTGGCGAAAAGACGCGAACGCGGCGTCGTGATCCGTTTGCAGGCAGCTGACGGCGATGATGGCAAGGTTAAAATAAAACTGGTCAGCAAAAAGTCGCAATTGCAGCAGCGAAACGGCGCGATTGCGGAATGATGCGATACTTTAACAGTTGGTTAGTGGCATAAAATTCAGATTTTTTTTTAAAAATTCCATACATTTGACCTTTCCAAAATTCCCCTCATGATTGCAACTGATAAAACCTTAAAGACCGAACTCGAACAATACTTCCAACAGTTCCGGAAGAACATCATCGGAATCGACCAGGAATTTGTTTCGCCTTTCGGGAAGCAGCGTATTATTTATACCGACTGGACCGCTTCGGGCCGTTTGTACCGTCCGATTGAGGAACGACTGATGAATGAATTCGGGCCTTTCGTCGCCAATACGCATACCGAAACGACCGTTTCAGGAACGGCGATGACTATGGCTTACCATGAAGCGCGGAAGATTATAAAAGGTCACGTTCACGCCAGTGCCGACGATATTTTGATTACCGACGGAACCGGAATGACCGGCGTGATTAATAAATTCCAAAGAATTCTCGGACTCAAGATCCCTGAAAACCTCAAACCGTTCACGAATATCCCGGCGGAGAAAAAACCGATTGTGTTTATTTCGCACATGGAACACCATTCGAACCAGACTTCCTGGCTCGAGACGATTGCCGATGTAGAAGTGGTGCCTGCCTGCGAAAAGGGACTTTTCTGTATGGATAATTTTACAGAACTGCTTGAAAAATATAAAGACCGTGCGATTAAGATCGCTTCGATCACTTCCTGTTCAAACGTTACCGGAATCAAAACGCCCTACCATGAAGTGGCCAAACTGATGCACAAGCACAACGGCGTCTGTTTTGTAGATTTTGCTTGTTCCGGGCCGTATGTGAAAATCGACATGCACCCTGAAGATGCCGAAAGTTACCTTGACGCGATTTTCTTCTCGCCGCATAAATTCCTTGGCGGACCCGGGACTTCGGGCGTGCTGATTTTCAACAAGAAATTATACCACAATATGATTCCCGATCACCCGGGCGGCGGAACCGTCAGCTGGACCAATCCGTGGGGTGAACACAAATACATCGACAATATCGAGGACAGGGAAGACGGCGGAACCCCGGGTTTCCTGCAGGTGATCAAAACCGCCTTGGCGATTCAGCTCAAGGAAAAGATGGGAATCGAAAACATTCTGGAACGCGAGCATGAGATCGTGGATTATATTTTCAATGAACTCGGAAATATCCCGAATATCAATATTCTCGCTGGCCAGCACCGCGACAGGCTTGGCGTGATTTCATTTTATATCAATGACCTGCATTTTAACCTTGGCGTGAAACTGCTCAACGACCGCTTTGGAATACAGACCCGTGGCGGCTGCAGCTGTGCCGGGACTTACGGCCATTATTTACTGCATGTTGATCAAGAAACATCGCAATTCCTTACCGAAAAGATTACGCTTGGCGATCTGATCCAAAAGCCGGGTTGGATCAGGATGTCCATTCATCCGACGACAACCAACGAAGAGATCAGGTTTGTCTGCGAAAGCATTAAGTCGCTTGCCGAAAACCATACGGAATGGGCGAAGGATTACAACTACAACAAGGATTCGAATGAATTCATTCACCGTAATGCGGCGCATGCCGAGAAAGATCTGGTAAAAAACTGGTTCAGGTTATAGCGGATTTCAGGTAGCAGAGTTCAGATTGTGTAATCTCTATTGATAGCGCTGTTACCTGAACTCTGCAATCTGCCTTCTGCTTCCTGTTTATTCCTTATGCTTCCAGCGTTTGTGTGTCCATAAATAATATTCGGGCGCTTCATAAATCTGCTGTTCGACGAGCTTGAGGAAATGGTCGGTGATTTCGTAATTCGGGACATTTTTCACCTCTTTGGAAAGCACCTCAAAAGTCGCTTCGTAATAACCGCGCCTTAATTTTCTAACTTTCAGGAAAATGACATTCATATCGAATTTCTTGGCAAGCATTTCGGCTCCGGTATGAACGGGTGTTTTGATATTCATGAAATTGGCCCAGTGATATGCTTTGGAAGCTTTGGGAGACTGGTCGCTCGCAAATCCGTAAACCCCGTGGATGTGGTTTCTCTCATTTTCCTGGATCACCGGAATCGTGTTTTTTGTCGTAATCAGATACGCTTTAAATTTAGAACGGATGTCGCGCACCAACTTGTCGAAATGCGGATTCGCAATCTTTTTATAAATCGCGTAACCTGGAAAAGCAATGAATTGGTTCATCGAGATTACCCATTCGTAACTCGCATAATGGGCACACATCAGCGCGATGCTTTTGTTTTCCTTTTCCAGATCCTTATAAACTTCAAGGTTGGTAAACTTAAAGCGTCGGTTCATTTCTTCCTTTGAAATGGTCATTGTTTTTGCCATCTCGAGGAACATGTCGCACAAATGGCGGTAGGATTTCTTTTCGATAACAAGCCTTTCCTTTTCGGAAAGATCCGGAAAAGCCAACAACAGATTGTCGCGGACGGTTTGCCTGCGGTAGCCGATAAGGTAATAGACAATGAGATAGACAAAATCGGAAAAAAGGTATAACAGCCGAAACGGCAATATCGAAATACACCAAAGCAGCGGATAAAAGAGCAGGTAAAGTAAAAATTGCATTTATGCCAAAATTTTTACAAATATACGCTTAAAAGGCAATTTGGACTTCCGATTTTAACAAAAGCTAAAGAAAGTATTTCTATTTTTGTGACAACTAATCAGCAACACATGAACCCATTACTTATCGCCATTATCGTTATAAATATCCTCGTGAGTTTCAAGGGTTTCAATGATATTGCCTTCTTCAGGAAGTATGAATTCCACATCGGCAGCATCCGCGCAGGCGAACAGGTCAGGATGATCACATCTGCTTTTTTACATGCCGATATTTCGCACCTGCTGTTCAATATGCTGACGCTTTATTTCTTTGCGCCGGTCGTATTCCAATATCTTGGCGACCTGTCTTTCGTGCTGATTTACCTCGGAAGCCTTGTTTTCGGAAGCCTGCTGACACTGATCATGCACAAAGACGATTACAGCTACCGCGCGATTGGTGCTTCGGGAGCCGTAACAGGGATTTTATATTCGGCGATTCTTTTGCAGCCTCAGATGAGCCTGTACTTGTTTTTTATCCCAATCCCAATTCCGGCCTACATCTTCGGGATCGGCTATCTCTTGTATTCGATTTACGGCATGAAAGCCAAAAACGACAATATTGGCCACACCGCACACTTTGGCGGCGCGATCGGCGGCTATCTGATCACGATCCTGAAAGAACCGGCGATGATTACCGACAATACACTGATGGTCGTACTGTTAGCCATTCCGATCCTGTTATTATTCGCGCTCGAGCGGTTTGGGAAGCTATAATGGCACAACATTTGAAAGTCGGCCCGCAATCATCTAAATAAAAAAACCATGAAATCGAAGATTATTTCATCCGTTCGCCCTTCGCGCTCGGGTCACGAAAACCAAAAAAACAATTTTAGCCTGAGTAAAAAAACACTCTTAATCCTTTTCGCCTTTATGCTCACGGCAGCACAGGCACAGGAAATGAAGCCAATCCCGCAGGTCTCGGTTTCGGGCGAAGGCAAGGTGAAGGTAACCCCTGACCAGGCCTTTATCTCCATCTCAGTCGAAAACAAAGGCGCCAACGCCACTGAGGTGAAAAAACAGAACGACATGACCACCGAGAAAGTCGTCCAGTACCTCAAAAAATCAAAATTGCCGGCTGCCGATGTGCAAACCAAACGTGTTACCCTGAATCCGCAATATGATTACGACAAGAAAAAATACAATTACGTCGCCACACAAACTATCGAAATCCTGCTCAAGGATCTGGCGCTTTACGACGGCTTGATGGAAGGCTTGGTTGATTCTGGGATCAACAGGATTAACACGGTCGAATTCCGCTCTTCGAAACTCGCGATGCACCAGTCGGAAGCCCGCAAACTGGCCATGCAGGAAGCGAAGTTAAAGGCGGAGGATTATGTTTCGGTACTCGGACAGAAAGTGGGCAAGGCGCTCACGATTTCCGACAATTCCCAGGGCTACAACCCGCAACCGGTGTTTTACGCCATGAAAGCGGAAGCCGACGGAGTGGGTGGAGGCGGCGCACCAAGGGAAACGGTTGCAATCGGCGAAATCAATGTCACGGCAAACGTGTCGGTCAGTTTTGCCCTCGAATAATAAAATATTAAACCACAAAATCCTGATGCAAATCGGGATTTTTTTTTGCAATGGTGTGAAGGTTTTGGCGTGCCACCGGCTCCGCTGCACCACTGTCGGGCTTTCCGCTGTATCTCTGCGCTGCGCTTGAGAATGCCGCTGTACATGAGCGAAGCGAACTGGCGAAGCAATCCCTCACGCGAGACCGGAAATTGGGTTGTAGATAGTGTCGCAAAATCAATCTCGCAACAATTGCAATCTGCCACAATTCGACCAACCCCGAAACTTAATGTTAACAGCGAGATAAAGGATAAAGGAAAACACATCGGCTGTCGTAAATTTGAGATGCTAAAAAATAAATATAATGAACACTTCAGACTTCGAAATTTTTCCAAAAGGCGAGTTGGCACCATCAGCATATTTTACTGGAACGGCCTGGATAAAGCCATTGGTAAATGAAACAGTTTTTAATACCGTAATCGGCAACGTAATATTTGAACCTGGTGCAAGGAATAATTGGCATACGCATCCGGGCGGCCAGATTTTAATTGTCACGGATGGAATTGGCTATTATCAGGAAAAGGGAAAAACAATTCAACTGCTCCATAAAGGCGATGTCGTCAAAATCCTCCCTGATGTAAAACATTGGCATGGGCTTCTCGCGATGCGGCATTTACCCATATTGCTATCAGCACGAATACAGAAAGAGGGATTGTAAATTGGTTGGAAAGGGTGACGGATGAAGAATATGGCGGTTTTGAGCAAAACTAATTGGAGTTTGCAGGGAATTCAATTCCAATTGATAATTTCTTTTCTAAAAGGGAATTACGCAATATTTTAAAGCAAAAAAACCATCAAGTGAACTTGTGGTTTTTTCTTATTTAAAATATTGTGGGGAGAGCAGGATTCGAACCTGCGAAGTTCACACAGCAGATTTACAGTCTGCCCTCGTTGGCCGCTTGAGTATCTCCCCGTTCAGCGGTTGCAAATATAAAAACAGTTTCGGTGTTTCCAAACTAATTGGGTACTTAATTTCACTACATTTTTTAACCCTTTGGAATTGAATTAAATAAAAAAATCCCCCCCCAGGCGGAGATTTTAATTATAAGTTCAAGGTCGACTATTTAGCCGCCAAAAGTTCATTTACTTTAGCTTTCAAAGCATCGCCGGTCAAATCTTTTGCAACGATTTTTCCGTTCTTGTCAAGCAAAAATGTAGCCGGGATTGATTGTACGCCATACGTCAGCGCAATTGGCTCTTTCCACCATTTTAGGTTTGAAACCTGGTTCCAGCCCAGTTTATCGGTAGCAATAGCTTCTTTCCAAGGCGCTGCTTCTTTATCCAAAGAAACCCCGATGATATTGAGCCCTTTTGCGTGCAATTCGTTATACAAAGCCACTACATGTGGGTTTTCCGCACGACATGGCTTGCACCATGATGCCCAGAAATCAACGATTGTCACTTTGCCCATAGCCTGTTTCAATGAAACGGTTTTGCCGTCCGGAGTCGTCGCTGAAAAGTCAGGGGCAACACTTCCTACTGCTGGTCCGGCCGCAGGGGCTGCAGCGTCTTCCGGAGTCGGTGCCGGTGGCGCAGGCTGGTTCATTTTGTCCAGTTTGGTCTTGATCGATTTTCCTGGTTTTGTATTTTTTACGGACGCATCGAGTCCGTTGTAGTATTTCTTGATTTTTTCAACATCAGGAACCATCTGGTTGAACATGCCTTCCACAATCAAAGCAGAAATGAATGCTTTCGGGTGTTTGGCTACGTACTCGTCAGACTGTGCGACGAATTCCTCCTGGAATTTTCCGTATTCTTTTCTTAAGCTGTTCATTACAACAGAATCTTTCTTCTGCGATGCTTCCTGCATTTTCATCATGTTGTCCTTTTGGAACTTCATCATTTTTTTCTGCACTTTCATCCCGGCTGCCTTGAAGCTGGTCAATTCGTCGTTGTTATAAGTTCCTGAAACTTTAGAATTCCCTACGGTATCTTTGTCGACTTCAACATTGATATCGCCGTTTTCCAGAATAAATGGCACTTTGCCATTGAGCGCTTCCACCTGGATCAAATGCATCTCAGGCTCTTTGGAAGATCCTTTGAAAGTAAATTTCCCATTTTCGATTTTTACAGTATCGATAGGTTTTAATTGACCGAGAGAATCTTGTTTTTCAAGTACTACGGTTTTTCCGTTTTCGATCCCTTTAACGGTTCCGCTAACGATAAATTCATTTTCTCCAGCTTTGTTGCATGAAACTAAAACGGCAACTGCAGAAACTAACAAAAGAATTTTTTTCATTGTAATTAATTTAAAATTTTGTTTTGAGTGGTGCAAAAGTATTTAAAATTATAAGTTATCGGTATTTTTATAACTTAATTTTTTGTTATTGTTGTTTTAAAGTCGACGGGCATACGAAATGTGTCAGCGCCACATCGGTATTTTTGATGCCATTGATTCCTTTTTCGACATTGACAAGATTGTGATATCCGCGCGATTTTAATATCGAAGCCATAATCACCGAACGGTAACCGCCAAGGCAATGCAGGTAAAAATCCCCGTCTTTCGGAACTTCCTGTAAATGATTGTTAATGGTGTCCAACGGAATATTCAGTGCGTTTTCAATATGCTCGGCTTCATATTCCCCGGGTTTTCTCGCATCGACTACAATGCTTTTGGCTGTAAATTCTGAAGCGAATTGCTCTGGCGAAATCGAAGCGACCGAATCGGTGTCGAATCCTGCCGATTCCCAAGCCGGAATCCCGCCTTCGAGATAACCCAGCACATGATCGAATCCGACCCTTGATAATCGGGTAATGGTTTCTTCTTCGCGGCCTTCTGGCGTAACGAGCAACAACGGCTGTTTCACATCCATAATCAAAGCGCCGACCCATGGCGCAAAATTGCCCTGGATTCCGATGAATATCGAACCCGGAATGTGCTGCTTTATATAATCGTTCTCATGGCGAACGTCAAGCACAATCGCATCCGACTGGTTGGCCAGTGCCTCAAATTCCCTCGCGTTCAGCGGACGGAAAGATTTTTCCAATATCGAATCCAGGCTTTCGTAACCCTGGATATTCATCATCACATTCTGCGGGAAATAGGCGGGAGGCGCACCCAATCCGTCAAGCAATTCAGCGATGAATTCCTCGCGGGTCATATCGGCACGCAAGGCATAATTCGTCTTTTTCTGGTTACCAAGCGAATCGGTGGTTTCCTTGCTCATGTTTTTTCCGCACGCGCTTCCGGCGCCATGGCTCGGGTAAACGGTCAGGTCATCGGCCAAAGGCATAATCTTATTGCGAAGTGAATCGAATAAATAAGAGGCGAGCTTTTCTTGCGTCAAATCGCCCACGAGTTCCTGCGCCAGGTCCGGCCGGCCGACATCGCCGATGAATAAAGTATCGCCGGTTATGATTCCGTGTGCGTTTCCATTCCCGTCAATCAACAGATAACAGGTGCTTTCGAGCGTGTGGCCGGGCGTATGGATTGCCTTAACGGTATAATTTCCAACCTTAAACTCTTCGTTGTCTTTTGCGATAATGGCATCGAATTCGGGATTCGCAGTCGGACCGTAAACAATCTTCCCGCCGGTTTTCTTAGCCAGATCCAAATGCCCCGAAACGAAATCTGCATGGAAATGCGTCTCAAAGATATATTTGATCTTTGCATTGTCCTTTGCCGCTTTGTCAATGTAAGGCTGCACTTCGCGCAACGGGTCAAAAATCGCCGCTTCGCCGTTGCTTTCCATATAATAGGCGGCCTGTGCGATACATCCGGTATAAATTTGTTCGATTTTCATGGTTCAAAATTTAATATGCAAAAATAAGAAGAAAGTTGTTGTCTCGGGTTAATAAAATCACAATGTGCCGAATTCGCGTGCCAGGATAAAGGCAGCCATAGCGATCACAAACCAGGCGAACCCTTTTTTGAGCTGGCTTTCGTTGACCGATTTGCTCCAATAGATCCCGATGAAAATCCCGACAATAGAAATGGTGGTAAACCCGAGAAGAAACGCCCAGTCGATCTCATGGTTTCCGATATCGCCCGTAAATCCGATCAGCGAATTGAGTGCGATGATCAGCAGCGATGTCGCGACCGCTTTGCGCATCGGCAATCTTGCGATGAAAACCAGTACGGGAATAAACAGGAATCCGCCGCCGGCGCCAACCATCCCGATCAATATTCCGACAAGAAACATCCTGATTATCGAAAATATCCGGTTCGGGTTTTTGCTTTCGGTATCCGGTTCGGTGTTTTTCTTAGCCAGCATTGAAATCGCCGCCGCCAGCATCACAACGGCAAACAGTACCATCAATAAGATGTTTTTTGAAACCAGCAGGCTGCCGTTTTCGAAAATCGTTTCGGGGATGGAAGGGACGATATATTTTCGCGTCAGGAAAACAGCGATGAACGACGGAATGGCATAGACCAGTGCGGTTTTCACATCGACGATTCCCTTTCTCATATTCTGTATGGTGCCGAATGCGGAAGTCGTACCGACGATAAAAAGCGAATACCCGGTAGCGATTACAGGATCCAGCCCGATTAGATAAACCAGAACTGGCACAGTCAGGATCGACCCGCCGCCGCCTGTTAAACCCAATATCAAGCCAATACACAAGGCACCCAGATAACCCAAGTATACAATCACTTTGTTTGTTTTGTGCCCAAATTTAACCAATTATGCTTGGATTCGCGCAATCAATCGAAATTTGTATATACACATTTAACTAAAAATTAGTACTTGCAATACGCCGCGCCATTTCAAATAGTATTAATTTTAAAATCTATGGAAAAGGAATTAAAAAAGGGATTTTTCTTCAAGACCTATGAGGCGCCGTTTCAGTCTCCGTTCGACAAATTGCTGGGGATATTTCTCGAACTCATTACACACACTTCCGGAGATTTTGACGAGGCGATCGAATGGCTGCGCGAACTCGACAAGGAATATAAGCTCACCGACAAGGATTACACCATCGACGATTTTGTGGAAGACTTAAAGAAAAAAGGTTACATCCGCGAAGAATTCAATGACGACGGTACTTCGGGCGGCACCGGAATCACTTCCAAAACCGAACGCGCCATCCGCCAACAAGCATTAGATCACATCTTCGGCAATCTCAAACGCAGCGGAAGCGGTAGCCACAAAACCAAGCATGTCGGCTCTGGAGATGAGCATACGGGCGAATTGCGCGAGTTCCAGTTTGGCGATGCGTTGGAAAGGATTTCGCTCACGGAAAGCCTTCGCAATGCGCAGATCAATAACGGAATCGACAGCTTTGAATTAACCGAAAACGATCTGGTTGTTGAAGAAACGCAGTACAAATCACAGATGAGCACTGTTTTGATGATCGATATCAGCCACAGCATGATCCTTTATGGCGAAGACCGGATTACGCCCGCGAAGAAAGTGGCGATGGCTTTGGCGGAACTGATTACGACGCGTTATCCGAAAGATACGCTCGATATTTTGGTTTTCGGGAACGATGCCTGGCCAATCGCAATCAAGGATTTGCCGTTCCTTAAAGTCGGCCCTTATCATACGAACACGGTGGCCGGACTCCAATTGGCGATGGACATGCTGCGCAGGAAACGCAACACCAATAAACAGATCTTCATGATCACCGACGGAAAGCCGAGCTGTGTTCGCGAACCCGACGGAACCTATTATATGAACAGCAACGGCCTCGATGAATACATTGTGGATAAATGCTACAGCCAGGCGCAGCAGGCAAGAAAACTCAAGATCCCGATTACGACTTTCATGATTGCGCAGGATCCTTATCTGCAGCAATTCGTCAATCATTTTACAGAAGCCAACCAAGGAAAAGCATTCTATACCGGATTGAAAGGTTTGGGCGAGATGATTTTTGAGGATTATGAAGCCAACAGGAAGAAGAGAATAAAGTAAGATAGAAAAAAGATAAAAGAAGAAAGAAACAAGAGCCCAGATAAGCAGCAAAATCTGCGTAAAATCAATTTAAATCAGCGTTCAATTAAATTAAAAAATGAAAACAGAAAATATAAAAACACTAGGCGAATTAAAAAAAGCAGGTTATGCCAGCAAAAGCATCAAAGATGAATTGCGAGACAACCTGCGCGAAAGGATAAAATCCGGAAAGCCGACCTTTGAAGGGATTCACGGCTATGAGAACAGCGTCATCCCCGAATTGGAACGCGCCATCCTTTCGCGGCACAATATCAATTTCCTCGGGCTTCGCGGCCAAGCCAAAACCAGATTGGCACGCCTGATGGTGGACTTGCTGGATGAATGGATTCCGGTTGTAAAAGATTCAGAAATCAACGACGATCCGTTAAAACCGATTTCGCGTTTCGCCACCGACCTGATTGCCGAAAAAGGCGACGAGACTCCGATAGGCTGGCTGCATCGCAACGAACGTTTCTCTGAAAAACTCGCGACGCCCGACGTTACCGTAGCCGATTTGATTGGCGATGTCGACCCGATCAAGGCCGCCAATTTAAAATTATCGTATGCCGACGACCGCGTCATCCATTATGGGATGATCCCGAGGGCGAACCGCAGTATTTTTGTCATCAACGAATTGCCCGATTTGCAGGCGAGAATCCAGGTGGCGCTTTTTAATATTTTGCAGGAAGGCGATATCCAGATTCGCGGCTTCAAATTAAGGATGCCTTTGGATATGCAATTCGTATTCACGGCAAACCCCGAAGATTACACCAATCGTGGCAGTATCGTGACGCCATTGAAAGATCGGATCGGTTCGCAGATCCTGACGCATTATCCTGCGACGATTGAAACGGCCAGGAAGATCACCGAACAGGAATCGAAACTGGATGTGCGCCAAAGCGAAGCGGTTTACGTGCCGTCATTGGCCAAGGACCTGCTCGAACAGATCGCTGTTGAAGCCAGGTCGAGTGAATATGTCGATCCAAAAAGTGGCGTGAGTGCCAGGATGAGCATCACCGCATTTGAAAATTTACTCAGTACCGCAGAAAGGCGTGCCTTAAAATCAGGTGCCGATAAGACAACGGTACGCCTGTCTGATTTTATGGGAATTATCCCTGCGATTACCGGAAAAGTAGAACTCGTCTATGAAGGCGAGCAGGAAGGAGCCGATTTTGTTGCACAGGAATTGATCGGAAATGCGATCCATACTTTCTTCCCGGCTTATTTTCCGAAAATTGAAAAGCTCGAGAAAGCAGGTGACGAAAATCCATATAAGGAAATCCTGGATTGGTTCTTTACCGAAAATGGGTTTGCGCTGTATGATGATTTTACCGATGTCGAATACAAAGAGCAGCTCGATGAAGTCCCGGCATTAGGCAAACTCATAGAAAAATATCAGCCAGGCTGGCCGGAAGCCGATTTGTATTTCATGAAGGAATTTGTGCTCTGGGGATTGTCGGAATACGACAAGCTCAACAAGGACAGGTTTGACAGCGGCTACCAATTCAAGGATTTGTACGGAAGCTACATCAGCAGATTATAAAGCAAAAGGCCCGGAAAATCTCCGGGCCTTTTTTAGTCATTGTATTTTTCCCCGGCTTTCGAATAGGTAACCATGCAGTCGTCAAACATCGACTGGCAGTGTTCGAGCTCATTTAGGGTTATCGTCATGTCGAGTGTAATTTGCTTGAGTTCCCTCATATGATAGGCGTCGTCCGGTTTGCTTTTGAGATGTGTTTTCACATTGTGCATCTCGGCTTCAAGGACGACAAGCATATCTTTGGCCTTCTGTATCTGGAGTAGGTATTGGTGGCAAGCATTTTCCATGGCATTAGTCGGTTTGATACAGGCTAAATTAGGGTTTCAGAACACCTTCCGCAATACCCAGATTTAGTGATTTTTTTTCCTCACTAAATTTAGTGAGGGCCGTTTTTTCTTTCCGATTGCCATAAAATGAAAAAAAGCGCCTGTTTATGGGCGCTTTAGGGATATTTCTTTATTCAGGGTTATTCCTGGTTGCTCACTTTTCTATACGGAAATGCATTAAAAATGTGACGTTTTGCGAATCTTCCCGGTGACTCGGCATTCACCATTTTGACGTAAGTCGCCTTCGGGACGCTGATATATTCATAACTGCTTCCGTTTGAAAACTCCACATGAAGCCTGATATTTTCATATTTATAGTCGACGATTGTTGCATTGGCAGTGGTTTCCAGATATTCAGGCCGGCCAGATTCGATGGTTTCAGCATTGATGCTCACCAAAAAATGATACGCTTCGATAACGTCCTTGCTCATTACTTCGGCATGGGCCAGACCTTCAGTGTCATTCTGAAATTTGTCGGGATGGCAATCTTTCATCGAATTGCGGTAAATGGTTTTAAGCTCTTTAAGCGTAACGCTTCTTTCAACATTCAGCAATTTGCGGTATTCAACAATTTTTTTCATAGGTATGGGTAACTTATTGACATTTAACGGAAATTTTTCTGATTCCCTTTTTTGAAATTTTTTGCAAAGGTACATCTTTTTTTAAGTTTTTCAATTCGCGACGCCATACTTAATTTTAGGTTAACACCGCAGTAACCAATAATTAGCTACATTTGTAGGCTAAATTTTTCAAAAAAATGAATAAAAATACCCTTCTCGGATTGCTTTTAATGGCCACATTCATGTCTTACGGACAGGTGGTTATCAATGAAATGGATACGGATACGCCGGGTACGGATGAAAAGGAATTTATCGAGCTTAAATCGGCTACGCCAAATTTCTCTTTAGATGCTTATGTATTGGTCATGTTTAACGGCTCTGCCACTTCGAGTACCGGAAATAAAAGCTATTATGCGGTAGACCTTGACGGATATTCGACCGATGCCAACGGGTTATTCGTACTTGGGAATGATCTTGTTTCGCCGGTTCCCGATAAAATCCTTCCGGTAAGCACGATGCAGAACGGCGCCGACGCCATTGCCCTTTACCTCGGAAGCACCTCAGATTTTCCCGACCAGACATTGGCCACAACCACAAATCTTGTCGATGCGTTGGCCTATGGAACCAGCGATCCCAATGCGACCGAATTGATGGCCTTGTTGAACCTGACCATCCAGATTGATGAAAACCTTGGCGGATCGGGCACTACGAATTCGATCCAACGCAAACCAGACGGCACTTACGAAGTCAAACCGCCAACTCCGGGTGCAAATAACGACGGCAGCGGTATTGTGTTTAATGGGGTTGCCATAAATGTCGCTTCGAACACCTATAATGAAGGCGATAATTTCAACATCACTTTTACGACACAAACGCCGGTAACGAGCCCGTTGTCGTTTACTTTTACCATGGACAGCGGAAGCCTTGACCTTGCGGATTTTTCCGGAAACCTCAATGTTTTGATCCCAACCGGATCGACTTCGTTCACCACTAACATATTACTGATCGATGATACCGTCGACGATACCGATGAGCTCGGCCAAATCCGTTTCGGGGCGTTGCCTGTTGGCTATAAAAGGCTCAACGACAACATCGAAATCAGGGTGGTCGACAACGATTTTACCACCAGTGCCTGGGGAACGCCGCTAAATCCGACCCACGGAATTGTTGCGAGTACGGCTCCCGCAGGTTATTACGACAGCCTCGAAGGAAAATCAGGTGCGGTACTGAAACAGGCGATACAGGATATCATTGCAAACCCGGCGGTGGTGCATGCACAGAATTACGGCGATATCGAATATATGCTGAAAGACGCCGACCAGAATCCGCTCAACAGCAATGAAGTCTGGCTCATGTATGTAGAGCAGGGCAGGGCCAAATACAAATACCAGACAACCGCAAGCAATGTAGGTTCCTGGAACCGCGAGCATATTTTTCCGCAGTCGAGAGGCGGTTTTGCCGATGGGACCAGCTCGCAATCGGACGGAATCAATACCTGGCTGCCTACAAATGCCGATGATATCAATGCCGGCCATGGCGACGGACATCATTTGCGTGCCGAAGACGGACCGGAAAATACGCACCGCAGTAACAGTGATTATGGCCTCGATGATTACAACGGTCCGAATGCCGGAACCCAGGGCAGCTGGCACGGCGATGTGGCACGTGCGCTGTTTTATATGGCTGTACGCTATAATGTGCTGAGCCTGGCCAATGGAAACCTGCCTGATTCGACCCTGCACCAGATGGGCGACCTTGCGACTTTATTGATCTGGAACCATACCGACCCGGCAGACGATTTCGAAATGCACCATAACAATGTCATCTATACCTGGCAGATCAACAGGAATCCGTTTATAGACAATCCGGACCTGGCCGATTATATCTGGGGAATCCATGCGGGCGAACCTTGGTTTGCACCATTGAAAACGGATGATTTTTCAGGATTGAAAGTGGCGGTTTATCCAAACCCTGCGAAAGACCAGATTACGATTTCGGGATTGAATGAAGGAAACATCGAAATCTATACGATTTCCGGGATGCAATTGTTACAGACGGATTTTACAGGCGAAACGACCATTCACCTTAACCTCGCTTCTGGAATGTATCTGGCCAGAATCACTTCGGATAACAAATCCACCGTCAAAAAGATTATCGTTAAGTAATTGATATACCTAAAAAAAGCCGGAATTGATGTTCCGGCTTTTTTTATAATATTGTTTCGGATTATTTAGCCGCTGATCGGTTCGCCGCCATTTATATGGATCATTTGTCCGGTCACATACGAACTGTCCTCCGAAGCAAGGAATACATAAGCGGGACCGACTTCCGAAGGTTGGCCTGCACGCTTCATCGGCGTATCCTGGCCAAATTTTGCAGTTTCTTCCTCATCGAAACTTGACGGAATCAAAGGCGTCCAGATCGGGCCCGGAGCGACACCATTAACACGGATTCCCTTTTCGACCAACTGTGCCGCGACCGAACGCGTGAATGCTACGATTGCGCCTTTCGTACTGGCATAATCCACCAGGTGCTTGCTTCCGCGATAAGCGGTAATCGATGCCGTATTGATAATGCAGTCGCCTTTTTTTAGTGTATTGAGAGCTTCTTGCGTCGTATAGAAAAAAGGATAGATGTTCGTTTCAAATGTGAGCTGCAATTGCTTGCATGTAATATTCCGGATGTCGTCTTTTGGGAATTGCATCGCCGCATTGTTAACCAGGATATTGAGTTTCCCGAATTTGGCAATCGTATCAGTGACAATCTTCCTGCAAAATTTCTCGCTCGTCAGATCGCCTTTCAATACCAGGCATTCGCGCCCTTCTTTTTCCACAAGCCGCTTGGTTTCCATGGCATCTTCCTTTTCATCGAAATAAACGATGGCCACATCCGCACCTTCACGGGCAAAATGGATGGAAACGCTTCTTCCGATGCCACTGTCGCCACCAGTAACGAGTGCGGTTTTGCCTTTTAGTTTATCGCTTCCTTTATAATTGCTGCGGATGAACTCCGGCTGCGGAATCATCTCGGTTTCTTTTCCGGGTTGTTCCTGCTTTTGTTTTGGAAAGTCTTTCGTTTTCATGAGATGCGGTTTTCACTGCTACAAATTTGGATGGAAATGGAGAAAAGCGCCTTATACAATTTTTTAATTTTCTTTCAGGATTTGCAATCGGACAGCCGATTATTGCAGCTTTTAATTTTTATTCGAATTAATTATTTTAAATTTAGCCTTGAAACAAACTTTATGGATTCGGGGCAATGAGTTCTAACACAAAAAATAGTACACAATTCCTGTCCGGAGGCGGAGAAATGGGAATGTTGACCCGGGCGAAAGACTGGAGTAAGACACCCGTCGGCGCGGTGGAATATTGGCCGCAAAGCCTTCGCACTACGGTCGGCATCCTGCTCAATTCCAAATTCCCGATGTTCCTGTTCTGGGGCCCGGAACTAATTTGCTTCTACAATGATGCCTACCGCCCGAGCCTTGGTGAAAATGGAAAACATCCCGATATTTTAGGAGAGCCGGGCGAAAAATACTGGCTCGAAATCTGGGCGTTTATCAAACCGCTTATCGACCGGGTGCTGGCAGGCGAAGCGACATGGAACGAAGACCAATTCCTGCCGATTTTCAGAAACGGCAAAACGGAAGATGTCTATTGGACATTCAGCTACAGCCCGGTGATTGACGAATCAGGCAAACCCGCAGGTGTTTTTGTTACCTGCACCGAAACCACAGAAAAGGTGATCAGCCTGAAAAAATTAAGTGACAGCTGCGACCAACTCGAATTTGCTATCGAGGCGGCAGAACTGGGGACCTGGGAATACAATCCGAAAACAGATAAATTTACCGGAAACGAGCGTCTGAAATCCTGGTTCGGCCTTCAATCAGAAGCAGCAATTGAACTGCCGCTTGCCCTGGCAGCGATTGCCGATAAAGACCGGCAGAACGTGATTGATGCCATTCAAAACGCAATGGATTATACTTCGGGCGGACACTATGACATTGAATATTCTGTCAAAAATCCCATAACCAATAAAGAGATTATTGTCCTTGCAAAAGGCAGGGCCTGGTTTGATGATAATAAGGAAGTACACCGCTTCAACGGCATTATGCAGGACGTTACCCAACAGGTTATGGCCCGTAAAAAAATAGAGGAAAGCGAAAGATACATGCGGTTAATGATTATGCAGGCGCCCGTTGCAATCTGCATCCTAAGAGGACCGGATAGCATTTTTGAAACGGTGAATCCGTTGATGGAAGCGATGATGGGCAGAAGTGCCGAAGCGGTCGAAGGCCGGAATATTTTTGATGCCATGCCCGAACTGCGCAACCATGGCCTCGAAGAACTCCTTGAAAATATATTGCAGACCGGCGAATCTTTCATAGCAAAGGAGCAGCAGTTTGAACTTCCGAGGGGCAACGACCTCAAAGTGCATTTCATCACTTACATTTATGAGGCGATGAAAACGACAGAAGGCGTTATTGACGGCGTCATGGTCGTGGCTATCGATGTAACGGAACAGAAACTGTTTAAGGAAAACCTCGAAAATCTCATACAGGAGCGCACCCGCCAACTGGAACTCAAAAATATAGACCTGGAAAAAATGAACAAGGAACTGCAGTCGTTTGCCTACATTTCGAGCCATGACCTGCAGGAACCTTTGCGCAAGATCCAGACATTTTCAAGCCTGATGATGGAAAGCGAAAGGAACAACCTTTCCGACCAGGGGCAGCATTATTTCCAAAGGATGCAGCTTGCCGCACAGCGGATGCAGACGCTTATCGACGATTTGCTTGCCTATTCACGTACCAATAAGAAAGAAAATAAGTTCGAGCTGACGCGCATTAGCCAGATTGTAGAAGAAATCAAAAGTGACCTGCAGGAAGAGATTGCCGTGCGAAATGCCATCATCGAAGAGACAGGCGATGCCAAATTAAAAATTATCCCATTCCAGTTCCGGCAACTGATGCAAAACCTGATCAGCAACGCCATGAAGTTTTCAAAACCAGGACAGGATCCGCATATAAAGATTGCCAGTGGTTTCGAAACAGGAGCAGCGTTGGAAAACGAAAACCTCCAGCCAGATCAATTGTATTGCCACATCAGCATTTCGGATAACGGAATCGGGTTTCCGCCCGAGTTCAGCGAGAAGATTTTCGAACTGTTCCAAAGGCTGCATTCCAAAGACCAATACATGGGCACCGGAATCGGGCTCGCCATCGTTAAAAAGATTGTCGAAAACCACAACGGGACCATCACCGCTACAGGCGGATTGGGCAAAGGAGCGCAGTTCGACATTTACATCCCCAAAGCATAAAACTAACAACATTATGGAAAACCCCGAATTGAATGAATTTTACAACGGCCTGCACTCGGCAGAAAAAATGGCAAGGCTCCGCGAAGGGCTTGAGGCCATTGCCATTAGGAATGCGGCTTACTTTGATAGCCGCAATAGTGCAACATCGACCGACGCGCTTTCGGATCATTATGTGCTGCTTCAGAATTCCGACAGGATTGTGTTCGGCTTTATTGAGAACACCGACATTCCCGATGGCATTAAATCCGATTGCCTCGAACTGTTTAACGCCATCTACAATGATGACGCCGCCAACCTTATCTGATAGACTAAAAACCCACCCAAATTTAGATTGATGAAAAAATTAATCGCATTGGTTTGCTTTCTTTGTATCGCCGTCAGTTATTCCCAAAAAAGCTGCCCCAGGAATTTTGACGGCAAGGCTTTGATCGAAGTCAAAAAGAAAGTACGAAAACACATCGGCGAAATCGTGGCCTTTGATGCCGAAGTGACTGAAGTTGGCTCCGGCTACAACGACATTCCGTATATCCACGTCAAACTCGACAATGGTGAGATGCTCTGGGTGGCCTCTATGATGAGCGGAAAATTGACCGCAAAAGGGACAAAGCTGCGGTTGCTGGGCTATATTGATGAAGTGAAACCCGACGATGAGATTGCGCTTTTGTATAATAAGGACGGCATACAGGTGCGCGCTTTTGCGATGCTCGACCATCTTTCCAAACAAATGCAGATGTCGAATGCCTTTGAAACCGAGGCCAAATTGTGGCTGTCGGGAACCATTCCGAAGAATAGGGAATAGGGGAATCTAATCGCCAATTTTTTCCAACGCAGGAATGTCGTCCATTTTTTCGAGGCGTTCAGAAAGTGCCGCTTTGAAATCATTCAGGTTATTTCCGGTTTTTACCAGATCCAGATGCAATTTCTCTTTCCCTTTGCCGGATTCACCAAGCTTGCGTAAAATTTCATAGACTTCGCCTTCCGCTTCCATAACCTGTAAACGTTTGTAATAGGTAAGGCTTTCGGTCATATGGGCAAGCGCAATCATGGCCGTAAGGAACGGATGGTTATTGGTAACGTTGACTTCTTTTAATTTTCCGTGTTCCAGCTCTACTTTGAGCGCGTAGGCAAACTCTTCCATGTTGAATGCTTCATGTTTGCTTCGCGGATTCAGATAGGCTTTGATTGCCGCCACATTATTCATTGTAGAAAGGTCTACGGATGTTTCTGTTTTTTCGTTCAGGTCTTTGTAAATAACATTTCTTATCGCCCTGGCTTCTTCTATGGTTGGGTCATTTTTCGGATTTTCAAAATCCCTTTCCGACCAATCCCAATTTTTGGAATGAACGGGTTTGATGTATTTTTCACAAAAATCAGTGACATCATTTTTGAGGCTTATTAATTTCCCGTCCCTTTTGATATATACGTCCTGGTAAATTCCGCTACTTTTTGCCATTTTATTTTTCTTATAAAGATAAGATTTTTAGGGAAAGTTTCAAAAATGAAAGTATATTAGCCGCTTCAATATGTTAATTTTTTAACAAGTGCAACGTTATGGGAATAATAGGAATGATATTAATGATTTTCGGATTTGCCAATGCCGCCTTCGTACTATTGCTTTATGTAATTTCTTTAAGTGCGCTTGCCGGTACAAAACTTTCTAAAAAGGTGGGAACCGCAAATGAAAAGACGGACCATTATATCGAACAGGGAAAATCGTACTCGAATGACCTGTTTGTAAAATTAATCTGGAGGATAGGCATAGGGCTGGTCGGCCTGCTGCTGTATTATTTCGCAACATAATAAATCAAAACCAAAACAAACAAATGGAAAAAATTGAAATACCGCTGCAAAAAAGAAACGGGAAATTTAAATTGTATGTCGCAGTAACCGTATTTATGGGCTGGATGTTCGTGCTGTGTATCGTTAATCTGATTGTCAAAGGATTCGACTGGTCGCCGGTCGTTATGGCAGCACTGTTGGCATTCGGGCTCATCGCAGTAGGTATAGCACTCTCTGATTACTACAAGCAGAAAAACCCCAAACTTGCCGTCGAATCGGATGGGATAATTGTACGATTCTTTATTGGCTACGATGGAGGCACGGCCAACAGGTCGAAGAGCATCAAAATCGAAAACATGAAAAGATTTTACCTGGTAACCAAAAAAACCAGGTATCTGATAAAAGACAAATCCTTTGAGTTTGAGCCTAAAAAAGGAATCCTGAAAACAAACATCGAAGTTTTTCCTTCGTTATCGGATATCGATGATGCAGGTGTTGCCAAAGTAATGGAATTTATGGGCAAAATGGCGCCCGAAATCGCATTGGGTTATTACGGCTCTCCGCTGGCGCAAATGTTCAATAAGTAACGCCTCCATTTTATTTCTGCTTAAGCTCCAACATTGCCTGTCCTGACTTTTCCGGCGCGTTTGTAATTGGCCATAATCACTCCGCCTGGTGTAACAGAACTGTCTGTTAATGTAAATGCTGCCGGAATCGTACCATTGTCAAACAACTTTTTCCCTTCGCCAAGTGCCAACGGGTGGATTTTGAGCCGGAGCTCGTCCACTAAATCATGCTTAAGTAGCAGCTGGATAAGTTCGCCGCTGCCCCAAACCTGAATGTCAGCACCGTTTGAGTTTTTGAGTTTTTCGATATCGGCCAGGCTCTTGAGGAAAACGGAGTTTTTCCAATCCGACTTTTCCAGGGTTTTGGACAGGACATATTTTGTGCCCTCATTGATGCCCGGCCAAAAGTCGGCATGTTCAGGCCAGTAGTCCGCCCAAATCTCAAATGTTTTCCTGCCCAAAAGATAATCGGCAGGTTTCAGCTCTTCTTCCAAAGCCTTGCGATAGGCTTCGTCACCATACGGCGCAGTCCAGCCGCCGTATTTGAAACCGTTTGAGGTATCTTCCTCAGGTCCGCCAGGTGCTTGCATGACTCCATCTAATGTAATCATGGATAAGACAGTTAATTTTCTCATATCGTTATAATTTATTTCTTTAAAACAAATTTCGCCAAAAAATACCGTGCCTTTGCAGTGTGAATGCGACAATCAAAGCGGCTGAATGCGAAAAGTATTTGGTGGTATCGCTGTATCGCCAAAGCGTGGCTGTATCGGAGTTTTTTATTCTGTAAGATTGACAAATTTTTTCCCATTATAATAACACAAACCGGTTCCATTTGTGCCGAACCAGAGATTTCCGGATCTGTCTTCTAAAATGCAAAAAACAGTATTGTTGTTCAAACCATCTTTTGTCGTAAAGTTTTTAAAGGCTTTCCCGTCAAAACACCAAACCCCGTCATCTTCATCCTTGCCCAGTGAGGCAAACCATATATTTCCTGTTTTATCTTCTAAAATTGCTCCGGTTCCGGTCTTACTAAATGCTTCTTTTTCTGCAAAAGCGGTAAAAGCTTTTCCATCATAACGATAAATACCACGGTATCTGCTTGCTACCCAGATGGTGCCGTTTTTATCTTCAATCATGTTGCGAACCCATCCTTCGCCATTCGGTTTAAAATTGGTTATTGATTTGCCATCATAGCGGCAAATACCTTCAAAAGCCATCGGCCCGGAGCCAAACCAGATATTCCCGTCTTTATCAGCCAACATGCATTGTACGCTTTTTAGCGTAACCGAGTCGGCGTTAGTGATATTTCCATTATCTAAAAGACGGGTAAAAAAATTTCCATTATAGTAATAGACACCTGTAGTTGTGCCGAACCAAATTAGGCCGCTTTTATCCTGTATCATACTAAAAACTTCATTCTTTTCTTTGATTTCGTTTGTCGTGGAAATAGGAACGGCGGTTAGTGTTTTTCCATCGTAAAGACTAATTCCGGCAGCCGTGCCACACCAAATATTGCCATTTAGATCTTCCAGAATTGACCAAACCGTATTGCTGCTCAGGCCATCTTTCACCGTAAATTGTGTAAAAGATTTTCCGTTATAGCGATAAATTCCTTCTCCGGTTGTTCCAAACCATAAGTTCCCTGATTTGTCCTGCAGCCCGCAATGAACATTTTGATATTTGTCGGAGCCTTGCGTCCTTATTAGTTTTGTCTGGGCCTTGCAAATAGTCACAAATGCCAATAAGGTCAGTAAAATAATACCTGGTGTTTGTATAAAAGGTCTTTTCATTTTTCAGGAGGTATTTGTCGATTATTGAAGGAAGATATCACTCTTTCTGCTAAGATAAAAGTTTTTCTGGAGGAAAAAATAATGCCCGGATGAATTCATTATAAAAGAAAAGCCGGCTATAGAACCGACTTTTACTCATTTCCAGCTATTATTGCTGTTATTCATATTTGTAACTAAAATTTCCTTCAGTGACATTGTATCCAATTGGTGCTGCGGGATTGCCAAGTTCATCGACTGTTGTAAATTGAAAAGTACCCTTAACCATTTTTGTTGTCGTATTTACTTCAGTAATTGCGATAACGCCCTCATTTGTATTTTCGGATATATCGTTGGAATTATCTATCAGATCAATGAAATGGGATGGAGGCGTGTCAAAAGTTTCCTGACCGATATCGTATGTGCCAACGACAATATCACTCCGTTTTAACCAGATGTTGATTTCCGGATTTCCCAAAATGCCTTGTCTGCCCTGAAGCATGACATAATCCTCTATTGGATAATAACTCCAAATGTTCGTACTGGAAAATTCATTGTTGCCAAAAGGATTGTTGGTTTGAAAAGTAGCGCCATTGATTTTTGCAGTCATAGCATATTCCGGATTTTCCGGAATGTTTACGATTGGATTGTCATCATCTGAAGAAGAGCATGAGAAAAGCGTTAACGATAATGTGAGAATTAGAACAAATTTTTTTTTCATAAGAGGTGTTTTCATATAGTTTAAGTTTTCAAATATAAGTTTTTTAGTACGTTAATGTGATATGGTTTTTATAAAATGTCACATAACTCCCAAATACAAATTACTTAAACATTTAAAAAAAGGTTGATCGTTCCGGATGTTTTTCGATATCCCATTTGGTATAACCCAGCCAAAAAAGGCAATGGGGAAGTACCAATAACAATTATTTCTCTGTGAAAATTTTGCACCAGAATTTAAATTATCAGGCCTTTGTTTGGTTAAGAAAGTTCACTGGTACAGATAAATTTGAAAGTTTTCTACAAGGAAAAAGTATTGGTAACGACAAATAAGAAGAAAATGGTGGTAAGTATGGTTTTTTTCATTGCGCTATTTTATTGAAGCTTTGAAATCTGCAGATAACAAAAACCTTTACTTCTTAATAAATTTTCCTTTCCATATTCCACTTTGGGTTTGTGCTGTAAGGATATAATGGCCGGGAGTTAGTTTTGAAACCTCAATCTCTTTCGTATTTCCTGTTTTCAGGACGATTTGCCCGAGCATATTGACGACAGTAATTTGTGCTATTTGCAAAGAAGTCTGCAAGGTAATTTTATTGCTGGCAGGATTTGGAAATAGCAGGATGCTGTTCTTTGGGATATCTTGCGATTCAGTACCCAGGTCAGCCTCAGTCACGGTAAAGCATTCAGAGATACTTTCGCAGCCCACAGCATTAGTTACCCTCACGGCATATCTTCCGGGCTGGGTAGCGGTATAGCCTTGCTGGTTTTGCCCTGTGATTTCGGTCGGGATTTCGCCCGCTTCCCCGCAGTCGAGCCATTGGTAAGACGCATTGGTTTCATTTGATAGCAGGATGTTCCCGCTTTGGGCAACCCCATTGTCAGGGGCCGAATAAACATTAGCAAAGACATATTCGGAAGTGCTTGTCCCACAGCCATTGCTTGCGACGACATTATAAGCCCCACCCGTAGCGATGCTGATGGTGGGCGTTGTTTCACCGGTACTCCACAAATTGTATTCGCCACTGCTTTCTATGGTTACACTATTTCCTTCACAGATAACGATAGTACTGCCCGGTTGCGAACCGTTAACAGTAATTATTGGAATCGCGGGAACGCCCGTAGCTACCGAAATCGTAATTGGTTCGGAGATTACCGGGCCGTAGCAATAGGAATTGCGCTCTAAGAGGTATGTTCCCGGTTCTGTGACGGTAATTGCATCTGCATTGGAAATGTAGCTGAGCGGTTCTGTTTTATACCAGGTCCAAATGGCTGTGTCTTGTAGTGATCTGTTTGAATTTAGTTGTATGCTGCCGCCACTGCAGATAGAAGGAGAACCCTCATACATGATTTGCGGAACTACGCCAACATCATACAGGTCTTCAGTATGAAACTGGATGATGTTTGAAGTTACCGTCCCACATTCATTGGTCCTTGTAACAAAATGCGCTGTTGTGGTATCTACGGTTGTGGTCAGGGTGCTTTCGGTCGAACCGTTTTCCCATACACCGCCAATATTTCCTGAAAGGGTAATTTGTGCGCCAAGGCATAATTGCTGTCCCGTATTGTACGATATGTTTATTGGAGGTATTGATTCGTATACGCCTACGGTAACGGTGTTGGAATAAGTATTGCCGCAGGAATTTGTATTGATAATCTGGTAAGGTCCCGCATCGGAAACGACTATTGCAGGCGTTGTTTCTCCGGTGTTCCAAGTCCCGCCGTTATCATTTCCTGACAAGGTAACGGTCGTCCCCGGACAAATCATTATAGTATCGTTACTTGTCGGAATGTTTGAAGTAATGGTTTGTGAATTTGATAGGTTTACGGTAATCGTAATGGCAGGCACTGTAGTCGTGCCGCATTCGTTGGTCATTTCGCAAGTATAAGTTCCACTGTCCGAAGCATTGATGGCGGTGAAATTTAAAACGCCCGTGGTTTGCAATGGAAGTACAACCGTACCCTTCTTCCAGAGATAAGTGGTGGCATTGGTGTTGTGGACATCAAAAGTAAAAGGAGAACCGCTGCAAACGGTGAAAGCATTTGCCTCAAAAAATTGATATCCAGGCTTACGACAGATTTCAATGGGTTCCTGGGTATCCAAATAGCTGGCTGCAATTTTGCTGTTTATCGTATTTGTTGTTGGATTATACTTAAATAAGTCGCCTTGAGAACTACTGTACAAACTACCATCGGTTCCTTTGAGCATAATTCCTCGCGGATGGCTTTGTTGGTCGTCATTTTGAGGGTCTATGGCGTGCAGGACGGTAAGTGCGCCTGTCGTAGCATTATATTCGTATAATGAACCATAAGAATTGGGATAGGTATTTATGTAAGTACCGAATAACGAGCCATAGATCTTGTTATTCTCACCATTTACCAGTGGGCCGGGATTGCAGCCTATGCTATTGTAATCAAAATCAAATTTTTTCACCATCGTATTGGTCGCGATCGTATATTCATACAGGGTGCCGCTGCCGTATGGCGCTACTCCGTCTGGCCCGGGGTGTATGCCGCCCTCCGCGGTACCAAATAACTTGCCGGGTAACGCTTCAACAAGTTTTGAACCGATAATGGGGTATATTACATCAACATTTGGGTCGGTATGGTTGAATACATAAAGCTTAGTGATTTGATTGGTGGCAAGATTTAGTCTGTAAATTCCACCGCCCATGGGTACATTTTGTGAAGAGGGAGCCTGTGCCGTAACCCCGTATAGATTTCCGTCGGAAGCTTTCATTAATTCCCCCACGAATGAAGGATAGTAAAAGCCATTGTTGTAATAAAAACTGGGGATTGTTGCCACGATGCTTAAAGTCTCGGTAGCTATGGTGTATTTAAAAATTGAATTTCCATTATTTGTGGTTCCGTAAAGAACACCTTGTATAGGTTCTATGAGTCCGACTTTTGGATTTACCAGTCCATTCGCTACCATACGATACCTGTTTGTAATTGGGTCGTATTCGAATAAAACACCAAAAGTCTGGACAGCCGATTGGCTGTAATAACTTGACGTGATGCCATATAATTTTCCGTTTGATGCCTGGAATAACCTGCCTATTGGGAATTTACCGAGTGCTCCGGTCGTGTCAAAAGTGTGTACAATTTCAGGTTGCTGGTTTGTCCCGATAAGCGGTGCTTTTATAATCATGCCGTCATTTCCTGCACCATTTGGCACTTCGGGGTTTACATAATTATAATTGACTTTATAGCTCCATATCTCTTTTTGGGAAAAAGCATGTGAAGAAATAAAAAGCAGAACTGAGAGTGTAAATATTTTTTTCATGCTGCGGCAGGTAAAAGATTGGGTCTGTTAAAAATAAGAAAGTTTTGGCAATGGGTGCCAAAACTTTCTTTTTTTAGTTTAAAAAAATTATTTAATGATGATTTGTCTGGCTTCAGATTTACCGTCCAATTTTAACGATACCGTATAAACCCCTTTTGGCAATCCTTCCTGTTGGATTTTATTTTCGCCTTTTTTGAGTGTATACGTTGCAATAATTTTGCCCGTGGCATCCAGGATCGTTGCAGTCGCCGAAGTCTTGACATTATCTACCTGAATGGTAAAAACTCCAGTGTTCGGATTCGGATAGATTTTAACCTGATCAAGTACTGAATTGGATTTTACATCAGGCAAAGTGCCGTTGCCTTGTCTTAGCGCATGAGTTCCTATTGTTGCTGAGCAAACTCTGGATGTACATCCGTTTAAAGTAACATCTACACAAACAGAACTTGGTGCGGTTGTGCCACACATTGTAATTCCATTACCGAAAATATTATAGTTTGGTCCTGTAGGAGTGGCGCCATTTACTTTCCAGACATAAGTAGAACCTACCGGTAAAGAACTTACGGAATACTGGTCACAAGGATTAGATGGGTTGAGCGCTATACTTGTGCTTCCCGCTATGCTTGCAACCGATATTGGCACAGCTACAGAAGTTGCTGGCGTACAAGTTCCGTTTGAATGTGTAACCGTAATATTATAACTTCCGCCGATACCAGTAGTGGTAAGTGTAAATACTCCGGCAGAATAAACCGCACTGCTAAATAAAGTGTTTGGTACACTTGTGATTGCATAAGTCCCAAAGTTTTGAGGATTTGTTACGGTTATCGTTTTTGTACCGCCGCTAATACCATAGTCAAAACACGCTGTCACCGGTGCTATAGTTGGTGTTACAGGGGTGTAATTTACCTGGAAATTGGCCGAAGAATTACTATTACATCCATTTGCGCCTAATGCGGTCACGGTTATATTTGCTGGGCCTGCGGTACTTCCGTTTGGAATAAAGGTAGGTGTGTTAGTGGTGCAACCAGTATTACATGTCCAACCAGGGGCGCCGGCTAAGTTCCAGGCATAACCTGTTGCACCTGTTATAGCAGTGCAGAAAAATGCCGGAGTCGCAGTAGTGCCACGTACGACACAGACGGGAGAAGAACTGATTACAGGAGCAGCTGGCTTAACATTGACAGTCAGATTTATAGTACCTGCACAGCCATTTGATTTGGCGTATAAGATATAAGCTCCCGCTGTAGAACCCGTTCCTGTTGATGGTACTGTAATGCTCAAAGCTGAGTTTGTTCCGTTTGCCGACAGCGGCGTGATAGACCAACCAGAAGGGAGTGTCCAGGTAGTAGGATTAAGTACCGCGTTGGTCTGTATGCTGTATGCATTGGTAGTGGTGCCTGCAGTTACACAAGTCGGGCCTGATATGACAGCAGATGGCGCAACAAAGTTTCTGTTGATAGGATAAGTAAAAATTACCGGCTGGCAACTTCCATTCGTAACCGTTAATTGTAAGGTACCGGGGTTATTGTCGGTCCCTGTGTTTATAGTCCAGTTCCCTACTGAATTTTGAATGATGTTCCATGTAGTGCCCGGAGCAGTTAAAGTATACGTATACCCTAGTGAATTAAGTACAATCGGGAAAGAACTTACGCCTGTATTCAAACAAGTACTGGAAATCGGTAATGTTGAGGTGAATGTAGGACTGACAGGTTGTGCGCCTATTGGTTTGGTAACATAAGTGGAATGGGGTGCGCCTACGGCAAAAGTGTCTCCATCCCAAATATTGGCTCTTCCATAATCACATCTTAACGAAAAGGCAGGAACTGAAGCTCCTGTTTTAAACGTAACCGAACTTTTATCGGCAGAGTAATAAGAATCAGTATAGCCGGCAGGGAAACCACTCCAATAATAACTATCAAAACCTATTGCATCCGTTGCATTGTCACTGGCTATCTGATCTACCGAGTAAGTATATACCGTAAGAGGCAATAAACAATCCGGTCCAATGATTTTTGGGATGTTGGTTGGTGCAGTCGCATTTGGTAATGGTGCATACTCCTTATAGACATCGAATATAAGTGAATTTCCGCAACCATTATTATTAGAATAAGTTACAGTTACCCTACCTTTAGACCTTGCCCAAACAATACTCGAACTTGGCGATACCGGAGGATATTCGGCTGCACGCGATTTTTTATTGTATGACATTATCTTAACCGCAAGCGGAGTGCCTGCTGGTTGCACCGGAGCATCACTTGTAGTAGCATTATTAGTATCCGATAAATCCCCTAATAGCCGCCAGGTTCCAACTGTATTTGTAACTAATGGCACAGTAGTATTATTCGGCAAGAATGTAAATGTGTCTCCTGCATACGGGTCTGGCATGGTAATGATACCGCCGTTGCCCACCTTACCGCCAGCACCTAAAGTGCCACCAGATCCTACGTTTACTACCACACATCCTGGCGGTACTTGTATTACTGGTATTTGCGCATAACCCATCGATGCGCAAAACAAGCACCCAACAATCGCAAGGTGTGCCTGTTTGAATATTGTTTTTAAATTTTTCATTTTATAGATAATTAATTAGTGTTTTGGTTATCAACATCGCTGGTTTGGTTTTATGTGGGTTTAACTCGCACTTCCCACAGCCGACTTCTTTGACCTGGCCCTTTTTGAGATTGAATGCTTATTTTTTTGAATGGACTCAGGCATGATTGTCATTTTTTGATTTTTGATTGATTCCCTTGGCGTTTTGTTGGTCAAAATAATTTGATTGGTTTGTCAGCTGTTTTGTTTTAATGTGGATTTCCCGGATTGAGTGGATTTCCCGGATATACAATTGTTGGTCCGCCTCCGCTTGGTGGAGGTTTAGTACCTCCGATAGGCGGATCAATTTCAAACAATGGAACGCAAATCAGAAAGCACATAAAAACCAATTGCAACAAAGTGACTTTTTTCATAATAAAAAAATTAAGAGTTGGATGACTTACAAATTCTTAAGTCAAAATTGTCATATATTTGGAAGCCAAACCATACCATAAAACCTATATATTTTTTATGAAAGGAAAAGCCATTCTGATAGTGCTGTTTTTTTCCAGTATTGGTTTTTATGCGCAAAATCGCGTAAAAGAGATCGAGAAAGATATAAGCCAGTTTGCCGCTCATCTGGATACCAATTCTGATCTGGCTTTTTTTTATATCAATAAGGCCTATCATGAAAGCATCGCCATAAATAATGATTCCTTAATGGCCCGCACATCCTGCAACCTGGGCTACTATTATTATACAAAAAGCAATATGGCTGAGGCCAAAAGAAAGTGTTATGAGGCAGCGTCGTTTTCAAAAAAGGCCAATTATTACATGATATTGGCTTCAAGCTACAACCAGCTCGGGATGATCGCTTTTGATGAAGACCGGTTTGACGAATCGCTGAAATGGTATCTCGTAGCCTTAAAGATTACAGATACCAGACAGCTGCCAAACATCAAATCACGCGTCCTGATCAATCTGGGATATCTGCAACTCATTCAGAAAGATACGGTTAAGGCTATAAGCTATTACAATGAAAATATTAAGAATGCCGAAAAAAACGGATTGTATAAGGAGCTCGCCATAGGATATGAAACGGTTGCCAACCTGCATTCCGGAAGCAATAAAGCGAAGGCAGACGCATTATACAACAAAGCGCTGGCAATCGTTCGGGAGAAAAAAGACCCGTATACCGAATTCAGGCTTTATGTAGATCTAAGCGACCTTTACCTGAATTCCACAGCACCAACCGATTCGGAAAAGGTTTACCATTACCTTCAAAAGGCCCGTGAAGTGCAGGAAATATTAAAAGACGAATCGTTGCTGTTTTATATCTACTTTAATTTCGGAAGCTATTATTCAAACAAAAAGCAATACGACAAATCACTTGACTATTATAACAAATCATTAGCTTTATCAAAGAAAAACATCACTTCCGGACAGGTGTTGAACCTGTACAAAGTGCTTTCGACCGCATACATTTACAAAAACGATTATAAAAATGCACTGCTGTTTAAAGAGCGTGGCAACAATTTAAAAGACAGCCTGTACAATATCCAAAAGGACAAGGCATTCAATGAAATACAGACCAGGTACGAAGTCGATAAGAAGAACCTGAAAATAAGACTGCTCACCAAGGAGCAGGAAATGCAAAAGAATAAAAAGAAGGCGATCCTGTTGGTTGGCTTATTTTTACTTGGATTGCTCGTGGTTACGCTGCTTTTGCTGCGGCACAGGATCCAGACGCAAAAGCTGATCAGGATTAAGGAAAATAAAATCCTGCGCCAGGAAATCGTAAGGCTCGAACAGGAACAGGAATTAAAAAGGATGAAAGGTGTTTTAGAAGGGCAGGACCAGGAACGGAACAGGCTGTCTAAAGAAATCCACGATGGCATCGGAGGTTCCCTTGCCGGAATTAAGCTGCAGCTGTCACAGGTTAACGCCTCGCTTCAAAACGAAAAAATTAATACCATAGAGCAGCAAATGGCAACGGCATTCAACGAACTAAGATCGGTGTCGCACAACCTGAGCTTTAATTTTATGATCGATAAGAACCTCGAACATTTGCTGTATCAGCTCAAAGCCGACTATGAAAGCCGGGATGAATTTAAAATTGAAATCGTGGTTTTTCCGCAGGATGCACTCAATGTTTTTGCGGATGAGATAAAGCGCCAGGTTTACCGCATTGTCCAGGAACTGCTGGCCAATGTCTCCAAACATGCCAACGCCGATGAGGTAATGCTCGGCTTTACAAGACATGATGATATTTTAAATATTATCATAGAAGACGATGGCGCCGGTTTTGAAAATACCGAAACGGAAGGAATCGGCTTAAAAAATATCAAAGAAAGAATCTCTGCCCTAAAAGGCACGATCGTTATAGAAAGCAGTTTAGGAAACGGAACGACAATATTAATTGATATTCCAATACACGAAAATTAAATGATCCACATTGCACTTGTCGACGACCACCAAATGTTTCTGGACGGAATGATCTCGGTCTTGTCGGGACAAAAAAGCTTCGATATCTTATTTGTCGAGAATCATGCGCAAAAGGCCTTAGAGAAACTCAAGGAATGCGTCCCCGATATCATTATCACCGATATTTCAATGCCCGAAATGAACGGCATCGAATTTATCAGGATTGTAAAAAAGTCATATCCGGAGGTTAAGATTCTGGTGGTAAGCATGTTTGATAACCTGCAGTCTATCGAAAACATCGACGGTTACCTGCTCAAGGAAACCGACAAACAGGAACTGATCGATGCCATCAACAGCATCGTCCTCGACAACAAAAAATATTATGGGAACCAGAACAACCATATCGATACTTTTGAATTCAAAAAATCGATCCTGACGCAAAGGGAAAAACAAATCATCAGGCTAATTGCAGAAGAGTACACCACCGATGCCATCGCCGATCAATTAGCCATCAGCAAAGGGACAATCGAAACGCACCGGAAAAATATCTTCTTTAAGCTTCAGGTAAAAAATATCGCCGGACTCATTAAAAAGGCCATTTATCTGGGCATAATAAAATGATTAAACAGCTACGGATTAATCTTAACTTTTATCGGGAGTGGTTTTGCATTGTTACTTTCCGATACAGAAATTCGCAAAGATATTCCCCAACAACTCATCATTGGTCACTTCGCCCGTAATGCTTCCAAAGTGATACAACGCTTCCCGGATATCAATCGCCATGAGGTCGGAGGAAAGGCCGGTTTTTAAACCATACTGCACTTTCTGGATTTCCTCAAGCGCCTTGAGCAGCGAATCGTAATGCCGTGCGTTGGTCACAATCGTCTCGTTGTTGCGCAGTGCGCCGGTATCTACAAACGAAATCAGCTGGTTCTTCAGATCTTCGATCCCGATATTTTCCTTGGCGGAAATCAGTAAAATCCCCGGAATTTCATACCTTATAACGGCTGTTTGTCCCGCATTTAACTTATCAGATTTATTGCCGATAATAACCAGCGGCTTCAAAGGAAACTGATTTTTAATTTTCTCAATCTCAATTTTCACCTGCGCCAGGGCATTATCAATTATCACCCGAGGCGAAGCCGAATCGAGCGAAGCTAATTGTCCATTGTCAATTAAATAAACGACTACCTGTGCCTGTTCCATTTTTTCAAACGTCTTGCGGATACCGAGGCTTTCCACAACATCCACCGTTTCCCTGATTCCGGCCGTATCGATAAAACGGAAACCGATCCCGTTAATCACAAGCTCGTCTTCAATCGTATCCCTTGTTGTTCCTGCGATATCGGAAACAATCGCGCGCTCTTCATTTAATAACGCATTGAGCAGGGTCGATTTCCCCACGTTGGGTTCGCCCACAATCGCCACAGGAATTCCGTTTTTTATCACATTCCCCACAGCAAACGAATCGATGAGGCGCTTGAGTACAAATTCAATCCGGTTGAGCAGTTCGTAGAATTGCGTGCGGTCGGCAAATTCGACATCTTCTTCGGCAAAGTCAAGTTCGAGTTCAATCAGCGAGGCGAAATTCAGCAGTTCCTGGCGCAATTGGGCAATCTCGTTAGAGAACCCGCCGCGCATCTGCTGCATCGCGATCTGGTGCGACGCTTCATTATCGGACGCGATGAGGTCGGCGACGGCTTCGGCCTGCGACAAATCGAGCTTGCCGTTGAGGAAAGCGCGTAGTGTAAATTCGCCGGGCTGTGCCATACGGCAGCCTTTGCGCAGCAGTAATTGGATAATCTGCTGTTGGATATAGGTAGAACCGTGGCAGGAAATCTCTATCGTGTTTTCTCCGGTGTAGGAATTCGGGCCTTTAAAAAGGGACACCAGCACTTCATCGAGCGTCACATTGCCATCGACAATATGGCCGAGATGCAGCGTATGTGATTTTTGTATGTTGAGGTCTTTCCCTTTAACCGATTGGAATACCGAACTTCCGATGGCAATCGCATCATGGCCCGAAATCCGGATCACGGCAATAGCGCCTGCACCCGAAGGTGTTGCCAGCGCCACTATGGAATCCTGATGAATCATAATCTTTTTTTGCAAAAGTAAGCTAAAGTTCTGAATCCTCGCGAATGTCGCAAACCCTAATAAAATGATAAAGGATAGCATTCCTGTAACGTTATTTTGTAAATTTATGGGAACAAACAACCGCTAAAACAACAGAATTATGAAAAGGATTTTGTTTCCCACCGATTTTTCAGAAGTCTCCAACAATGCTTTTATCTACGCATTAAAATTGGCCGAAAACATTAAGGCGGAAATCATCACGCTGCATGTTTACGACCTTCCCGTAATCGACAACGAAGGATTTCCCAACTACCTGCTCGAATTGTATGATGTTGTTGAGGTAGGGCAGTTTGAAAATTACAAAGGCCAGATTCCGGTACTTCGGGAAATTGCGGAACGCCATCATCTCGGGCACATTAAGCTGTCGCATGAACTTTTGATGGGCGATCTCGTGGGCAACATCAAGGAGATCTGCAAAAGGGAAAGTATCGATTATGTGGTGATGGGAACTAAAGGCGCTTCGGGCCTCAGGGAAACTTTCCTGGGTTCGACCGCAGGAAACGTCATCGCCGAAACGGATGCCTTCGTACTGGCCATCCCGGACAATTGCCATTACCATTCGATCAAGAATATCGCTTTTACCTCGCGCTTCAAAGACAAAGACAGGAAGGCTTTGCACAAGGTCGTTAAAATTGCGAAAGGCTTCAATGCACAAGTCCATTGTCTGTATGTAAAAACTTCTCATTCAGACGTTAAGGAAGTTACGATGCGCGATTGGGAATTCGTCTTTGGCGACGACGATGTGCAGTTTCATGTGATTGAAAACGAGCATGTGAAAGACACCATCCTCCAATTCACCGACAATGAAAAAATCGACATGCTCGCGATGCTGCATTACAAGAAAAGTTTTTTGGAGGAATTATTCCACCACAGCCTGACCAAAAAAATTGCGCACCATATCCAGATTCCAATATTGGCGCTTCACGATAATTAAATCCACATTGATGCTTTATGGCAATACAAACCACCAACCCGTTCAACAATAAAGTTGTTAAGACTTTCGAAGAGATTTCCGATGCCCAACTCGAAAACAAACTGGCCAAAGCACATGAATCCTTTCAACTCTGGAAAGCCACCGGTATAAAGGAACGCGCCAGGCTACTGCAGAAAGTAGCCGATATCATGCGCACGAGAAAATCGGAACTTGCGGCGCTCATCACGCTCGAAATGGGGAAACTCATCGCACAGAGCGAAGGCGAGATTGAGATGTGCGCTTCCGTTTATGAATATTATGCCACAAACGGCGAAGCATTCCTTAAAGACCGGCCGATGGATCCTAAAGACGGCAACGCCTTTGTACGCCTGACGCCAACGGGAATTATCCTTGCGGTCGAGCCGTGGAATTACCCTTTCAATCAGGTGGCAAGGCTCGCGGCGCCAAATATCGTGGCAGGGAATGTTGTCGTATTGAAACACGCGTCGAACGTGCCGCAATGCGCGCAGATGATCGAAGAGATTTTCAGGGAAGCAGGAGCAGCCGATGGCATTTTCACCAATCTTTTTCTGTCAGCCAAAAGAATAGCGAAATTGGCCGAAGACAAAAGAATCACCGGAATGTCGCTGACCGGAAGCGAAAACGCCGGATCCAGTCTGGCTGAAGCTGCGGGAAAAAACCTTAAGAAATCAGTGCTTGAACTCGGCGGAAGCGATGCCTTTGTCGTACTTGACGACGCCGATATAGATTTGGCTGTAGAAAAAGCAGTCCTGGGCCGCTTTGCCAATATGGGGCAGGCGTGCACCTCTTCCAAAAGGATTATTGTCCTGGAGTCGGTTTCAGAGGAGTTCCTTGCAAAATTCCGTGCTAAAATCGAGAACCTTAAAGTGGGCGACCCGATGGATCGGGATACTAAAATCGGTCCGTTGAGCAGCGAGGAAGCCGCGCAGAAAATCGACAAGCAGGTGAGCGAAACTATTGCCCAGGGCGCAAAGGCAATCATTGGCGGAAAAAGGATCGACAGGGAAGGCGCGTTTTTCGAATTTACGATACTTACCGAGATCGAGCCCGGGATGACCGCTTATCACGAAGAACTCTTCGGTCCTGTGGCTTCTTATTATAAAGTGAAAAACGAGCAGGAAGCGATTGGTCTGGCCAACGCCACGAATTATGGACTCGGCGGTTCGGTATTCAGCAAAGATATTGAACGGGCGATCCGTGTAGCCGGACAGATGGATACCGGGATGGTTTTTATCAACCAGTCGGTGGCTTCACGGCCTGACCTGCCTTTCGGCGGAACCAAACGTTCGGGTTATGGCCGCGAATTATCGGCACTTGGTATTGAGGAATTTATGAATAAGAAACTCATTCGGTATTAATTGCTTCAACTTAAGAAATAAAAAAACCGCATCGCTTTAAAAACGATGCGGTTTTTTTGAATCCTAACAAAAATTATTTTTTCGCAGTCACCAAATCAGCAGGATTTGCAGCAATAGCTACTCCGGGTAATTTTACCGGTGCGCCAATCTGAGCCAGGAAACTTCCCTGAACTTCTCCTGTTTTGTAGGTAGTGAAACCGATTCGGTACAATCCCATCACCAAAGATTTGGTAGGATTAGACGTGTCGCTGGTAATGCGCATCAGCGAATTGTATTTGCTTCCGGAAGGCTGTGCAGGCATCTCGCTTGAATCGTCATTCGATTCGATTTTAATCCATTTGGCAGATTTTGCTTTGGCAGCGGCATCTTCCAGTTTCATTACGCCTTCGGCCCTTTCTAAAGTCACCCAGGTATCGAAGAAGCTTTTGGTATCGGTGGCATTTGCTTTGTAATCTTCAGTTACATAATCCTTATCAGAGGCCTTCATGCTGTCCGGAACCGGGGAAATCATACGGATCCCGATTTCAGGCGCTGCTACAGGGACCCAAACATATACATAATACATTTTCTTTCCGCCAACGACTTCGTCCGGTTTAGCACCCGGTTTGATGAAGCCATAATAGCTTTGGATGTCGGTATAAGGAACCCTGAGTTCTTTACCCATGACCGTTTTCTTGGCCAGATCGGCACCGAACTTATCTAGTTTCTGCGCGTTCGCAGCGATTCCAACAGCGAGGCACAATAGGCCTGCAAGTACATTTTTTTTCATAATTTGTTAGTTTGTTTTTGTCCTACTCATAAGGCTTTTCGGTTCCGCCTGTTTTTGTTTTTTGCTGTGATTTTAGATAATTTAGAAAAAAATCCAACCCTCAAATTTAAAAATATTACCAATTCGATAAAAATTTAAGGAGTTTACTTTTCAACAAAACGTAAAAAAACCGCAATTTCAATAAAGAAACTGCGGTCCGGTATTTAGGTTGGTTAGGTTCTAGTTATTCAGCATCACAGGCATCACAAGCATCGTAACGGTTTCACCGTCTTCGAGTCCGTCTACAGGCGTCAGGATTCCGGCGCGGTTCGGCAAACTCATCTCGAGCATGATCATATCCGATTGAAGGTTCGTGAGCATTTCGGTAAGGAAACGCGAGTTGAAACCGATCTGCATGTCATCACCCTGGTAATCGCAGGTCAGCCTTTCTTCCGCTTTGTTCGAGTAATCGATATCTTCGGCAGAAATGTTCAATTCGGCACCGGCAATTTTAAGCCTGATCTGGTGTGTCGTCTTGTTTGAGAAAATCGCCACACGTCGAACAGAATTCAAAAATTGCGTCCTGTCGATCATCAGTTTATTTGGGTTTTCCTTTGGGATAACCGCTTCGTAATTCGGGTATTTCCCGTCAATCAGGCGGCACATTAACACGTAATTGTCGAAAGAGAACGTCGCATTCGAATCGTTGTATTCAATCTTCACTTCGGCATCAGAAGCACCAAGGATATTTTTGAGGATTGTCAAAGGTTTTTTCGGCATGATAAAATCGGCCACCTGCGAAGCTTTCACATCGGTACGGGCATATTTCACCAACTTGTGCGCGTCAGTCGCTACGAATGTCAGGCCTTCCGGCGAAAACTGGAAGAAAACACCCGACATCACCGGACGCAGATCGTCGTTTCCGGCCGCGAAGATCGTTTTGCTTACTGCTGTCGCCAATACATCGGCAGGAACCAAAGTCGTAGACGGATCGTCAAGGTTGACCGCTTTCGGGAATTCTTCACCCGGAGCGTAAGCCAATGCATATTTACCTGAATTAGAGCTGATTTCAATCGTACTGTTTTCCTCAACCGTGAAAGTCAATGGCTGTTCCGGGAACGTTTTCAGGATCTCGAGCAGTAATTTTGCAGGAACGGCAACGCTTCCTTTGCTGGTAGAATCGATTTCCAAAGTAGCCGACATGGTCGTTTCCAGATCGGAAGCCGAAACGGTGAGCGTATTGCTGTCTAATTCAAAAAGGAAATTATCTAAAATAGGCAAAGTGTTGCTGCTGTTGATCACGCTTCCCAGAACCTGTAGTTGTTTTAATAAGTACGAACTCGATACTATGAATTTCATTTTTCTTTATTTATTTTGGGTGTATTCTATTAAATCCTTAAAAAGCATACATTTTACAAATATATCCTAATCGGTCAAATATCAAAAACAATTTTATTAACATTACTTCGCGTATTTCCTTTTGCGCAGCAGCGTAAACACCAATCCGAAAATCGCCAGAATCACTATTGGAAGTCCGACAGTTATGAACTGCGACACCGTGTAACGCGCATACACTTTTTCCTTATCCAGCAAAGGCAGATTGACTTCTTTGCTGCGAATGTTAATAAGTCCGTTATCGTCCAGCAGGTAATTCACACAATTCATCATGAATTCCTTATTTCCGTACAGTTTGTTCGTCCATTTGTCATATCCGAGCTCAAGCGGCTGGAAGTTTTTATCGAGCCCGTTTTTGATCACATCGCCATCGGAAACCACAATCATTTTATTGTCTCTTCCTTGCGGGACAAACGACTTGTCGGCGAATGGGAGCACGCGGTTTTCGTAGACCGAATGGAATTTCCCTTCCAATAAAACCGCCACCGGAATATCACCTTTATTAGCGAATTCGCTTTGCTCCGGACGTTCGGCGACCATGTTCAGGTTGACTTCAACCGGCGCGCCTACAAGCTTCGAATACGCCGATGATTTCAGAAGCACGGTTTTCTTAATCCCGTTTTTAAGCGTGTCTATTCCGTTGGCGAATTCAAACTTGATTCCGTCTACATTGCCCACAATCGGGTTTTTGGACGCCGGAAATACGAGCGGCGAATAAAACCACGGATATTGTGTGTATTGGGTTGCGCTGCCCTGTTCGCCCGTCGCAATCGCAATCGGTGTTGCCCGAAGGTCTTTAACGAGGGTCGGATTAATCCTGACGCCGTATTTAAAAAGCATATCATTCAGGTTTAAATCGCGCGGGTAGGCGAGTGTTGTACCCGAATCATTATACAAACTGTCCATCTCTATATTCACCTGATCCACCAGCCATATCGTTTTCCCGCCAGCCATTATATATTGATCGAGCACTTGTTTTTCTTCGTCGGTGAATTTTTCGGTTGGCTTTGCGATGATGGCCAGCTGATAATGCTTCAGATCTGCGAGCGTTTTATCGGGGTTTTTCGCAACCGAATCTAAAGTAAACGGCGCAATATGGTAATTTTCACGGGTCTGCTTGATGAAATCGCCAATAAGCTGGTCCGAAATTTCGCCGTTGCCTTTGATCACCGCGACCGTTTTTTCCTTGGAATTCAGGATCGTATTGAACCCGTTTGCAAAGGCATATTCGAGGTTTTGAACAGAATTGACAATCTTTTGCGCCGTCGACTCAATCATTTGGTTTTTGAGTAACGGAATCACCACGCTTCGGTTTTCGTATGTGGCGACTGCCCACGGGAAAATAATTTCCTGCGACTGCTTGCCTTTGTCTTCCACGGTAATATTTGCGGGCATCATGCCGGAGCGTTGGAAAACCCGGGTCAGTTCTTTGTCGATATCGGGGATGCTTTCAATGCCTTTCCGCAATTCGGCTTCCTGCTTTTTGGAAGGCGGGCGGTTCATCGTGACCAGTTTAAATAACAACTCCCGTTTTTCCTCTTTCTTGTTTTCGGAATCATCCAGCGGATTGGAAAAACGGAAGACGATATTCGAGTTGTAAGCCTTAAACTCTTCGAGTAAATTCTGCGTTTCGGCCTGAAGTTTTTTAAATTCGCCCGGGAATTCCCCGTCGAGATATACATCAACAAACAAAGGCTGGCCTGCGGCTTTCGTAATATCAAGTGAGGTCTGCGAAAGCGTATACCGTTTGTCTTTTGTCAAGTCGAAACGCCTGAAAAAATGGGCCCCGATCGGATTTAAGAACAACAGCAGCAAAATCGTCAGCAGCAATGCCTGAAGATTCGATTTCCTGAAGGTTTTTGATTGGTATGATTTTAACTTGAAAACGGTCAGCGCCAGGAATAATACCGTCAGGCTGATAAAATACAAGACATCGCGCGTGTCGATGACGCCGCGGCTCATGCTCTTGAAATGACTGTCCATGCCCAACGCGGCGATGGAACTTTCCAGTCCGGGCAGATAAGTCGCCAACCCTTCAAATGCAAAATAGAAAAAGAAACAGCCGAAAACCGAAAGCATAAACGCCACAATCTGGTTGTCGGAAAGGGCAGAGGTGAAAATCCCGATCGCAGAATAGGCCGCAATCAGAAACAACAACCCGAAATAAGAACCCATTATGTTTCCCATATCGATATTGCCGGCGGGCATTCCCAAATCGGAAACCACTTTGACGTAGATGAATGTCGGGATAATCGCAATAACGATCAGCAGCATCGACCCGAGGAATTTTCCATTCACAATCTGCCACAGGCTCAAGGGTTTGGTCAACAGCAACTCAAGTGTTCCTTGTTTTTTCTCGTCGGAGAAACTGCGCATCGTCACGGCCGGAATCAGGAAGATGAGAATCCATGGCGCGATGGTGAAAAACGGACTCAAATCGGCGAAACCGCTGTTGAGGATATTGTAATCGCCGTCAAAAACCCAAAGGAACAATCCGTTGAGCAGCAGGAAAACCGCAATCACGAGATAACCGATCGGCGACCCGAAGAATGATTTTATTTCACGAAGAAGTATTGCCTTCATTTTGTTGATTCGTTAATTTGTTGATTCGCTAATTTGTTCCCCCACCCGCAATCTGCAATCCATTATTCCAAACTGACTAATTTGTCCACACTCCATGCTTCGGGCTTGCCATTAAACAGTTTTTTGGTGAATTGCCAAACGTCATAAAATAATTCCGATTGTCGGTAATTTTCTAAATCCTGTTCGGTTTCCCAATAACTGTAGGTGAAAAAGATACACTTGTCATTCTTATCCTGGTACAATTCAAGGAAACGGTTTCCGGGACTGTTTCGTATTTTGTGCTTCATCAATTCGAAGTTCGCGAGGAACGCCGGTATGTTTTCTTCGTGGAAACTCATTTTTACGATGCGTACAAACATGGTGTCGATGCGTTGATTTGTTAATTTGATTATAGAAAATTGATGGTAACGGTATCCCTGTAATTCAATCCCAAAAGGCTCGATGCGCTGCCGACGTTGGAAGGATTGCTCCTGAAGATCGCGATTTCCAGGAATCCCGCTTCGTTGAAAATCGCAAGTTTCTGCCCTTCGTAATTCTTGATCGGGTAGCGGTCGGAAATGGCGACATCTGAGTATTTAGGCCAGATAGTCTTGATATTCGAACGGTCGGCGACCTGTTTCGTCTTCGGGTTCATTGCAATCTCATAAGGGCGGCCTTTGCCGATCTCGAGGAACATTTTCTTCGAAATATTGGTCACGGTGTTCCCGAAATGGTCGATATAAATGACATAGCCCTTGACAGAGTTCTTATCGGCGGCGATTACCGGCTGCAGTTCCGTAATTTTTTTGATCGAAGTGATTTCTTTTCCAATGACATTCAATAAACCGCCTTTGGCCACATGGCAGGCGACTTTTACAAACACGTCAAGATCGGTGGCGTCATTCGGCAATCGGTCGTGAATATTGATGGCGACCATTTTCTGCGGAACGATTTTCTGCATTAGCATACTCAGGATTCCGTTGTCGGCACAGATGAAAAAGTGGTCGTTCCATTGCACGGCGATGTGCTGGTTTTCCTTGTTCAGTTCGGCATCGACACCAATTAAATGGACGGTTCCTTTCGGGAAACTGTTGTAAGACGCACCGATAATATAGCTCGCTTCGGCGGTATTGAACAGGTCGACACCGTGTGAGATATCTACAATGCTGGCATCCGGATATTCTGATAAGATTTTCCCTTTTAAAGAACCCACAAAATGGTCTTTTAATCCGTAGTCGGTCGTAAGGGTAATTATTGACATAAAATTGTTTATAAATAAATAGACCGTCGTCTTTAAAAATCATTAAATTTGAATGCAAAGCTAATAATTATATAGCTAAATTTTCTAATTAAATACGAAGCCTTTTGAACGAAAGAATTATTGAACTCAACGATATTGCCCCGAAAGATTTCTGGGGTGCTCAGGATAGCCATCTGGAAACTATCAAAAAGTATTATCCCAAACTCAAAATCGTTGCGCGAGGCACTACCATAAAGGCTTTTGGCGAAAAGGAAGTGCTTGATGAATTCGAGGTAAGATTCAACCGATTGATGCAGCATTTCACGCGCTACCAACGCATTGACGACAATGTGATTGAACGCGTGATCTCAAGCAACGTGCAGGAAGAACAGCGCATGCCGGATTCCGATAAGATCCTGGTGCACGGCATCGGCGGGAAAATCATCAAGGCGATGACGCCGAACCAGCAATTGCTCGTCGACAACATTTACAAGCACGATATGGTTTTTGCTGTCGGCCCGGCCGGAACAGGAAAAACCTATACCGGGGTTGCGCTGGCGGTCAAAGCTTTGAAAGAGAAACAGGTCAAACGGATTATTTTAACACGTCCGGCAGTCGAGGCTGGCGAGAATCTCGGTTTCCTTCCAGGCGATATGAAGGAAAAACTCGATCCGTATATGCAGCCGTTGTATGATGCTTTGCGCGATATGCTGCCGCCGCAGACTTTGGAAGATTATATCTTAAAAGGAATCATACAGATTGCGCCGCTGGCGTTTATGCGCGGACGAACATTGGACAACGCTTTCGTCATCCTTGATGAAGCGCAGAATACGACGCATTCGCAGATGAAAATGTTCCTGACGCGTATGGGAAAAAATGCCAAGTTCATGATTACGGGTGATCCGGGCCAGGTCGATTTGCCGAGAAGGACTATTTCAGGTCTCAAAGAAGCAATCCTGGTTCTAAAGGATATCGACGGTATCGGGATTATCTATCTCGACGATAAAGACATTGTGCGCCACCGATTGGTTAAGAAAGTGATCGACGCCTACAAGCAGATCGAAAACCACGATTAACCATTCAGTAAAAATACATCAAAGAGCGCCAGTTGTTATGATTGGCGCTTTTATGTTTTAAAATCAGCATTATGGTTTGGAACCGCTAATGCTTCGGAATATCGAAAAAGTTTACTTCAACTAAATGCTAACACTATGAGAACAACCATTACTTTTTTATTTTTGATTGTATTCCATGCTGCATTTTCACAACAGACGTCGCGTTTTGTGGAAAATCACCTGATCGTAAAACTAACGGAATACCAATATGCGCAGTCGGAGATCAATCTGGATGCAAAGAAATTTGGCATTACTTCTCTGGACGCACTCAATGAAACTTTAGGAATCGTTTCCATAGATCAGATCGGGCAATATCCCAAAACGCATACATTCCTGCTTGTCTTTCAAAACAATCAGGCTGTTGGCGCGATTGCCGGGCAGTATAAAAACCTTGGACTGTTCGAATATGCCGAACCTGATTATATTGCACAGGGCGGTGGACAAAAAGTGGCTGGTGAAATCATTCCGAATGATACCCGTTTCAACAAGCAATGGGGTTTATACAATGACGGGACAATGACCGGAATCGGGACAGTCGCGATAGATTCGGATGTGGATATGGAACTGGCGTGGGATATTCAGACCGGCGATCCAAACATGGTTATTGCGGTTTCCGACAGCGGGCTAAAAATGAACCATCCGGATATTGCCGCAAGAATCTGGACCAATACCGCCGAGACGTTAAACGGGGTAGATGACGATGGCAATGGCCTGATTGATGACGTTAACGGATGGGACTACAGAAACAATGACAATAATCCGACCGATGATTTGGGGCACGGTACGAATGTAGCCGGGATTATCGGCGCGATTTCCAACAACAACTCTTTATTTACAGGTGCCAACTGGAACAGCAAAGTCATGGTGCTGAAAGTTTTGGGAGCAGACAATTCGGCAACGACCGCAAACATGGCCAGCTCGGTCTACTATGCAGCCGACCATGGCGCGAAGGTTTTTAGCATGTCGATTGGCGGTGGCGCTACGGCAACCATGCAAAATGCGGTAGCTTATGCCGACACGCATAATATGATTTTTGTGGCCTGTATGATGAATTTCAATAATAATGTCGCCTATTATCCGGCGGCCTATTCGGCGACATATGACAATGTCATTGCGGTTGGCTCTACCAACCCGGATGACCACAGGACTGCGCCGTTTTTCTGGGATGCCAGCAGCGGCAGTAATTATGGCACGCACCTGAATGTGGTTGCGCCGGGAAATTATATTTACGGACTTTCCAATACAAGTGATACGAGCTCGTCGAGTTATTGGGGCGGAACCTCACAGGCAACACCGCTTGTGGCCGGAATCGCCTCTTTGGTTTTAGCGATAAACCCCGAACTTTCGCCATCGCAGGTCAGGACGATTATTGAAAATACGGCTCAGGATCAGGTGGGCGATCCGGCCGAAGACATTGCAGGATATGATCAATACATGGGTTACGGGCGTGCGAATGCCTTTGCGGCGGTTCAGGCCGCGCAATTATTGTCTACACATCAGTTTGGAACCGATCAGGCGCAGGAATTCCAGATCGTCAATCCGGAACGGAACGGAAAACTGCAGCTTTTTTCGAAAGGCCAGTTTCCCGGAAACTACGAAATGGTTGTTAACGCGATGGATGGAAAACTGGTGCAATCAAAAACGATGGACATTAAGGCAGGTATGAATGGGATTGATTTTAATCTCCCAAAAGGAAATTACATCGTCACTTTAAAAAGCAGCAGCTATTCTAAAATTTTCAAAGTGCTTAAAGAATAACCTCGGAATCTGAAGGTTAACGGACTGCAATGCTGTTTTAGTGTTGCAGTTTTTTTATGGTCGGAACGATCGAACATTACTGGCTTATTTCTTTGGAATCTGTGTAAAACGATTTACTTTTGCGACAAACAACAACAACGCAACAATGGGCAATACCATCACAACTACCAACTTTAATTTTCCGAACCAAAAATCAGTTTACCGCGGCAAAGTACGCGAGGTTTATAACATTAACGATGAACTTCTGGTCATGGTGGCCACCGACAGGCTTTCGGCCTTTGACGTGGTGATGCCAAAGGGAATTCCGTATAAAGGGCAAATCCTCAACCAGATTGCCACACGGTTTATGGAACTGACCAACGATATTGTACCAAACTGGCTCATCGCAACACCCGATCCGAATGTAGCCATCGGACATTTATGCGAGCCGTTTAAAGTGGAAATGGTCATCCGCGGTTATGTCTCCGGACATGCGGCACGCGAATATGCTTTGGGCAAAAGAAGCCTTTGCGGGGTTTACCTTCCCGAAGGTTTGAAAGAGAATGATAAATTTCCCGAACCGATCATCACGCCTTCAACCAAAGCGGATAACGGGGAGCATGATGAAGACATCTCTCGCGAGGACATCATTGCAAAAGGGATTGTCTCTGAAGAAGATTATGAGGTTTTGGAAAACTACACGCATGCGTTATTCCAGCGCGGGACGCATATCGCTGCGGGACGCGGACTGATTCTCGTTGATACGAAGTACGAATTTGGCAAGACCAAAGACGGCAGGATCGTATTGATTGATGAGATCCACACTCCGGATTCTTCGCGTTATTTTTACCTGGAAGGTTATCAGGAACGCCAGGACAGGGGCGAGGAGCAGAAACAATTGTCGAAGGAATTCGTACGCCAATGGCTTATCGCCAATAATTTCCAGGGAAAAGAAGGCCAGCAGATTCCGGATATGACTGATGATTACATCGCTACGGTTTCTGAAAGGTATATCGAGCTTTATGAAAATATATTAGGCGAACCATTCGTAAAAGCCGACATTTCAAATATCGACGAGCGAATTGAAAAGAATGTGTTGCAATTCCTGCAGCAATAAAAAAGTTAACTGCAAGGCTAAAAATCCGACCGATAAAAGAGAAAGAGCAACACGATTTCGGTGTTGTTCTTTTTGTTTAAAAAGACAAGCTAAATTAATTACTATTCACAATTGACATTATCTCAAACTTACCTTGCCATTCTTTAATTGCTTCTAATATAGGCAGAAATGCTAATCCTTTTTCAGATAACTTATATTCTACCCTTGGTGGTAATTCCTTATAGGCAAATCCAATAGTCCATCTTCTCCCCGATGGCGCGGATTTATAATCCGTTCCTCTATTATTCAAATTTACTATTCAATTCCAGAATCACACACTATACTATTTGACATCCTCACTATTAGTTTATAGGTTTGACTTTTATCGGCTAAATCAAATTAAAGTTATGGAGTGGTATGAAATCCCTATTGCTATTATTGTGGCTATCCTCGGCGCATATTAGGGGCAAAATCTACGAGTCACGAAAGAATATTTTTTTTAATGACAGTTGGAAGAATCGTAAAAAGAAATAAATAGTAGAAACGTATTTTTATTCCATTAAAACAGATTGGAGTATATTTGTTACATGCACTTAGTTATCGGCAACCCTATGAACACCCTGCAAAGTTTGAACAAGTTGGCGAAATCCAAAGAACTACCTTTACAAGTAATTAAAAAACCGATGCCTAAAAATACAAAATCAATTCCCGTAAACACGATGGCTGATATGTTCGGTGCCGGTGTTGCCATTGGAAGGGCATCTATTAAAGATTTACAAACTTTTGAGGAAGCGGAGCAATCACACCGGGATGATTATCACATATTTTTCCTGCAGGAAAAAGGAAATATTTCTGTTGAAATTGACTTTCAAAAGTACAATATAAAACCATCATCTGTCATTTACATTCATCCCAATCAGGTACATCGTATGGGGGCGTTTGAAAATGTAACTGCCAGTTTTTGGGCAATCAATAATGAAAACCTGAATCCTGGATATTTGAAATTATTGGAGGATATTACACCTGTAAAACCTTTGACCTTAAGTGAGGAAACATTTTCCATTATTTCCGAAGCAGTATCGTTATGCATAAAATTATCTGAAAGAAACCACGAAAAGTTATATCAGGCTTTGCTAAAAGACAGTTGCAATACGTTAGTTGCATTAGTTGCGTCACAGTATTTAGCAGAATCAAAATCAACTGACACACTTTCCCGATTTGAGATTGTCAGCAAAACCTTCAAGGCATTATTGGAAAGTAATTTTATAACTTCTAAAAAACCGACCGAGTACGCTCAAACCCTCAATATATCTGCCGCTTATTTGAATGAATGTGTCAAAAACACAACAGGACATCCTGTTTCTTATCACATACAGCAACGCATTATTTTAGAAGCCAAACGTTTGCTTTACCATTCTGATAAATCGGTAAAGGAAATTGCAACTGAATTGGGCTATGATGAATACAATTATTTCTCACGGTTGTTTACCAAAGTTACGGGAATGTCTGCATTGACCTTTCGGAACAAAAACCACGATTAGTCCATAACTTACCTTTTTACTGCCATTGTTTACCCTTATTATACGATGTTCCTTTGTACCAACAAAAAACGTATAAAAATGGAATCATTAAAAGAAAACAAAGACATAAATGTACTCGTTTCGGGTGCAAGTGTTGCAGGACTGAATACGGCTTATTGGCTTTTGAAATATGGCTTTAATGTTACTATAGTTGAACGTGCTTCACACATTCGTGCAGGCGGACAGGCACTTGATATACGCGGTCCTGCGTTGGAAGTGGCGGCCCGAATGGGCATATTGGACGATATTCGTGACAGCAGCACGCAACTCAATGGGATGTCGGTTGTCGATGCGTTGTCAGGCAAAGAACTTTCTAGAAACACCGAACATACAGTTACCCGTGGTAAACACGACAGCCCCGATATTGAAGTATTGCGTGATGACCTCTTAAAGGTTTTGTTTGATACAGTTGGCAATCAGGCAACCTATCTTTTCAGTGATACAATCGTGTCGCTCCATCAGGACGAAAAAGGCGTTGACATAACGTTTGCAAATGCCTCGCCACAACGTTTCGACCTTGTTATTGGTGCAGACGGCTTGCATTCAAATGTGAGAAAATTGATTTTCGGAGATGAGAAACAATTCATTCGTTATCTCGGCCATTACGTTGCCATTTTTACCATCCCTAATTTCCTCAATTTCGACCATTGGGAAGTAATTTATCAACATGAAAAAGCACCAATGGCCGCTTACATTGTGAAAGATAAAGAAAGCGAAGCAAGAGTATATCTGGGTTTCAGCAACGATATTCCCTTAGAATACGATTACCACGACATCGATTTACAAAAACAAATGCTTGCTGAAAGAACTGTGAATGTTGGGCAGGATATTTCGAAAATACTCGAATATATGCACCAATCGCCCAACTTCTATTTTGATTCTATGAACCAAATATTAATGGATACCTGGACAAAAGGGCGTGTTACGTTGGTAGGCGATGCAGGTTATAGCGTATCCGTTTCACTCGGGCAAGGAACAACAGTGGCAATGGTTGGTGCGTATGTGTTGGCAGGAGAATTGGCGGCTCACAAAAACTATTTGCAGTCAGGGCTAAATAATTACGAAAAAGTATTGAAAGAATACGTAGAGAGCAATCAAAAATTTGCATATAATTCAAATGAGGAACAACATCTGTCAAATTTGACGGACCCTGAAAACATTCCTGATTTTACACAATCGGTAGTTCCTTTTGAACTAAAAAATTACGGGATATGATTTCGAGCATACCAAAATGGGTCAGCAATTTATTTGGAAAAACAATGCGACCCAACGCAAAAGTTTTAGAAATGCATTACATCAGTCCATACATCAAAAGAATACGTTTCCAAGGCGACATATCAAAATGGAATTTTCAAATCGGCCATGCAAGCGTTATTCGTGTAAGCGAAACAGAGTTTAGAAATTATACGGTCGCTTATCACGACGCAAAAGGTGGAATTTTGATATTGTATTCCATATTCACGGCGAAGCAGTTGGAAGTACGTTCGTCAATAACTTAAAAGTAAGCGATGAAATATTTATCAGTCCGCCAAGAGGCAAAAATCTTTACGACCCGAGCGTTAAGCAACAGTTTGTATTTGGTGATGAAACTTCATTAGGGCTTGCTTGTTCCTCTTTGCCGTATCTAATAAAGAATAAACATCAATTTCAATTCTACTTCGAATTAGACGGAGAAAATAAAAATATCCCTGAATTATTGGGATTAGAGAACTTTACCGTTTTTCCAAAAAATGCCTTATTCAGAAACGAAAAGTGGATAAACGAGTTGCCAATTTTTCAAATATCTGATTGGCAAACAGCCAGCTTTATTTTAACAGGAAATGCAAAATCAGTTCAAACTTTCAGAGCGGTTTTAAAAAAGAGGGTTATAGGAAAAATTACGACGCAGGGTTATTGGCTTGAAGGAAAAAAAGGGTTATAACCGCTGAAATGACACAAAATGATATATGTATTTAAGACTTCGGTAAAAACTAAAAAAGACATTCAAAAATTAAAACCGTTTTTAAATGAATTATTACTACACGCAAAATGGAATTTTGACCTTGAAGATTGTGATAAAATCTTACGAATTGACAGCCTAACAGAAAATCCAGAAGCACTAATCAAATTATTAAATGATATTGGTTTTGCATGTGAAGAATTAACAGACTAAAATCAGGGATGAAGAAGGACAACCGATAACCAACGCTATATTTCATAGCCGGTTGTTTAAGTCGCCTTAAGTTTTTCATTCCAGAAAAGCTTTATATTAGCCGAAAGTACTCAGCCTGTTTTCCGGCAACGAAAATATAGTGCGAGCCATTATCTGCAAGGCTAAAAATCCGACCGATAAAAGAGAAAGAGCAACACGATTTCGGTGTTGTTCTTTTTGTTTAAAAAGACAAGCTAAATTAATTACTATTCACAATTGACATTATCTCAAACTTACCTTGCCATTCTTTAATTGCTTCTAATATAGGCAGAAATGCTAATCCTTTTTCAGATAACTTATATTCTACCCTTGGTGGTAATTCCCTATAAGCTAATCTTTCTAATAATCCATCTTCTTCCAACTCTTTTAACTGTTCGGTTAGTACTTTCCTTGAAATGTGCGGTACTATGGCATCTAACTGACCAAAACGAATGCTACGGGTTCCAATAACATTAATAATTATCGGCTTCCATTTGTTACCAATAGTGCCAATGGCTCTTGTAAATGGGCAATTCGAATTGCAGAATTTCTCGTCTCTCATGTTTTTTTTAATTTGTAGTTACCTATAAGTAACCAGAATTACACTATAATAGTTACAAATAGATACTATTAATAGTATCTTTGCGATACAAAAGTAATGAAAATAGTTTAACAAATAAATTTAAAAAAATGAAAATAGGAATTATAGGTGCCGGATCTATCGGCACAACAATCGCAAAACACGTAACCGAGGCAGGTTACGAAGTAGTTATCAGCAACAGCCGTGGCGCCCATTCGCTTAAAGAAAAAGTTAAAGAAATCGGGGGCAGCATTATTGCCGGTTCGGTGCAGGAAGCTGCCGAAGCTGATGTGGTATTTCTTGCAGTGCGATGGGAACACGCACAGGAGGCGCTATCTGCCATTTCATTAGAAGGCAAAATCCTGATAGACGCAACCAATGCTAGTCTTCCTGAATTTGTATTGGCAGAACCAGGCTCAAAAACATCCAGCGAAGTAGTAAGCCAATGGGCAAAAGGTGCAAAAGTGGTTAAAGCTTTTAATACTTTATATGCACATGTATTAGCAGAAAATCCACACGTTGGTAGTGGCAACAGAGTGATTTTCTACTCAGGAAATAATGACGATGCAAAAGGTGTTGTGTCAGGCATTATTAATCGCATCGGATTTGCCGGTATTGATTTGGGTAGCCTGCATGAAGGCGGAAAATTACAACGATTCCCTGGTGGACCATTACCAACATTAAATCTTATCAAAGTAAAATAATAATTTTAGAAATTAAAAGAATGAGTAAATTAAAAAACAAAGTAGTAGTAATAACAGGCGGTTCAAAAGGAATAGGTGCAGCTATCGCAAAACACTTTGCCGAAGAAGGTGCAAAGGTTGTAGTAAATTATGCCTCTAGCAAAGAGGCAGCAGATAAAGTGGTGAAAACTATAACTGACAATGGAGGAATTGCCATTTCGGTACAGGGCGATATTTCAAAAGAAGCCGATGTAATCAGGCTATTTGAAGAAACAAAGAAAGTTTTTGGCACATTGGATATTTTGGTAAACAATGCGGCCCATCAGCAATATTTACCGATTGAACAGGTCTCGGTCGAAAATTTTCACAAACATTTCGACACCAATGTTTTGGGCGCTACACTTGCTATCCAAAAATCCTTGCAACTGTTTAGTGATAAGGGTGGCAGTATAATCAATATCAGTTCTGTTGCAGGTAAACTGCCGATGGCTGGGGTCATGTTATATTCTGCAACTAAGGCGGCAATGAATGCCATAACGATTTCATTGTCGAAAGAACTTGGTGCAAAAAACATTCGTGTCAATTCTATTTTGCCAGGTGCTACGGAAACAGAAGGTGCAACTAATGCAGGCGTTACTACTGGCAGTGAGGCAGAAAAAATGTTTATTACCAATACACCGCTTGGTCGCAGAGGTCGGCCCGAAGATATTTCGAAAGCTGCCGTTTTTCTTGCTTCCGATGATGCAGCCTGGATCACGGGAGAGAATATTTCCGTTTCGGGTGGTATGTATGGTTTTTAAATTTTAATAGTTAATAACAGATTTTAGTAAATAGAAAAATGAATAAATTAAAAAACAAAGTAGTAGTAATAACAGGCGGTAATAGCGGTATCGGGTTTGGTATTGCCGAAGCATTTAAAAATGAAGGTGCTGTAGGAGCTATTGTCGGCAGAAATCAGGAAACTTTAGATAGTTCTGTGGCGCAACTGGGAGATAATTTTATAGCCATAAATGCCGATGTAACCAACCTTGCCGACCTGGAAAGAGTGTTTGCAGCAACATCTGAAAAATTTGGTAAAGTAGACGTGATTGTAGCCAATGCAGGTGGTGCAGTTACAGGAGCAGCATTTGGTACTGTGGCAGATATTGGCGAAGCCGACTTTGACAAGACAATTGATTTAAACCTGAAAAGTGTTTACTTCACTGTTCATAAAGGACTGCCCTATATGAATGATGGTGGTTCTATTATTCTTATCGGGTCAAATGCAGCGCATCGGGCATATACATCATTTTCACTTTATGGCGCTACCAAGGCGGCTGTCATTCATTTTGCAAAAGGATTTTCAAACGACCTTTTAGATAGAAGGATTAGAGTAAATGTAATATCGCCAGGTACAACAGACACGCCGGTATTTGACAAGTTTGTTCCTGTCGAACAACTTGAAGCTGTAAAAAATTACTGGGCAGGCGTAATGCCAATAGGCAGAATTGGGCAACCATCTGACATTGGCAAAACAGCGGTATTTCTGGCTTCTGATGATTCATCATTTATGCTTGGTGCTGAAATCCTTGTTGATGGTGGGTTAACATATTTAGCCAAATAATTAACAATTCTAAACTTAAAGAAACAACTTACCAAAGTCGTTAGAAGCAATTTTCAGAACTTGGATTTCAAAAGTCAGAAAAACGTAATGTAAACTAAACTTTTGAACAAATTTGTAACTTGCACAAGTGATTGGCTGACAAACCTTTTGCTTGTGCATTTTGCATATCGGAAGAAAGCCCGGCAGATAACAACGGTTTTACGCAATGGCTCGTTTATCTTTCCTGGAAAATAATCTGCTAATTCAAATTTTCTATATCTTTAGAAACAATTAGTAAAGTTCCGCCACTGCGCAAAGCCGCGGAACGTTAACGGAATACTCATACAACAAGGGAAATTTCCCGGTAGTAGAGAATCTCCAACCTTACCCTTGAAATTATTGCCCAAAAAAGTGGTTGTATATTGTAAAAAAAATTATCTTTGAATAACCTGCTTCTCAGGATCTTAAGTAATTTGAACACGTTCTTTGGCCGCCCTTAAAATTAAAAGCGATTTCGTTCGATGTCTTACCCGATACTAATTGATCTTTAAAGGTATTTAGATGGGTATCAAACTAAAGTCTGGTGCATAGATAGTGTAGGGATACTGTATAGATAGTGTATAGATACAGTATAGATAGTGTATGGAGAGTGTATCAGAGTGTATCAAACGGTTGCTGAAAACAAGATTATCTTCCATCTCTTCAGTTAACAGGAACAGGACGCGATTTGCTATTTCTATCTTCAGCTTTGTGTTTTCCTTTCAGAAAAAACTTCTGTCTTAGCGGAGAGAATACCGCAACCCAAGTCTGGCCCCGGAACTATAAAATAATAAAAAAACCGCCTGAAATGGCGGTTTTTTTATTTTATACGTTTGCGGAATTGATTTTATTATTGAGTCTGAATTTTAAAGTAATGTTAAAGTTTGCAAATTCCGTAACATTTTGCTTCTTTATAACGTCTATACAACAAAATCATCAATCATTTAAAATCAATTATCATGAAGAAATCAATCGTTTATTTAGGAGTAGCATTAATCGCTTTATCCAATGTTTCATTTGCATCAAATGGAAATCCCACAAGTAAAAAAGAAATGACAGCACTTTACGAATCAACGACACCCTTATGTGTTGCGATTAGCAAAGGCGAAGTCGAATTTGTTAAAAAATTAATCGAATACGGTGCCAGCGTCAACGAAAAATCAAACGGGATGACGCCATTAATGGTTGCTGCAAGATTCAACAACGTAGAAATCCTCAAACTTCTGGTTTCTAATGGCGCAGATAAAAGCGAAAAAGACGATAAAGGCTTTACCGCTTTAAAATATGCAGAACTCTCTGGTGCTAAAGAAGCCGTAGCTTTTTTAAAGCAGTAATCTTAATAATGGCGCTGCCTGCAACTGCAGCGCCATTAATCTCAAATACTAAAACAACAATCCATAAAGTTAATTTATTGTTAAAAATAAGTACTATGCAAAACAAGATACTGTTTTAAAGCCATATATTTGCATAGGATATTAACGACAATATTCCAGAATAAAAAATCATCACAATCAAAATCACATCATCATGAAAAAGTTAATCGTTTATTTAGGACTGGCATTTGTAGCTGTTACAAATAACGCCAATGCAGAAAACACTCTGGTGGAAGGTTTAACTGCTAATCATTTAACTGTTGCCGCTGTAAGAGCAGAGCAATATGAGAACCTGCTTACTGAGTCTGCCGACAAAGGGAAGTTTTCTCCTGTAGAGGACAAAACAGTCTTGAACCCGGAAACTGTAGTCACAGTCAATAATGAAAGGACGATCGAGGAAATCATCGCCGAAAACAACAAAATCATTGAAAGTACAATCGTAAATGACGGCATATTGTTTTTTATGGAAAGGCCAACTGAGGAAATTATAACTGAAGACAACAAAACCATCGACAGCAATATCACTACGGAAATTCGCCCGCTTTACCTGGAGAGAACAATAGAAGATGTCATCGCAGAAGACAATGCGATTATAGAAGGCGGTATTCCGAACGAAGTATCTGGCCTTGATCTCAATAAAATCAACAATTCCATCATAAACAAACAGGCCGTTGGCTTGAATGAATAAAAATCTTGTATTACGAAGTTGGGTTAGTTAGAAATTAGTATTACAAATAAAAGCACCATCTCATCAATGGTGCTTTTTTATGCTTGCAAGTTCCGGTTTTTGAATGTCTAGCCTTGATGGAAGCGGCATCCAAAACTATTTAAAATAAGAAAAATCCTCCTCGCTTTTAATGTTCAGCAAAGTCTCATAAATCAATTTGATTACGTTTTCAACATCTTCTTTATGGACCATTTCAACCGTCGTATGCATGTATCGCAAAGGAAGTGAAATCAGCGCCGAAGCCACGCCGCCATTGCTGTAAGCAAACGCATCGGTATCGGTTCCTGTCACCCTGGAAGAAGCGTGTCGCTGGAAAGGGATTTTGTTTTGCTGCGCCGTATCGACAATCAGGTCGCGCAGTTTGTTCTGTACGGCCGGTGCATAAGCGATTACGGGGCCTTTACCCATCTGCAGGTCGCCCTCAATTTTCTTGTCGATCATCGGGGTGGAAGTGTCGTGGCAAACGTCAGTGACGATGGCAACATTCGGGCTGATGGTTTTGGTGATCATTTCGGCACCGCGGAGTCCGACTTCTTCCTGTACCGAATTGGTGATGTACAATCCAAAAGGCAGTTTCTTCTTATTTTCATGCAACAAACGCGCGACTTCGGCAATCATAAACCCGCCCATTCGGTTATCGATAGCACGGCAGACGAATTTATTCTCATTGAGGATCATGAATTCATCCGGATAAGTGATTACGCAGCCTACATGGACGTCGAGTTTTTCTACTTCGTCTTTAGTCGTGCAGCCGATATCGATAAAAAGGTTGTCGATCCTTGCCGTTTCTTCCTTGCCGCGATTTCTCGTATGGATTGCTGGCCAACCGAAAACGCCTTTCACAATGCCGTTTTTCGTGTGGATGTTGACGCGCTTGGAAGGAGCAATCTGATGATCGGAACCGCCATTTCGGATGACATAGATCAAACCATTGTCGGTGATGTAATTCACATACCACGAGATTTCATCGGCGTGGCCTTCAATAATCACCTTGTATTTTGCATCGGGATTAATGACGGCAACGGCTGATCCGTAGGTGTCGGTTATAAAAGTATCAACATAAGGTTTGAGGTAATTCATCCAGATTTTCTGGCCTTCGGCTTCGAATCCGGTCGGTGAAGCATTATTAAGGTATTGCTCTAAAAAGAGCATGGAAGATTTTTTCAGTATCGATTTTGTACTCATTTCTGTTTTTTTGGCTAATTTAAAAATTTGGTATGACAGTTGTGTATTTAATGTATATTTTTGGCACATAAATTTCAACACATGAAAATTATCAAATATCTGCTATTTGTTTTTCTATTATCGCTTACTGCCAACGCCCAGATCATTGAGCAGGATTCTACAAAAATGGGCTATACCTTAAAAGAAACCGATACCATTTCGGAACCGATCGAACTCCCCGAAATCAACGTCTACAAACAGCAGCTTTCTCCCGAAGAAAGAAAAGCCTGGCTGTTGCTCCAAAACCGTGTATATAAGGTATATCCTTATGCCAAAATCGCCTCCGAAAGATTGACGGCGCTCAACAAAAACATGAACGCCCTGAAAACCAACAGGGAAAAGAAAAAATATTTTAAGATCGTAGAGAATTACATGTCGAATGAATTCGATGCGCAGCTCAAAAAACTCTCGCGTAAGCAAGGCCAGATTCTCGTGAAACTGGTATACAGGCAAACAGGCCAAACGACTTTCAGTTTGATAAAAGACTTAAAGAGCGGTTGGTCGGCATTCTGGTACAACAACACAGGAAAGCTTTTCGATATCGATATCAAGGCAAAATACGCGCCTTATGAAGTCAATGAAGATTTCCTGATCGAAACGATCCTCGAAAGGGCTTTTGTCCGTGGCCGTCTTGTCAGGCAGCCCGCGGCAAACCCGGTAGATATCGACGATCTATACGATTTCTGGGAAAAGAAAGCAGCCAAACAATAATTAAGAATCCGGTTTTTACCGGATTTTTTTATGAATTTACTTTTCAATCATGTACTGCCAAGCGTTTAAGGATAGGGAAATGTGAGTTGGAATTTCAGGTATTATAATATTTTATTCGCATATCGAGATTGTTTTTTTAGAGAATCGATGAACGGTATTATAAAACAAGTACTTTTATCGCCCCTAAATCTATTTTAAAAATGAAAAAGAATTATTTATTATCGCTTGTGTCGGTATTGATTTGTAATGTGTTGGCTTATGGAAACCCGTCTATTGGAGATCCGACGAAGCCCGTAGTTTTAAGTTGTTTTGAAATTCCCTCATTAACGGTGCAGCATCCAAGTTGCGAGTCGCCTGAAACCGGAACAATAACCGTCGATAATCCGCTCGGCAGCAATTACCTTTACAGCATCGATGGGATTAACTATCAGGAAAGCCCTTATTTTCCTTCGGTACTGCCGGGAATTTACTATGTCACTTATAAGGACATATCCGGTTGTACTTCAGAAGTGAATACCGTACCGGTATACGATGCCATGCCTCATGCCACAATTGATTTGAGCGAACAGAGCAATCTTAGCCAGACTGTTTGTATCAACTCGGATATTTCCCCAATTACTTATACTTTGGGAGGAACGGCCACACAAGCTGTGGTTTCAGGTCTCCCTGCTGGCGTAACGGCTGTTTTTTTGGATGGTATTTTTACTATTGCCGGAACGCCCACGGCAGCTGGGATATACAATTTTAGCATTGTCACGGATGGCGGCTGTCCGGCTACATTAAACGGATTGATCGTTGTGAAGCTCAATGCGGCTCTTGCCTGGATTTCTTCTTCTGGCCCGCGAAACCAAACGCTGTGCCCCGGCAATTCAATAATCCCGATTAAGCATATCATTGCAAATGGCGCTACGGGGGCTGTCGCAGACGGACTTCCGTCTGGTGTGACCGGAATATTTTCAGAAGGGATTTATACCATCAGCGGAATGCCGCTCACTTCAGGAAACTATAATTTTACGATTACGACAACGGGAGGCTGTTCTGCAGCAAGCGCAACCGGGACGATAATTGTTAATGACGCGCCGGATATTGGCCTATCGTGTGATTTGGCCAATTCAACTTCGAATTCCCTGGCTTTCGACTGGGCAAATGTGGCCGGGGCAACCGGTTATAACTATTCTTATAATATAGATAACGGCCCGCTGGTTTCCGGGAATATTGTTACGCCTTCCTATTTTGATGTTATGGGGGTTGCTGCCGGACAGTCGGTGACTTTCACAATTACCGCTATTAATAATGTAGCGTGTGTGGTGCCGCAGTCGGTAACCTGCATCATGCAGCCATTGGCCAATGAGGAATTCGGAGCATCGGGCATTGATTATTACCCGAATCCGGTTCACGACAGGTTTACCATTGATGCGGTGTCGGTTCTTAAAAAACTCAAAGTATTCAACTTACTCGGGCAAGAGATGCTGGAGAATACTGTAAACAGCAATAGGGCTGAACTGGATTTATCCGGATTCCAAAAAGGAATTTACCTGATACATGCAACTTCCGATACGGGAACCAAGATATTTAGGATCGTTAAAGACTAATTGTGTATTATATCAGGAGCTATTTCCTGCTGTGCGCTTTATCTTTTGCCCTTCGGGACAAAAGGATGCCGCTTCCATCAGGGCTATGGCATTGCGTTTCTGGACGAATTATTGGAACCGTCATTGCGGGATCCCGAGGCTTCGGGAGAAGGGATCTTATCCTGCGCCTGAAAAAAGCCAAAAAACTTTCGATTCCAAAAAACACGCAATCAGATGTTTAGGGGGTATTAAGAAAACATTATAAAATTAAGTGCGAAAAAAGTTTGCGAAAGCCGAAATGTATGCTACTTTTGCAGCCGCATT